>MDTE01101133.1_pt1 | contig 28714 bp, 22 predicted proteins | sample 811231 | NCBI WGS metagenome assembly MDTE01 (sample SAMN05326651, study PRJNA326480) | marine metagenome | isolation source: seawater | place: Indian Ocean: Red Sea | collected 2010 | reverse complement strand
GTTTTTCATGCAGCTGCTTATAAGCATGTACCGATTGTTCAAGATAATCCTCTTGAAGGAATTAGAAATAATGTTTTATACACAAGAACTCTTTGCGAAGTTGCTATGGAAGAGGAAATCAATAATCTAATATTAATTTCAACAGATAAGGCAGTTAGACCAACTAATATAATGGGGGCTTCAAAAAGAGTCGCAGAACTTATTTTTCAATCTTTTGCTGAAGAAAATATATTAAGAAAAAAAATGGATCCTCAATTTAAAGGGGTAATATTTTCAATGGTTAGATTTGGAAATGTGCTTGGATCTTCGGGATCTGTAGTCCCTCTTTTTCAAAAACAAATTTCTGAAGGTGGTCCAGTTACACTAACAGATTCTAATATAGTTAGATATTTTATGACTATTCCAGAAGCGGCTCAATTAGTTATTCAATCGGCTGGCATGTCATCTGGAGGAGAATTATTCCTTTTAGACATGGGTAAGCCAGTAAAAATTCAATATCTTGCGGAACAAATGATTAGGTTGAATGGATTAAAGCTTAAATCAGAAAAAAATCCTGATGGAGATATTGAAATTATTGTTACGGGATTAAGACCAGGTGAAAAACTTTATGAAGAGTTACTCATAGATGGTAAATCTGAAAAAACAATCCATCCAAGAATTTTTAGGTCAAGAGAATCATCTTTTAATAAAGAAAAACTATGGGATAAACTGGATGAGATTAAATTTTTGGATAGTCAAATGAATGAAGAAAAAATTTTAAATATTATTTCAGAATTAGTTCCTGAATGGATTGATAAACGCTTCTAATCTAATAATCCAATTCTTTGTGTCCCATAGTTTGCTTTTTGCAAAACTCTTTTACTCCAATCTTGATTGTTTAGATACCATTCAACAGTTTTTCCTAGTGCGAGGGTGAATTTTTGACTAGGTTCCCAACCAATTTCTTTTTTTATTTTTGTAAAGTCTATAGCATATCTAGTATCATGACCAGGTCTATCTTCTACATATTTTATGGTATCTGCAAATGAGTGCTTATAATTAGAAATTTGATTTATAGTGTCAGAAATTTTTTTTATAAGTTCAATATTTTTAATTTCACAATTGCCTCCTATACAATAATCTTCATTAATTTTACCCTTTTCTGAAATAGTTAATAGCGCATCCACATGATCTTCAACATATAACCAGTCTCTAATTTGTAAGCCATTACCATATATGGGTATTTTTTCGCCATTAATAATTTTTTGTATTGAAAGCGGAATTAATTTCTCAGGAAATTGCCATTCTCCAAAATTATTACTGCAATTGGTAACAATAAAAGGCAAATTATAGGTATTTCGCCATGCTCTTACAAGATGATCACTGGATGCCTTGGTTGCAGAGTAGGGAGATTTGGGATCATAGGGAGTTGATTCACTAAATTTACCTAAATCTCCAAGAGAACCGAATACTTCATCAGTGCTTATATGTAAAAGTTTAAAGTAATCAATATTACTTTTACTTAAGTAATTCCTTGTAATTTCAATAAGATTGTAAGTTCCTATTATATTGCTTTGTACAAATTGAGATGGATTAATAATGGACCTATCAACATGACTCTCGGCGGCTAAATGGAAAATAAGATCTGGTTTAATATCTTCAATTATAGATTTTAGTAATTCAAATTCGCATATATCTACTTTAAAAAACTTGTATCTATTTCTAAAAATTTTATTTTGTTCTACGATATTTAATACACTTTGATCATCACTTACTAAACCGAATTTATCTAAATTAAAAATATCTGCTTTTGTATTTATTAATAATTTTCTTATGAGTGCGCTGCCAATAAAACCATAACCTCCTGTAACTAAAATCTTTTTAAAATTATTCATTGATCTTTTAATTTAGTAAGTATATTTTTATCTAGAGAATCTAGCAAAAGATTGATTGATTTTCTCCAATGAGTTGGAGTGAAATTTAGAATTTTATATGTTTCCTGAGAGTTTAAAAGAGAGAATTTTGGTCTTTTAGCTGGCAGATTAAAAAAATTTGATTTTACTGGTATGATCTCTATATTTTTTTTAAAAATACCCTTTTCATTTATAAATTCATAAATTGTACTTGCGACATCAAACCAAGTACAAATTCCAGAATCTGAAAAATGTAAAATATTCGGTATTGTAATCCCATTATTTTCTAATTTAATTAATTTCCAACATATTTCAGCTAAATTTGTGGCTGAAGTTATACACCCTATCTGATCATTAACTACATTTAAAACGTCTTTTTCTGAAATTAACTTTAGGATTTTTATTAAAAAATTATTACCTATATTACTGATTACCCAACTAGTTCTAATTATATGAATATTTTTGAAATTATTATCACTTAATAATAATTCTTCTGCCAAAGCCTTACTTTTGCCGTAAGCATTTATTGGATTTATTGGCTGAGAAATTTCATAAGCTTCATTACTATTTCCATCAAAAACAAAGTCAGAACTTATGTGTAATAATTTACCTCCATAATATGCAAGATATTTAGCAAGGAAATAAGGACCTTTGCCATTGATCAAATTAGCGAGTTCTTTTTTATTTTCGGCATTATCAACATTAGTATATGCCCCGCAATTTATTATCCAGTCAGGTTTATTTTTTAAAATAAAATCTTTACAAGAAAATTCATTAGATAGATCTAAATCTTTTTTTGAGGCCAGAATAATCTTTAATTTTTTATCATTTATATAAATTGGCTTTTTATAAATTAAATTTTTACCAAGTTGCCCCTCTGCGCCAGTAATTAGTATTTTCATTAGAAAAAATCACTTTGAGGTAAATTTTTAATTGTCTTACCAATAGCGTCTTTTTTAGATAATAAAGGCTTATTATTTAATTTCCAGTTAATTGATAGATTTATGTCGTTCCAGATTATTGTTCGTTCAGATTCTTTATTCCAATAATTATTTACTTTATAAATTAAATGTGCCTCATCGCTTAGAGTATAGAAGCCATGAGCATATCCTTCAGGAATGAGAATTTGAGTGTTGTTTTCATCAGATAGTTTTATACCACCCCAATGAAGGAAAGTGGAACTTTTTTTTCGAAGATCAACAACAACATCAAATATAGTACCAGATATACATTCTACAAACTTTAATTGTGCATTAGGTTTTGTTTGAAAATGAAGCCCCCTCAAAACATTTTTTTTTGAAAAAGAATGATTTTCTTGGCAAAAATCAATTTTCCCGATTTTTGAATTGAAAATATTTTTATTCCAGCTCTCGTAGAAGAATCCTCTATTATCTTTAAAGATGTCTGGTTTTATAATTAGTACATCATCAAAGAATTTACCTTTATTTGTTTTTAATTTATCTAATTTCATATTTTCACCTAATTTCAAGAAAGCAGATTATTTAAATAAGATCCATAACCACTTTTACTTTCTAATGAAGCTAGATTTTGCAATTGTTCGGAACTTATCCAACCTTTTCTCCAGGAGACTTCTTCAGGAGAACCAACCTTTATTCCTTGCCTTTTCTCTAAAGTATGGATAAATGCTGAGGCTTCAAAAAGAGAATCAAAAGTACCGGTATCCAACCAAGCCATACCTTGATTCATTAATTCAACCTCTAAAAGATTTTTTGATAAATATATTTGATTTATGCTTGTTATTTCTAATTCTCCTCTCTTTGAAGGCTTAACTTCTTTTGCGATTTCAACAACATCATTATCATAAAAATAGAGGCCTGTAACAGCATATTTGCTCAATGGAAATAAAGGTTTTTCTTGGATACTAATAACTTGGTTTTTATCATTAAATTCAACTACTCCATATCTCTCAGGATCTCTAACGTGGTATGCAAAGATAGTACCACCTTTTGTTTTTTCCATAGCTTTATTAAGCTTACTATTATTTTCAAAACCATAAAAAAGGTTATCTCCCAAAATTAGACATGTTGGATCATTTTTAATAAATTTTGAACCCAGAATAAAAGATTGCGCTAAGCCATCTGGACTCTTCTGAATTTTATATTGAATATCTATTGCCCATTGCGACCCATCTTTTAATAATCTTTGGAAAGCTTCTAAATTGTTTTCATTTGTTATTATCAATATCTCTCTAATTCCAGCCTGCATTAATGTGCAAATTGGATAATAAATCATTGGTTTATCATAAACTGGTAGAAGTTGTTTACTAACTCCTTTTGTTATTGGATATAATCTTGAGCCATTACCACCCGCCAATATTATGCCTTTCCTTTGGATGCTCATATTAATTTAAACCGATTTTTTAATATAAAACCATCCAATAATATCCAAATTACTAAGGTTGATATCCTGTATAAATTTTGAAATTTCTTTGAATGTAATTTTTCCTTCTTCAATAATCAGATAATTTTTATTATCATTTGTTAAATCACACACTTTATTTAATACAGAAATATTACTATCTTTAGATTTTTCAACTAATTGGTCTAAAAGTAAGTTGGATATATTTTTTGAATTTTCTAAATTTATTAATTTATATTTTGCTTTTTTATCATTAAAACAGACTTTAGTTAATATTTCTAAATCATCAAAATTAAAAACCCCATTTTTGATGTCTATAGATTTCATCAATTTAAAAGGGATGATTTTTATAAGTTTTTTCTCTGAAAAAATAATTCCTTTTTTCCCTTCCAGCAATAAAAAGAATATAGAAGCTAAGATTAAACTAGCGAAACCCCAGAAACTTACTATAGATTTTTTTTTGGGAGCAACTTGTGTATCATTTAAATTTGGGATTGAAATTAATGTCCACGGTTGAGATTTTTTTAATTTTTCAATATTCAAAAAAGTGAGTTGTCCTTCAAGTTGATTTAAAGCATTCTCATTTAAAATTGCTTCTCTTTCAAGTTCTCTATATTTTAGTAAGATTTCTTTAGGTCTCTTTAATGATTCTTTTATACTGTTAATTTTTAATTTAAGTAGTTTAATTACATCAGAATCATTTTTATATAGTGCAGATTTTTCAATCAGTTTAGTTTCTAATTCCTCTAACATTCTAAATTGGCTAGTATATCTTAGTGATGAGTTAGATCTTGGGGAGATAGTTTGTTCTTTCCCTTCTGAATTTGTTATGGAGTTCGTGGGAATCATTCCATCAAAATCACCAATATTATTTTTCATTGAAAATTCTCTCAATGCAAAAAATGATTTTTTCGTTTCTTCTTTTTTTTCTTTAATTTGCACTTTTACATAATTGATACTGTTTGATAGTCCTATATTTCTATCTCTATCTGAATAACTTTGATATTCTTTTGATACCAAATTCAATATAGGGATAATACTCGATTTTTTTTGATCTTTATATTTTACGCTTAAGACTTGAGTATCATTAATAAGTTCAATATTGAAATTTTGTTTGATCCATTTTTTATAAGACAATTTGCTTAATTTGTTTTTCTCATCCGTATTTAGTTCTTTAAATAAGTTGAAAACTGGCTTCATCACAAATGGGCTTTTTAGGATCTCGACTTCAGTTTTTGCTCCGCTTTTAACAGAAGCTATTCCGGGGAAAATTTTATCTCCTAATTTACTAGATATGCTTGGTGTAGGTGATTTTTCATTATGAAGAACTATTTGAAATTCTCCCTGCCAAGTAGGTTTGATTCTAAGGGAGTAAATTACTCCAAACGATAATGAAAATAAAGTAATTATAGAAATAAATTTTAAATTTCTTTTGAAAAAATTAACTATGTCCGAAAGATCAAGCTCATCATCATTTACATAAGAATCAAAAATCTTTTTCTCCTCAAAGTCTTTCATATTAGTCCAATATTCCTCTTATTATTAGTATTGGTGATAAAGGCTGAAGTACTTTGTTTAGTACTTCTGTTGATGCTCCAAATAAAGAATCTTTAACATTAATTATATCTCCATCTTCGAGAATGGGATTTGAAAAGGAATCCAAAGATGAATTTTTATTATAACCAATAACCCTTTTATCTATTTCACCATTGCGCAAAAATCTTATAAACTCAATTTTCCCACTAACTAAATCTTTTCCTCCAGACATCGCAATAGCTTGATTCAGACCAGAACCTTTTGGGATAGTTTGGAATCCACCACTTTTAACTTTTCCACTTACAAATACACTGACATTTAATGGGTTGAGGTTAGTTTTATTTACTTCTAGAAATTGTTCTTTCAAAGTTTTATCACTTCTTGAGACAATTATTGTATCACCATCGAACAATCTTATATTTTGCGACTGATCTCCATTAACGAACAAACTAAGAAAGTTTAATTTCGTTTGAATCTTTCCTCCACCATTAGAAATTGAATTATTCCTTACTACAGTTATTTCTGACAAATCAGTATAAGGGGTAATACCTTTTGCCATTTTTAATGCATCAAATATGGTAGGAAAAAATAAATTAGTTGTTGTCATTGGTTTTACTACAGTGTTTTCTGAGTCCTTTTCAGATTGACTTTCAATAGAATTTATAGTGAAGTTCTGGCCACCTATACTTAAGTTATAAAAACCAGGAAACTTAACTTCTCCCTTAAGAAATACTCTAACGGGCCTAACTTTTGCTAATTGAAGGTTAATATTAGGTTCCATTAATATTTTTTTATATTTTTCAACTATTAGGGACTTTAACTCTTTAATTGAAACGAGGTTGACCAAAATCCCTTGGATTTGAGGAAGATAAAGCATTCCATCAGGACCTATTCCAAATTCTCCACTTAATTCAGGAAGTCCAAATACTTTTAAAAGTATTGCGTCTCCAGGTCCAAGTAAGTAGTCTTCTCCAATTTTTTTATCTAAGTCTCTGGGAAGTGTTTCCCTTGGTGCAAAAACTTTTTCAGATTCTAAATTTTGAGTTAAACCAGCATAAAAAAATTGATTTAAAGAAAATATAATTGCAAGTAAAAGAAATTTTTTAAAATTATTAAATTTCATCCGATTTATTTCATATCTACTGGCTTTTTATGCCTTTAAATAGAGATTAATTATCTTCTAATTATATAATACTATAGACTGATCATTAGATTCAATATGTTTTTTTTACGATACATTTTTTATTTAAAAAATTAATTTGATAAGCATTTATGAAGTTGAAAATGTCTATTCTTTACTTATTATCTGCACTCAGACCTAAACAATGGACAAAAAATCTTTTAGTTTTTTCTGCGCCACTTTTTAGTTATTCTGATAATAGAGAAGTTTGGTTAGCTGCTGCTTTAACTTTTGTGGGATTTTGTTCTATTTCTTCCTCAATATATTTAATAAATGATTTATTAGATATTGAATCTGATAGAAATCATCCCAAAAAAAGTAAAAGGGCCATAGCATCTGGTCATGTTTCTATAAAACAAGCAGTAATATTATCTTTATTATTGCTTTGTGCAGGTTTTTTTATTGTTTTAAATCTTGATCAAAGAGTTTTTATAATATTTACTTCATATTCATTAATACAACTATCTTATTGCCTAATTTTTAAAAAGATTCCATTATTAGATATTTTTTGTATATCTGCTGGATTTCTTTTGAGAGCTATCTCTGGCGGTTTGGCTGGAGGTTTAATTATTTCTCCATGGTTTCTGCTAAGTATAACTTTGTCTGCACTCTTTTTGGCAATTGAAAAAAGAAAAGCAGAATTAAAATGGTCTCAAAAAACTGGGAAATTTAATAGAAGAGTTTTGAGATTTTATTCAACAAGTTTACTAACTAAATTTGAAAATATTGTCACATCAAGTGCATTTGTTTTCTACTCATTATGGGCATCTGGACCAAAATTAAATGGCGCTCCAACTGAATGGATGTTACTAACGGTCCCCTTTGTTCTTATAGGCATATTTAGATACCAATTTATTAGTGAAACTATTGAAGATTCGGAAAAGATTTTCACAATAAAAACTGAGAATCCTGAAGAGATTCTTCTTAACGATAACTTTATAAAAATAATTATTATTTGTTGGATAACAACAACTTTTATGATCGGATACTTTTTTGCTTAAAATGTTAGCTGTATTTGACGTTGATGGAACTTTAATTAGAGGTGATTCATTATTTCTAGCTGCAATTAGTTCTCAATCATTGGGAGGCACCATAATTTCTTTTTTGTATTTTTTGCCAAGTTTTATTTTTTGGAGACTTAAATTTATCTCTGATGAGTCTATCAAAGAAAAATTTGTTAAATATTTTAAGATATGTGAAAAATTTAATAGAGAAGAATATTTTGGGAATAATGAGTGGTTTTTACAAATTTTAAAAAAAAGAATAAATACCAATGCACTGAATAGAATTGAATTTCATAAAAAAAAGGGAGATAAAGTTGTTCTATGTTCAGCATCATTTGATATGATGCTTGCTCCATTAGCGAATTATCTTGAGGTTGATTTAATTTCTACAAAATTAAAAAAAATAAATAATAAATGGTTTCCAATTATTCAAGGAAAAAATATAAAAGGAATAAATAAAGTTATTGCATTGAACGCTAATGAATCTTTAAAAGATAAACTTATTTACGAAGCATATGGTGACAGTGAAGGTGATAAAGAATTATTAGATAATGCAGAAATTCCTCATTACAAATCTTTTTTTTCTTACCCAGTACCATACCCAAATTATTCCTTTAAAAATTTAATAATTTTAGTAGGAGGGCTTTTTTTATCATATGGAATGATAAGTACTTTTCTTCAAAATCAAGTATTTGAGACAATAAGGCTATTAAACCTAACTTTCTTTAAGGCTATATTTGCTGTTCTGATTGGCTATTTTTTGAGATTTATTAGATGGCGAATTTTATTTATCAAGTTAGGTTTGGTTTTACCAATTAAAGATGACTTTTTATCATGGATGGGTTCTTATGCTTTTACTGCATCTCCAGGAAAAGCTGGAGAACTTATTAGATCATATTTTCTTTATGAAAAATTTGGAATTTCTTTAATTAAATCTACTTCCGCCCTTATATTTGAGAGGATGAGTGATCTATTATCAGTATTTATTATCCTTTTAATCAATTGGAAATTATTTTTAAATATTAAAAATTTTAATTCTATAAATTACTTTTTTTTATTTTTCTTAATTGCTTTTTTAGTTATATTTTTGATATTAAATTTTAAATATAGAATTCAAAGATTTCTTAGTTATTTTTTAAAAAAATTATTACCTAAAAAATTTAGGAATTTATCAAATCAGTCTTTGAATTGCCTAAAAAACTTTTATGATTTTAAATTAATTTTATTTACAACAATTCTTGGGACAATTTCTTGGCTATTAGAGGGAATTGGTTTTTGGTTAATTATAAATAAACTTGGTTCTTTTGATATAAGCATAATTTTTTCAACTTTGGTTCATACAACTTCAGGGCTAATAGGCGGCTTGTCAATGCTCCCAGGAGGAATGATAACAACAGAATTATCAATGTTTAGTTTCTTATCTTTTAAACAAATCCCTATAGATATTGCAGGAAATGCAGTAATAATTACAAGATTAATAACACTTTGGTTCGCTACATTCCTTGGTTTTATTTCTTTAGGATTGAGAAGAATCCTTAATTAATTATGGGAAAATTTTGAAAATAATTAATTAAATAATATCTTATTTTTTGACAGTTGATAGAATGTCTAAATAAGGATTTAAAAAATGCTTTTTAAAAAAAATAAAATTATAAAAAGTGTTTGGGTATTAGGTTCAAATAGTTTAGTCGCTCAATCTATTTGTATTGAATTAGCAAAAAATGGTTGTAAAAAATTTTATCTAATTTCAAGGGATGCAGAAAAGAGCAAAAAATTTGTTAAAAATTTGAAGAAGAATAATAAAGTTCAAATCATAGAAAAAACAATTAATTTAAATTGCCAAAATGAAGAAAATGAAAAAAATTTTTATAAAGTTGAGGATTTTGATCTTTACTTAGTAACAGCTGGATATTTAGGAAATAATGGAGTTGCAAGGGTTGATTTTAATGAAGCAAAGAATATAATCAATTGCAACTATTTTGGAATTGTTCCATGGATAAATGCAATTGCAACTCCAGAGAGAATTGCAAAATCTTCTCGTTTATGGGTATTTACATCTGTCGCAGCCGATAGAGGAAGGCCTTCCAACTATTATTATGGTTCTGCAAAAGCAGCTCTTCAAAATATGTGTGAAGGTTTAATGTCTAGTTGTTATGGGAAGCCTTTTTCTGTTCGTATTATAAAAGCAGGTTATATGGCAACACCGATGACATTTGGCAAGGTCCCAAATTTTCTTTGTATTAAAACTGCAGATGTTGCTAGGATCTTATTAAAAAATAATTCTAAAAGGGGAGTTGAATATCTACCATGGCATTGGGGACCTATTATGTTTTTAATAAGATTAATGCCAAATTTTTTAGTTTCCAGATTATAGTTTTTAAAAGATGATTGAATCGAAAAAAATTTATGGATGGGGTAGAAATAAGTTTGCGGATTGTACTGTTTATACCCCTTTGAATGAAGAAAAATTAAAAAAAATTGTGAAAAATGCTGACTATAAATCTTTGATAGCTAGAGGGTTGGGAAGATCTTACGGAGATTCTGCTCAACTTGATAAGAAAAGTGTAGTTAGTTTAAGTAGCTTTAATTCATTTCAATTAGATACAGATAATCATACAGTAACTGCAAAAGCTGGGATTTCGTTCGATGAATTACTAAGTTTTATTGTCCCAAAAGGATTTTTTCTGCCAGTTTCACCTGGAACTCGCTTTGTAACGGTTGGAGGTGCTGTCGCTTCAGATGTTCATGGAAAAAATCACCATATAAATGGTAGTTTTGGACAAAACTTAAAGGAAATCATATTGATGGACGGCACTGGTGAAATACATAAATTAAGACCTTTTGATGATTTAAATCCCCACAACGTAAAAAAATTCTGGGCTACAGTTGGTGGTATGGGTTTAACTGGCATAATTTTGGAAGCTACTTTTTCGGTTATCCCAATCTCAAGTTCTTACATCAAAGTTGATACTAAAAGATTTCTTGATATTGATTCCTTAATGACCGCGATGGTTAAAGCAGACAAAAAATATAAATACAGCGTAGCATGGGTTGATAGTCTCAATAAAAATTTTAGAGGGGTATTATCTTGCGGAGAGCATCTTGATAAAAGTCAATTGTCCAAAGATCTAGCAGAAAAACCTTTAGATTATGGCATCAAAGCCTTAGCGACCGCTCCTAAATTTTTCCCGTCAGGATTTCTCAATAAATTTACAGTAAAAACATTTAATGAGGCATGGTTCAGAAAGCATCCTAAGTTAAGGTATGGAGAAATACAAAGTATTGGACAATTTTTTTATCCACTAGATGGAATTAATAATTGGAACAGAATATATGGTTCAGAAGGTTTTATACAATATCAATTTGTTGTCCCAGATAAGGCATCCTATCTTATCAGTAAAACTCTAGAAAAGTTAAGAAAAATATCTGCTCCATCATTCCTCACAGTGTTAAAAAGGTTCGGTAAAAATAATCCTGGCTACTTATCATTCCCTATTGCAGGATGGACTTTGGCAATTGATATTCCATCCAATATTAAAAATCTAAATCAAGAGCTCTCAAAATTAGATAAAGAAATAGTTTCAGAAGGAGGAAGAATATATTTAGCAAAAGACTCAAGGCAATCTCCTGAAATATTTAGAGAATCTTATCAAATGCTTGAAGATTGGCTTGAAATAAAAAGGGAACTCGATCCTTATGAAATATTTATGTCAGATAGCTTTTTAAGACTTTTAAGGATATAAAATGTAAACATATTTTATTTAAAATTTCCTTAAATTTTTGCAAAAGTTATTTACTAATTATTTATTTACGGATGTCAAAAAATGATGATTTAATTTTTGTGACAGGTGCTGCTGGATTTATTGGAGCAGCTTTATCTCTTGAATTACTAAAAAAGGGTTTTGATGTTGTTGGAATAGATAATTTAAATTCTTATTACGATGTTAATTTAAAAGAAAAAAGAATTCAAAATATAGAAGAAAGTTCTTTTTTAAAAAAAAATAAATGGAAGTTCTTTAATTGCAACATAGCAGATGATAATCAATTAAGTAAATTATTTAAAAAATTTAAACCTTCAATAGTTGTCAATTTAGCTGCACAAGCTGGTGTACGTTATTCACTCAAATTCCCAAAAAAATATATTGAAAGTAATTTGGTTGGATTCTCTAATATCCTTGAAAATTGTGCAAAAAATAATGTCAATCATTTGGTTTATGCTTCAAGCAGTTCTGTTTATGGAGGAAATACAAATTTGCCATTTTCAGAGGAACAAAGTGTTGATCATCCTGTAAGCCTTTATGCGGCGACAAAAAAATCTAATGAATTAATGGCTCATGCTTATAGTCATATCCATAATTTACCAGCAACAGGATTGCGTTTTTTTACGGTTTATGGGCCATGGGGCAGGCCGGACATGGCACCAATGATTTTTGCGAAATCTATACTCCAAGAAGAACCAATTGAAGTATTTAATTACGGTGAGATGCAAAGGGATTTCACTTTTATTGAAGATATTGTTCAAGCAATTTTTAAATGTTGCTTTAAACCTGCCACCATAAATCCTTTATTTGATAGTTGTAATCCTTCAGTTGCTACTTCTTTTGCTCCGCATAGAATATTTAACATTGGTAATAGCAGTCCAGTTAAACTATTGAAATTTATAGATTTATTAGAGTATTACCTTGATAAAAAGGCAATAAAAGTTTTCAAGCCAATGCTTAAAGTAGATGTAAAAGAAACATATGCAAATATAACTTCTTTAGATGAGTGGATAGGTTTTAAACCAAAAACATCTTTTGAAAAAGGGATTAAGATTTTTGCTAATTGGTATATTAAATATTATTCTGAAATTATTAAATGAAATAAGTTTAAATATTATTGATGAAAAAAATTCTAGTAACAGGGGGAGTTGGTTTTATTGGTAGTCATGTAACTATTTCTTTATTAGAAAAAAATTATGATGTCGTAATTATCGATTCTTTTTTGAATAGTTCCAAGAAATTTTATAATAGAATGATAGATCTAATTAATTCTATTAATCCTTTATTAAGAAAAAATCTAAATATATATGAAGGGGATATTAGAAATTCACATTCTTTAGAGAAGATATTTTTGGATGCAAAAAAAGAGGATCAATCAATAGATGGAGTAATTCACCTTGCTGGTTTAAAAGCCGTTAAAGAATCGGTAAGGCATCCATTGAATTATTGGGATTTTAATTTGGTTGGGGCAATTAGATTGTTGGAAGCTATGGACAAGTTTAATTGTCACTGTCTGATTTTTAGTAGCAGTGCAACAATTTATGGAAAGAATATAAATAAATTAATTAATGAAAATTCAAATATTAAGCCTATTAATCCTTATGGATTTACCAAAGCAACAATTGAATATATGTTGAAAAATATTTTTGATAGCGATCCTCAAAAATGGCGGATAGCAAATCTGAGATACTTTAATCCAATCGGAGCTCATGATAGTGGATTGATTGGTGAAAATCCTAAGGGAATACCCAATAATGTTTTCCCCTTAATTAACAAAGTAGCATCTCGTGAAATAGAAAAACTAAAGATCTTTGGTAACGATTGGAACACTAAAGATGGAACCTGCATAAGAGACTTTATTCATATTATGGATCTTGCTGAAGGCCATATCTTGGCAATGGAATATTTATTAAAAATGAAGAATTCGAAATTTTTAAACCTTAATTTAGGTACTGGCAATCCAACAAGTGTTTTAGAGTTAGTAAAAAACTTCCAGAAAATAAATAATGTTAAAGTCCCTTATGATTTTGTAAATCGTAGGGAAGGTGATGTAGATAGAATTGTTGCGGACAATAAATTAGCTAAAAAAACTCTAAAATGGGAACCAAAAAGGCAAATTAGTGATATGTGTATTGATGGTTGGAAATGGCATTTGAATAATAAAAAATTTTCCTAGTTTTTTAATATGCTTGTTCCTTATATTTAACTATAGTTTTAGAGAGGCCTTCCTTAAGAGTAACTTTTGGACTCCAGCCTATACTTTTAATTTTACTAATATTAAGTAGCTTTCTAGGGGTTCCATCTGGTTTGCTTTTATCCCAAAAAATATCACCTTTGAAACCTGTTATACTTGCTATCTTCAAAGACAATTCTTTTATACTAATATCAGTTCCTGTACCAACATTTAAATGATTTAAAACATGTCCATTAGAATCCATGGGTGCATCTCTTGAAGATGGATCCCAATGCTCTAAACAAAATACTACAGCAGCTCCAAGATCATCAGCATGTAAAAACTCTCTTCTAGGTAAGCCTGATCCCCAGCAAGTTACGGTTTTTTCTTTATTTAATACTGCATCATGGAATTTTTTTATTAGTGCTGCAATAACATGGCTATTTTTGGGATGGTAATTGTCTCCTGGGCCATATAAATTTGTAGGCATTAACGACAAAGTATCAAAACCATATTGATCTCTTAAATTTTCACAAAGTTTTAAACCTGTAATTTTTGCAATAGCGTAGCCTTCATTTGTCTTCTCAAGTGCTCCATCTAACAAATATTCTTCTTTAATTGGTTGTTGGCAAAATTTAGGATAAATGCAACTGCTACCTAAAAAAAGTAATCTTTTAACTTTATTTTTCCATGCAGTTTCAATAATATTTGTCTGAATTTTTATGTTCTGTAATAAGAAGTCTGCCTGTTGAGTGGAATTTGCAAGGATGCCTCCAACTTTTGCTGCTGCCACAACAACAACCGATGGATTATTTTCTTTGAACCATTCCTCAACCGAAAAAATATCAAGATAGTTTAATTCTTTACTGCTAGGAGTAAAAATTTTGCCTCCATATTTTTTGTTGCCATATCCTGAATTTATAAGATTCCTATAAACAGCGCTTCCTGCCATTCCTCTTGCTCCAGCAATTAAAATACTTTCTTCTGGGGATATTTTTTTCATAAATGGGTTAATTTTATGTCTGGGATTCGCTTGAATTATGTATTTGAAAACTTTTTCTTTTAAGAATGTTTTCTTTCTTAGCTATTTCCGTATCATTTTGGACCATTTCTTGAATCATTTCTTCAAGTGAAATTTTGGGTTCCCAACCTAATTTATTAAAAGCTTTCGTTGAATCACCTATTAATAGATCTACTTCAGTTGGTCTGTAGTATCTCTTATCAATTTTAATAACTATTTCTCCTGTATCTCCTCTTCTCCCAAACTCTTTTTCCTTTTCTCCTTCCCATATAATAGGGTCTGTTTTGCCATTATTGTCCCAACCAAGATTTAAAGCTGTTAACTCAATAAAATGTCTAACTGTTTCAGTCCTTCCTGTCGAAATAACATAATCTTCTGGAGTATCTTGTTGTAACATTAGCCATTGCATTTCTACATAATCTTTGGCATGACCCCAATCTCTTTTTGAATCAAGATTACCCATATACAGGCAAGAATCTAATCCAGCATTTATCCTGGCTAATCCTCTAGTGATTTTTCTGGTTACAAAAGTCTCTCCTCTTCTTGGACTTTCGTGATTAAAAAGTATTCCATTACATGCATAAATATCATAAGCTTCTCTGTAATTAACAGTTATCCAATATGCGTAAAGTTTAGCTACAGCATAAGGACTTCTAGGATAAAATGGTGTTTTTTCATTTTGTGGTGTTTCTTGAATTAATCCGTATAATTCGCTGGTACTTGCTTGATATATTTTTGTTTTTTTCTGTAGTTCTAATATTCTCACTGCCTCAAGAATCCTTAAGGTTCCTAATGCATCGCTATTAGCAGTATATTCTGGTGTTTCAAAACTTACGGCAACATGACTTTGAGCTCCTAAATTATAAATCTCATCAGGTCTAACTTTCTGGATAATATTAATTAAATTTGTGCTATCAGTTAAATCTCCATAATGAAGAATAAATTTTGGATCCATAATATGAGGGTCTTGATATAAATGATCGATCCTTGAAGTATTAAAACTACTTGATCTTCTTTTAATTCCATGAACCTCATAACCTTTTTTTAAAAGTAATTCTGCTAGATAACTACCATCTTGACCAGTAATACCTGTTATAAGAGCTTTTTTCATTATTAATTAATTTATTTTTATTGATAAATTCATCATCTATTAATCTAACTTATTTTGTGTATATTTTTTTTATGTATTAACTCCATCTCCTATTCTCCATAAATTTAAATTTGTATTTTCAAGTCTATTGGGGTTTAATATTGATCTCGCATCAAAAATCCATGCAGGTCTTCTCATTTTTTTTGAAATCTTTTCCCAATCTATATTTGCGTATTCTTCCCATTCTGTAAGGATCAAAATTGCATCAGCATCAGGAAAAATCCCATCTATATTTTTGGCATAAACCCAATCACCTGAATTTTGTATTGGATTATCAGCCTTAATAGTTCTTGTTGAATTTATGGAATTTATTCCTAAATCTTTCGAAATTTGATTTTCTTCAACTTTTGGATCATGTATATAGAGGATTGCTCCTTCTTCTAATAAATCTTTACAAATACTTATGGCAGCAGATTCTCTTGTGTCGTTTGTATTCGCTTTAAAGGAGAATCCTAAAATACCAATTTTCTTGTTACTAACAGAACCAAATAGTTTTTCTACAACTAAAATTGAGATCCTTTTTTGATGCCAATTGTTTAATTTAACAACTCCTTCCCAAAAAGATGCTACTTCATTGAGACCAAAATATTTTGATAAATAAACAAGATTCAAGATATCTTTTTTAAAACAACTACCTCCAAATCCTGGCCCTGCATCTAAAAATTTAGAACCTATCCTACTATCAGAACCTATAGCTCTTGAAACTTCTCTAACGTCAGCACCTGTTGCTTCACAAATTGCACCAATTGAATTTATGGAACTTATTCTCTGCGCTAAAAAAGCATTGGATGTAAGTTTTGCTAATTCACTACTCCAAATATTAGTATGCAAGATTTTTTCATTAGGGACCCAATTACTATAAATATTATGTAGCGCGAGTATTGCATCATTTTTTTCTCCTCCTATTAGAACTCTATCCGGTTCTTCTAAGTCTTTTATAGCTGTCCCTTCAGCTAAAAATTCTGGATTAGATAAAACATCAAATGATTTTTCACTTTTTGAAATTTGAGAAGCTTCTAATATTTTTTTTATTACCTCAGCTGTTTTGACAGGAAGAGTGCTTTTCTCTACAACTATTGTATGACCTTTTGAAAACTTTGCTACATCTCTTGCGCAGGCTTCAACCCATTTAAGGTCGCTTGCTTGCCCAGCTCCAACTCCTTTTGTTTTTGTTGGAGTGTTTACAGAGATAAAAACCATATCAGCAGAGGAAATTTTTTCTCTTATTTTTGTTGAAAATGTTAAGTTATTTCCTCTGCACCTTTCTACAATCTTATCTAGGCCTGGTTCAAAAATTGGAAGATTATTGAGGTTTGAGCTATTCCATAAATCTATTCTTTCAATATTTCTATCAACAACATTAACGCTGATATCAGGGCATTTATCGGCTATTACGGACATGGTAGGGCCTCCAACATATCCAGCACCTATGCAGCAAATATTTTTAACTTTTATCAAAATTTTGAAGTCTATATTTTTTATTTTACTTCATGTTCTCATTAAAAAATTTTTTATTTAAATGAATTTATTTAATTTTCAAAACTTATTTAGAACGGCCATAAATGTCCTCAATTCGCACAATATCATCTTCTCCGACATACGAACCACTTTGAACTTCTATTAGGGTTAGAGGTATCTTACCGGGATTTGATAACCTATGCTTTGAACCTAATGGTATGTAAACACTTTGATTCTCACATAAAATCTCAATTTTATTGTCAACTTCTATTTTTGCTGTTCCGCTTACAACAACCCAGTGTTCAGATCGATGATGATGCATCTGCAAAGAAAGTTTCTCTCCTGGTTTAACTTGTATTAATTTGACTTGCCATCTATTAGATTGGACAACTGAAAGGTAATGGCCCCATGGTCTATAAATCTTTGTATGCGATTGCCCTTCAGGTATTTTTTTCTTTTTTAGTAGATTAACAACGTTTTTTACTTTTTGAGAGGACTGTTTATTAGAAATCAATATAGCGTCTCTTGTTTCAATTACGATTAAGTCGTTCAAATCAATTCCTACTATAAGCCTATCTTCACTCCTAAAATAGGAATCTTTGGTATTTTCTAAAATTACCTTGCCTTGGGTAAGGTTGCCTTTATTATCCTTATCGGAAGTTTCCCAGACCATCTCCCAACTACCAATATCACTCCATCCAACATCAAGAGGTATTACTATGCCTTTTGATGTCTTTTCCATAACTGCAACATCGATAGATATATTTTCACATTTCTTGAAAGAAACTTTGTCTATTCTTTGAAAATCAAGGTCTTGAACACTTTTATTTATGGATTCTCTGCATGAATTTAATATATTTGGCGAATAGTTATTTATTTCTTTAATTATCTCATTAGATTTGAACATGAACATTCCGCTATTCCAAGTAAATCTATTATCCGTTATAAGTTTTTTAGCCGTTTCTAAGTCCGGTTTCTCAAGAAAACTTTCAATTTCAATACCTTCATTTATATCTTGTAATGGCTTAGATGATTTTATATAACCGTAGCCAACTTCTGGGGAAGTCGGTATGATCCCAAAAGTTACTAGCTTATTCTGCTCAGTATATTTTATCCCTTTTTCTACGAGATTCAAAAACTTTGCAACATCTTTTATTTCATGATCAGAAGATAAAACTAATAAGGTTGGATCATCTTCTATCTCGATAGATTTCAATGCAGCAAGTGCAATGGCTGGAGCCGTATTCCTTCCAAATGGTTCCAACAAAATTATAAAATCATCAATTTTCAATTCTCTTAATTGTTCTGCTACAAGAAATCTATGTTCCTCATTACATACTAATATTGGTTTTTTCAGATTTTTTAAAGGTAATATTCTTTGAATAGTCTTCTGTAATAAGCTTAATTTATCTTCCTTTTTTATTGATAAAAATTGTTTTGGATAACTTGATCTAGAAAGAGGCCATAGTCTAGAGCCAGACCCTCCACACAAAATCAATGGAATAATAGAACTACTAGACATAATTATTTATTTTTTTTTCTTAAATTTATTTTATAATATCGCACCTTTTAAAATTTACTTTTTTAAAAATAGTTTTTCTTAAATTGAGTAATAGAAATTTTTTAAAGTAAGCCTGTATATCAAAATCAAAAATTAGATTACTTTTTTGTTTTAGGATTTATTTATAATTATAAAATAGTTAAGAGATATGAAAGTGAAAAAAAAAATTAGAGTTTTAATGATTTCCTCTAATTCAGATCTTGGAGGCGGCCCGAATCAAATGTTTATGCTTGGAGAAAATTTAAGCAATATTTTCGAGATTTACTATGCACTTCCAAAAAATAGTAACTTTTCTATGTTTTTAAATTCAAAAAATCATATTGAAATTGCTGAAAGAAAAATTTGTCTAATGGATATTGTTAATTTAAATAAGTTTATTAAAAAAAATAATGTAGATATTATCCATGCACATGGAAAAGGAGCAGGAGTAATAGCAAGGTTTACTAACCTTTTAAATAAAAAAAAATTAATTTACACTTTTCATGGCATTCATGTTGAGTGTCATAGCTTTCTTACAAATTTAATATATTTACATTATGAAAATATTTTTGGAAGGATAGATAACTACAAAATATTTGTTTCTGAGAGTGAAAAAAAATATGCAAAAAAGTTAAATATTTTCATGGGTCCAAAAATAACCGTCATAAATAATGGAGTATCAAATAAATTAAATAAAGACAGTTCAAAATATCAAGAAATCTATCAAAAGAAAAATACTTCTTCAAAAATAACGGTTGTATCAACTTGTAGGTTTGTAAAGCAAAAAAATATAAAGGATATTATCAGAATTGCAAAAAAAATTCCTGAAATCGATTTTAAAATTATTGGTTATGGAAAATTATGGAAGGAAATAAACCAATACATTCTAGAAATGGAAGTTAATAATGTTTATTTAATCGGTCTAAAAAAAAATGTATTTAGATATTTATGTCTTGCGGATATTTACTTGTCTACATCTTTATATGAGGGCATGCCGCTCAGTATTTTAGAGGCAATGTCTGTAGGCCTACCTATTGTCGCAAGTAATGTTGTAGGAAATTTAGATACTATTGAAAATGGTAAGACAGGTTATCTATATGATTTAAATAATATTGATAGTGCTATAAGGTACATAAAAAAATTAGCTTTTGATAAATCACATAGAGCCAAAATTGGGAACAATTCTTTCTTAAGACAAAGAAAATTTTTCTCAAAATTACAAATGCTGTCAAATTATGAAAATTTATACAAAAAAGTAGCTGGAGAATTTTAATTATTGTTTAAAGTTTTTAATAATTTAAAAATATTAGAAATTATTTTCATCAAATTTATTAGAGATTATCATTTCATTAAAATTTTTCGAATTATTTAGTAAATCTTGATAATTACCTCTTGATATTATTTCACCATTTTTGAATTCAAATATCAGATCGCAGTCTTTTATATTTGATAACCTATGTGCAATAAAAATAATAGTCAATCTTTTATTATTTTTAAAAATTTCTCTCAATACTTCTGTTTCAGTTATGTTATCTAAACCAGAAGTAGCCTCATCAAGAACTAATAATGAGGCATCCCTATAAAAAGCTCTTGCAATTGCAATTCTCTGTCTTTGACCACCTGACAACCTTATACCGTTTTCTCCAACATAAGTGCTCAATCCATCTGGGAGAGATTCTACTAGGTTTTCTAATTTAGCAGCAGATATTGCTTCTTTTACCTTTTCATTATTGATCTCATCATTTTTTAAACCATATGCAATATTACTCCTAATATCACCATTAAGTAAATTTATTGATTGAGGAACATAGGAACAAATAGATTGCCAATATGGGACTTGTTCATTAAATAGTTCTTCACCATCTAGTAAGATTTTCCCTTTTGAAGGTCTAAGTAAACCAACAATTAAATTAGCTATGGTACTCTTACCACTTCCTGTTTTTCCCACTAAAGCAATTTTAGATCCAATTTTTAATGACAAATTAATATTTTTCAAAGCATACTGATCGCTATAAGGATATTTATAAAAAAGGTTAGTAATCTGAATATTTTTTTTCGGAATTTTAAATATATTATTAATTTTAATATCTGAATAATTTCTACTATTTGGAAGTTCTAGAATTTTTAAAGCTTCTTCTAAATCTGGTATGCCTCCTCGCAGGGATGTTATTCCTCTAAATAGATCTTGAAGAGGGGGGGTTAATTTTAAAGAAGCTACCGCAATTGTTGCTAAAAAAGGTATTATTTCGAGCAGAGTGCTTGGATCCTTATCCTGTAAATATGGAAAAAGTCCAATACAGAAAATAAGTGTAATTCCAAGGGGTTCAACAAGTGCTCTAGGAAATTCTGGTAGGATTTCAGCTTTCCATAGAAATGGGTAAGCTTTTTTGCCGGCTTTTATATATCTATCACTGAAATATTTTTCTGAACCTGTAAGGTGGACATCAATAATAGTTCTCATAGATTCTTTTATTATTTTATTTATTTCATTTTCAAGAAATATTTTTTGTCTAGATGCAATTCTTATAAATGGAGTGACACTTAAAGATATTAGAGTATAACCAATGACTAAACTAATTATTAGGATGAAGGCATTTATTCTGGCGAAACTAAAAATAGCAATAAAGATAAATAAAACAATAAATATGCCGCTTGTTATTTCAAGGATTGGTCCTATAAATTTCTCTGATACTCTTGAAATATTCAAAAGGATTTTTGTACTAATATCGATACTTTTGTCTGTTAGAAAAAATTCGTACTTTTGATTAAATATTTTTTTTTGTATTTTTTCTGATAAATCTATAAATATTGCAGCTTTTAATTTTTCTTGGAAAGATTTAAGAAATAATTTTAAAAAAGAAGCTATCCAATTAAAAATAATATAAATCAAAACTAGGATAATTAACTTAGTAAATGGGTCAGTTGAAATTAATTCCGAAAAAGGTATTGAGGGTCGATTTTCTTTCTGGACTACAATTACAAAAAGTCTTGAAACTAATCCAACAACTAATACATCAGCTAAACCAGTAATTATTGAAAGTGGGATTATCTTGAACAAAGAATTTTTTCTTTCTTTAGAAAGAATTTTCAATAATCGTTTTAATAAATTTGTAGTTTTGCTGTACATATAATTAGGCTGATTTTTTAAATAAAAAAAATTCCATAAAACTCTTAATATGCACCGCGATCCATTGGAAATAATAATACGCCAAAAGTTCTTATTATTATTCTTATGTCCATTAAAAAATTGAAACTATCAACATATAGAGCATCAAGATAAACTCGTTTTTTATAACTTAAATTATTTCTCCCACTTACTTGCCATAAGCCAGTTATTCCAGGATTAATTGAAAGAACCTTTTTGATTTGATTACCATACTTATCTATTTCTTTTTCAACTATTGGACGTGGACCAATAACACTCATTTCCAGCCTTAGAACATTTAAAAATTGAGGTAATTCATCTAGACTTGTTTTTCTAAGAAATTTGCCAATTTTTGTTATTCTTGGATCGTTTCTTAGCTTATGAGTTTTATTGAATTCTTGTCTAATATCATCATTTTTATCTAATAAATTTTCTAATATATCATCAGCTTCTGGATGCATAGTCCTAAATTTTATGCAATAAAAAGGTCTAAAATTTTTCCCTACCCTTCTGTGATAATAAAATATTGGACCACGAGAACTTAATTTTATCAATAGTGCTATTAATAAAAATAATGGTGAACCTATAATAATTACTGATAAAGAAAAAAAGATATCAAATAATGATTTAAAAAGAATATAAACAAACTTTTTGGAAAATCTTTTAAGAAAAATCACTTTAAAATTTTAAATAAATTATTTCTCATCTTTAATTAATTTTTTTATTATTAAAAGTATTCATTGATTTTTTAATGAAGTTATTTAGTTTTATCTTAAATTTATCATTTGAAAATTCCTGAGCAAATTTATTTTGAATTTTTGGATCAAATTTTTCCCAAATCTTTTTTTCTTCAAACCAACTAATTGTATCAATAATATGTGAAGTCGTTTGTTCTTTAAACAAAATTCCTGTAGAGATTTTATTTTTGGAAGGATTATTAAGACAATTTACAGTATCTAACAAACCTCCCTTTGCTAGTGCTATTACCGGAGCGCCAGAAGCCATAGCTTCCACAGGTGCTATTCCAAAATCTTCAATTCCTGCATAAACAAAACCTCTACATGTGCTCATTAGATTTTCCACATTTGAATTGGGTTGGTTTTCATGAAATAGGATGTTTTTAGGATTAGCAATTTTTTTTAATTTTGATTTTTCAGGTCCATTCCCAACTATCACTAATGGTAAGCCTAATTTATTAAAAGCTTTAATTAATAGGTCAACTCTTTTATTTGGCACAAGCCTACATACACTAAGATAAAACTCTTTTCTCTCTAAATTAAATTTAAATCTATCAATATCTATAGGAGGGTGAATTACATCGGAATTTAAACCCCAATATTTTTTTATTCTTCTAGCCGTAAAGTTTGAATTAGATATTAGGAAATCTGGCCTATGCCCGCTAATAAAATCCCATTCTCTTAATTTGAATAATAGGTATCTTAATGGTAATTCAAGGCCAATCTTTTTTATTGCGGATTTATTTATATAAGTATTCATTTGATCCCATGCATATCGCATTGGAGTATGTATGTAACTTATATGTAATTGATCAGGGGAAGATAGGACTCCTTTGGCAGCAATATGACTAGAACTTATGATTAGTTCGTATTTGCTTAAATCTAATTGTTCTATTGCAAAAGGTATGATTGGTAAATATTTTTGAACTCCATCTCTTCCAAACGGAAGTTTTTGAATTAAACTAGTTTCTATTTTTCTGTTTCCAAAGATATTTTTATTTTTATGACTAATGTTTTCTGTTAATGAGAATAAATCTGGTACAGAATAGTTATTAGATAAAAATTCATCAATAACTAAGGTTACTTTCTCTGCACCTCCAATTGATTTTCTCAAGTACCAATCATGCACTAAAGCTATATTAAGATTATCGTTATTCATTATTTCTTTCGTGAATGATAGTATTTTACTATTTTCAGTATCAATGTAAATTATTATTTTTTTATTAAATAACTCTTGAATATTTAAAAAAGAATTTGATAAGCGGTAACAAACTTTAAATTCATAATATTTATTATTCCCTCAAGGATATTTAATATTTGCTGACTTTCAGTGGATTTATCATAAATTTTAGAATTATTTATTGCCTCTTGTGCATCTTTAGGCTTAATTAAATATGTATTTATTATGGATTTTGTTAAGTAAGTATTTCCATTCAATGCATCAAAATTTAATATTTTGTCAATAGTTTTTAGAGCATTTTCAACCTTTCTTTGAAGTATTTCAGTTATGAGGACATTGTACAAATAATTAAGGTTTTTGGTTTCTTCATAACGTTGTTTGTATATTATTTCAGAATTTTCTAGATATCGTTGTTTTGGATCACTTTGATTTAAAACACCAACCTTATTAAAAAGGTTTTCAAATTCCCCCTTTTTAAGATATTGACCTAACTTATCAACTTCTCTAATTTTATTTTCCATGAGGATATTTTCTAATTTATCGATATCTTTATTGGAAAAATTAATAAAATTATTTTTTGAGGGTATAGTCATTATTTCTCCAGAATTATTAAGAATTCTTGAATTAAAAAATATTTTTGTTTCTTTCTTAAATTTATTTTTTTCAAGAGGTGAATTTTGAATTACTTCATAACACTTTGAATTTTCTAAAGATTTGTTTATTAAACCCTGAGCAATTGAAATATTTTCATATAACTTTGAATTCTCTGAAGTAAAGTTAACTAATAAATTTGAAGAAGAGATAATTTCCCCATTAGCAATAAATTTTAATTTGATTCCATTATCAATTTCTTCCAACTCCAACGATGGTTCTGAGCTACATTTACTTTTTTTAATATATGAGTTTAGAACTTTTCTTTTGTAAAGTGAAACCTTGCTTTTATCATTTAATTGCCATTCTTTATGTACAGTAAATGATCTATTTTTTGACAAATAATCTTGAAGTAATATTTTTGATTCACTGGTCATTACGCCTTGATCGTTAGTTTTTATTAAAAACCAATCAAAATATTTTAAGTCATCTTTATAAGATTCCTTATTACTAACTACTTGTCTAATTGCAACTCTTTCACCTTGCCTTACTGCTTCTGCTTCTAAATTAAATGTATTGATTTCTTTGGTATCTGGGAGGATAGCTAAAGTCGAAATATGATAAGGACTTTCTTTTTCGATTTCTCTGATTATTTGTTTATGTGGCCAAGATTTTAAGAAACTATCTTTTTTTAAAGCAACTATATTGTCATAATCTTGAATTTGAATAATAATTGACAATGATATAGAAAAAGTCATAATCATGTTTTTTAAATTTTTTCTGAAAAAAAATAAATTTAAATAATTAAATATTAAAGAAAGATATATACAAATCACTGGATAAATTGGCATAAAAAATCTTAGATCTTTAGTTGACATAAAAGAAATTACAACATAAAAATTTAAGATTATTAGTGATAACCAAATTAATACTTTACTTCTAAATTTTTTAATTAGTAATTTGAGATTATTTCTATCTACAACGCTCGATATAAATATAATAAATATTATAGTCAGATTAATAATCCCAAAAATATTTGGTAATTTTTTTATATAAAATAACCACCCATCTAATGTATTGAAATCTAGACCTTCTTGATAACTAACGCCCCATTTAAAGGCATTTAAAGTTGAGGATATTATGGTTATCCAATGTCTTGAAAACCAAGGCAAGATTAATAGAAGAAATGTAAAAAAGAAAATAAATGTTTCTAATAAGCAATCTTTTTTAGAAATTTTTTTCTTTAAATTTTGAATAATTAAAATAATACTAGGTATTATGAATGCTACTATTCCAGTAGGTTTTGTTAAGAATATTAATCCTAAAGTTATTCCTGATAAAGGACTATAAATGCTTATTTTTTTTTGACTTAAATACCATTTAGTTAGAACTAAAATATATAATATAGTGAACGAAGTAAGTGATAGATCTATCATATAGTCTGTACGTTCTTTTATAATTAACGGACTAAAAGTAAAAAATATTGAAGCCCATAAACCAGTTTTTGAATCTTTAATTAGTTTTCCTAATTCAAAAATTGATACAATGCAAATAATATTAAATATATGATTTGAGATATAAGCTACCTTATAAGAATTATTTATAAAAAATAGTTTTAGGGAAGTTAATAAATATGTGAGAGGTCCTCTATAATTATCAGTTACATTTAAAATTTCATCTATTTTTATGGGTAAATTAATATTATCATTCGAGACAATATTATACATTTTAAATAAATTACTTAAATGGTAACCTTGATCCCATGCTGGAGGACTTGAGACATCTATAAATAAAAATAAGTCAAGAGCTATTGAAATAACACAAATAGCAATTAATTTTATGTAATCTCTTTTTCTTAAAATAAAATTCATTTAATTTATATTTTTAAAATTTTTATTATCTTTATTATCTTTATCAATTATATTTTTTAGTGAAGCTATTAGAATCCAAGCGATTATACTGATCTTCCCATCAAAATATTGTATATCAACTAATTGAGATAGAAAGAAAAAGAAAACAGATGCCCAACATGCTCTTTCAAAATAATCTATGCTTTTTGAATTTTTAAAAAATACAGCATAGTAGGAAATAGCTAGAATGCTTAGTATGGTTAAGGCAAATATTATCGTTACTGGAAGACCGTAACTTATAGCTAATTCAGTTAATAAATTATGAGAGTGGCCCTTATAAAAACTAGTTTTAAGTTCATATATTGCAGTGAATGAAGCTGCTCCTATTCCCAATAAAGGACTAGTACTAATAATATCTACAGCACTTTTTAAAATTTCCAGTCTTGTAACGTCTAAGTTTTTATAACCCTCTTCAGAAAACTCTAGGAGAATTTTATTTGGAATTAGTTCTCTAAATATAGTTTGAATTTCGCCTGTAAAAATGGGTGAAATTAAAAAGATTATTATTGACGCGCTTATTAGAAAAATTATTATTAACCAAAAAAAGGCTTGTTGAGTAATTACAAGAGGAAAGGCAATCAAAAGACCTAACCAAGCATTTCTTGAATAAGTTAAAAAAATTGCTAACGCAATAGCAACCAAAAAACATGTATGAACGCTTTTATTATATAAGTTTTTAGTTTTTTCAAAAATTAAGGCAATACAAAATGGCCATACTAGATTTAACCAAGAACCTGCGTAATTTTGACTATTAAATAATCCGCTTAAGCCCCCAGGGAAAACGATTGGTCGTTGATACCAAATTATTAATCCATTTAAAGTTTCAAAAGGACCTGTCCATTTAAAAAAATATTGACCAAAACCTGTAATCAATAATGGAAACGTTCCAGAGATAAGAAATAATGCAAATTTCTTCCTTTTTTCTTTAGTATTAACAAAAGGTTGGCAAGCCCAAAAAATCCAAAAAAAGGGGATCCAATTTGCCATACCAATTAAAGATAAATTTGGATTCCAAATCTCGGGAATGTTATTTGGAAGAATGAACTTTTGCATTAAAGCACTAAAAAATATTAGTAGGCCACAAAGAAAGAAAGGTAAATTCCATTTATCTTTAAAGTAATTAATTTTTTTACTTTGAATAAAGCTTCCAAAAATAAGTGAAATTAAGATTAAGAATCCCCCAATAACAAGAGAGGAGCATAAGAAAAATGTTCCAACTAGAAAAAAAATTTCTCCTAAATCATAATTATTAAGTTTTCTTGATAATAATAATTTTAAATAATGCATATATTAGCTTTGATTTCAGAACGCTTCCTGCAGGATTCGAACCTGCGGCCCACTGCTTAGAAGGCAGTTGCTCTATCCAGCTGAGCTAAGGAAGCATTTTTTTATTATATCTGACGCTATAAGCCTAAACAATGTAAGTAAATTCTTTTTTTATGATTTAGTAAATATCTTTCTCTTTTATTTTCTTTCAAAAAGAAATAGCATAAGATTGGTAAATGCCGCACCTTTTATCTTGACCAAACGACTTACTGAAAAACAAAAAGAAGAGATAGTAAAAAGTTTTGAATCTGGTATATCAATTGATAATTTGTCTAAAAAACATATTTGTACTAAATCCACAATTATAAGAAATCTGAAAAAAAATCTTGGAGAATTAAAATTTAAAGATTTATTAAATAAAAGTAAATCCCTTCCCGAAAAATCTAGAAAAAATAAAAAACAAACTAATGACTATAAAGAAACATTTGCTGATAATCAAGATTTAAAGAATGGTTCTAGTGATCCAAAATTTTTAAATGAAAATATACCGGTCCCAAGTTTTACCCCAAATGATTATTTTTTAGAAATAGCCCCCGTAGACTATGAATTAGATAATTCATCTAGGAAGGAATTATCTTCTGTTCCTATATCAGAGGTAGAATTCCCAAGAATTGTATATATGATTGTGGATAAGAAGATTGAGTTAGAGATAAAACAATTAAAAGATTTTCCAGAATGGGAGTTCTTACCTCACGACGATTTGAATAGAAAAACTATAGAAATATTTTTTG
>MDTE01084182.1_pt1 | contig 28720 bp, 25 predicted proteins | sample 811231 | NCBI WGS metagenome assembly MDTE01 (sample SAMN05326651, study PRJNA326480) | marine metagenome | isolation source: seawater | place: Indian Ocean: Red Sea | collected 2010 | reverse complement strand
TGATCACAACAGTGGAGTAGCTACGGTGCGGATTGATCGCCCTCCAATGAACGCTATTCGCAAGCAACTAACAGCCGAACTGCATGAATCGGTTTCCGCTTTGGCTGTAGATGAATCGGTTGGCGCGGTCGTAGTCTGGGGTGGCCCCAAAATCTTCGCTGCAGGTGCAGACATTAAGGAGTTCCCGACCATACAGGATAAGGATGAAGCCGTTGAATTCTCAATGAATCTTCACAGGGCGCTGCTTGCATTAGAGAATCTGCCGCAGGTTACCATAAGTGCTGTGAATGGGTATGCGCTTGGTGGAGGGTGTGAACTTGCTATGGCCACCGATTTCCGTTTTGCCGGAGAAGGGGCAGTTTTTGGGCAACCTGAAGTACTTCTTGGAATTCTCCCAGGTGCAGGAGGAACGCAACGGCTTATGCGCTTGGTTGGGATAACAAAAGCTAAGGAAATTAACTACTCTGGGCGGCAAGTGGACGCTCTTGAAGCAGAGCAAATAGGTCTCGTCTCAGCGGTTTTTCCAGATGAGGAATGCTATTCACAGGCGCTTACAGCGGCAGAGCAATATGCGAAGGGACCTAAGTCCTTACAGTTCATTAAACGAGCAATGATGCAAGGACTTTCGCTGCCTTTGGAAGAAGCGGTTGAAGTAGAGGCAGACGCATTTGGGGATTGCTTTGAGACTGAGGATCGTATTGTTGGAGTGCAAAGCTTCATAGAACATGGACCTGGGAAAGCAGAATTCAGCCGAAAGTAGGACGGTGTATGTCACTACATCCAAAACCACGTGATTTGAGGACAATTAGAACCGAAGACCCTATTGAGCTCTCATCAAAGGTTATAGATGAAGGAGTTGCAGAGGAACCGACGAATAGAGTTACAAATAATCTGAGCGAGATCAGTTCAGGTATAGCTGTAGTTGAATCCTTTAGTCATATGATTGCGATACGGACAGATGATGGGCTCGTAACTTTTGATTCAAGTGGAGAGCAAAGTGGCGGAGCTGTCGTGGAGTCGCTTAGGAAATGGAGTGTAGATCCTATCCATTCGTTGGTGTATACGCATGGGCATCTAGACCATGTTGGTGGCTCCGGAGCAATCATTGCAGATGCCGAAAAACGAAATTACAGACATCCCACAGTGTTCGGTCATGAGAATATCCCTCACCGCTTCACTCGCTATCAGCGCACAAATGACTGGAACACAATCATTAATAGAAGACAGTTTGGAGGGGTTTCACCGAAGCATGGAATGGGATTGACTACAAATTCAAGCACTTTCCTCCCTGAAAGCACTGCGTGGCCAGATGTCGTCTACCAAGAAGAGATGTCATTGTCGGTCGGTGGGATTGAAATTGAATTCAAACATGGCAAGGGTGAAACCGATGATCATACTTGGGCATGGATTCCTTCACGAAAGACGCTTGTGACCGGGGATCTAGTTATCTGGGTTTTTCCAAATGCAGGAAATCCTCAAAAAGTTCAGCGCTACCCCCTTGAGTGGGCTTCGGCACTTCGCCAGATGATCGCTTGTGAAGCTGAGCTTCTTTTACCGGCGCATGGGCTTCCTATCTTAGGAAACCACCGAATTAAGAGAGTGCTTAGCGATATAGCGGATGTATTAGAAAAGCTGGTAGAAGACACTTTGGAGCTCATGAACCGTGGTGAAACATTAGATACTATTATTCACGAAGTAAAAGTTGATGATGGCATGCTTGAACTTCCATGGTTGAAGCCACTTTATGATGAACCAGAATTCGTGGTTAGGAATATTTGGAGGATGTATGGGGGGTGGTGGGATGCTAATCCCGCTTCGCTTAAACCTTCGCCCCAAAAAGATTTGGCTGAGGAACTGGTTATTCTGGTCGGTGGAGTCAGTAAACTCGTTGAAAGAGCTCAAGCGCTAGCAACTGCTGGGGATTTCAGGATGGCTTGCCACTTGATTGAGTTCGCAGCTGACGCAGAGCCTGAGAATACGATGGTTCATGGTGCACGAGCAGAAATTTACAGTGTGCGTAGAGCTAACGAAAGAAGTTTGATGAGCAAGGGAATCTACGCAGCAGCTATGAGAGAATCAGAACAGATTACACAAACTGATTTAGATAGCTGATCTCACCGCAATGGAAAATTCTGTTGGCAAAGTTCCCCAGAAAGTAAAAGTTCTCCTAACTGCATCGTTTTTCTCGGCGCTAGCGACAGTCGGGCAGATCACCATAGTTGGTAAACAGGTTTATGACATGACCGGAAGTGAACTTAACCTAGGCCTATTAGGCCTTGCCGAGTTTCTCCCGTTAGCTCTTTTATCACCCTTCACGGGTCCAGTTGCAGATCGTTTTGATAGACGAAAAATTTTTAGCATCGCACTGTTCGCTGAGGCAATTGTCTCCTTTCTGTTATTCGCCTACGTAGCCACTGAACCAACATCTGTTCTACCTATTTTCGGCTTAATAGCTCTTTTTGGTATTGCTAGAGCTTTTGCTATGCCAGCAAGTCGGGCACTTCCAATAGACTGGGCCCCCGATGATGTAGTCGAACGCGTCGTGGCATTAAAATCCGTGGCGTTTCAAGCGGGAATAATTGTAGGTCCAGCCTTATTCGGATTTATGTTTGTAATTGGTCCGTCTATTCCGTACCTTTCTGCAGTTTGCGCGTACCTGATAGCGAATTTGCTTCTACTGACGGTTGGGCCATCTGATATAAAGAAACTAGGAACTTCTGGGGGAAGACAAGCATTTCGTGATGCACGGGAAGGGCTGAAATTCATTAAGAGAAGTCCGGTGCTATACGGCGCAATTTCGCTTGACCTTATAGCCGTTCTTCTTGGAGGGGCTGTCGCCTTACTTCCAGCTATCGCTGAAGACCGTCTAGGAGTAGGAGCCGTTGGGTTAGGCTGGCTTCGCGCAGGCGTTGGGATCGGAGCCACTTTAGTAGCGGTAACGCTATCAGTCCGGCCACTTCGGGCTCATATCGGAAAATCATTACTTACATCTGTAGGGATATTCGGTATCGGCACAATCGTCCTAGGCTTGTCAACTAATTTCGTTCTAGCTTTCATCGCTCTTATGGTTCTTTCGGGCGCAGATGCAGTTTCCGTTTATATTCGCGCAAGCCTTGTGCCGCTAGCTACCCCTGAAGAGATGCGTGGAAGGGTCCTTGCAGTTGAAGGTGTTTTCATCGGAGCTTCAAATGAATTGGGAGCAGTTGAATCAGGATTAACAGCGGCAGCGTTTGGGCTAGTTGGAGCGATACTGTTCGGCGGAGTAGGTACTTTAGCCGTTGTCGTTATTTGGTGGCGTTTCTTTCCAGCATTACGCAATGTGAAAAGTCTCTCTGAAGTGAAACCGTAGCCTTATTTTGGCAGTAAATTCCTGAATGGAGAGATCGTAATTTGAGCATTGCCCGAAATGGCACATGATGGTGTCAGAATATGTCTATGAGCAGCCCACCTGAAGAGCAGCGGGACCCTATGGCGTTATCTAATTCAGCTATGTGGTCATTTTTCATTCAAGAACTTAGCGATAAGGAATTGCATCAATTACAGGCAGAAATGCACAATGAGGTCAGGCAAAGGGCTATTCGTTCTGGGGACAATGAAGCGATCATTAAACAGGCTTTCGAAATCGGCTTTGAACGTTCGGGTTTAGGAGTGGTCCCATGGATTGAAGGCCACGTACTAGTTTGCCCTGGTTCACTAATCTCAAAAAGCCCAACAAACCATCGCTGCCGCTTTGTGAGTGTAGATGAAGAATGGGTTTGGCAGTCAGGGCATTTGATAACCGAGACAAAGCGGCCGAGCCCCGGAACAGGAAAGGGGTTTCGAGCAGTAGCACTAATTCCTGTTATCGAAGGATTGGCGATCGATATTGTGACTGGAAGGATGCAATCAGGTCAGCACAGGGCCGAGAAGGTTGCCTCCTTTGAGATCAAAGCGGGGAAATTATCGGAGGTGAGCCAACGAGTAGTCCCTATTGATGGGATGCACCATTAACCAAAGGAAGTCAAGGTTTTCTTGGGATTCCGTGGAAAGGTGAACCCGCATCCTGGTATTTCTGATACAACTCAAAGAATTCTTCACCGAATGGGTCACCACCCCGTAATGGCATTGAAGCCCTCACGATAGTGAAATCAAGAGGAGCACGTTTTGCAGCTAAGTCAAAATGCTTATCAGCTTCATCAATCCGACCTTCCCTCCGTAGATAAGCAGCTACGCGGAAATGAAGTCGAGCTTGGACTTCGTCCTCAGATAGGTCAGCGACGACGTAGGAAGCATCTTCTGGAAGAGTCCCATTTCGGACCCATTCTCGAACCTGCTGCATGTGCCCTTCTCGGCTAATACCGGTTATCTCAGTGAAAGTATCAGTTCCAAATTCACTTGCTGCTGGTCGGACAATCAGACCTTCCTCATCTATCCAAAGCACAGAGGGGACATTACTTATCGCGAACAGTTCCGTAAGCAGGTGGTTGTTGTCCATAAGAACCGGATAGCTTGTTCCTTTTGCTAGTTCTTGAACTGCATCTAAGTTCTCATCAATTGCTACGGCTATTACTGTGAAGTTTTCACTAGCGAGCTCTCCATGGAGTTCCTGCCAACCTGGCAGGTCAAATGCACATCCTCACCAACTTGAGAATGCTACAAGTAGTCGCTTCTTCCCAGTCCAGTCAGATAGGGAGCGATTAACTCCCGCTATATCGGTCAGAGTGAAATTTGGGGCGACACGGTCGTTCAATGCCAAAGAGCGAGTTTCATATGGCTGCCCGATAGCGATTACATTATTCTCTGGATCAGAGAGGATAGGGCGTCCTATGAGTCGAGTCGTATCTTCAAGATTGAGCGAATCAGCCACAGTAGAGCCTGTCTGATCACTAATAGGAATACAGACCTCATTTCTGCAGAGACCTTCTGGTTTTAATTGCCACCCAAGTAGAGCTTCAATAGTTTCCGTGCTCACGTATGGTTGGCCATCAGCCCATTCGCCTTTAACTACTGTTTCACCTTCCGTTAGGACCGTAACATCATCGAGTAATTGCATTTTTATCTCCGGAGTGTCTCTGAACCAATGGCGAACAATGAATCGGCTCCGCTAATAACCGAGGGTAGCAAACCTGTAACTTGTGGAAGTAATTGTTGAGCGAAGAATAGAGCAGTTTCAACTTTCGCCTCCAAGAAAGAAACGTTTTCGGGTTCCTCAGAAAGCAGCTCTTGGGCTCTTAAGGCCGATTTAGCCAACAACCAACCTCCTACAGTGGTTCCAAACATGCGTAAGTAAGGAGTAGCTCCTGCAAGCCCTGCATCGCTCCCTCCTCCACCATTTTCTAGGAGCCACGTACTTGCTGCTCTAAGACTTTCATTTGCGTCCTGTAAAGAAGAGCCTATTTCCTTCATGTCGTTATCTAACAAAATCGTGATTGTTGAGTCAATTTCCGATAACAATTCATAGACAACTTCGCCGTCCCGCATGCCTAACTTCCTCCCGACTAGGTCAATAGCCTGAATCCCGTTTGTACCTTCATAAATACCCGCAATTCGAATATCTCTATAATGCTGTGCGGCACCTGTTTCCTCTACGAATCCCATTCCTCCGTGGACCTGAATCCCCAAGCTAGTTATTTCGTTGCCCAAATCTGTACACCAGCCTTTTGATAAGGGAGTAAGTAAGTCAGTTAATTCTTTGCCGCGCTCCCTCGCGGTCTCTTCAGGATGATTGTGGGCGACGTCGATAGATTTAGCATTGAGGTATATCAGACACCGCATTGCTTCTATGTATGATTTCATCGTCATAAGCATTCGTCTTACATCAGGATGCTCAATGATTAATGCCGAATCTCCCTTTGCTGTCCCTTCACGTCTCCCTTGCCGTCTTTCTAACGCGTATTCCAAAGCCTGTTGATATGAGCGGTCAGCGACTGACAGGCCCTCCAAGCCAACTGCCAATCTTGCTTGGTTCATCATTGTAAACATGTAACGCATTCCGGAATTCTCGTCACCAACTAAGTATCCCTCGGCTCCACCATTCTCCCCGAATTGGAGAACACAGGTAGGGGATGCGTGTATTCCTAGTTTGTGTTCAATGGAGATGCATTTCACATCGTTTGCTTCTCCCAAACTTCCATCTTCGTTAACGATATATTTCGGGACGATGAACAAACTGATCCCCTTTGTTCCAGGAGGAGCGTCAGGAGTTCTCGCCAATACCAGATGCACGATGTTTTCAGTGAGATCATGCTCTCCCCAAGTGATGAAAATCTTTTGACCTGTAATCTTATAGGTCCCATTGTCTTGACGCTCGGCCTTCGTTGTAAGGGCGCCAACGTCTGAACCGGCATGGGGTTCAGTTAAGTTCATTGTTCCAGCCCACTCTCCCGTAATTAATTTTGGTAACCACGTAAGTTTTTGATTTGAATCTCCATGCGCTGTGAGAGCATGAATTGAGCCCTGAGTCAGCATTGGATTGAGAGAAAGTGCCATGTTCGCTGCGGTTAGCATCTCAGTCACAGCAATACCTACTAGCCATGGGAAACCTCCGCCACCATATTCGGGGTCAAAGCTAATAGCACCCCATCCGGCATCTACATACTGGGCGTAAGCTTCCTTAAATCCAGTTGGAGTGGAGATAGAGCCGTCACTATTTAAGGAACTGCCTTCCAAATCACCTGTTCGATTGGTTGGAGAAATGACCTCATTGAAGAATCTCCCTGCTTCATCAAGCAGGTCGTTTAGAGATTCAAGCCCTATATCAGCGAAAGAAGGAAACTCCGCTAAAGAGTCAACGTCTACGACTTGCTTAAGGGTGAATTTCATATCATCCAATGGCGGAGTGTATTCACTCATGGGTGCCTTTCTCTAAATTAGAAATCAAACTTAGTTCATTCATGATGTTACCCATACGTTTCGTAGCACAACTCACTAAGTCAAGATTTTTTAACATTAATCTGCTTGTAGAACTGACCCAGAGGGAAGCGGCATGCAATCATGGGGTTTGTGGAATGTTTGGTGACTATCAGAATGTGGGTGATAGGTGAGCACTGAATTAGAGGACCGTCATATCCATGATGTGAAAATATACGATTCGGAGAATTTGCTCGGTTATTTGTCTGTGGTGATCAATAGAGACGAAATTAAAGATAATCCTTCATGGAGAGGGAACGTACTCGGTTCAGACTATTTAGTCTGGGGATTAAACCATCGAAAAGTCAGGTTGGAATTTGAAGATGGAGTGGAACTCTATGTTGTTGTCCGCTCAGGGGGAAGTATTGCTCCAGTAGCAGCCGGCTAATTAACTTAATTCAGTATGGAGTTCACGATTGATTTCGCGGCTTCAGCCGGTGAGAGTTCCCTTTCAAGAACGGCGCTTGTCATGTCCTCTCCGGTATCTGCTCTAAGGGCATCCGCAGCTGCGCTTCCCAAGAGTATCTCAACACGATTTTGGATTTCCATTAGCGTCCGTTGTCTCTGGCGAACTTCTAGTGCCCCCGATTGCTCTATGAGCTCAGCATGATTCTCTATGGCATTTAGTGTCTCCTCAGCGCCAGCGCCTTCAAGTGAATTTGCCATAATGATCGGGGGTCTGTACCCAGTCATCTCCTCTAAGCCAGAAACATGACTCAAATCAAGCATGAGCTCCAGATCTCTGCGAGCGTCATTAGCGCCAGGTCGGTCGGATTTATTAACAACAAAAATATCAGCTACTTCTAGGAGCCCTGCTTTGTTCGCCTGCACGGCGTCTCCCATACCTGGTGTTACCACCACCACAGTAGTATCGGCGGCTCCGGCTACATCTACTTCAACCTGGCCAACTCCTACCGTTTCAATAATAACTGGGTTATATCCCACAGCATCAAACAATTGGATAGCAGCTGGGACTGCTAAAGCTAAGCCACCTGAGTGGCCTCTTGTAGCCATAGAACGTATGAAGGAATTCTCGCCGGCGCGATCATCCATTCGGATGCGGTCGCCGAGAATTGCTCCTCCAGTCAATGGTGAGGAAGGGTCGATGGCGAGAATGGCAGTTTTATGCCCGGCCTGTAAAAGAAGTTCTATTAGGTGTCCCGTTAGCGTTGATTTGCCCGACCCTGGGGCCCCTGTTATCCCAATGACATGAGTTTGCCCCGCTTTTTCATGTGCGAGTCCAGCTATACCATCTGCTTCATCGCCTCCCCGCTCAATAAGGGAAAGAAGCTTTCCTAAACTTCGTCTTTCACCTGATAAGGCACGGTTAAAAAGTTGTGAGATGTCAGAAGACTTCACTGCTGATCTCGAGCCATTATCGCTTCGCGAACAGTTGAGACTACCTCCTCCGCCGAAGCGCCTGGCCCCAGAACAGCAGCCACACCTGATTTCAGGAGTTCTCCAACGTCTTCATCAGGAACGATTCCCCCTATAACCAGAGGTATATCTAATCCAGCTTGGTTTACAGCTTCTATCATTTTTGGGCCAAGCGTGAGGTGCCCAGCGTTGTGCATTGATAAACCAATGGCATCAGCATCTTCCTCTTCAGCTGCGGCAATGATACTTCCGGTAGTTTGTCGTAGCCCAAGATAAATGACCTCCATGCCAGCATCTCTCAAGATCCTCGCAACGACTTTGATGCCTCTATCATGGCCATCAAGACCTAGTTTGGCGAGAATTACCCTGTATTGATGAGTTTCCATTTACGTGATGCTCCTTTGGCGTGACAGTTTCACTAAAAAAATCAAATGATCGCCCTTTCAACATAAGTTCCAAATACTTTCTCCATAGCGCCCGATATCTCTTCTTCAGTAGCATAGGTTTTAACGGCACTTATGATCGCCGGCATTAGGTTCTGGGTTGGATCGGAAGCTACAGCAGTGATTGCGGCAAGCGCTTCGTCAACCTTGCTTTGGTCTCTCCGAGACTTTACATCCTGTAGTCTCTTCAATTGGTATTCTTCCGTTTCCGATCCAATACGTAGAAGGTTTCGGGCTTCTGGATTGTCGCCTTCAGTAAACTCATTCACGCCAACGATTATTCTCCGGTCAGCGTTAACTTCGCGCTCAAACCGGTATGCTGCGTCGGCGATCTCGCCGACGAAGTAGCCATTCTCGATACCTACGAAGGTTCCCTCAAGGATTGATCCGTTCCCCAATTCATCTAGGTGATCAAAGATAGATTCAGCTTGCCTTTCTAGTTCGTCGGTCATCCATTCAACGTAAGGGGCCCCACCTAGAGGATCAGCTACGTTCGCTACACCAGTTTCGTGGGCGACGATTTGCTGTGTTCGTAACGCTATGCGTGCAGCATCTTCAGTTGGGAGCGCAAGAGCTTCATCAAAACTGTCTGTATGCAAGGATTGGGTACCGCCAAGAGCTGCAGCGAGCGCCTGAATGCCAACCCTTGCAATATTTATCTCAGGCTGCTGAGCGGTCAAAGACACTCCAGCAGTTTGCGTGTGGAACCTGCAGAACATCGCTCTCTCATCAGTAGCTCCATATCTTTCCTTCATCCATCGCGCCCAGATTCTCCTTGCGGCTCGGAATTTCCCTATCTCTTCAAAGAAGTCACTATGGCTATTGAAAAAGAAACTCAACCTTCTTCCAAATTCATCAACGTTCTGTCCTGCAGCTATAGCTGCTTCAACGTAGGCAAATCCATTAGCAAGTGTGAATGCGAGTTCTTGGGCTGCGGTGCTACCTGCTTCTCGAATGTGGTATCCCGAGATTGAAATGGGGTGCCACTTCGACATTTCGGCAGTCGTGTATTTGACCATGTCGGTAACGATTCGCATTGAGGGTCGCGGCGGGTAAATGTATTCTTTCTGCGCTTGGTATTCCTTCAGAATGTCATTTTGGATAGTTCCGGCTAATTGGTTAGGTGCGATGCCATTCTGCTCGCCGACAGCGACATACATTGCTAGCAAAGTTGCAGCAGGGCCATTGATTGTCATTGATGTTGACACAGCTGATAAGTCAATGTCAGCGAATAGATCCTCCATATCAGCGAGCGTATCTATGGCTACGCCAGCTCGGCCCACTTCTCCTAGGGACCACTCGCTATCTGAGTCTCTCCCCATCAGTGTGGGCATATCAAATGCGGTTGACAGACCAGTTCCTCCATTTCGGAGGAGTTCCTTGAATCTAAGGTTGGTGTCTTCGGCTGTCCCGAAACCAGCGAACATTCTCATGGTCCAGAGCCTTGAGCGATACATTGAAGGGTAGATTCCTCTGGTATAGGGGTATTGACCAGGAAAGGGACCTTCGCCATAGACAGGGTCTACTGGAATCCCAGACATGGTTTCAAATGGCACATCTCTTAGTTGAGCTTTTTCATATTCCATTTTCCATGATTCTTGTGAATTGCCATTTGAACTTTCTTCTGTTCCCACGTGTGCTCCTCAGAAATCTAATCGCATCCATTCTAGACGGTTAAGACCTTAAACTCTTCTTGTAAACATATTCAAACATACCGTCTTGACAGTTATGAGCTCATTGAAATCTCACCTAGCCTGTTTATAGGATTTTTAAATCGGGGAAATTGTGTATCAAGAATTAACACAGGCATGGGAAGAGTTAATAGCCAGCGGTTCTCAGTTTGAACTAGAGGAAGTAATGGTTCAAGGCCAGAGAGTTCTTTCGTACAAGAATCAAGTTCCCTCATTGCGTGAGTTCTGGCTGGCTAGCGAACGTTTCGGCGACAATGATTACCTCGTTTATGAGGAAGATCGAATGACATATCGGGAAGCACATCGTCATGTAGCTAGTGTCGCAAACTGGTTTATAACTCAAGGTGTTACAACTGGTGACAGAGTAGCTATCGCCATGCGGAATTATCCTGAGTGGATGCTCACCTACTGGGCGTGTGCAAGTATCGGCGTCACATGTGTTGGGATGAATGCGTGGTGGGCCACTCCAGAATTAGCGTATGCGATAGAGGATGCTACCCCGAAAGTTATTATTGCCGATGAGGAACGTCTGGATCAGTTACTTGGAATCAAAGAGGTAGCGCAATCCGCCGATATCGTTGCTGTCCGTTCACAGATTTCAGATCGACGAGTCACGCATTGGGATGCTGTAGTGAGCGAAGAAGTAGACCTTCCCGAAGTAGCTGTTGCTCCTGATTCTGATGCGTGCATCTTCTACACTTCAGGAACTACTGGAAGACCCAAAGGGGCCCAGTTGACTCATCGAGGGTGTGTTGCTAATGCTATGAGTCTCGCATTTGCCAATATTGTTCAGGCAAAGGCGGCTTCATTAGCTCAAGAAAAAACAGACAAACCGGTTTCTAAGTCATCAGCGGTACAGGCGGCAGCTCTCGTCATAACACCGCTATTTCACGTAACAGCTAACAATTGCGTTGCTCACTCCATGACAATGGCTGGAGGGAAACTTGTCCACATGTACAAATGGGACCCTGGTATGGCGTTAAAGCTTATCGAGAAAGAGAGGATCACTGCTATGAGCGGTGTCCCTGTTATGTCGAGAGAGCTTATATCGCACCCTGATTTCTCATCTACAGATACTTCTTCACTCAAATCTCTTGGAGGGGGAGGGGCGCAACTCCAGCCAGACCTCGTACAAAAGATTGATGACACTGTTGCATCTGCCCGACCAAGCACCGGCTATGGGATGACCGAAACATGCGGAATAATAACAGCAGTTGCGGCGGATTTCTTTGTTGATAAACCGGACAGTGCAGGTCCAGCGATGCCCTGTTTTGAAGCAAAGTGTTTCGATGACGATGGGAATCCTGTTGCGGATGGTGAGTTGGGAGAGTTATGGGTTCGTGGAGCGCAAGTAATTCGCGGTTATTTAAATAGGCCGAAAGAAACTGATTCAGCTATTACCGATGGCTGGTTGCACACCGGAGATATCGCAAGAATTGATGAAGAAGGCTTCATCTACATAGTTGATCGGAAAAAAGACATGGTCCTAAGGGGAGGAGAGAACGTTTATTGTGCAGAGGTTGAGTCTGCAATCTTTGAACACAGTTCAGTTAGTGAGGTCTCAGTTTTCGGAGTCCCTGATGACCGTTTAGGAGAAGAGGTCGGTGCCGCCATCTACTTATCAGAGGAATCTGATTTAGATGCTGGTCAAATTCGGGATTTTCTAGAAACCCGAATAGCAAAGCATAAGATTCCGAGGTACGTATGGTTCACAACAGAACCTCTTCCCCGAAACGCGAGTGGGAAGTTCCTTAAGCGCGCGTTACGTGACAAGCTACAATTGGAAGATGCTTTATGAATGGTTGCACGGAAATGATCTTAGGGGCATTTCGTTAAATATGTGATACAAAATGTTTTGGAGGTTATCGCAATGAAATTAGGAATATTTGGTTCAGCAAATACTGTTGAGGGGTTGAAAGCACAAGTTGCTTCGGCACAAGAATTCGGGTTCCGATCCTTTTGGACCCCTCAAGTGTTTGATTTAGATGCGTTGACAGCACTTGCTTTCGTTACCGCTGAGGTTCCTGACATACGAGTTGGTACTGCTGTAGTCCCTACGTATCCACGACACCCAATGATGTTAGCCCAGCAGGCTTTGACTGTGAATCAGATAGCTGGCGGGAGACTTGACCTGGGGATAGGTTTATCGCACAAACCTGTTGTTGAAGGTATGTGGGGCATTTCCTTTGATGGGCCGGTTGGTCATATGAGAGACTATCTTCAAATCTTGATGGCGTTGCTACATGAGGGATCTATTTCACATGCGGGGAAACATCTAACCAGCCGTGGGGGTATTGGTGTAAAAGCCGACCCACCACCAGTACTTGTTGCTGCTCTTGGGCCGCAGATGCTTGAACTTACCGGTCGGGTCGCTGATGGCACTTCAACGTGGATGACGGGACCGATGACAATTCGAGATCATGTTTGCCCAACAATCAATGATGCTGCAGAGTCAGCTGGACGACCTCAACCTCAAGTAATCACTGCCGCACCGGTATGCATCACAGAAGACAAGGAAACTGCGAAAAAAATGGCAATGGAATATTTCGGTTTTTATGGAGAGCTTCCCTCATATAGGGCGATGCTTGACCGTGAGGGCCTTGAGAATTCATGGGATATAGCCTTAATCGGTTCATTCGAGGAAGTTGCTGATGGGCTACAGCGGTATGTTGAGGCAGGGGCAACCCAAGTAGTAGCGACCGTTTTCGGTACTGGAGAAGAACAAGAGAGCACAATCGAAAGTCTAAGCAACCTTCTTTAAATTGGTAGAGAGAAGGGTAAAGCTATTCGGGAGGCCAAAGAACCTCATCTGGTGAAATTTCATCGTCTAGGTGTGGGAAATGGCAGGCTACCCAATGATCCTTTTCGCCGATTTGGCGAACCTGAGGTTCTTCCGCTGCGCATTTCTCAGTAGCTCGAGGGCAGCGGGTACGGAAACGACATCCACTTGGTGGGTCAATAGGTGAAGGGAGTTCCCCTTCCAATATGTCAGCGTTTGCACTGTGTTTATTGTTAGGGTCAGGAATCGCCGCAAGCAGTAAGCGAGTATAGGGATGAGCAGGAGCATCGTAGAGCAGGTCCCCATCTCCAATTTCACAGAGTTTCCCTAGGTACATCACGGCAACCCGATCGCTAACATTTTTTACGACTGATAGGTCATGGCTGATAAACAGTAACGTCAACCCATATCGCCCTTTCATGTCCTCAAGCATGTTTAGAATGCGCGCTTGTACTGATACATCCAAAGCGGAGACAGGTTCATCGCAAATAATGATCTTTGGGTCAAGTACTAGCGCGCGAGCAATTGAAATACGCTGACACTGTCCACCGGAGTACTCGTGGGGTCGTTTAATCATCGCCTCATCAATATCTAGCCCGACGTCCTTGATAATTTCAACGACACGGTCCTCCGTTAGATTGGGGTTAGTCTCGCTCCAGATATTTACTCCCTCACTCACTATGTTGAAAACAGACCTACGGGGATTCAAGGAACTAATTGGGTCCTGGAAAATCATTTGAATTTCCGGACGGACATTCCGTAATTCTTCTCCGCTTAGACTAGTGATATCCACCCCGTTAAATTCAACAGACCCAGCTGTTGGTTTGGGTAGCTGGATCACAGCTCTGGCAGTAGTTGACTTTCCACAGCCTGACTCCCCAACAATTCCGAGGGTTTCCCCCTCCGCAATATCAAAACTCAAATCAGTTACAGCGTGCACTTTCTTTCTACGACCTACGGGGAATTCAACAACAAGATTTTCTACAGAGAGCAGAATTTTTTCATTACCGGTCCGCAAGTGCGCAGTTCCTGAACCAGCCATCAGGCCACCCCAGTTTTCTTTTGGATTATCAAGCCAAAAGCTGTATGGCCTCGTTGCTGATTGCGCTCCAATGCTTCCTGCCCCTGAGAGGTTCCTACAGGAAAGTAGCATGCGAATCGGTGGTCCCCATCATGTGCCATTGGGGGACTCTCCACTAAACACTGCTCTTGTGCGTACGTGCAGCGCGGAGCGAATTTGCAGCCCATGGGTGGATCAACAATATCGGGTGGAGTTCCTGGGATTGGTGCAAGCCGTGTGTGCTTCTGATGATGGAGATGTGGAATAGATGAGAAAAGAGCTGCAGTATAAGGATGCAGCATATTCTCAAACAACTTTTCGGTTGGGGCGTGTTCCATTACACGTCCCCCATACATCACAAGGATCTCATCAGCACGGCCCCGAGCGACTCCAAGGTCATGAGTGATAAGAACCATTGACATGCCTTGCTCCCTTTGGACGCGGGTAAGGAGATCCAGAATATATTTCTGTACAGTCACATCTAGTGAAGTTGTTGGCTCATCCGCGATCAGAAGGTCGGGTTCTATAGCGAGTGCTATAGAGATCATGACTCGCTGCCGCATTCCGCCTGAGAGTTCATGGGGATATTGGCTAAGGCGTTTATGGGGCTCGGGGATACCAACCAAGGTAAAGATCTCTGCGACGCGTTTCCTCGCATCAGATTTTGAGAGCCCTTGGTGCTGCCGTAGAGGCTCCATAACTTGATTCCCAACTTTCATAACTGGGTTAAGCGATGTCATGGGGTCCTGGAAAATCATTGCCATCTTAGTTCCCCAGAATGGCTGCCGATTTTGGCCTACCAGTTCTTCTCCCTCAAATTTTGCCGAACCGCTTTCCACCGTGTTGGCTGCAGCGAGCAATCCCATAACGCCTCGATTTAGAACAGTTTTCCCTGATCCGGATTCGCCAACTATTCCCAATGTCTTCCCCCGCTTCAGGGATAGGGAAACACCATCAACAGCTTTAGCAAGTCCACGTTCGGTTTTGAATCCAATCCGGTAATCATCGAGAGTTAGAAGTTGGTCGCTATCAGTCATATAAGTCGTAAGCCTCTCTTACATCGAAATAATCCCGAAGTCGGTCACTCATATAATTGAGCGCAGCGACGGTGAAGAAAAGAAAGATAATCGGTCCAAACGCAATCCAAGGAGCGCCCTCAAGCGAGTTCATATCGGATCCGGTCAAAATGAGTTTCCCCCATGTCGAAGTTTTCTGAACAGATAGCCCTAGAAAGGCGAGTGCCCCTTCGGCGACAATTGCTATGGCGACGACAAGCATGGAAAGAGTAGCCATAGGGATAAGAACGTTAGGTAGCATCTCTCGGAGAATGATTCGGGAACGTTTCGCCCCAAGTGTCTCTGCCGCTATCACGAACTCCCTTTCAGCGAATGTAATAGTTTGTGCGCGAGCTAGACGCCCTACAGGTGCTACAGCCAAGATCCCAATTGTGATTGATATGGTCCATAGAGAGCGGTCAAGTAATGCAACTATCAGAATCGCAAGTATTAGACCTGGAAATGAGAGGCTCACAATAAAAACAGCGCTAATTATTCTGTCTAACCAACCTTTGAAATATCCGGCAAGCATCCCAAGCGCTCCTCCAACGGTCAGACCAAGCACAGCCGTAATGAATCCGACTGCCAGAGATATACGAGCTCCAAATATAGTCCTGCTGAACATATCCCGTGCATCCTTGTCGGTTCCCATCCAATGCTCGCCGCTAAGTGAGTATGGAGGTTGGACAGGTTTCTCAACCAGGTCCCCTCGGAGATTCTCAGTAGTTTCATAAACAAGGTAATTTTCGCTAGGATCCTTGATCGGCAGAATCGGAGCCAGAATCGCTAAGAGGGTAATCAAAATAACCCAGAAGGCTGACAACCAAAAGCCAAATCCAAGTTTCTTTTTTGGGGCTACTCCTAAAGCTAAAGAGTCATCTGAAATTGGTTCGTTCATGCCATCAACTTCGTCATGGTAAGTGGTCATACGGGAGCCTCAGTGCTCTCGCTATCGCGGACTAACGCAGGAGTCTTGCCAAGAAGGCGGGTGCCCCTAAATTGGAACATAGGATCCTTCTCTTGTTCCTTTTCGCGTACTCGTGGATCTATCACCCCGTACAGAAGGTCTGCAAGGTAATTAAAGACCAGAAAAGCTGTGGCAACAATCATTACAATAGCGAGCACTACGGGGAAATCTTCACGCAAGACAGCTTCCACAACCGCAGTTCCTAAGCCAGGTATGCGGTAGAAAGTTTCAACAACCAGAGCTCCACCGATCATGTAGCTGATATTGATAGCCAAAAGAGTAATTAGTGAGAACAATGAGGGCCTGAGTGCATGCTTATAGAGGACTTTTCTGCGCGGTACACCCTTTGATCTGGCCATTAGGATGAAGTCTTCCTGAAGTGTCGTAATTAAATCTGTTCGGAGGAGCCTTTGGTACCCAGCTGCCCCTCCGACGCCAAGTGTTAAAGCAGGGAGGAGCATCTGAATGAGTCGATGATTGTGGGTGAATCCCCAAAATGGGTCAGTGGCGGTGTATACGTCGGGTAACCAATCCAACCGAATTGAGAATACGTAAAAAAGGATCACCGCCAGTGCAAAGTTTGGGAGAGAAACAAAAGCGAATGCCGTAACTGTTGACGCTTTATCAGTTTTTGAGTTAGCGCGCGAAGCAGCTGTTACCGCCCATGGAATAGCCAAGCCTACCGCTATGAGTTGTGCCATGATCATGAGCTGTAATGTTCGGGGGAAGCGCTCCTTTATGAGGTTGGTTACCGGAGGCTGACCGGTCGCACTGAAACGGACACCAAAATCACCTGTTACGAAATCACCTGCCCAACGGACGTAACGTTCTGGGAGTGATTTGTCCAAATAGTATTGTTCTTTAGCCTCTTCAATTAATTTAAGGCTTTCAGGATTGTCTACATCTCCTGCTACTGGTCCGAGAATATTGAAAAGAGGGTCTCCAAGGAGATTCATCGCGGCAAAGGTGATCATTGAAATCACCGTAAGCAATAAACCTAATCCCAAAAGTCGTTTGATTGCTCTTCTCAAAATGAGACTCCGTTCTGTGCGTCCCTAGATGATAACAAACTCCGATTTGAAACTGGAAAGCATATAAAGAACTCTGCGTGCCCGAATCCGAGCACGCAGAGTTCGAAATCAAGTTTTCTGGTTACTCTGAGAGCCAAACAGTATCAAACCAGGTTCGGCCGTTAGTAATACAGATAATCTCTTCACCCTCGGGACTAGTTTTGTCGCAGAGACCGTTTACGTTCTCAGCGAGGGCCATATCCCACATGGTGTGGTTGTAGAAGATATACAGGTAGGCCTCATTGATCATCACTGAGAGTTCCTTGAGTGCTTCAGTACGGACAGCCTCGTCAGTAGTTTGCTCAGCGGTAAAGATGAGGTTATCTCGGTCGTCATCACAGTACCTTGGCCAGTTCAGAGAGATTCCACCAATGGTCCTGCAAAGGAGCCAGACTTTATCTCGTGTGAATTCTCGTTGCCCGAACTGCCGCCATCCTGAAATGTTATACAGTCCGAAAGCAACTTCCTGAATATGCTGGTCTTGAGGGAGTTCTTGAATGGTTACATTGAAGAAAGGTTCCCAACCTTCAGTAAGGAGTTCTGCAATTCGGGTCCCGACAACAGAAGGACCAGAGAACTGGTATTCCATATTGATCTTTCCATTTGAACAGTTACCCGGGTTATCCGCACAGTAAGACTCAACCAGAGGTCCTGCAAGATCTGGTCTGTCAGATAATTGGACGACATCGGGGTTGTAGTACGGGCTCTCAGGTGTGAAGACCTGATCAGCTATACGTGTCTCCCCTAAGTTGATCAACGTGTTGTAATTTTCACGCGGCGTAGCGTGTGTTATTGCTTGACGAGCACGAATATCATCAAATGGTGCGCTTGCAGAGTTGATCAGAGCAAAAGACTCTTCACCATCGTCATCAAGGAAATTCTGGATATTTCCCGCTTCGGTCATTCGGACGATTGATTCAATGTCAGTTGTTGCAAGACCATCCAGTTCCCCTTCAAGTAGTAGTGAAGTCCTCACTGCAGGGTCTGTTACAGGTAGGAACTCAATAGCATCAAGATAAGCAGAACCATTCCACCAGTTTTCATTTCGCACGAATCTGGTGATTGAGTCCTCACTTCGTGAATCAAACACGAATGGACCCGTACCTACAGGTTGTTGGTCCAACGTTGGATCCTCTAACGCTGCAGCGAGCCATGCTGGCGAAGCAACGTATCCGAGCTGGCCCGTAAGTGAGGTCGGGAACCAAGCATCCGGATCAGAGAGATTGAATGTAATCGTGAGATCGTCAACGATGGTAGTGGCATTCTCGCTCGGGTAGAACGGTTTCACAGCCAACCCAACCAGTGGGTCACCCTTTTGGGTTTCAAAGTTCACTTGGATCGCTTCGGCGTTTAGCGGTGTTCCATCATGGAACGAAATCCCAGATCGTAGCTTCAAGGTCCATGTGCGTAGGTCATCACTGGGCGTCATTGATTCACAGAGGAAACACGTCCAGAACGGAGCTTCATCAGTGTAGACGACTAATGAATCGAAAACCATTTGTGCCATAGTCAGACCCGGTGCTGATAGAGCAGATGCGGTTGGATTGATTCCGTCTACGTCAGCTTCAAGTCCCCAACGCAAGGTGCCACCAGCAACTGGTTCTGGTTCTGGTTCTGGTTCCGGTTCCGGAGCGGCTTCTTCTTCAGCTTCTTCAGCTTCTGGCTCTGGCGCAGCTTCTTCTTCAGCTTCTTCTGCTTCTGGCTCGCTTGCGCTACTGCTTTCAGATGAGGATTCCGCTGATTCCGAAGCGGAAGATGAATCCGATGATGAAGAGCTATCGTCATCACCGCCGCCACAGGCAGTAGCGAACATCGCTATTGTCACTAAGGCGACTAGTAGTTTCAATAATTTGGACTTGTGCATAAAGACCCTTTCCTATACCAGTTATTACTGGTTAAATGAGTTTGTCACAGTCTTGTTTGCGTTCGGAGCTTGCGCAAGTTGAAGATGGAATATCAACCTATTTTTATACCCTTGCAACAAAGTTAAAGAAAAAAGTCAAGTGAACCGAAAAATTGGTTAAATTTCGGGCAGTATCTACATGTGGGTGAGTCACTACTTTCTCTTAATAATATTAGCTTTAGCCATCCTGATGGTCTTGGCCTCACGGAGATCAACTTTTCAGTTGATAGGGGTGACAGAATTGCCATCGTCGGAAGTAATGGCAGCGGTAAGAGCACATTGGCGAAAATCATCTCCGGTCGCCTAACCCCGACAAGTGGGGAAATAACTGGGACGTGTAGTCGTCCTGAAGATATCGGGACTGCTACTGATCTCCGGAGGTTTAGCGACGATGAGACGGTTGCATCTGTACTCCAAGCTATTTGTGGGGGGGACCCCCATGAAACAGTAGGTAACGTCAATCTTGATAGTGAGATTCTTGACCGACGTATAGGGAAGTTAAGTGGCGGCGAGCTTTATAGGGTTGCTCTTTCAGCCCAACTGCAGAATAGACCCCCTATTCTCCTCTTGGATGCACCGTCAGCAATGCTAGACGCTCGTTCAGCTGACTCATTGGTTGCAGCACTGGCGAATCGAGAGGAATCTTTATTGGTATTTACCGCTGATATCACAGTAGCGATCGAGACTTGCCAAAAAGTAATTCTGCTCGACAGGGGAGAAATTGTTGCGACTGGACAAACGATTGAAATCCTTACTGATAGTGAACTTCTGAAACAGCATGGTATAGACATCCCATCAGCGCTATCTCCGAGTTGGCTACGACGTAGAGCGCGTAGTCAAAATTCAAGGGATGGGATCTCGATACAACACACTGGTCGGGAAGCGCTGGCATCAGCAGGGGAAATAAACATTCAGAAAGCTATTGAAATTGGGGAATGTGTTGCCGGAGGTTTTGATGTATTTCGAACAGATTTTCTGGAAGTTACACAAAGAGCGAAGAAGAATTTTGCATTCCGAGAGTTCCCTCAACATCAAATCAATTCGCAGATTCGGCTGCTGCTCCACAGGCAAAGTGTAAACGATTGCGTTGAATCGATTTCCCCGCTTATAGAAGGTCTTTCTGAACAGACAAGAAGGCAAATTTGGGTTACGGCACGGCATCTCTTTGCTCAAGCCATTGCCTGGAGGTCCGATTCTGAGTTAGCTGAAACATTTTTCAATTCTGTGACCAGGCGGCTATTTGAGATGATCGGATTTGACGATGACTTAGAATTCCGCTGGTTCGGTGGTATAGCGCTACCAATAGTTGATCCGGGACAAGGCGAAGTGATGACCTTTCGGCTAAGAACAACTACCAGGAAATTGGTTGAATCGGTACTAAGAAACTTTGACTTAGGAACTGAATGGGTGGACCTCCAAAAAGATGCGCAGAATATTGCTACTGCGATTGAGAAGCATCTAGCGGAGACATGGGAGTCCACGATGCCAGTCGAGATAGATATTCTACGCCCCGTCTTCTATAGAAACAGGGGAGCTTACCTTGTTGGTCGGATACGGCACTTAACGCGAGTTTCACCATTGATTATCCCATTGCGCTCTACCGAGGAAGGTGTTGTTTGCGATGCAGTCCTATTGACTGAGAATCTCACCAGTAGAATCTTCGGCTTCACGAGATCCTATTTCCATGTTGATACAAAAGAGCCTGGAGCGATAGTGGCGTTCGTCAAATCGCTGATTCCCCTCAAACCAGTTGCTGAGCTCTATACCGCTATCGGGTACAGCGCTCACGGTAAAACTAGTCTTTTCAGAGCTATTTATCGGCATTTGTCGAACTCAACTGACCGCTTTGAAATGGCAAGAGGAGTCCCAGGTATGGTTATGACTGTTTTTACCCTTCCTTCCTTCGGGGTTGTATTCAAGGTTATTAAGGACACGTTCCCTCCATCGAAAAAGGTCACGAGATCGCAAGTCATGGACAAATATAAAATGGTATTTGCCCATGACCGCGTAGGGAGGATGGTTGATGCTCAAGTCTTTGAAGACCTTGCCTTTCCTCGGGAACGGTTTAGTGAAGAACTCCTTGAGGAGTTAGCACTAGAAGCGTCGCGTTCAATCACTATTACTGAAACTGACGTGATCATCCACCACCTGTATACAGAGCGGCGTGTCTATCCGCTTGATCTATACCTTCATGAGATGCCAGATGATCTAATATTGGCTGCGACTCTTGACTACGGTCAAGCAATTAAGGACCTATGCGCAGCCAATATTTTCCCTGGTGACTTATTTACTAAGAACTTTGGTGTCACACGACATGGAAGCGTTGTTTTCTATGATTATGACGAATTGACGCTGCTTCAAGAAGTCACGTTCCGTGCGATACCTGAAGCCAGATCATTGGAGGACGAAATGTCCTCGCAGCCTTGGTTCGCAGTAGACCCAAATGATGTTTTCCCTGAAGAATTCAAAAAATTCTTCAGGTTTCCTGAAGTCGTTAAGTCATCGTTTGATAAGACGCACGGGGACCTTTGTGACCCCGAGGCTTGGATTGAGATGCAAAAGCAGCATGAGGGGGTTGAAGCACCTGAATTCTTTCCTTATCCCGAGGAAGTTCGGTTTCTGTAGATAAAACCGGATCTAAACGGTAAGAATTTGGTAAGAACATCCTCGCAGAGTAGATAGTTTACTTTTTTCAGCACAGAATTAATTCAAGAAGAACTGGCAGTATGAGATGGAAATAGAGAAACATATTCTTGTAGCAGAGGATGACACTGCTGTTCGGGATTCTTTAGAGCGTGCTTTGCGGTATGAGGGGTATGACGTTAGTGCTGTGTCGAATGGTTCTCAGGCCTTAGAGTTAGCCGCAGAGAGGGCTCCAGACCTCTACATACTGGATGTGATGATGCCGGTTGTTGATGGTTTGTCAGTTTGCAGAACTATTCGTCGGTCAGGAGACAAAACTCCCGTTTTGGTCCTAACCGCAAAGCATGAAATTTCAGATCGGGTTGAAGGTCTAGACGCTGGTGCCGACGATTATCTAGTAAAGCCGTTCGCATTGGATGAATTGTTTGCCCGTATAAGAGCTCTCCTTAGAAGAATTGACGATGATATCGGTCATGAGAATCTTGTCTTTGCAGGTCTTCATCTTGACCCAAAAGCTCGGAGAGTTTCTCGGGATGGTAAAGAAATAGAGCTCACGAAAACAGAATTTGACCTATTGGAAATTCTAGTCATGAATGCAAATATCGTTCTCTCCCGAGACAGGATCTACGATGAAATTTGGGGATATAACTTTGAAACGAATTCAAAGTCATTGGACGTGTATATCGGTTACCTCAGACGCAAAGTAGATAAAGACCCTTATAAGAAGTTGATTCACACCGTCCGAGGAGTTGGATACGTCTTGAGGGAAACATGAAGCTAAGAACTCGATTAACGATAGCTTTCACTATACTCATGACCGGTATGGTTGCCGTTTCTGGAACTGTCGCAATAGTTTCTGCAGAGAACCATCTTGTGGGCCAGATTGATGAATTTCTCGATAAACGAATGGATTCGCTTCATGAAGTTGTAAAAATCAGGGTCTGGCAAGATCGAGCGAGCAAACTATTTAAGTTTGAAGATTTTCTAGCTGAACCAGATGCAGTAACTCAACTTCTCAGTGCGGATGGTGAGGTTATTTTCGCTTATCCCTTTGGACTCCCTGTTAGTGACAGTGATTTATCCTTATCAACCAGTTTGAGTCCACGAACGAAAAACAATTCAAGGGCAAAAACTATTAGAATTCAAGGATTAGATTACCGAGTCGTTTCTAAACCACTTCCTGGGGGAGGGCTCGTTCAGGTAGGGCGAGATTTATCGGAAGTGAAAAGCGTTGTTTCAGAGATGATCCGCAGTTTTATCCTTCTCGGCATAGCTGGGATAGCTTTAGCTTTTCTACTGGCGACTCTGGTTGCATCTAGAATGACGAGGCGACTCGCTCACCTTACAAGAGCTGCCAGCCATGTTGCTGAGACACAAGATCTAGAAGCGTATATTGAGCCGATTGGGCGTAGGGTTGATCTAGAAATAAACCAGCTTGCAGATAGCTTCAATATCATGCTTGAAGCTCTTTCAACATCTCGAGAACAACAACGTCGACTAGTTGCCGATGCAAGTCATGAATTAAGAACTCCCTTAACTAGTCTGAGAACCAATATTGAAGTACTAGCGAGAACACAGTCAATAGATGAAGCAGAGCGAGATTCGATCATTGCCGATTTAAGAAATGAAATATCCGAATTGGGGGTTCTCGTTGAGGAAATAGTTCAACTCGCAACAACTTCTGTGCGCTCAAAGGAGCAATTTATTGAAAGGGACTTGGTTGAAGTAGCTCACGACGTGGTTCAAAAATTCCAACGACGATCAGGAAGAGATATCAAACTGTCTACGTATGGAGAATCAATAAGGAACATTCAGGTTTCAAGCATTGATAGAGCGATCTCAAACCTTATTGATAATGCAATCAAATTCAGTCCACCGGAAACAGAGATTCATGTTGAAGTACGAGATGGGGAAATAGCTGTTAGAGATTTTGGTACAGGAGTAAAAAAGTCAGATCAACCCCGACTGTTTGACAGATTCTTTCGTTCAGTTGAGACCATGGATCTTCCTGGTTCCGGCTTGGGTTTATCAATTGTTAAGGAAATAGCTCTATCCCACGGAGGACAGATCTTTGTGCAGGAACCCCCGGATGGCCGTGGGTTGATCGTAGGTTTCGTTATCTGATTAGTTGGCTCGGAGAATTTGAATTCTTTCCTTGACTGACTTGGTATCCTCTGGATTGGTAATTCCGGTCCATTTATCGGAACTAGGAATAGTTGTAACTCGGTAGTCACGGTTATCCATTAGTGAAGCGATGCATGTAGGAAGCAAGCATTCGGCTGATAATGAATTCACATTGTCCTTAAGGAATTCATCCCATAGTGGCTCAAGCATTCTCATAATACTTGGGTGGAAACACCAGAGATTCATGGAAACAGGAGTTGCCGGTTCAAAGGAAGCCCCAGTGTGATCTCGAATTTCGACCCCTGTTTCTAAGAAATGCAACCCCTCCGTTTCTTTGATGTGGATTAACTCCCCATTGTGTTCAGTGCAGAGTCCTCGGGTAACTGATCCTGACGCAGGAAGAGTATTGGATAAATCAAATGAAATAAGGGCCCCAGATTGTTCTGTGAGTTCAGTGAGTTGGGTCACAGCGAGGGAGAGTGATGAGGTCCCGTAGTAGTCGTCAGCATTGGCGAGCACAAAAGGATTCGCAACAAAATCTCCCGCTGCTAGGACCGCATGAGCGGTGCCCCATGGCTTTTCCCTTTGTGGGCCTAGAAGGTCTTGAAATACAAAAGTGAAATCTAAATCATCGCCATGAATCTTATGAAGGTGTGATTCCGTATCTTTGGCAATTTCACTCCTCACGATGATAATCACATCCTCAATTCCAGCTAAGAGGGCGTCCTTGATCGTGTAGTCCATAAGACTTTCACCATTCGGACCAATTTCTGCGAGTTGTTTGACGCCACCGAACCTACTTCCAAGTCCCGCAGCCATTAAGACAAGTGATGAGGTAGACATAATCCTCCTAGAAAAGATTTTAACGTATCGTCCGGTGAACAAGTCCTCATAACTGGGATTCGCCACTACCATCAATGAGTGCTGCTATTTTGAAGGAGACATATGAGCTATGGAAGACCCTGTAAGTGGTTTATTGCCCTTCTCGCTGGATGCTGCCTGATAGTTTCTTGTGGTGGTGAAGAAGAAGATGCCCTACCTCCAATCGCAGAGGAAAAGGAAATAGTAGCCCCGACAGTTGCCCCAACCCCAACTCCGGCACCGGACACGGACAATACCGATCTCCGGACAAAACCACTCGTAACCATCCCTGACTCGGAGCCGCCGTTAACTCTTGAAATCGAAGATCTAGTGATAGGTGAGGGAGCGCAGGTTGCTGCAGGTGATTCCTTGATAATGGACTATGTTGGCGTTTCCTACTCAACAGGGTTGCAATTTGATGCTTCCTGGGATCGAGGTCAACCCTTCCCATTCGAACTTGGGGCCGGAAGAGTCATTAAAGGGTGGGATGAAGGAATTGTTGGTATGGCAGTAGGTGGTCGGAGGATTTTGACTATTCCCCCGGATATGGGATATGGCGATTCAGGATCCGGGTCGGGCTCAATCGGCCCTAATGAAACATTAGTGTTCATCGTTGACCTTCGGGCTGTTGTGCCAAGCGATCTTGAAAAGCCAAATGTCTCAATAGCTGGTGGAGCTACGGAAGAATTATTGCTTGAGGACCTCATAGAGGGTACTGGTCGAACAGCGACTCCCGGTGATGTTCTGTACATCCATTATGTTGGAGTTTCACAGTCAACCGGCCAGCAGTTTGACTCCTCCTGGGATCGAGGCCGTTCAGAATTTATTGGGCTAATTGCCGGTGCAGGTAATGTAATTAAGGGACTTGACGAAGGACTGATCGGAATGAAGGTCGGTGGGCGAAGGAATCTAGTTATACCCCCTTCATTGGCTTATGGAGAAAATGGTGCTGGGGGTGGGGTAATCGCACCTAATGAAACACTGGTCTTTACTGTTGACCTGCTAGGGGCGCAACCTTTCGGATAGATTACCTAGTTACACCGAAACGTTCCAAGGCCGCCTGTGTGCGATCCAACAAAAGCTGAGGGACGAGAACACCGTTTACCTCAACGCCACCATCACTTGAAGAAGCAGGACCAGGATCGTCCTCTTCAAGAGAAGTGTGGCTACCAGAATCAGTTTCTGAAGATAACTCTCGTCTTGTTAAGTAGTCATCCCATTCGTGAACGCGAACGAGCTTGTTGCGGTGAAGACTACCTATCTCGACTCCATTATCAAAGGCCACCCAGTAGCGAACCCAGTCAAGCCCATTAGACAGAATAACTTTCCCAGATGTCCCCTCAGGTACTCCCTTTAGGTCAACAGCGGCTTTGACGACCTCGCGTTTCTGGAGATTAATCGGTAGCGTATCATTCTTTGGCATAGGGACCTCAGCTGTGTCTACTCCGACGTTACACGATGAAGTCACCCGATGAACACATCAAGAACATATTGATGGAGCGCAGAAACTCCAGGATGTGAGACGATAGAGATATGACACTCCGAGATCGCTACATAACGTTGCACGGACGTAAGCCAGTGCTAGAAGCATTGCGATCTGACCAGACAATAGATCTATTGCATATTTCAGAAAAAGCAACAGGGGATATTATCCAACAGATCAAAACAGAAGCTAAAAGAAAGGGAATTAAGGTTGAGTTTGTCTCAGAGAATAGAATTGCTGCATTAAGTAGAAGCGGGCAGCATCAAGGAGTAGCAGCCGATGTGCGAGCGCCGCACATGCAAGCACTTTCAAATTTTCTTTCACAACGAAATGGGAGGGAATATAGCACCGCAGTTCTGCTACTTGATGGCGTGCAAAACCCCTCTAATCTAGGAATGATTCTGAGGACCGCTGCGGCTGCGGATATAGATGGGGTTATTGTTCCAGAAAAAGGGACAGCTTCAATTAATCCAGTGGCTATCAAAGCTTCATCCGGTGTAGCTTTTAATGCTCCTATCCTTCGTGTGGATACTGCAGTGCATGCTGTGAGTACTCTTCTAGAGGAAAGGTTTCAAATTCTTGGATTTAGCTCATCTGGCGAAAATCTTTTCTATACCGATATTCCCGAAAGAGTGGTACTTGTTTTGGGAAATGAAACAACAGGAATCAGCAAAGACGTAATGGAGTACTGTCACCACAAAGTTGCCATTCCGGTTCAGAATCAAGTCGAATCTTTAAATGTAGCTATCTCGGCGGCAATAGCTTGTTATGAAATTGTTCGAAGAAGGGCTAACTCCTCTTAGATGTATCTCCAGATAGGACCATTAGGCGTATCTTCTATCTCAATTCCACGCGATTGAAGTTCATCACGGATTCGGTCCGCGGTGCTGAAGTCCTTATTGTTACGTGCCTCTTCACGTTCCGAGAGAAGAGCATCAATGTCCGTGTCAATTCCACTCTCGACTTTGGATAGACCGAGAACATTCAGCAACTCGGTTACTGTAGCAACTGATTCTGAAGATGCCTCTTCATCTCCTCTATCAATGGCACTGTTTCCAGAACTGATAGTCTCAAAAATCACAGCAATGGCATCAGGAGTGCCAAGATCAGCGTCCATAGCCTGCACAAACCTGTCTTGGGTTTCTTCATTAACTAAGCCAGGTGTGACCCCGGCACCTTCTACTCGTCGGTAGAAGGCATCAATTCTCTCAATTCCGCCAATCGCTCCGGACATAGTTTCATCCGACAGTTCCATAAGTGACCGGTAATGAGCTTGAAGCATGGCAAGTCGTAAAGGCCGAGCCCCATATTGTCCCATAGCATCGCCAAGAGTTCGAAAATTCCCCAGAGATTTCGCCATTTTCTCTCCGTCAACATTAAGCATCCCGCTATGCATCCAATAACGAGCGAACGTATGCCCAGCAGCGACTGACTCTGCCCTTTCGTTCTCATGATGAGGAAATGCAAGGTCAGATCCACCTCCGTGTATGTCAAAATCCTCTCCAAGAAGGTCTAACGACATGGCTACGCATTCAATATGCCATCCGGGGCGACCTGGACCCCAAGGGCTATCCCATGTTGGCTCACCCTCTTTCGCAGATTTCCATAATGCGAAATCTAAAGGGTCGAGTTTCCCTTCGTCTACTGAAATACGAGCTTTCGCACTCTCACGTAACTCCTCAGCGGTCCTTCGTACCAACGCCCCATATGTGTCCAGTTTATTTACATCAAAATAGATTCCGTTACCAGATATTTCGTAAGCCGCTTCATTCTCTACAAGCTCTTCAATTATTCCAATCATTTGCGGTACATACTCGGTAGCCTTAGGCCGAGCATCAGGGTCTTTAACTCCGAATTCGCGAAGCTGATTTATGTAAACCGTCGTGTACGTTTCTGCTAATTCCGTTTCGGTAATTCCATCCTCAGCAGCACGGTTGATGATTTTGTCATCAATGTCGGTGATGTTGCTAACGAGGTAGACCTCATGCCCCTTCCACTCCAAATAACGTTTAAGAATGTCGTAAGTTAGTGCGGTTCGGGCATGACCCAAATGGGGTACGTCATATACGGTTGGCCCACAAGCGTATATAGAAACTTTCCCAGGTTCTCTTAATGCAAGCTCAACTAATTGGTTAGTCATCGTGTCGTGTATCCGCATCAGTAAAAGCATAGGGAAAAAATTGCAATTGGTGGGGTTTGCCTGAATTTCTAGTTAACAACTTGAGTAAGTTCACCTGTCTTAACTCAAGTACGAGAACGCCTAGTATCCTCTGCTCATTGCCCTCGTAGCTCAGTTGGATAGAGCGACCGCCTCCTAAGCGGTAGGCCGCAGGTTCAATTCCTGCCGAGGGCGCTTATGGAAAAAGAAACTGAAAT
>MDTE01109896.1_pt1 | contig 28728 bp, 30 predicted proteins | sample 811231 | NCBI WGS metagenome assembly MDTE01 (sample SAMN05326651, study PRJNA326480) | marine metagenome | isolation source: seawater | place: Indian Ocean: Red Sea | collected 2010 | reverse complement strand
TTTTGGATTAAGTAAAATATTAATTTTTTTTAGATCTATCATTTATTGTAATAAGATCTGTACCAGTTTATAAAGTTTTTAATTCCAATTTTGTAATCTGTCACTTTTAAATTTCCTAAAAATTCGTTTAATTTTTTTTTAGACGAAAGGGTATCTTTTATATCTCCAATTTGAATTGGCAAATATTTCTTTTTTGATTTTTTTTTTAAATTTTTTTCTATTTCAACAATAAAATCTAAAAGTTTAACTCTCTTTCCTGAAGAGATATTCAAAATATTAAAAGGTGCTTGGCTTTTGCTAGGATCTAATTTGATTTTGTCAAATTTTTTGTTAACCTTTGGTATTTTAAATAAAATTTTACTCACATATTCGGCAACATCTTCACAATAAGTGAAATCTCTTGAATGGTTTCCGTTATTAAATATTTCAATTTTTTTATTTTCTATAATATTTTTTGTAAATTTAAAAAGAGCCATGTCAGGCCTCCCCCAAGGCCCATAAACAGTAAAAAATCTACAACCTGTCATCGGAATTTTATATAAATGTGAATAACTATGAGCCATTACTTCATTTGATTTTTTTGTGGCTGCATATAACTGTATCGGGTGATCAGCAATTTTATTTTCTTTGAAAGGAAAATTTTCATTTAATCCATAAACACTACTAGTGCTTGCAAAAACCAAATGTTTTAAATTAATGATTTTAGATATTTCAAGAATATTAAAAAAACCAATAATATTAGAATTAATATAATCTCTTGGTTTTTTTAAAGAGTGTCTTACACCAGCTTGTGCGGCTAGATGAACGATGTAACTAATTTTTTTTTTTTTAATGTATCTTGTTAAATTTGAAAAATTTGTAATGTCTATTTTTTTAAAATAAAAATTTTTATTTTTTTTTAAAATTTTAAGTCTATTAATTTTAATTTTTTGATCGTAGTAATTATTTAGATTATCTATACCGTAAATTTTTATTTTTTTTTTTTTAAGCAAAGATAGGGCTGTATGATAACCAATAAATCCTGCTGCTCCGGTTAATAAAATATTCATAATAATCTTTACAATTTTATCTTATTACTCTAATAATAGCTTTCTTTAAAGTATCTTAATTTATATGTTTGTAAATATCATTGCCTGTGGAAGAAATGGTTCTACATTACTTATTAGACTTTTAGATGGACATAAAAAATTAACTGTATACCCAAATGAAGTTAATTTATTAAGAATTGATAAAAAAAAAAGAAAATCTAAAATTTTTTTTTTAAAATATTTGAAAAAAGAAATAAAAGAACTTAATCAAATAAATTTAAAGAACATTAAAAAAAAAGCAAGAAACAAAAAATCTAAATTTTTTTGGACTAAAAATTTAGATTTTTTAGAAAACTTGTTTAATAATTATATTAAACAATTTGGAAAATTTTATAAAAAGAATGATACGAAGATAAAAATATTTAAGTCAACTGATGTTGAAAATATTGAAAAATATCAGACTAATTTTCCACAAATGAAGTTTATTCATTTAGTAAGAGATCCGATAACAAACTATGAGTCATTAAAACGATCTAGGTTAGAATATAAAAAAAAAACAATTTTTCAAAATCAAAAATCTCTTTTAGAAAATTTCATCGAATATAGATGGAAAAAACATGTAAATTTTTATTTTAATAACGCCATTTATAATCCTGAGCAACATTTGCTAATAAAGTATGAAGACTTATGCAATAGGACTAATCCAACAATAAATAAAATTTTAAAATTTTTAAAATCTAAAAATAAAAAGATAATAAATACACAAACTATTTTTAATGGTCAAAATTTTGTTAAACTACCAAATTCCTCTAGTGAAAAAAAAATTCCTACAAATATTAAAGCTTTAAACTTAAGAAGTAAGTATAATTACAGCAATATTGTAGATAAGAGTGAAATTTATTTTATCAATTTAAATTTAGGCAAATTCATGAGAAGATTAAATTATAAAATAAAAAATCTCAAAACAAATAAGATAACTCTGCTTAAACCAAAATCTTGGGAGTTTGATAATTTTTTAAAAATAAAAGAGTTAAATGATGTGTTGGTAAATTTATTATTTCCTTTTTTATATATTAAATATAAAATTTATAAGTTAACTTTGCTGATTAAAAATTGAATAGTGTAAAGTTGAACTAATAAATTTTTTATTTTTTTTGTTACTTTTCTTATGAAATAAATATCTAAAATTATATCTTCCTATATAATTAACTTTTAAAATTGATATTGCTTGATTAATAATTAACTGAAATATATTTTGTTGAAATCTATAATTTTTTAAGTTTTTAAATTTATTTTTTTTTATTAAATGATATTTTTTAGGATCAATTTTATATTTGCTGTTAGGATATAAAAAATTTTGACAGATAGTGGAAAATAAATATTTTAAAAAACTTAATAAACCCAGATTTTGAAAAAAAGTATTCCCTTTATCAATAAAATTTAATCTATATTGTTTCAAAAATTTATTTTGATAATTAACAATATCAATTGAGTCACAAATCATACCATTTTCAATATAAAAATCGACAATATATTCTGGACTTAAATTTACTGGATACCTATTGAAAGATGTGTGGTCAAAATAAAAGAATAAAAAACCACCATTATCTAATAAATTTATTGAATTTAATCTAGATCTGATAAAATCAAATGCGTACTCACTTACACCATCCCATATCAAGCCAAATTTTTTTTTTATGAATATTTTTTTTGACATATCAATCTGATAATCTGCCAATCCATTAAAATCCAAATCTTTGACGGTCTTGTAACCAAATGATTTAAATATATAAATTAAAATTTTTTTATTATTAATATATTTTTCTTTTAGGTTTCTAGAGTCATTTTTTTTTATAAAAAGTTTTTTAATTTTTGAATATTCTAATTGTAATTTTTTACATTGTTTTTTCGAGAAATTTTTTTCATTTAAGTTTTGAGCACCTAAAATTAAAACATTTTTATTTTTAACTTTTTTATTTAAATTTTTAAAATAAAATAAAGTTTGATAATTAATAGACATAATTAATTAAAAACATCTTTTCTAAATCCAACTTTAGGCTTATGTGAACTATAACTAATAGAAACTAAAATTCTAAATCCGTCTTTTAATTTTAGACCTCTATGAAAACCATTGGTGTCAGCTAATATTAATGATCCTTTTAGAGCTTCTGCTGAAATTATATTATTATTTTTATAATCTTTAAATTCTAACCATGGGTCTTTATGTGAACCTTGAATAAATTGAAACGGACCATTGTCTGGCCCCACATCTGTTAAATAGTAAAATAGCTTTACTAATTTTTGATCATCATAATCTCTATGAAATTGTTGAGTAAAAACTCCTTCTTTATAAGCTGAATTAGTTCTATCTAACCAAACTGAAATATATCTTATTATAGGCTCAAAACCAAAATATTGTTCAACATTTCTCATAATAATTTCAGATCTAGCTAAAGACATTAAGCTTTCTCTATTAAACATTTCAGTAATGTAAACTCTGTAACTAGATTTGTGGTGAATTTTTTTTTTATCACTAACTACTTTGTCAATTATTTTTGTATCAATTAAATCAAATTCCTCTAAAATTTTTTTGGCAGACATATCTATTTCATGATAATTTTTAAAAATATTTATACCTTGATTTCTTAGTTTAGGTACTAATTTAAAATTATTATCATTTTCTATATTTGGTTTTTGAAATTTTAATGACTCAAATTTGTACAAGATTCTTCTAATGTTAGTTCTTGCAATAAGAAAAATTAATCTAAAAAGTTTCATATTTAGCTTTCTGGAAACCATAATTTAAAAAATTATAACTTCTACAATATTTAGAAAATCTTGTAATTGAAAAAATAAAATCAAGATTTATTCGATCAAAATCAAAATTTAAATCATCAGTTTTTAATTCTAAAACATAAATATTATCTTTAACAATTCTATTTTTATTATTAAAGTTTTGATAATATATATCTTGGTCTAATGTTAATCTAATATTTTTATATAAATAATATGATCTCGTATACTCTACAACACTTACTGGAAGAATTTTTTTATATTTTTTATCGTGAAGTCCTACATTTAAAAGATTTTTTGCATTATTAATTATTCTGCTAATTTTATATCTACCCTCTACACTACTTATTTTTTTTTCAAGATAAAATTTTTTATTTACACTCTTTGGATAGGTTCTAATCCTTATTTTATGTCTAGGCAAAAGGCCCTCTAAAGAATCTTTCATCATGTGATAGTATTTATTATCAAAATAGATAGACTTAATTAATCTTTTACTGTGCAATTCTTTAACATTGTTATTAATTTTCCAATTATTAAATAAGTGCAAATTTTTTTTTTGAAAAAGTATTTTTTTTTCTAATCTAAATGACATATCTCAATTAATTTTTAATAAAGATCCATCTTCAATATCAACTTTATTTTCACATTCTGTATTTTTTGTCATATATAAAGTAGAGGAATTAAATTCGAATTTTTTATTATATATGGCTACACATTTTTTTACTTCATAAAAATTTGTTAAATTTAAATTAACTAAAGAGCTATCTTTAGAAGCAACCCCAATACTTGAATTAGAAACATTCAAATTCTTAATATCTAAAATAGATGCTTCTCCTACAGATATACCTTTATCGCGACATTGATTTAATTTTATTTTTTTTATTAAATATTTTCCATATGAGAAATCTACGCAATCATTTTTTGCATTAAAAACTTCTATTTCTTCAAAATTTATATTTGAAAAATCTGAATCAATACCATCACTATATGCTTTATAAATCCCAATTTGTTTTACGTAACCATTTGTATTAATAAAATTAATAGCATCCTCGCATTTAGCATCAAATACTATTATCTTTTTTATAGCAATACTTTTAGTAAAAAAATTTAAACATCCTGTTAAATTATATGGATATGAAAACAATTGATCTGATTTAAATCCATTGTATTCAATTTCCCATTCCTCTACATTTTCACCAAATATTGCTACTATACTATCAACATTTTTAGCAATAATTTTAAGAGTTTTATCTTTAAGGTTTTTTTCAACCAATGCATCTTTGTAATATAGACTGAAATTCTCAAACTTAATACTTGGTAGTTCTTTTTTAAGGTTATTTAATTTATTAATATTACTATTTTCGTAATTGCCTCTATTGCTTGCTACGAATACAATATCAATATCATTTATTACCAATCTTTGCTCAATCAGTCTCTTTATTTGTTTGGCAGAAAGCTCTTTGTCATTACAAAAAACTAAATGTAAATCACAATATTTAAGAATATTTTTTTTATTTGAAAAAAAACCTATGTTTATATGATTAAAGTTTTTTATAGAATTAAAAAATAATTTTTTTTTATGAGTCTCATCTAACTTTATATTTAGTCTTGAAATAATATCTATATTTTCTTTTATTTTTAAAAAATTTTTTTCTATTTTTTTTTTATTTACAAAAAGACCTCTTATCTCTAATTCTTTTTTAAAATTATCTAATGAAATTTCATTTAGTCTAGCAAGGAGAATGACACTTGCATCTACTATTTTTTTTTCTAATACTAATTTTTCATCTAAGAGATAATCTTTACTTCTATTCGATGAAAAAATTGTAGAATCAGTATCATAAAATATTGGATATAAAAAATTATTTAAATAATCATAATAATATTTTCTATTATGATAAGCTAGACCATGCGTACCCTTAATTGAATATAAAAAAGCATGATAAGTATATAGATGTTCTAATGATTTTTGATTTAAATTATTTATTAGATCAAAATTCATGAAATATCTTGTGGATCCGTTATTAAGTTTCATAAGAAATTCTTGATAAACATGATTCATATTTTCTAGAATATTTAATGAGGTTTCCAAATTTATATCACTCCTCAATGCCCAATTTGAATTAGTCATTCTAACTAAACTTTTGTGAGTTCTTTGAGATAGTGTTTCGTTAGATTTTTCGTCATAAACATGTCTTTCATCACCTTCTAGAAGTGGTCCTTCTCTTCTTCCAAAATTTTCTATTAATTCTTTTGCTGCTCTTTCTTGCAATAAATATTTAAAATTAGCACCATTTAAACTTGTATTGATATAAAATGTATCTGGTGAAATAAAACCTAAATTTTTTGCAAGAGTTGAATTAAAAATTTCATTATCACCTTTACGCGTTTCTGGTCTAAAAAGTATAAAATCAGTAAAATTATTAATATTACCATTTATAATTTTTACACTCAAAGATGGAAACGAATTAGCATAGTGCTCAGGTGTATCTCCATGCAATCTAACTGAGGCTTTTAGCTGACAACTTTTATTGAATTTATAATTTATAGTTAGCTTAGCTTTAAATCTTTTTTTATATTTTTGTTTTATAAAAATATTATCTAAATCAAAAACAACATTGTATAAATTTTTATACCATTTTTTTTTATTTAAAATATCAATAGATATACTTTTTATATTGTTACTCTTATAAGGGCTGATTATCTTATTTGAATTACAATCAGCAAATGCAAAAGATTCATTTGAAAAGAACAAATATAAAAATAGTGTAAAATAAATAAATAAATACTTATTTTCTTTCATTTTTATAAGTTACTATAATCGATTGTTATTATATCTTTTTGATTTAAATTATCTAATACGTCAGTAACTTCTTTTTTTATATTTGATCCTATTCTGTAATTAAAAATATCTTGTTTTAAGTCATAACTATAATTAATTAAAAATGTATTTTTTTCTAGATAAAGTATTTTTGTTGATGATTGGATGTCTGCTATGTAATTTAGATTTGCTTCTTCAAACGAAAAATTAAATAGCTTTTTATTAAATCTGTTTAATAAATTTTCTAGTATATTTGTAGATATTATTACAAAAGATATAAAAATTGTTAATAAGAAACCCCACAATAAATTTATAGATGCTGCTATACCAAGAGTTATAAGTGCAAAATACATTACTAGCTCAAAGGGATTTTTAACTGGGTTTCTGAATCTAACAATTGAAAGAGCGCCAACCATCCCAATAGATAAAGCTATATTATTTGAAATTAAACTTGTTATCACAAAAGTGATAACAGGTAATAAAAGAAATGTTAGTGTGTTGTGGTAAGTCTTAACCCAATTTTGCTTAGATAGAGCCAATGCTATCCTTATCATTAATCCAAATAAAGATGCTAGCAATATACTTATAACAATCTCAATTTTATTATAAGTCAAATCGCCAAAAATATTAGTTATATCAATGTTTAAGTCATTAATCATTTTATTTTATTTATTAGTCATTTTATTTTATTTATTAATTATTTAAATTCTTATTTATAAAAGTTTTATAATCACATATTAAACTATTAATTTCGTTATAATCGTTAATCCATTGTAAAATATCTTTTTTCTTTAAACTTAAATTTTCTAATATAAAGTGGAACAAGCATCTTTCTGAAAAACTTTTTAGTATAGTTTTACATTTAAGAACATCATAAATAGGCAATATGAAAATAGAGGTCATTGCTAGGTTATAAGTATTTTTTTTTGAAAATTTTTTTAACATATAATAGTTATCTTTTACTGATATTTCAGTAACTGGAAGAACAAACTGATAACCATTATTTTCTGCATAATTTTTTATATACATACTTTGAATAGAAATGGGAATATTGTAACCATGAAAATCTCTGGGCAAAACATAACTAAATAAAAGTTTTTTGTTCATTATAGTCGTTGAGTTTTTAAAATATTTAACGCAAATTTAGTGCTATCTAATAAATTAAATTTTTTATAATAAGTTCCAAATTTTCTATCTGAATTTTTTATACTTGGCTCAGGTGCAAATATAGATTTAAATCTTACATTAAGTGAAACTCTAGTAGTTTTTGTTTTATTTAAAACGTTACCATGTAATACACTGGGATTAAATATTAATACCTTACCATATTTTATATTGATAAAATTTTGCTTTGAGGGTTTTTTAATTAAATCTATTTTTTTTTCTTTGTTCTTAATAATTTTTTTAAAAAATTTTAACGAATATTTATCATCCATAATAAACATAGAGTTTGTAGAGTATGCGTTTGTTAATGGTATCCAGAGATTTAGTTGAAAAGGTGTATCTGCTGACCAACAATCTGAATGTATATCTAAAATTGATCCTTTGTCTCCTGGTAGCTGAATTGATAGATTAATTTTAGATTGGATCAATAAATCCTGTCCAAGCAAATAAAACATTTGGTCTCCACAAATTTCTTTAATTTTCCTTGCCCAATCAACTGAATTTATTTTTTTAAAACATTTCAATCTAATTTGATTAATTTCTTTATTTGTAAAATAATTGTGTAATTGATCCAATTTACCATTAAATTTATAGTTATTTTTTTTTATAACTTCAGTTAGCAAATTATGGAAAAAGAAAATTTTATTTTTATCAACATCAAATATTTTTTTCATTATTTAAAACCTATAATTTTCTCCAGGCACTGGATGGCTTAAATTGCTTCCAGATTTAACAGCATCAAAAAGTATCATTGCCTGCCTTATGCAATCATCTATATCAATACCATACAAATAACTGCCTGCTCTTCCGAGTGAGTAGGTGTCTTTGGGAAAAAGATTAAAATATTTTTTAGCTATATCTTGATCTTTTTTAAATGGAAGTGGATAAGCTCCAGGTCCTTCTTTAACAGGTATTTCCATACCTACCAAGGTAGTTGGCGATTTATGATGTGTAAATTTTTTATATTCAACCAATCTTGTAAACTTTTCTTCATTAGCATAATAAAGAAAATACACATTTTTTGGAAAAACCTCTTCAACTGGAAAAATTATTTTATGAAATTCCCTACCTAAATAATTTAATTTTCCAAATTTTCTTTCAAACAATAAATCTGGTGAAATTGTGTTTACAACCATATCAAATTTATATTTTTCTGAGTCAATTAAAATTTCTTTTTTTTCAAGATCAATGGAATCGAAAGTTGTATTAAAGTAAACTTTAACTTCTTTTGTAGCTATATCAAAATAATCATTATATCCATTTGCAGCATATGGGTAACCTGAATAAATATCAGTCCATGCAGCCCTTGGTCCATCTTTAAGAGTTACCCCTTTTGGTGACCAATTGAAGGTATCTATTTCTTTACAATCATCTACTAGCCACATTTTTTTATTGTATTTATCGATAAATTTATCAAATAATCTGTTGCCAACTGATCCTATCCAATAATCTTCCAAGTTCTTAGCCTCTTTCGCTCCAACAAAGTTTTCGCTTTTTTTTTCGGTCATTTCTTTATTAATCAAATCATAATCAGGCATTCTTTTTACATCTGACATATTTATGGGATAAGCATAAAAATCATTATCTCTTTCTACATAAGTTAAAAACTCATGTTCAGCACAACTTCTTAGAGGCACAATTTCATTTAAGTATTTGTAGACATCATCATATGGAGTGAGAAAGTGTCTGGGTCCAAAAGTATAAGGATGCCCACCATACCAATTTGTTCTAACTCCATCTCCTAAAAAATTATTTTTTTCAATAATTGTTATTTCCCAGTTATTTAGCTTGGAGAATAAATGTGCAACACAACATCCCGCAAAACCTCCACCTATTATCAATAATTTTTTTTTCATAATTTTAATTTTTTTATAATTTTTGAGTAAGATAAATCATGACTGTCTAACAAATTCTCATAAGAACCATAAGTATGGATGAACTTATCTTTTAAATGAAAATGTTGTATTCTAGATTTTGATTTTTCAATTGAAGATATATTTCTTATCTTCATCCCCAATCCACCATGTAAAACATGTTCCTCCAATACAATTATGTTTTCATGCTCATTTAACATTTTTTTTATCCCAAAATAATCTAGTGGCTTCAATGTATGACAAGAAATTACCGATACTTTCTTTTTTTTTTTATCTTCAAGGAATTTTGATACCTTTAGAGCAGTATTCATAAATGTCCCATAGGTAATTATTGCAACATCATTTCCTTTTTGCAAATAACGTAGTTTTCCAAATTTAAATTTGTCAATAGAATTCTTAGTCAATATTGGTTCACCAACTTTTCCTAATCTCATATAAACTGGACCTTTTGTTCTTTTGGCACACCACTGGGTTGCTAATTTCATCTCGTCAGGGTCACATGGTGCCAAAACTGTCATATTTGGTAAAGAACTAGCTATACTAATATCTTCAATTGTATGATGTGTTCCGCCTAAAGTAGAATAAATTATTCCAGAGCCCATACCAACTACCGTTACTGGTAAATTCTGATAGCACATGTCCACTCTTATCATTTCAAAAGGTCTATAAAGCGCAAATGTTGCAATTGTATAACAAAAGGGTCTAAAGCCCTCAAGTGCCAACCCAGAAGCAATACCAATCATTGATTGCTCTGCAACTCCACAATTAATAAACCTATTGGGAAATTTTTTTCTAAATTTTTCTATGGATCCAGCTGGAGAGATATCTGAAACAACAACGCATATTCTATCATCGATTATTCCTTGCTGGTATATTACATCGGCAAATTTATTTCTCATTATTTACTTACTTTTTTTAGGTTATTTATTGCAAACTTATATTCTTCTCTATTAGGTGATCTGTAGTGCCAAATAGGTTTATGTTCCATAAATGATACACCTTTGCCTTTTACTGTATTACCTATAATCATTGTAGGTTTATTAACTTTAATTTTTTTTAAAAGTTGGACCATAGATTTTGTGTTATGTCCATTTACACTATATGCATTCCAATTAAATCCTTTTACCTTGGTTTCTATTGGATAAAACATTGGGTGAGTTTCTTTTGTTTTACCAAATGATTGTGAGCCATTATGATCTAAAAAACAAACTAAATTATCTAGTTTCAAATTAGCTGCCATCATCATAGCTTCCCAAGTAGAGCCTTCTTGTAATTCTCCATCACTAATAATTAAATAAACCTTAGATTTTTTCTTCTTTATTTTAAAGCCATGGGCAATACCTACAGCCAAACCCATACCGTGACCCAATGAACCTGTTGATGCTTGAATACCCGGAGTCCCATAATCAGGATGACAACCTAATTTGCCTTTATTTTTACAATAACTATCAATATCCTTTTTTGTCAAAAAACCTAAATCGTTAAGGATCAAATATTGTATTATACAACTATGTCCCTTCGACATGATAAAAATATCAGAATAATTTTTATAATCTTTTTTTAAACCATAATAAATTACGTCGATCATTTCAGCAGAGGAAAAGGCACCCGCTGCATGTAAAGCACTGACTGTTTGAGAAATGTCTAATATTCTTTTTCTATAAGAAAAACATCTGGTTTCAGATTTACTTATTGAAAATTTTTTATTTATTAACATTATTTTACTTAATTATAGTCCAAAACCAATCTCCAGTATATCCAGATTCTTTGAACAGCTTTAACCATTCATCAGGATATCCATAAAACTTAGCTGTAAGTACCCATTCTTCAAATATTCTCTTTTCATTTTCATTGGTGTACGAGTCTACTTGAATAAATGAGTTTCTTTTTGAGACTCTTTGAATTTCTTGTATAGCCATTTTACATTCATTTCTATTAAGATTATGAATAGTGTTAAGAGAAATGACTAAGTCAAAAGAATTATCTTCATATGGTAATTTCTTAGCATTACCAGTTTTTAATCTATTTCTTATATCTTTTGGTGAATTATCTATTGCGTACTCCGAAATGTCTATGCCATAGGCTTCAAAACCTAAATCAACTAAATCTTTAACTAAAAAACCTTTCGCACAACCCACATCTAAGATTTTTGAACCCTTTATTAAACCATAGTAATCTTTAATATCTTTAGCAACCGGTACCCATCTTCCATCATACTTATATCCCCCATAACCAAAAGATCTATCACCATCAAAGTAGTCTTTTCCATATTGTCTAGATATTTTTATATGATGATCTGATTTTTTTATATTTCTATTTGAAATGTTTCTTTTTGGTGATGGAAGTGATTTTAATAGATTAATTTCAGCCATTAAATTTCTTTATAATTTTTAATAATTTTTTTCAATACAAATGAAAGACTTCTTGGTTTAAATGTAGAAAGTTTCTTAAATTTACCAATATCAATAGGTCTATATCCATTATGGGGGGGCGGCATCTTTCTTTCGAGATTTTTAATATTAGTTTTAGGAATATTTTTTTTGATTAAAGTTGCTATTTTCGCAAAAGAAATAATTTTTCCACTTGCAAGATTTACCACGCCAAATATGTTTTTTTTGTTTTTATAAATTATTTGGTACATCATTTGTGATAAATCATTAACCCAAATATGATCTCTTTTTTCCTCACCATTGCCAAATAATTTAATTATTTTTTTTTTTTTGCAGATCTTATAAATTGATTTGGTCCATATCCATTATGAGGATCATTTTCTCCATATACTAAAGTAGATCTAAATATTAGTAATTTGTCTTTATAAAAATTATTAAGAATTTTTTCTCTCGAAATATGCATCATACCATGTAGATTATTAACTTCAGTCTTTGATTTCTCAGTAAGCGGCATCATACTATCGCTATATACCGCGTCAGAACTTAAATATATCACTTTATCTAAATTTTTATTTCCTAGTCCTGATAATATATTTTTTAAAATTATCATATTATTAGAAAACATTTTTACAGTTTTAACAGGTGCTTCAGCTGCAATTATAAATACTATATCTGTATCTTTGACAATTTTACTTATTTTTTTAATTGAATCTTTTTTTAGAAAATCAATTTTTTTTCTATTAATGCTTATTACTTTCTTGTTTTTTTTTTTTTAAAAGTTTTGAGAATTCTAATGAAATAAAACCACCTCCTAATAATACAATTCTTTCATCATTTACTATTTTTTTTTTTAGCATAAAGATATTAATTCATTTGATCTAATTTTTGATCTATCTAAAACTGAAAATGGATCAGCTATTATTGTTTTTTTTTTAATTTTGTTTAGAAAATAATATTTTTTAAAAATGTTTTTAAACGGTAACATTATAAAAATAAAATCGTATTTTTCTTTTGATGATTTTAATGAATGTAAAATTTTGACATTATTAGTTTTTAAATCCTTAATATTTGGATCATAACAAGAAACTTTTAAATCATTATGTTTTTTTAAGTTATTTATTAAATTAATACTTGGAGAATTTTTTATTGAATGAGTATTTAATTTATAAGTTAATCCACAAATCAAAACTTTTCTAATTCTTAATTTTTTATTAATTTTTAATTTTTGATTAAAAATCTTATAGGGCCAATTTTTTCTAAATTCAGAGTATTTTTTAAATATATTAAATATTGGAATTTTTAAATTATTAATATTTGCAAAATTTGAAATATTCATTAAGTCTCTTTCAAGATTACCACCTGAAATTCCTAAGCCAGGTTTTATATATGAGAACTTTCCAATTCTTTTGTCCATTCTTAGTGCGGTTTCTATATCACTCCAAGAAGCATCGGCTATATCAGAGATTTCAGATAAATAATTTGCGGTAGTTAAATTAGAAATTAAAAATATATTTATGAATATTTTGATTAGTTCAGCTGTTTGAAAATTTGTTTTAATGACGTTAGATGTAAATTTTTTATAAATTGACAGTATGTCATTTGGAACACCATTTTCACCAGCAATTATAATTCTCTCTGGACTTATTGATCTTTTTATTCCCTCACCAAAAACTAGAGTTTCAACTTGATAAAATGTATTTTTTTTTTTAACTTTGCTTAGGTTTTTAAAAAAATTTGGCTTCATTTGTGACAAGAAAATAATTTTTTTTTTAGGATAATTTTTTTTAATTTTGGAAAAATATTTTAATACTTTCTTATAATCTGAGATGTTATTTTCATTTGTACTTACATCCTCAGAAATAAAAATTATTTTAGCAGATTTTAATAAACTAATGTCATTTGTTATACTTATATTGGAATTTTGAAGTATTTTTTTTAGTTTTGGCTCATTTATATCAAGATGGTTCTTGTTAAGCTGATCAACTTTTGATTTTGAAGCATCATACCCAATAACATTAAATTTTTTAACTGAATAACTTGCCATGTAACAAAGTCCAAGATGTGACAACCCACAAAATCCTACAGTGATTTTTTTCATTAAATTTTTTTAATCTTGTTAAATATTTTACTTAGCCAAATATCTCTTTTAAAAATATTTTTTTGCTCACTACTATTTATTTTAAAAAAATAATTATGTTCTCTCTTCCATGTTGGATCTCCAAAATTAAATGTTTTAATTTTTTCATTTGGTATTCCTGAAGGTAAAATTCTTGTTCTCACTTTAATTTCGCTTTGTCCCCATTTGCATAAATTTCTTAAGTGTATAGAACAATTCTTTGCGTAGACATCTACTTCAAAGGTATTTTTCCATGAACAATAAGACATTCCTAAATCAAAGAAAATTTTATTTAAACTTATTCCCAATTTTACATTATCATCAAATTTATTTTCAAATTTGTTTCGTTTGAAGTAATGAAACTTAAATTTTTTATTTTTAGGAAATAAAAATTGGCAAGTATCTAACAAATGGCTTCCTAGATCTTCTAATATACCATTATTTTTGTCTTTCCATACACTGTCCTTAACTAATTTAGCAGTGCCATTTCCATAAAACATTTTTACATAATACACTTTGCCAATTTTTTTTTTTAACTCTTTTTTAAGTTGAATTATATTTGGTTCAAATCTGTGATTGTAAGCTGTATAATATTTTAACTTTTTTTTTTTACATATTTTTTCAATTTTTTTAATTTGTAATTCATTTAATACAACTGGTTTTTCAACTAAAATATTTTTATTTTTATTTAAAAAAAAATTTATAAATTTAAATTTAATTTTATCTGGAATACATAAAAAAATATTTTTATAATTTATTTTTTCAAGCTGACTTAATTTTGAAAATTGAACATTTTTTTTTTTGTAAGGATCAAATGTAAATAAAAAAAGTTTTTTTTCTATAAGAAATCTTTTATTACCTTGAGTACCCATGCCAAATATTCCTGTATCTCTAATCATTTTTTATAGTTCATTTTTTTTTCGATTAATTTTAATTTGCTCTCAATTTCTGTTATCGTTATTGGATCATTTCCATCTTTCTCACAACTACATGCGGCTGCTATTGATCCAATTATTGAAGCTATTAATAATGAGTTAGTGGCTAAATAAGATAAAGTAGCATAAGCAAGCAGTGCATCACCCGAACCAACTGGGTCAATCACATGTTCTGCAAAACTGTCAAGAGAAAAACCCAAATGTTTCTCAGGATTCAATTCTGATCTATCACATGATAAAATTCCCCTACTACCAAGTTTAAGAATAATATTTTTATAATTATTTTTGCTATATATTGCTTCTGTAAGTGCATTTACTGTAGAGTCTTGATCTGCTAGAGCAAACCTGGCTTCTCTTTCATTGGGAGTTATCAAGTCAAAGTTTTTAAAATCTTGAATATTTCCCCATCTACTTGCAACTTGAGAATCTGCGACTTTTATTGCTTTACTAGGTATAGCTGATGTTAATTCAGCTATACTGTCACGATTGAATATACCATGACGAAAGTCACTAAAAACCACAGCATCAGTTTTTATTTTTGATATCTTTTTTTTAATATAATTTATAGACGATTTATCAATTAACTTGTTTTCGAGGGTATCAATTTTTAAAATTCTGTGGTTTTGATTTATAATAACATTCTTTTCTGTAGTTGGCCTATCACTGTCTGATTTTGAATATAATTTTATTTTATTTTTTAATAAAATTTCTTTTGTAAACTTTGCATTTTCATCTTTTCCTAGGATGGTGGTAAAAGAGACTTTAGCACCAGCGGCTTTAATGTTCAATGCAACAAGTCCTGCACCACCTAAAAATTTTTTCTCGCTAGCTCTTAATAAACTTAAAGTAGGAGTTTTTGTTTGCCCCCCAATAAGAGTGGTATATGTAAATTTATCAATAATCGTATCTCCAACTACATGAATTGAAAAATTATTTAAACTTTTTATCGTTTTAGAAATTTTCTGAAAGGTAAGATTATTATTTTTCAGTAAAAAATATAATTTTTCAAATACAATATTGGGATTTAAACTTTCAATGAGTTTAGAGGATGAATATACAACATCTCCAGGGGTAAATATCATTTTAGATCCAATTTTTTTTAAGATATTCATTTCCTTCAATGTTTCAGGAGTCATATTGCTTTTTGAATATTCAAACCCTTTGGCGTAAAAATTTGGCTTTATCTTCAATATATTGGATAAAGGCTCTTTATTATTATCAATAATCACATAATCTACCATTTCAAATGCTGCAAGATTTGATGCTCTTATTAATTGGGGAACATGTGGACGGTAAACTCCTTTATTTATAAATTTATCAGAAGTTATTGAAACAATTAAAATGTCTGCTTTTGACTTTACATATGCTAGATGTCTTACATGTCCTGGATGCACAACATCAAAAACACCATGACACATTGCTATTTTTTTTTTTACTCTAATTTTATTGATTTTTCTTATTAAATTTTGAGATGTGATTATTTTATTTCTATACTTGTTAAAAAAAGCATCAGACATGAATAATTAAACTATTTATTTTCCTCAACAGCTCCCATTGATTTGGACACACCATCTATATTTGTATTTTGTAATTTTGTCCAATCAGATTGAATTTCTTTAAAAGTTTTAATAAATAATGACAAAAATTTATCTATTTCTTTATCATTAATAATAAAACTAGGTACAAATGAAGTTCTATGCCATTTTGAATTTATAATGATATCGTATTTTTCTTTCATTATTTGCTGCAATAATATTCCAAATTTTGGATTATTGCTTGTCTGATGCTCTAAAGAAAAAGCAAAACCTTTACCTCTAATATTTTTATAAAATGGATTTTCTTTAAGTTCATTTTTTAAGGTATCAATCATATATGCCCCCTTTTCAGAAACTTTATCCATTAATTTATCTTCCTCTATTATATTCATTAATTCGTAACAAGCAGCAACACCAAGGGAATAGCCTTGAAAAGTATGTCCCAATTGTATTCTGCCTGAACCTTTAGCAATTATATCTTGAAATTTTGATTTTGTTATAATTGCACTAAGTGGTGCATGACCACTTGTCATATTTTTTCCAACACAAACAAAATCTGGAGAAAAATCATACCAGGAATAATTAAATATCTTACCACTTCTACCCATACCACAGTAAACTTCATCCAAAATAACATGTATATTATTTTTTGAACAAATTTCATAAACTTTTGACCAATAATCTTTTAGAGGAGGAACATCTCCCACTAAAGATCCTAATTGAGTTTCCCCAATAAAAGCACAAATATTTTCTGAGCCAATTTCATTTATTTTACTTTCTAACTCGTCTAATTGTCTTGATAGATATTCTTCATCATTTTCATTTTTAAATTTACCCATACAACTTGAGTAATGTTTTTTACATTCGCAGACATTATTTTTTATATCAAATTTACAATCTGCATAAGGATTATGTTGAGAAATTTTATGAATTCCCTTTGGTAGTAAACCATCATAAATTTTTAATATTGGTAAATCAGATACTGACATTGCATGAAGCGTGGCACCATTAAATGACTGTACTCTAGAAATATAAAGTTTTTTATTCTTTCTTCCGCTATCAAAATGCACTTGATAACTAAGTTTCATTGCAGCATCTACCGCATCACTTCCACTAGTACCACCAAAGTACACCTTATCAAGTCCATTTGTTGCATGATTTATTAATTTTTCAGATAAATTTTCAAGCATCGGGTTATTCCATATGTTAAAATCTATATGAGTAAATTTTTCCATCTGTTTAATCATTGCATCATTTATCCTTTTATTGGAAAATCCAAGTGTAGCATAAGAAGTCCATCCAGATGTTGTATCTAATAACTTCTTGCCATTTTTTAAATAATAGTAAACTCCTTCAGCTTTAGTTATTTCTGGTGGAAGTTGATCGTTAGGAAATTTTCTTAAAATATTAGTCATAAATTAATAACCATGTATATGAAATTTACATAACTTCAATAAAGAATTTGATGTTGAGCGAGCTTTAAAACCAAATATTTTAATTTGATTAAAATTAATGATAAATGATTTTTTTTTACTTTTCAGCCAAATTATTTTACTGCTGCTTTTTAATTTTTTTTTTAATAAACTTAGCACTTTTACTAATTTTATAGGATAATTACTTGCAATATTAAATGAAAAATATTTTTTTTTATAAAATTGTTTTTTTATAATTCTTTCTATAAATTTAGCTATATCAATTGCTAAAATAATATTATTAAATTTAGAAAATTTATTAAAAACAAAAATATCTTTATTTTTTTTTAAACTTTCCACAACGATGGATATAAAATTACTATGAGAAAATAAGCCAACAACACCAGGTAATCTTAAAGAAATTCCAAAAGACTCATTTTTACTGACATAATTTTCTAATAATTGCTCATTTATAAACTTTGATTTTCCATATAAATCAGGTTTAATTTTTTTATTATTTTCTTTAACAATCGGTTTATTAATAATGCCATAAATTGACATTGATGACATGTTTATAATATATTTAGTTTTTTTTTCTTTAGCAAAATTCAAAATTGAATTCATCATTTTTATATTATCATTATACATTTTACTCCCCAAATGACCTTTCGATGGAATCCTAGATGCGCAGTGAATTATCATATCTGGGTCAAAGTTTAATTTAAATGGAATTGTTAAATCTATTTTTTTTTTAATTACATTTTTTGGAAATATTTTTTTTTTTTTAAAAGTTATAGCTAAAACTTTATATTTTTTTTTAGAAAAAAAATTTACTATTTCCTCTCCTAAAAAACCTCCTGCTCCAGTAACCAGTATTTTTTTCATCAAAAATAAGATTTTAATTTTGATAATCCTTGATCAAAATTTATCCTAGGCGTCCAATTTAAAGTTTTTTTAATTAAATTAGTAGACCCCAAAATTGAGTTTGGTTCAAAAATTGGATCTGAATGAATAAAATTACTACTAATTTTTTTTATGATTTGAGACATCTGAATTGGTTTACCACTGCAAAGATTTAAGGTTTTTTTAATTACTTTATTGTGATTTATTACAATATTGAATGCTTCAATAATATCGTCAATAAATATAAAGTCTCTTACTTGATTTCCTTTGCCGTTAATTTTTATAGGTATATTTTTATTTTTCATTTCTAAAAACCTACAAATTATATTATTTGGATGAAAACCATAGGCATTAAAAATTCTAAATATGCAATAGTCGACTTTATTTACCTTAGAAAAATCTGTTATTAATTTTTCAGTTATAACTTTTGAAACTCCATAAATGTTTAATGGTTTCAGTGAAAAATTTTCCTTAATTTTATTTTTTTTAATTCCATAAACTGCAGCTGAAGAAATATATATTAATTTTTTAATATTATTTATTTTACAAATTTTAAGTGAATTTTTTATTATTCTTGTATTTTCACTTATAAATTTCTTTCTAGAAGAATTCTTAAAATTAATATTGTAACTAGTTAATATTGCACAATCAAATTGATAATTAAATTTATACTTAGATGTATCTAAACTTTTTAAACTTAAATCAATTTTTTTAAAATTATAATTTTTTTTTTTAATTTTAAATAAATTAGCCCTATCTAATGAAATAATTTTATGATTTTTATTTTTTTTTATAAAATTTGAAGCAATAAACCCTTTTGAGCCAAATAATAAAACTTTATTTTTTTCTTTCATAATAATAATCTCCAAGGACTAATACATCTAAATTAGTTTTATCAAAACTTTTAATTGCATCTGATGGCGAACAAACTATTGGTTCACCTTTATCATTAAAAGATGTATTCAATAAAATTGGACATCCTGTTTTTTTACTAAAATCTGTTATTAAAGAATGATATTTTAAATTTTGTTTACTATTAACAGTTTGTATTCTTGCTGTGTCATCTAAATGAATAATAGCAGGTGCAATTTTTTTAAGTTTCTTGGTAGATTTAATTGCTATCAACATAAATGGGCTTTCATATTTTAAATTAAAATATTTATCTATTTGATCCTCAAGAACAGATGGAGCAAAAGGTCTAAAATTTTCTCTATGTTTAACTTTGCTATTTAAATATTTTTTCTTCGAAATAGGAAATGGAGCAGATAATATTGATCTATTTCCAAGCGCACGTGGCCCAAATTCCATTCTACCTTGAAACCAACCTATTACTTTTCCATTTGATAAATATTCTGATGCAATTTCTGAAATATTACTGCTATGTAAAAATTTATATTTACTTTTCTTAATTGCTCTCAATATCTGGGCATCGTTGTATGAGGGACCCAAATAGGTATGAGAAAACTTCTCATAATTTAAGTCTTTATTAAAACCTTTCCTATCTACTTTTTGAGAAGCAAAATATGCTGCAGCAATACAAAGTCCATTATCTCCACAAGCTGGCTGCGTGTAAATATTTTTAAACAAATTCAATTTAGCTATTTCACCATTTGCCTTACAATTTAAGACACATCCGCCTGAAAGCGTTAAATTCTCAAGTTTTGTTAATTTTTTTGCTAATTTAACGTAGGCAATATAGGCATCCTCAAATCTTTTTTGAAGTGCAGATGCTATATTTTTATAATGATCGTTAATTTTTGTATTTTTATTTCTTTGAGGACCAAAAATATTAATAAATTTTTCACTAACCCAGCCCTCTAACTTGTATGGGTAGTTAAAATAAGATTTATCGATTGTAAATTTACCATTTTTATCAATTAATATGATTCTTTTGAAAATATCATAATAATTATAATTATTTTTTTTTACTTTTTTTTTATAATTTCCTAGTGCTGCAAGAGCCATCACTGTTCCTTGCCCAGTCCTATGGTCAAAGCCAAGATAGTCTGTTAAGGCTTTATAAACAATTCCAATTGAATGTGGAAAATCTATTCTATCAATTATTTTAACTTTTTTTCCCGTACTTATGCCAATGGTCGAGGACTCGATTTCCCCAAGACCATCCATTGATACTGAGCATGAATTTTGAAATCCACTAAGATAATGACTTGAAGCCAAGTGACAAAGATGGTGATGATAAAAATAAATTTTTTTCTTAAATTTTAAAGATTTTCTTATTTGATCTTCTATTCCATTTAAATACTTTAATCTTCCAAAAGCTCTATCTGAAATAATTAATGAATTAGATTTTGGAAAATTATCTAAAGTATACTTTAAGTATCTTTCTTTAATTATTCTATTTGGAATAGTAGCTACACCAATTGCATCAACATCTTTTATTGTAATATTTAAAAATTTTAAACATGCTTTAATTGACTTTATTGGAAAGTTTCCATCTTGCTTAATCCTTGATAATCTTTCTTCTTCAATTGCAAATTTTAGCTTACCATCTTTTACTATAGAAGCTGAAGAGGGTTGACCATAAAAATTTATACCTAAAGTAATCATTGATTTACAAAATTTAATAATTTATCAACTAGTACAATTATTCTTCCAATATTCTTAGTATCTATAATTTTAAGCATTTTATGTTTTTTAGTCTTTTTGTAATTTAATTAATATTATGTTGTACTTATAATAAATTAAACAAATGTGTCCATTAATAAGTAACTTTTAAAAGTAAAAAATTAAATCTAATTTATCAATCGTATAAATCGAACCACTCTTTAGGAATACCAGATTCAAATAAGTTAAAATGAGAATACTCATTCAAATTTTTAAAATTTTTGGGCAATATTATGTTTTCATTATTATTGTAATTACCATCTAAATACTTAAAAATAATTTTAATTAAAAATTCTGTATTTAGGACATCTGGCATGACTTTATCGGGTAAAAAACTATATTTTTCAAATATTTCATAGAAAGATTTGTAATTGTTTTTTTTTAAATTAATAAATTTTGGAACTATAACAGCATTTGGTTGCGCATAAGTCCAAGGAAAGCTATTGACGATTAAAATTCTTTTTTTCTTTATTACAGGTAAATAAATTGGTGCACCATTTTCACCAATAAAATAATCATTTTTTATAGGTGCATAAAGTGACCATCTTTCTTTATCTATTTTTAATCTCTCATGAAATAATATATTTTTTTTAAAATTATATTTTTCTATATCTTTATAATCACCAAAAACATAAATATTGTATCTGTTTGAAAGTTTATCAATTATCTTCTTCCATTCACTTAAATGAAGACCTGAGAAAATATTATTTAAAACTAATTTTTGTTTTAAATAAATTGTAATGACTTCTCTTTTTGGGATATTGTTTTTTACTAAATATTGATCTATTTTTTTTTCTAATGGTGTAAAAAATTCGTTATTAATATTAATTAAACTATCGTTATGATTTAATAAATTATTAAATAAAATTTTAGTCCAATGAAAATGTCCATTTCTAGGTACATTATCTAAATAATCATTATTTTTATCATCTATAATATCTATTGTAGCATTTTTAAAATTTTTAATTATTTTTTTGTTTAATTTTTTTTTTAGATAATTTTCAACAAAATGAGATAATTTTTCTTTGTCGCGAAATGACAAAAAATAAATTTTAAAATAGCTATAAAATATATTGGTAAAAATTTTATCTACAAATTTATTATGTCGTTTGTAATCATAAAATAAAATAAAATTAATCTTCTTTGGAAAATAATGTAATTTAAAAAATAAGGCATCGTGAATAGTATGTCCATATCCACCTTCGTGAAATATTATTGATATTTCATTTTTATTTAACTCTTGTTGATTTAACTTAAAAAAAATTGTGAACATAAATTTATGAATTTCTATAAGAAAAAAAGATTTTATATCTTCAAGACTAGATAATATTCCATTAAGTAAAATTGATATATTTTTCATTGAATTGTTTTATAAAGTTTATAATAAATTGGTTTTAATTTACTCTTTATTCAAAAAATGATGATCATCACTATAATAAATTTTTCTTTTCGAAATATATTCCCATATTGACTGTTTATCTTTTATTTTAATCTTTGAATTTTTAAAAAGATTTCTATAATTTAAAAATATCATAACGTTCATTAATATCGTAAAGCAAATTCTATAAATTTTATATATTTTTTTATTTCCAAAAAAATTACTAATTTTAAAACTTTTTAAAAAATTAAAATATTTTAAATTAACAACTTTAGTTGAAAAAACATTTATTTTTTCTGAAGAAAAAAATAAAAAGAAATCTAATCTATCTAATTCTTTATAAATATGTTGTTGATCTAGAGTCAATCTACCTAATGAACGATAAATAAAATAAGGAATAATAGAATTCGAATTATAACTATTTTCTAGGAATTTTGATGATCTTTTTAAATAAAAAGATAAACAATATCTATTCATTTCTGCTAGGGCGTGATCGCAAATAATTATGTCAAATTGCTCATTTTTCAAATTTTCATTTTTAAGGAAAACCCACCAAGGTACATTAGCTAATTTTGACTTATCATCAAAAAAACTTTTTTTTTTTTCAATCAAATGTTCAGAAAAATTATTGTCTAAATCTTTATATAAACTTGATTGTAAAATATAAAAAGCTTGAGAATTATCAGTTGAAGCATAACAAACATCTTCATATTTAAGATTTAGCATAATTCCTAAAATTCCAGAACCGGGCCCAATTTCAAAAATTTTTACTTTTTTGTTTTTTCTTACTTCCTCAATAAATGGTTGTATATTTTTAAACATTTCATATGCAGAAAGCACTGAATAAATTGGTGTAATTTTTTTTTTAAAATTATTTTGACTAAAATTTTCAACAAAAGTTAATACTTTATCAACTAACTCTTTATCTTCTTCTTTAATTTTAAAAGTATCATCAAAATATTTTTTATTTTCATGCATAGTATCTAAATAATGGATCAATCTATTTTTATGCTTAATCCTATGTGGGTATCCAGATATATTAAAAGTTAGATTGTTGAATGCTTGTATTTCAAGATTTGATAACTCGTTTATTATTTTTTCTTCTTCTTTATCGTATATTTCAATCATTTATTTTTCTCGAATTTTTATATCTATCTCATATCTCTTTTTTTTAAAAACAAAATGTGCTCCACCTTTAGAAAACCCTGATCTTGAAATCATAATTTTCAATAAATCTTTTGCATAATATTTTTTATTTAATTTTATTAAAGTATTTGCGTCTAAATTTTTTCTTAAATTAAGTTTATGTCTTTTTGTATCAATTTCTTTTGTTTTTATTTTATTTAAATTTACTTTACTAAGATATTTAAAATTTTTATTAAACAAAACTACTAATTCTTTTCTTAGGATAAGTTCTAATTGAGATCCTGTGACAAAATCTTTATATTTAATTTTTTTTCTCTTCAAAATCTTTCCACCATCAATATTTTTATTATTTAAAAGATTGATAGTTACGCCTTTTGGATGATTTCTTAAAATAGAATAAACATATGGATGTACCCCTCTATCATATGGCAAATAAGATGTATGGCCATTTATTACATAATCAATTAATTCTAATGTTTTAGGTTTCAATATATATGGCCAAAAAAAGAAATAAATAATTGTAATATCATTCTTTAAATGATCTAATATTTTTTTTGAAATATTATTCCCTGAAATAAAAACTTTTTTTGCAACATTTGTTTTTTTCACTTTTTCAATGAATGATTTTGAACTTTGTTTATCAATAACTATAGAGTGTGCTCTAAGTTTCTGTTTTTTATAATTATTTAAAAGTTCTAAGCCACTTAACCCACTAATAAAAAGTGAAATAGTTTGTTTATTTAAATTGGTTTTTTTAAATTCATAGTAAATGAATTTATCAACTTTTTTTTTTTCAAATCTTGCTCTTATAAAACATTTTATAGAAGCAACATTCTTTTTAAATACTTTTGCCGTAATTTTTTTTTTCTCTCTATTTTGTTGAAAAAATTTAGTAACTGATTGTTTTAAAATTTTAGTACCATACCCTCTTCCTTGTAAATTTTCAGTAACATGATAACTAAGATCTGAAACATTTTTATTTGAGTGTTTAAATTTAACAAAGCCTATTACTCTATTTCTAATTGATGCTACGTAGAATATATTTTTCTTACTTTTAAAATTTTCAATAAACCATGTTTTGTGCTCATTATATTTTACAAGTTTAAAATATTTGAGACTTGTCTTTTGATTTCTAATAACAAAAATAATTCTATTATCACTTAATTTTGCTTTACGAATTTTAACTGAATCTAATATCATTAAAATTTCTAGGCATTTTTACTCATGTACCTAAACCAGTCTTTTGTAGCTAATTTAATTTTTTTTACATTCCATAAAGGAGCACTTTCCCAATCTCCAATATTTAGCATCATTTCTTTAATACCAAATTTAAAATTTATTCTTGGTTTCCAATTAAGTTCTTTTTTAATTAAAGAAATATCTGCCCAGGTGCAATCTGGCTCTCCAGGTCTTTTAGCTATTTTAACATACTTACCACCAATTATTTGAATTAATTCTTTGATTGAATTAGGTTTACCTGCTCCTAAATTAAAAATTTTCTTTTTCGTTTTTTTTATAGATGCCAAATAAAAAGCATTAGCAACATCTTTTACGTGTAAAAAATCTCTTCTTTGTTTACCGTCACCCACCAGTGTAAAAGGTTTGTTGCTAAGTTTTTGTTTAAAAAAAACACCTAATACCGCACCATAAGCACCTGTAGTCTTTACTCTAGGTCCGTATGCATTAAAAATTCTAATTGAAATTGCGGGGATTCCATAAAGTTTACTCCAGTGCAAAACAGCTTCTTCTCCCATTAACTTACTAAGTGCATATGGATATTTTGGGTCAAGTTTATGATTTTCATTTGTTGGTGTTTTTGCAATGCCATAACAAGAAGATGACGCAGCATATAAAAACTTTTTGACTTTAAGCTTTCTAGCAACCTCTAAAATATTTACTGTGCCCATCAAATTAGTATAAAAATATTGTTTTGGATAAACTATAGAGGGAACAATCTCACCTTTTCCTGCAAAATGAAAAATATAATCTATCTTTTTTATCCCTAAATCTTTTATAGTAATTTTAGTGATATCTTTTTTTATAAATTTGAAATTTTTATGATTGATGTGATTTTTGTTATTTTTTATATTTCCGCCAGATAAATTATCAACTACTATAATTTTATAATTTTTATTTATAAGTAGGTCTACTAAGTGACTCCCAATAAAGCCAGCTCCACCCGTAACTAACGCAATTTTTTTTTTCATTTAGCTTTGAGTTTTTGCATTCTTTTTATATTAAAATATATATCATCTTCGAAACTATTTTTAATTGTCCCATTTTTAAAATTTTTGCACAAGCTTCTAACGGCATCTTCTATAGTATATCTAGGCTTAAAACCTAAATGTTTAAATATTTTGTCAGAATTTATATGGTAAGAGCGATTATCATTACTTTCTGTTCTTGAAATTTCAATATTTTTTTTTTCTGGAAATTCCTCTTCTACAACTTTTTTTACTATCAATGACAAATCATTTATTGATAAGTTTTGATAGCCAACATTAAAAATTTGATTTTGAATTTTTTCAGGTTTAGCTTCTATTAATAATTCAACTAAATCACAATAATCACTAATATGTAAATTTGGTCTTAGTTGGTCACCACCAAAAACTGTTATTTTATCTTTAGTTATTGCATGATTGGTTAATATATTCACTGAAAGATCTAATCTTAATCTTGGAGCAAATCCACAAACTGTAGCAGGCCTAAATACAACTCCAACAAAATCATTATTTGTGTAATTAAATAAAATTGGCTCACACATTCCTTTAAATTTATTATATAAAGTTAATGGAACCAATGGATGATCCTCTTTTACGTCTTTTTTATCTGATAAACCATATACTGAGCTTGAAGATGCATATATAAATTTTTTTACTCCTGCATTTTTTGCACATTTTACCATAGGTTCAAATGCATCTAGATTCACACTTGTTGATAATTTCTCATCTAACTCAAAACTAGCATCATTTGATATGCATGCTAAACTTACAAAAACATCATGACCGATACATGCACTTTTTAACTTTGTTGTATCTCTGATATCACCTTTTATTATGTTCAGATTTGGATGACTTTTAGGGAGAAAATTGTCACCATAATACATTATATCATATACAGTAACTAGATAATTATTTTTTAATAATTGTGGAACTAATTTACTTCCACAATATCCAGCGCCACCAGTTATAAATATGGATTTATATCTCATAAACAGATTTTTTTATTAAAATAGGATTTTTAATAAAACCATTTATAAGTTTTGTTTTCTTCAAAAAAGAAGAATTTTTCAAATTAGTAATATCTACAAAAATTTTTATTTTTAACTTATTATTTTTTTTCATGTAATATTATTTAAGCTGATTTCCTTAAAGAATATACTATAATATAAAGATTAATATGTTTTTTTTCTATATATAGCCTATTCATAAATATCGTTTTACACACAGTTTTTTCTTCCTCATTATCACTCAATCTATATTCTTTCATAGAACTTATGTGTCATCATTAAACCCATCAACAGATTTTAAATTTAAAAAGATTTAATTTTATTAATTTATATTTTCATTAAACTTGGAATTTTTTGTCTTAACACTTTAGATTGATTTGGATTAATGTTTGCATAAATTATACCTTCACCACTTTTTTTTATTTTCAATATTTTACCATCTGGTGAAATTATTACAGAATGACCATAAGTTGATCTTTTAATAGTATTTTTTCCTGTCTGATTTGGAGCAAAAATATAACAAAAATTTTCTATTGCTCTAGCTTTTAATAAAGTTAGCCAATGTTTTTTACCTGTAAACTTAGTAAATGCTGAAGGTACAGTAATAAAATAAGTATTTTTTTTGGATAATTTTCTATAAAGTTCTGGAAATCTTAAATCATAACATATAGTCATACCTAGCTTTCCCCATGGTAAATCTACAGTTTTGATTTTGCTTCCAGCTTTAAAATATTTGCTTTCATTGTAATTTTCTCCGTTTGGCAACTTTACATCAAACATATTTATTTTGTCATAGTAGTTTGCAATTTTACCATTTTTATCAAATATTATTGATCTATTTATGAGGATATTATTTTCTTTAATAAAAATTGAACCAATTAATATCCACTTTTTATGTTTTTTTGAAATTTGACTAACTTGTTTCAAAAAAGGATCATCAGCCATTCTAAAACTTTTTTTTAAAAGTAATTTTTTATCATCAGTTAAAATGGTACTTGCTTCAGGGGTAATAATTAAATCAGATTTTCTTTTTATAGCCTCGTTTATTAGGGATATTAGTTTTTTAACGTTTTTATCAATATTATCTTTAGTTGATATCTGAATACAAGCTACTTTCATAATAAATTATTTAGATGTTAAAAAATATAAATTTACATGAATAATCTAAGTAATACGATATTAAAAAGAAATCAAAAATTTTCAGTTATAAATTAATTCATTGCATTAATATTAATAATCAATACTAAATGTTTTAATGTTTATCAGTGTCATTAAAATTTGTTTAATAAAAATTAAAACATAAAAAATTTTTTTCAGTGCATAAATCAAGCCAATTGAGCTATTAGTACTGGTCAGCTGCACGCATTACTGCGCTTCCA
>MDTE01025886.1_pt1 | contig 28765 bp, 26 predicted proteins | sample 811231 | NCBI WGS metagenome assembly MDTE01 (sample SAMN05326651, study PRJNA326480) | marine metagenome | isolation source: seawater | place: Indian Ocean: Red Sea | collected 2010 | reverse complement strand
TATTATTATATAATTCTTGTAACTTATTAAACTAAAGTTGTTCTAAAAAATGGGGCCATAGCTCAGTTGGTAGAGCACCTGCATGGCATGCAGGGGGTCTGCGGTTCAAATCCGCATGGCTCCACTTAAGTCTTTTATATATTATGAATAAATAAAAAAATTAAAAATACATTCCCTTAAAACACTACTTAATTTTATAATTTATCTAAAATATTTTTTCATTTCATAAACATTAAGATCTAAATAAACAAAGACATTAAATGAGTTGTTATTTCCCAATTCCTTACAATTATAGTTTAGATGATACTAGTGAATATAATATTAAATCATCGATTACCTTGCTTAATTATCCTTCGAATTTTTCATTAGTTTCTAAAAAGCTAATTAAAAAAAGAGATATTTTTTATAGTATATATTTGCTAAGAAATCTTAAATGGATTAAGTTATTAGATTATAGATGTGAATTTGGAGAAAATATTGAAATTGAAAGGCAAAACTTAGATATTCCTAATGATTCAATGGCAGTTGTTGTGCCCTCAATTAATAAAAATAATCCAACAATAACAAGATTTCTACCAAAGCCTTTATCTCAAAGAATTGACAAATCGAAAGTTGAAGAAAGATGCTGTTATAACTTTAAAATAGGAGAATCCACAACTTCTTATCATGGTGATTTCCCTTATTCAATGTCAAAGCTAAATAAAGGAAGTTTATTAAGCTTCGATAATTTGAAAAAAGATAATCAAAAAAATGTCTATTCATTACTATTATTAATGCATCTTTCTAACGATGCTGAAAATAATTCCTCTCATTGGATTGACTTTTTCAATATACAAGAAAATAAAGTAATAAAAAAATTAGAATTAAAAGCTAATTCTTTTAAATCTTATGATTTATCTCAAATATCTAAAACAATCAATTCTATTATTTCCATAAGATCTAAGACTACAGCATGCATTCCCATATATTTGAATATAAGTACTTTAAATAACAAATTTGAAATTGATGTTGAACATACTCATCCTCCATCGGCGTTGTTTTATAACAACGGAAATAGAAATTTAGGGAACAAAATTTTAAAAAAAATATGGCTAACAAATTAAGAAACTTTATCTATAAAAATAAATATATATTTTTCTTTTATAGTTTTATTTTTTTAAGAAAATATTCTCCAATTAAATTAATTACTTCTTTAATTTTCAAAGATCAATATTCTGATTTTTTTATTTATGCTACCAAGTTCGAAGAAAATGTCTTTATAGCAGAAAACATGTTTGCTCTTCTAGGGAAAAAACCTAGATATGTGATTCATAAATTTAGATTTTATAATAAAAAAGGAGTTGAAATTAAAAATTATACTTTTAAATCTAATGATTTCTTTTCTAAGATAATTCTTCCAAGGATCTATTCACCTGAAGAATATTTATCATTTACTCATGAATGCCTTACAAATAAAGAAGATAAACTTTTCGTAATTTCTGAAAACAAAAAAAGTTACCTTTCTCAAGAACATAGAGGATACACTATTTATAAAAAAACAAAAATTTCCCTTGGAAATTCAGTGCACGGAAATTTTGGAAGAATCTATCCAAATGATAAAAAAATAGCTAATGCTACTCAAAGAAATTATTTCATCTATACACCTATATATTGTTTCGAAAAAGATTGTAATTATCATGTTGTTTTCAATAATCCAACAAATAAAAATCTAAAAGTACAAATAATAAAAAATATAAATGGAGAATTATCTAAAAAATTAGGAGATTTAGATATTAAGGAATTTGGAACAAATTTTATTAATTTGGAAAACTATTACGGGACAATAAGTATTTTATCTAAAATGCCTATATGCAGACCTTTAATTTTTAAAAACCCAGGTATTTTGGATAATAATTTTGATGTTTTTCATTCCTAAAATAGGATAAATAAAATTTAAAGAATCAATCAAGTCTTAAAATATTTTATATTTTAAGTCAAAAATTTTATAAAGATCTATTATTTTTAAAAGTTTCCTTGGAGAATAATAAATTTTATTAATTAGGCATTAATTTAAACCGATTTTAAAAAATATATCTTCATAAATCATTATCAATCAAAAGGGTTTATTATTATTAAAATAGTGAATTTTAAATAATGAAGAGTTTACTCATAAGTTATTTAAAATTTTTTATACAGATCATCTTTATTTTATGATTTGAACCTCAAATTTAATAATTTATGAAATCTCTACAAATCTTTAACCAGATTTTCAAATATGCTAAAGCGAGGAAAAAATATTGGCTTTTACCTTTTGCTATAGCTTTAGTTACTATTTCAGTTATTTTAGTAGCGACACAAGGTAGCATTATTGCACCATTGATTTATACTCTTTTTTAAAATAATTTTTTAGCAGCAATGGCTTTAATTGGTATATCTTGTTTTTATCACGATAGTGCTGCCGCATTGGTTTCTGAAGATGGTGAGATACTTGCTGCTGTTCAAGAAGAAAGATTTACAAGGTTAAAAAACGATTCAAGTTTTCCATATTTCTCTATAGATTATTGCCTTAAAATAGCTCGAGAAAGTAACGAAGAGATATCAGCTTATATTTATTATGAAAAGCCTATAAGAGTTTTTATGAGACTACTGGAAACTTATTTTGATAACGCTCCTAGAGGAATCACATCTTTTTTACCTGCTATGGATAATTGGTTAACTAATAAATTATTTACGAAAGAAAACCTTATTAAGAACATTTCTTTAATAGATAATAACTTTAAATCTAATAAATTATTTTTTAGCAACCATCATTTGTCCCATGCGGCTTCTGCTTTTTACCCAAGCACATTTGAAGAATCTGCAATTCTATGCATAGATGCTGTAGGTGAATGGAGTACAACTTCAGCTTGGATAGGTAATGGTAATAAAATCACTCCATTATGGGAGATAGAATTCCCTCATTCTCTTGGATTACTTTATTCTGCATTCACTTATTTTTGTGGTTTTAAGGTTAATTCAGGAGAATATAAATTAATGGGTTTAGCCCCATATGGGGAACCTATATATTTTGAACTAATTAAGGAAAATCTTATCAATATAAATAAAGATGGTTCATTTAAATTAAATATGGAATATTTCAAGTATCAACGAGGGCTTAAAATGATTTCTTCTAAATTTTATTCATTGTTTAAATCAAAGGAACGATTTCCCAATGAAGAAATATCTAAACTTCATATAGATATGGCTGCATCAATTCAAAAAGTATTAGAAGAATGTGTCATAAAAATAACAAAAAATTTAAACAAAATTACTTCAAAAAAAAATCTTTGTTTATCAGGAGGAGTTGCTTTGAATTGTGTCGCTAATGGAAAAATTTTAGATGAATCAGGTTTTGAAAATTTATGGATACAACCAGCCAGTGGTGATAGTGGTTCTGCATTGGGTGGTGCTTTAGCTTATCTATATCAATCCAAAAAAAATAAAAGACAAATTTCAATTGATGACTCTATGAAATCTGGCTTATTAGGACCAGCTTATAAATTTGAGAAAATAAAAAATTATTTAGATTCTCTATCTTTAAAATATCAAATTTTTGATTTCGATGAATTATATAAAACTACAGCTTCATATCTAGCAAATGGCAAAATAATAGGATGGTTCCAGGGGAGATTAGAATATGGTCCAAGAGCATTAGGGAACAGATCTATATTAGGTGATCCAAGAATAGAAAATATTAAGGACATAATAAATTCTAAAGTAAAACAAAGAGAGTCATTTAGACCGTTTGCTCCAGTAATCATGGAAGAATTCAAAGAAGAATATTTTAACTTAAATAAAGAATCAAAATATATGTTGTTAACGAGGAAATTAGATATTAAATTTCACAAAAAAGTCAACTCTAAAGATAAGAATATTCTGGGAGCAAAAATTAATAATAAAGTTAACTCAATTTTTCCAGGTATTACTCATATTGATGGAAGTTGTAGAGTACAGACTATTACAAGAAAACAAAATCTGACTTTTTATAAATTACTAGAATCATTTTATAAAGAGACAAGTTGTCCAATGTTGATAAATACTTCTTTTAATTTAAGAGGTGAACCCATAGTTTGTTCTCCAGAAGATGCATTAAAATGTTTTGTGAATACAAATATAGATTTTCTTGTACTTGATTCCATAATTATTGATAAAAAGGATATTCCTAAAGGTTTATCTGAATATTTAGGAGAATTAATTCAAGTAAATGATTAAGAAATGAAAAACCCTTCTAAAAAAAATTTAAGGTATTCAGGATTATTTATATCGCTGATTCTGCTGATATTATTTTTTTTAATTCCTCTAATTATTGGAAAAGAAATTAACGTTTTTTTATTATTTTTTATCAGCATTTTATTACTAATTTCTATATTTTTTCCTTTTAGACTACTTAAACCATATATCTATTGGATTAAGTTAGGAGATTTTTTATCTATATATAACAAGAAATTTATCTTTATAGTATTTTTTTATTTATTATTAACACCTTTTGGACTTATAGTAAGATTTTTTAGATACTTTGATAAGCTTAAAAAGAAAAAAAGTAACTATAAAGTAGTAAATGAAGAAAATGATAATTTTATAGATCAATATTAACTTTATTATTATGGCTTTCGATCTCAGTTATGATTTTTATAAAGAAGAGGTATTTAATTTAATTAATAGTGATGAGAAATTTATTAGCGCTATTAGAAATCAAAATCAAATACTCGAATATAAAGATTTGCACAAACTCTTAACAAAAAGGAAAAAATTTTTTCAAAAATCACTTATTAATCAAATAATAGAATTTGGATGTGGCACGGGATGGTTAACTAACTCTATTGCTTATCATTATGGGAAAAATGTTAAAGGAGTAGATTACACTGTAAAAGCTATAGAAATAGCGGAAAAAATATCTAGGAAAATTAAGCTAAAAAATCAATTCGAAAGGAGTAATTTATTTACTTATAAGGACAATAAAGAATATGATTTGGTTATTAGCATTGGCTGTCTGCATCATACTAACGATTGCAAAGCTGCATTCAAAAAAATATGTAGTTTCGTAAAAAAAGGTGGATATGTTTATATTGGACTTTATCATCTTTATTCAAGAAATCCAATGCTTAGCTATCTAAGAAGTCACGCATATTGGTATGGAAATGAATCTGCTTATAATATTTTTAAAAGAATGAATTTAAATATGGAGAATCCTGAGCATAACTATTCTTGGTTCAGAGACCAAGTTTTTCATCCACAAGAGACACAACATACCTTAAAAGAAGTTAAAAGTTGGCTAGATGAATTATCTTTAGAATTAGTTTCAACCAGCATAAATAATTATCAATCTTTGAAAAATATAAACATGAAAGAACTTTATAATTCTGAAAAAAAATTAGAGAAAGTTTCTTATGAAAAAAATAGATTTAAACATGAGTTTTTCCCCGGGTTTTTTACAATTTGTGCAAAAAATAATTAATATTTTTTTATTAAAAATTTCTGAATATAAAATTATTGAGCATGGTAAGACTTGCATATCATAATTATCATTTATATAAAAAATTTTTAAATTTTATAAGTAAAATTATTCTTTTACTTTTTAAATAATTATTAATATTATAAATTCTTAAAAAGAAGAATCTTGATTGAGTTTTATTATTAATTTAATATAAGTTTTTTGAATAAATGTTTTTTGATTTCATATGGGGTAAAGGAACAAAGATTACAAATTTCTTACAGAAAAATTCTTTAATATCAGATGAATTCAGAAATCTTTTAAGAAGTTTTGCACATTTTTTTATTAAAGATCCTGAAGAAAGAATAATCGAACTAAATTATGGATTCCTTATGTTGACTCCTGCAGGACATAAAGGTAGTAGAAGTTATAAAAACGGTACTTATGAAGATGCATTATTTAATTTCGTACAAAAACATACTCACAAAGAAGAGATAATTATTGATATAGGAGCCGCTTTAGGATATTACACCCTAATGTTTTCTAAAGCAGTTGGCAAATCAGGAAAAGTATATTCATTTGAACCAGAAAAAAATGCTTACTCATATTTAAAGAAAAATATTTCAATAAATAATATTCAAAATGTAGAGACTTTTAATTTAGCAGTGGATGACAAAGATGGAGAAGCCTCTTTTTTAAAGACTTCTAACTTTCAAAATAATAAAAGCAATTGGGGAGGTTCTATCTCCAGAATAGAGAGTGACTTAAAAGTTAAAACTTGTAGTATTGATAATCTAAATTTACAAAATGTTGATTGGATAAAATTAGATGTAGATGGTAATGAATTCAGAATTCTTAAGGGTATGAATCAATTAATTGAGAAATCAAATAACATTAAATTAATTATGGAATTTGATTCAGATATAATTAAAAAAAATAATACAAAATTAGATATAAATAAAACCTATGAATATTTAGCATCTGCTTTTGAATTCGCACTTGTCTGTGAAGAAAATTATAAATATCTCGATTTAAATAAAAAGGATATATTAAAAAATATAAAAGGTCATAAGAATCTTATTTTTTTTAAGAATAAAAATATTTAAAAAAATGTCTCAAAAAATTTTCAGTAAAATTGATTTCAAGAAATTAACAAAACTATATTTAGATGAAATATTAATTGCTACATCTACTAACCATAATAAAAATCTTAAAAGACTTATCTTTGAACTTTCTATTTTTTCTTCTGGATTAGATACCAACTCTTGTTTTATAGATGTTGGAGGTGGTGATGGTTTATTAAGTGGTCTAATAAAATTTGTATACCCAAATCTAACATGTTACGTAATTGATGATTACAAGGACAATTGGTACAAAAGCGAATTGATTAATTATCTTAAGGGGAAAGGGATTATTTTTGTAAAGATGGATGCTTCGAGAGATATAAGTTTTTTAAATCAAATAACTCAAGAAAAAAATATTGCTATTATCTCTTGTCTTCATTCTATAGAGCATTGGCAAGTATCACCAAATAAATTTCTAGAAAAAGCCTATTTAAACTTAACTAAAAATGGCAAGTTAGTTTTGGCTTTTCCAAATAATGCGAATTTAAAAAAAAGATTGCTAGCAATTCAAGGTCAAACTAGTTGGACAAATTTTGACTATTGGTATAATTGTGGTGAATTTAGAGGGCATGTTAGAGAACCCAATATAAAAGATCTTAAATTAATTTCTAGCAATTTAGGTTGCAAAAGTAAATCTATTTATGGAAGAAATTTTATGGGAAGCTTTAGTTCTAAAAAATTCGTAAGATTTGTAAGTATTTTTTTTGATTACCTTTTAAGAATGTTCCCATCTCTATGTTCAGATCTTTATATTGTCATGAATAAAGAATAAATCTTTAAACTATACATCCAAGAAAAATTTTAAATCATCTCATAGTCTAAGTAACTTTATTGATATAGTCCTTCCATAAATTATTAACAAATGCAGAACTTGTATGATTGTTAAATGTCCATTCTCTTGCGATTTTTCCAAGTGAAATTATTTTTTCTTCATCACTATCTAATTCACTAATGGAATTTCTTAGCGCAATCTCATCATTAGCCTCAACATAAATGAATGGAGGATTCGCACCATAAATTTCTAATATAGAATTTCTTTTAGTCACAATTATCGCTTTACCTAGTTCTAAACCCCATCTTATTATTGTTATTCCTCCAGTATTAAGGTTTGAGCTAAGAGGTACAACTAAAATCCTTGCATCTCTTATTAAATCAATCATAGAAATAGTATTAGTTGGTCTTATATAAGTTATATTTTTATCTAAATTTATTTTCTTATATATCTCAATTTGAGTAGAAATCCTTACTTCTCTAGGATAGTTTTTAATTGCTTTAATAAAAGTCTCATAATCTCTATTTTCTTTCCCACATGCCAAAATATATTTACCAGGTTTTTTACTTGGCTTTAAATAATTTTCAGCAGAATCAAAATTTATTGGAACAGGACTAAAAACAAATTTCTTTAAACTAATACCAAGATTTAACGAGAGAATTTCTCCTGATGTGGGATTGTTTACAAGTATATAATTACAATTGTTAAAATATTTTCTTAAAAAAATATATTTGAAAATAGATTTTAAAGTTAATTTAGGAAATGTATAATTTTGCTGATATGCAATAGTAAATTTATTTTTTAATAATCCTGAAAACGTAAAAAAATACATCCATATTCCAATATGCCCATCAATGATAAAAATATCGCATGATAAAAATTGTTTTAATATTAAAAAATTATTCTTTAATAAATTTATAAAATAATTTTTACTAGTTTTTAGTTCAGGAATATTTATAAAAAATATTGGACCATTTATATTTTCTTTTTTTAATTGTTTTATATGCCAAGTGTAAGGCACATAGAACCATATATAATTCGACAATATGAAAACTTTTTTATTTTTGATATTACCTTGTATAAAATGAAGTCCATTATTCATAGGAAATTTTTATTTTTTTATTTAAAAACCTACATTATTATATTATAAATAAAGAAAAAGTTTTATAAATTAATAGCTTAATTGAGTTCTTCTTAATTTAAAAATTAACTTGAAAAATCTAAAAATTAGTAAATAAAAATTTTAAAAATTTTAAAAAAGTTTTTAACTTTTTTCTAGCATTTCTGATGTTATATTTTCAATTTTATTTTTTATAGAAGTAGGATACCAACCTAAAATTTTATTTGCTTTTTGGTTATTGCCATAATTAATTAATGGTTCTCCCGGTCTCATATTTAGTGCCCCAAAATTTAAGAGAGAGGAATCTTTATCCATTGTTTTAGCAATATTCTCTAATAATTCTTTAACTGAAATTGCTTCTCCACTACACAAATTAAAAATATCAAAACCTTTTCTAGATAAGTCATTATTTAGATTAAGATATCCATTAACTAAATCACCGATATATATAAAGTCTCTTTTTTGGATACAGCTGCTTAAATCAAATTTTTTATTTAGATTAAGATGATTAATAACTGAAGGCAAAAGTTTATTTGGATTATCTAAAGCTCCAAGAGGATTAAATATTCTTGCTACTCTAGTTGGCACTTTAAATTCTTGAAATAGTTGATATGAAGTCAGTGTCATACAAAGCTTTGAAAGACCATATGGAGTAGTAGGCATACAGATATCGAATTCATTACAGCTCTTCTTCTTATCTCCATATTCAGCATTTGTGCCCGTAATAATTATTCCCTTTGCAGAACAAATACTCAATTCTTCATATATAGTCCTTAGAGGTGTGATATTTACAGTTAATGCTTCTTTTAAATCAAAATTTAAAGAATTTGCATTTTCAACCCATGCCGCATGGTGCAAAAAATAATCAACTTTATTTTCTTTAAAGAAGCACCTTATAGCATCTTTATCCCTCAAATCTAGTTGATAAAATTTAACGCCATTTTTTTTGCAACTTTCAATTCTTTTTTTACGAAGACCAGAGTAGGTATCTAAATCTTTACTAATAATGCCGATCACTTCAAAATCTTTTTTTGAATATTTAATAGCCAGATTTGCACCTACAAAACTACTTACTCCAGTTATTGCTATCTTCTGATTATTTATCAAAATAAAACTCCTATTTATAGATCAGATAATTATATTATGTCGCCATAATTTAGGAAATATAAACTTTAGTTTTTAAGTTTGATAAACATATATTTAGACTAATTATTTCTATTGTTTTAATGTGATTACAAATATATCTTGATTAATTAATGAAAAATTTCAAACCGATATAATTTTAATGATTTCTCTTAAAAATATGCATTTATATTTATTATTTTAAAATTTTCAAAAGAAATTAGTATAAAAGTTAAAAACCTAAAAACTTTCCTTAACAGGAATATTTAAGAGTAATATTAACCATGTTTTAAGTTCCATTCATAAGGTATTTCTTTTGTAAAAGGATTAATCCTTATTATTTCATCAGGATCATGTGGTTCAGAAGCGCAGTTGGCCAGGATTACCATTTTGTCTCCATAAGATTTATATCCATTAGCTATTCCTGGTGGCATCTGCACTAAAACATAGTTACTTTCTCCAAGAAAAACCTCTTGTAATTCTTTATAGGTTGGTGAATCTTCTCTAAGATCATACATTACTAATTTTGCATGTCCTGATAAAACAGCATTATTTATAGTCATACTTTTATGTATATGCCATGCTTTGATGGCTCCTGGCCATGAACAAGAAAAATATATCTCTCCAAATCCAACGAAATGTTCATCGGTAGCTTTCATCATATGCATTATTTTCCCTCTTTCATCTACTATTTGTTTTAAGGGAATAATTTTTACGCCATCAATCATAGTTTCTTAAGAATTTTTTTAATGCTATCCCACCATTAATTAATATTTTTTTTGAATAATTTTTTTGTAATAAAATTTTTAGATACTGCAAAATATAGTTAATTGATTCAAATTTTCCTTCAAATTTCAATTTTTATATTTGTACTGATTATAAAAACAAAAAAATTTAAAGTTCATTTTTTGATAAATTAAAAATTTTGTGAATTTTTTATACTTCGAATATTTAATAGTCTTAAAGAAATTTTTAATTAAATCTTCAGTTAATTTAAATTATTAATTTATCCATAGTCAATATTAATTAATCTTTTGGAGTTAATAATACAGAGCCCATAATATCAGGTTTGATATGAACAATTTTTTTTGATAATTGTTTTGATAAATTTTTTATTTTCTTTAAATTAAACCCCATGATAAATCCTCCACCTCCCGCTCCAAGTAACTTGCATCCATCTATATTATTTGCATAAAGATTTTCCATAGTATTATTTATCTCTGCATTAGAAATTCCACTTACTAAACTTTTTTTTCTCATCCAACTAGCATTAATAAGTTCTACTAAAGAACTTAAATCTTTTTTTAAACAAAAATTATTTGCATTAATAGCATCTTTTTTTAGCTCAAGAAGTTTCTTAACATTTGATTTATTACTTTTTTCTTGTTTTTCCAAGATCTTATGGGCACTTCTAGTTTTTTCTGTCCAAACTAATATAATGTTTTCTGTTAAGAAATTGAGTTTTTCAAGATTGTCTTCTCTTCTTAAGATATTAACCTTGTGTTCATTACAAATTTCAAGAAATTTCAATCCACCAATTGCACATCCAAATTGATCTTGAGCACCTACTGATGAACTTATCCTTTTTGATTCTATATCAACAGCTTCTTCCGCTAATTTATATTGAGTTATATTTTTATCACCTCTATAGAAATGCAAAGCATTTAATAATCCTATTGTAAAAGCACTTGAAGAACCTAAACCAGTTCCTGCTGGTATGTCTGCAATAGAGCTAATATATAAATTTTCATCAACATTAAGATATGATAATGTCTCTTTTATAAGACGATTTTTAATATCATTTCTATTATTTGTAAGTTCATTTTCAGAGTAATTTAATCTATATTTTTCATTAAATAAATTTGAATGTTTCTTTAAAGTTATGTAGACATATTTATCAATTGACATATTTAAAACCATTCCAGGCTCTCCCATTGCATTTACAGCACTTTGTAAATCAGTCCCTCCTCCTGCAAAACTAATCCTTAGAGGAGTTTTTGTGGTTATTATTTTTGACATTTGAAAAATTAAGTTTTCTTATGATTTAATTTTTAACTAAAAACATAATGTTTAGGTATGTTTTTGCCATCTCAATTTATCACTTATTAACCCAGACTCTTTAAGAAACTTCAATTTTAATAATCTATTGGTCTTCATACTTCTAAAATCTTGCTCATTGAATTTTATTTTTTTAAAAAATTCAACTAATTCTCTCCCGCCGCTCTTCAGATCCCATTTTGGCTTATACCATTGATTTAATTCTGTTAAAATTCTTTTAAAACTAACTTTATAAGTCCTTGAGTCTTTGCCATGTTCTCCAGTAAATATTAATTCACTGCCTGGCACTGAATATGAAGCAGCCTCGGCTAAATCTCTAACAGTATAATTTCCATCTTTAATTCCAACATTATATGATCTTCCATTAATTAGACTTCTTGGAGCCCTCAGTCCTGCCATAAAAGCATTGCAAACATCTTTTATATGTACAACAGGTCTCCATGGTGTTCCATCACTTTTAATCTCGATTTTTCCCGTAGTATAAGCACAGGCAACCAAGTTATTAAAAACGATATCCGATCTTAATCTCGGACTAACCCCAAATACAGTAGATGGTCGGAAACATACTACAGTAAATTTTTCATCGGCCAATCTTTTTATTTCTAATTCCGCTTCCCATTTAGTTTTTGCATAACTAGTTATAGGATTTTTAGCACTATTATCTTCATCCAATTCTTCATCAAATTTTGAAATTCCATACATACTTTGAGATGATGCATAAATAAACCTTTGAACACCTACTTTTTTAGCTAATTTAGCTAAATTAATACATGCATCCCTATTTATTTGTTCAGTGAGGCCGGGCATCAATTCGCCTAAAGGATCATTCGATAATCCAGCTAAATGAATTATCGAATCAACATTCTCTAAATCACTAATATTTATGTCTCTTATATCCTTCTTTATCTGTGGATATTCTTTGTTTATTAAAGTTAAATTGCAATCATTAAAATAATTAGAGTCAATTCCCTTTACTAAATATCCGTCTTTTAATAGTAGGGATGTTAGAACAGTTCCAATATAGCCTTTATCTCCAGTAACGAGGATAGTATCTTTCATTTTATATAAATTCTGTATTTTCAATTTACTATATTAAAGTAACCACTATTATGGTTGGTGAATAATCACAAAGAAAATTTAAATGATAGCTACCAATGAATAGCAAAGATAAATTTATATCTGATTATGTTGTAATAGGTACAGGGATGGTTGGGATGTCTATTGCATACGAGCTTTTAAAATTAAATTCTGATGCCTCAATAATTTTTATTGAAAAAGAGAAAAATATCGGTTTACATTCTTCAGGTAGGAATAGCGGAGTTTTACATGCTGGCATTTACTATAAACCCAATTCTCTTAGAGCAAAGCTTTGCATTGAAGGTGCAAAGTTATTAAAAAATTGGTGTCTTGAAGAAAATATTAATGTTTTAAATTGTGGAAAATATATTGTGCCTCAAAGAATTGATTTAGATGATCAAATTGATAATCTAAAAAAAAGAGCTGATGCAAATGGGGCTGAAACAGAAATTATAAACTCAAGAGAATTTAAAAAAAATGTACCATTTGGAAGAACTGCTAGTGGGCGTGCCCTCTGGAGTCCAAATACTTCAGTAGTTAATCCAATTGAAGTATTAATTAAATTAAGAAGTAAGCTAGAGAAATATAATGTAAAGTTTTATTATGAGCATGAATTAGATGAGGTAAACGAAGATTTAAAAATCATAAAAGTTTTAAATAAAAATTTAAATAAAAAAATAAATATTCGATTTGGACATTTATTTAATGCTGCAGGCTTGCAAGCAGATAAGATTGCAAAAAAATTCAACTTGGCAAAGCACTATGAAATATTTCCATTTAAAGGTATTTATTGGCGATTAAATCCTAACTCTAAAATTAAATTTAATACGAACTTATACCCTGTACCTGATCTCAATGTACCTTTTTTAGGAGTCCATGTAACACCCTCAGTTAAAGGTGATATCTATTTAGGACCAACAGCTATCCCAGCTTTTGGAAGAGAAAATTATAAATTTTTTGAAAATATTGAACCATTTCAATCATTAAACTTTTTGAAAGTATTAGTGCAGCAATATATACAAAATAAAAATGGCTTTAGGAAATATTCAAGAGAACAGGCCTTTCATGGAATCAAATTATTTTTTTATAAATCAGCTAAAGAAATAATTCCCGAATTACAATTAAAAGACTTGCTACAAACCAATAAGGTAGGCATTAGGTCACAACTTTATGATTTTAAAGAAAATTCTTTAATTGATGATTTTGTATTACAGGAAGGTGATTCTTCAACCCATATACTTAATGCGATATCACCTGCTTTTACAGCCAGTTTTGCCTTCGCTAAATATGTTTTAAAAAATTCTAATTTTCGTAATTCAAGTTAATAGTTTTTTAACGTAATAGAGTAAGTTTTCACTTTTTGTAATTTGTTTAAAATCACAACCCATTTTACTTGCAGCTTCTTTGTCAGTTTGACTATCACCAATAAAAATAACTTTCGATAAATCAAAACCTAAATCATATGCTGCCTGTTTAAGTAAGCCTGGTTGAGGTTTTCTGCAGAAGCAATTATCATCCCAGTGATGTGGGCATATATATACGTATTCAATTTCACCTCCATTAGCCTTAACTTCATGACACATTTTTATATGGATATTATTAAGTTGATCAATGGTTAATATCTCTCTAGCTATACAAGCTTGGTTAGTAATAATTACAACTATATAATTATTTTCTTTAAGAATTTTCAAAGCTTCTAGTACACCTTTTTTCCAATTAAATTCTTCATAAGATGATACATAATTTCCTTTTTCAGGTTTCTCGTTTAGCACACCATCCCTATCAATGAGAATAAAATTTTTATTTTCTTGAACCGTAAAATCTCTAAACCTGACAAATCTCTCAATTGTCCCTACTGTATAGTATTTTTGATAAATTTTTTCCACCATAAGTTTGTTATTGCTTATGAGAGGTCTTATTAAATCATTTCCTAAATGTATTGTGGAGTCAGCTTTATTAAAATCTATATCACTCTTATTTAGTAAAAAATAACCAACATCTACTAAGTTACTTTCTTTATGTCTTCCATAATAAGTACAAGTCTTATTTTTATTCGCAATTATATTACTTTTACTATATCCATCGTTATTTAAATAAGCGCAAATATAATTAAGTGGTGAATAAAAAAATTTTGAAATGTATTTACTTAAATCAAAAGGGACATAATTATCTCCGTATAAAAGCAAAAAACGATTATCAAGATATTTTTCAGAAGATATCAATCTTGCACCAGTATTTAATTCTGGATTTGATTTAATATTTCTAATATTACATAGAAATTTATCTTTGTATTTCTTTATAAAAACATCGAATTTATTTCCCATATAACCAGATAATATAATGACTTCTTTAAAATTTGCCTCATCTAACTGCTTAATTAAGTAAAAAATAAAAGGAACTTCATTTACTTTAATTAACGGCTTTGGACTATTAATACTTGCAGTTGAAATTCTAGTACCTTTACCGCCTGCTAATATTACTGCCTGTAAGTTTTTATTTTTAACCATTAATTTTTAAAGGCAATAAATGATTTTAAATCTTTCCATTAACGAGTTTTATAATTATTTTTTGGGATAGTTAAGATCCATTGGAATAATATTTTGGTTAATTATATCTAGTATTGTTGTAAGAATAATTTGATGAGAATTTTCAACTATATTATAATGTTTTATTGGTATTTGAATATTTATATCTCCTAAAGATGAGAGCCTATTATCTATTTCAAAACCAGTAAGAGTTACTAATTTTAGATTTAATTTTTTGGCAGTGTTTGCTCCATTGATCATGTTTTCAGATTCACCTGAACTGCTTATTAATATGATTAAATCTCCACTATTCGAAAAATTTTGGATATATTTTGAAACAGCATTTTGATACTCATAATCATTAGCAAAGCAAGTATTTAGGGAGGTACTAGAAAACGATAACGCTGGTAAGGACAAAGTTCTTGAAATGTCTGTTGATATATGTTCTGCTATTGCATGGCTTCCCCCGTTTCCGACGATTATCAATTTCTTCTTATTTTCTTTAATTCTAATTATTTCTTTACTAATGTTATATAATTTATCTATATCTACATTTGCTACAAGATCATGAATCTTATGATTAATAGCAAAATAATTATCTCTGAACTTCATTTTTAATTTTGGTTATTTAAATTTAAAATTAACTTTCTGCACGTAAAAGAGGCTAATATTCCAAGATTAATTATAACAGCAGTAAGAATAACTAATGCAATATTATTAATATCATAATTTTCTTGATTAAAAATAATATAACCGCTCAAAAATAATGAAATTATAATATTAGAAAAATAAATTGGTTTAAAAAAGTTATTAAATTTTAGAAAGGCGTTTCCCATTGATGCAATAAATCCAAGCCCAGGAATAAACATAATTATTGAAATAGCATTTTTATATGCAAAATATTTTTGACCTACTGTAAATTCTAAAACTTTAAATGGAGCTATGTTCCATATAAATATCGTAATAAAAGAAAAAATAGAAGCAAAAATTATCAATTTAAGAAAGGTTCTAATATTATTATTTTTATTTAAAATTTTATATATTGTTATACTCATACCTCTGGTAATTGTTTGTATAGGATTTATAATAGCTAAACAGGCTTTTATTATTCCCAGGGATTCTTTAGAGAAGTATCCAAGAAGAAGCCAATGTAAATTTCCTGAACACCAAAATAAAATATTGGAATAAAAAGACTTTAAAATAAATCTCTTATTGTTTTCTAAATTTGACACTTTATTTTTAAAATCAATTTGTTTCAAGTTTATTAAATTAACAAGAAATGCTGAAAACCCTAATAGTGAAAAATATAAATAACTTGTTGATAAACTAATATTAAATTTAGTTAAAGTTAACAGCGAAAGAATAAAGAAAATTAGAAACAAGCATGTATTTATAATTGATTTTATATTTAGGTTATAAGATAAAAAATAGTATCTATTATTTTGCATAATTATTAAATTAAATATCGAAATAAAATAGATAATTAAATTATTTATATTAGTATTAAAAAAAAAGTGCAACAAAAATCCTAAACATATCATAATTAAAATTAAGTATTTAACAAAAAATATTATTTCGCTTATTGATTGTTTATTGTATATTGAATTTTTTTTTATTAAAAAAGTTTCGCCAATACACGAAGTATAAAATCCTTGTACTAAAACAAATATACTATATATAATTGCATAATTTCCATATTCAAAACTAGATAAATTTCTTGCACTAATAATTGAATTTAAGAAAAAAACGAATGATAATAATATAATTTCAAACTGATTAAAAGAGTAATTCTTTAAAAGATTAATATTACCAAACTTAAATATAATAAGTAAACTTTTTAGATATTTTTTTGATATTTCAATCATAAAATATTTTTCACTATCTAAATTTAGTTTTCCTAGAAAAATTATTAATTAAAAATCTTATCGTGAAATCTTTGATTTTATAAAAAGTTTTTGGACTCTTTGACTCAAAAAAATAAATAATTCTATTTCTGAATCTATTCATATCTTTAGGCCTAAATAAATGTATTTCATAATTCATCTCTGGTTTACATTTCTTGAGGATATTTCTTAAAATTAAAAAATTGGAAGATGTTCTTATTGCATGAAATGTTATGGATGATCTAGAATTTACTTTACTTTGTGAATTAAGAGAACCATGAATCGTCAGTGAATTCCACAGAAGGATATCGCCTTTATCTAATTTTGGAGCAACAATTTTTAAATTCTTAGATTTAATAAGATTCACAATAGATTCTATGTATTTTTCATGAAAATCTGATATCACATTATCCTTATTCATTTCTGAATAATCTTCTAAATGGCTTTTTGGACAAACAAAAAACCTACCTGCATCAGCAGCGATATCCTCTAAAGCAATCCAACCAGCTACCATAGTCCCAATTTCTTCATCATCTAAGTAATAACTATCTTGATGTTCCCAAGTAGCAGAATTTCCCTCAAAATACATAGATTGGACAATTTTAGCTTTTTCTCCAATTAATTTTTCCAACAATTCAGATAACTTTTTATTATCTGCGATATTTAAATCAAAGTATGATCTTAATCTTGGCAATTTTCTTTCATCAAGGCTCTGAAGATTTAATATAGGATTCATAACCCAGCCTTGTTGGTTAAAAAAGTTCTTTTCTAACTTTGCATTAGTTTGCCTATATATTTTTCCCTTATATTTCTTAACCTCTTTATCCCAAGCATCTCTAAATTGTTGGCATATATTTATATCAAAGAGACTTTTTATAACTACAAAACCATTTTTTGAATAGAAATCTTTTATTTTGTCCTTTTCTACAATATTAAATTTTTGAACCTCATCTTCAGAGTTTATCTCAGGAACACAGCAACCAATTTTATTTCTAGTTTGTTGATTTAACAAATATATATATAAATTCTAAATTTAGTATACATTAATTAAGAAATTAATATGCTTAAATTTTTTGAATACTTCAAATATTTATTTTTAACTCATAAACTATCATTAAAATAAAATTAAATCGAATTTTTTATTTTTAATTTAAATAAAGTAATTTTGAAAGTTATTTCATAAATAAATTATAATTACCTCCAAAAATTTATAATTAATTTAATTATGATGAAAAGACTTGTAATAGAAATTTTTTATTTTTTTGTAAGTACTTAATAATCGGTAAATAGCTAATAATTGATTATTTATAAATATATGTATTACAATGACTGATGGGTTTCATCTAAAATTTGATTGAAATAATTCACTAATTATGAATGAAATAACTTTTATTGCGGATATAAATTGTTTTTCTTTAAATAAAATTGGTGGTACAGATTCTTATATGAGAAGAATTATAAATTGTTTATCTGAAAATCACTTTAAAATAAATTTAGTTTATTGTAATAGCATAAAATTATCACATCATAAAGAAAAAAATGTGCATACATATAATTTAAAAAATATTAAGGAAGTTGCACACTTTATAAAGAACAAGAAAGATATTTTTATTTGTTATCTCAAACCAACTGATAGATTTAAATTAATTTTTTATAAAAACATTTACCGTTTAAAAGGAAAAATTAATTTGATTATTTTTTTCTACCCAGAAAGTTTAATCATGAAGTTTTTGAGAATTATTGAAATAATTTTATTTAATTATTATTCTGTTATCTCTGTAAGTTTAAGGATTAAAAATTTTATAGATCCTTTCAAAAAAAGATCCTTTTTTCTTCCTCCAATAATTCCAGATGCTTTCATACAAGTTGGATATAAAAAAGTAAGTCGTTTAGAGGAAGAATCTAAAATGGTTAATGCTCTATTTTTGGGAAGAATAGATCCTAGAAAAGGAATTAATGAAATAATAAAATTAGCAAATTTAACACAAGAAAAAATATCATGGAAAGTATCGGGTATTATTATTGAGAAAGATAATCCAGAATTGACGGTTAATATCTTAAAAAAACAAAAAAATATTGAATTCAAGTTAAGAAATAGAGAAAGATATACTGAGAAGGTAGATATAGAGGTGACAAACCTAATGTACGAAGCAGATTTTTTTCTGCAGCCATACAAAAACCTCAGTTCCACAGTTGATTTACCTCTTCTTATATTAGAAGCTCAAGCTTGTGGATGTATTGTTCTTACAACATTGCCAGACATTCTCGATGACTATATTTACTATCCAAGTAGGGCATTTAAGTTCTTTAATTTAAGGCATATTGGAGAATATATGAGTGATTTTTACATCAACTCAGAAAAAATAAGAAGTATCAAAAGCACTATTAATAAAATAAATGAGAAATATTCTCAGAAAGTATTTTATATAAACTTTAAAAAAATTATAGATGATTGAACATAATTTAATTTCATTAAGATTTACACCTGGCTTATTAAAAGAAATTTTAGTAATTGATAAAAATTTGAAAGCTTTAGGTATTAAAACAAATTTATATTTAAATAAAAAATATAAAACTTTTTTTAGTGACGAAGAATCAACTAAGAATATATACTTTATAGATTTTTTTGAAATAATTAGGCTTATTCAAAAAACTAAAAAACTTAAGAAAGCTGATAAAGTTTCTAGCTTTTTTATATATAACTTTTCTATTTTTAATTTATTTTTATTTCAATATTTAGCAATTTTTAAGCCAAACTATAAACGTATTTATGTTTTGCATGAACCTTTTAAAGAAAATCCATTTAGGTTAAATAAAAGTTTCTTAAAAAACTTAATAGTAAATTATATAAATATTAACTCCTCAAAAATGATCACCGATATAGTCTTGCTCTCAGATTATGCTAATGAGATATTTAAATCACAAAAACAATACTCTAGTAGCTGTCGAATCTTTAATAATAAAATCATTCTCGACCCTATATTAAAAAATCCAAAAAAAAAGGAAAGAATTTACAACACTTTTCTAGGGAGAGTTACTGAAGAAAAGAAAATAAACTGGTTTTTGAGTCTAGCTAAATTCTGCGGAGAAAAAGGTTATAAGGAGAAATTTTTAATCTTAAGTTCCTCTAATCTCCCTATATTAGAAATAGAAAAAATAAATTCTAAATATAAAAATTTACTTACTATTAATCCAAAAAATCTTGATGAAAAAACAATTAGCTATTATTTACTGTTATCAAAATCAGTTTTCATAATGCACAAAATTACACAAAGTGGCGTTTTTGTTGAATCCATTAGACATAATACGCCTATAATTTTCAAGGATCAAATATCTCTTACCAAAGAAATGCTTTTGTGTGGTGTTAGCGTAGAAGATTTAATTGCAAACAATATATTTAATGGAATTAAAAAAATAGAAAACAATTTTGACTACTATCAAAGAAATTGCAAAAAAATTTTTAATGATAAATTTTCAAGTATTAACTTCATTAAGTACTATGATTTCTTAATTAAGAAGAATTAGTTTTTCTTTAATTTTTTTATTTATTAAGCCAGCAGCTGAAAAAATCATGAAGAAAAAGATTAGATTACTATGAACAAAAAAACTTGCTGTAAAGAAGCTTTTAATTACAAAGTAAATAAACAAATTGATATTAAACCACCTCAACTTATTGTCATCAATACTCATTATTTGATTTCCAAGGTAAATGAAAAAAATAAATATTAAAATAATTCCAAATATTCCATTATCAATGAATGTATCAATCCATAAATTATCTGTAGTAAAAGTCCCTATACTCCCTCCGCTATCATAAAAAGCAGCGGGTCCAACCACAAATCTAACTCCTGCGAATGCTCCAAGACCAAATAAATTCTCTAAAAAACTTTGCTTCGTAATATAGTCTAAGGCATATGCCCACTTAAGTGATCTTCCTGATAAGGAAAGGATTAAATCTAATGTTTGTCCTTTAGATAAATATAGATAAAATATATTATTTATATTTGATATTAAAGTTATTATTCCCAATATTAAGCCTGCATAGATTAATTGAATTTTGTATCTAATAAAATCTCTATTAAAGATTATATTGAAAATAGCTATTACAATAATTGAAATTATTGAAGCTCTATTTTGAGATAGTAATAAAGAAAACGAGTAGAAAATGAATATAAATAAATCCTTATTACTTTTAATTTTCTTAACCCATGTAAATATAATCCCCGCCAATGATATGCCACCAATACTAGTAGCATTTAATCTTGGGTATACGCTTTGAAGCACGAAAGAACCCTCACCCTCAATAAAGTAAAAATAAAAGAGATTTAGAAAAGCAGTAATTATTAAAATATTGAAAAATAAAAAAATGTAATTTATTAATTTGGAAGAGGATTTAGTCTGAATAAGATATATTAATAAAGAAGAAACTAATATCATAATTTCAATAGATCTATAGGCTGACCATAAAGGGTTTATTGACCATAATGAAGAAATAAAAAAATATATAAATATACTGAATAGATACTGTATAACTTTATTATTTATTATCTTATTTATTATTAGTTTAATGTTTATTAAATTAATTATTCCTAATATTGCAATACATACTAATCTTAATAAAACACTATTAGATATTAAACTTTCTGCTATTTCATCAGTACCTCTAAAAGAAAAATTTATAATCGATAAAAATATTAAAGTTAATATAATTTTACTTTTCATTTATTTTCCTTTAACAACAAATAAATCTTCATTTTAAATTTTATACAAATATTTTATTTAATAGATAAAGATTATTTAGAGGAAAGGATTTTTTTATATTCCTCTTTCATCTTTTTAGCCACATTTTCAATATTATATCTTTTGTGAGCTGAATTATATGCATTTACTTTCATCTTATGGAGTAAATCAGGATTTTCATAAATATGTAATATTTTTTTAGATATATCTTTTGAATTTTTTTCAACTAACACGCCAGAATTATCATTAATGATTTCATGAAAATTTCCAACTCTTTTAGTTATTAATGCAGGTATTCCATTTGCAGCAGCTTCTATTATGGCCATACTTACTCCCTCTACTAAGCTAGGCATACATAATAAATCATAATCCTTATACATTCTGAGAACTTTATTTTTGGGGAGGCTACCTAGTATACGGACATTTTCAACTTTATTTTTTGTTATGTATTGTTTACATTTTTGAAAATAAGAAACATCTTCTTCATTACCAATAACATCAAGAACTATATTCGGATTATTTATTAAGTAAACTGCTTTTATTAATTCAAAAGTATTTTTTTGAGGATGAACTCTCCCCACATTTAATAGTCTTAATTTAGGATATCTTCTAAGAATTTTTAAATTTTTTTTAAATCCAATTAATAATCCATTAGGTATCACAACTGAATTATTATTATATGCAAAATCATGGGAAGATTCTTTTTCTAATTCACTAAGATAGTGAATTGAACTAGCATTCTTCAAAACATATTTATCAATGTATTTTGAAATAAAACTTTTAAATATTGGAAAACCTATTTCCTTCATCCAATACTCCATCAAAGTACCATGAGGAGTAATAATATATGGAATATTAAAAAATTTACAAGTCAAAAAGGTAATAAATCCATATATAGTTCTAGATGAATGAATATGGCAAATATCATAATTTTTAGCAGATTTAATTATATTAAAAATTAATCCAGCTGAAAATTGGGCTTTTCTTAGATTAAAGGAGAAAATACCTGTTTTAAAATAAAAAACTTTTACTCCATTTCTTACATTTTCAAAAGACTTTTTCCCAAGTAATTTATTTCCCCCTGCATCTAAAGTTGTAAAAACAGTGATATTACAACTTAATTCAGCTAACTTCTCACATAAATTAGAAGAAGCTGTTGCTATTCCTCCTGAGGCCCAAGCCGGTGCGTACCATGGAGTTATATGTAATATTTTCAATTTAAATTATCCCTCACCTTATGGATTATTTGTTTTACCGTTTTTGTAATATCATTTGAGGAGTTATTAATAAATACGCTTTGCAAGTTGAATTTATAATCAATTTCTCTGAATTTATTAATTTGGTAATTTATCTCACTTACCGATAATTCTTTTTTTCGAGAATGAATAATATCTGTTCTTGCATATATAAAAAAGTTTATAAGAGGTAAGTAAGAAAAAAGTTTTAAGTAATTAATAAAAATGGGAGGTAATTTCAAAAAGGTTTGCTGATAAGCTTTTTCAAAAACATACCTATCGTAAATATATAGGATTCTTTTTGGAACAAATCGATTAATATGCAGAACTAAATTTTCATAAAAATATTCTATACCATAATAAATAACATGAATAATACATTCTAGTTTAGAAAGAGGAACAGTTGATCTAAGAGATTTATTTTCTTTACCTTCTTTATAAGGTAAAAGCTTCTTTATTTTACCTAATTCTGGTAGAACTTTTTTAGAAGTATGACCTATCCTGATAATATCAAAATATTCCCGTAAAATTTCTTGTTTTGAAAGACAATCAATTAAATAAGACTTACCTGCACCATCTGGACCATAAAAGGCAATTAATTGATTTTTGTAAATGCCCTTTCTTAAACTATTTATGATATTTATATAAAAAAGAAAAAAGCTTTTAAGACTTGAAAGGGATATATTTTCTGCCCACATTAATAAGAAATACATTTTTATATTTTTTTTCTTTAAAAATTGATTAAAAAATTTTTTTGACATTGTCTTAGAAAATCCCAATTCGACCAAGAAGGATAATACCGAATCTAATTTATTTGAAAGATTCCTTTTATCTAATATTTTTTGTTTATATAAGATATCTTTTAGAGCTCCAATACAGTCACATGCATTTTTTTCAAGGCAATAAATATTTTTTTTTGTAATTATAAATCTTCTTAGAATTTCATAATCAGCGTAAACAAATCCCCTCCAATGAAAACTATCCATTATATCAATTTGTATTAATGGTATATTTGAGTTTTTGATTTCAATGAGAAATTTAGAGTTCAAACAGTAATTAGTAGAAAGAGAAGATCTTTCAAAAAACAAGATATCTTTTTTATTACCAAGAAAAGATTTAATATATTCTAAAGCATTTTTAATTTGGTTTTTTTTTATGATTATGTCAATATCACCTTTTTCAACTAACCCATAAAAAGGATCATTTATACAAATAAAATCTATTTTTTTTAGCTTCAGAATATTGTAAATATCTTTTAAGATTAAATTCCTAAAATTACTTTCACTCATATTAAAAACTTTCTTTTAAATCATGATTAGGGTCAATTATATATTCTAGGAACACTGATTAACCCTTTAATAAATATTTATTATCCAAAGTTGAAAAGAACAAATTAATAAAAAAAATAGTTTATGAAAATTCTTGTTTCTTAATCTAGCAACTTTATTACATTAATAACACTTCCTATTCCAATAAAGGGACTTGTAACTTCTTTTAAATTATCTATACCTCTAGATAAGTTAGTTTTCCCAACTATTATAATATCGCCATTTTCAAGTATAGGATTATCTTTTTCAGAAACTGATTTTGTTAAATTTGATTTATATTTAGTTCTAGTTACTAAGCCATTTTCATTTATTCGAACGAGTTTAATATCTTTTTTATTACCCTTGAAATCAGTTGGTCCACCAGCCAAGTATATCGCTTGAACCAAAGGGGTATTCGACGCAATTTCAAGGTACCCAGGTTTATTTACTTGTCCAATAACACTAACTTTTATAGAATCAGGTGATAAATTTGATTTATTAAGTTCAAAGTGTTCATTTGAAGTATTTTCAACATACTTAATTTTTACAATATCTCCGTTCATAAGATATGGATTGTTATTATGAGATCCATTTTGAATAAGTTCTTTTATATTTATTGATGCTTTCTTAAGATCATAATCATTATCAAAAGTTGAATATCTTCTCAAAAGTTGAACATCTATTAAATTAGCATTTTTTGTAAACCCACCAGATTCTTGAATTAAATCAACAAGTGTTGGATTTTCACTATCTAGATCTGTCCTACTTTTAATTTTATTAAAAACATAAATTCCAGGTTTGGTTACTTCTCCTGTTATTGAAACTCGAAGTGGTTTCTTACGAATAAGTGAAATAAATACATCAGGGTTGATGATTTCATCTTTATAAAGATTTTCTATTTTTGATTTCGCTGCGGGCAAGGAAAGATAATTTAAATTAACATTATCTATAATTGGCAAGTTAACATTTCCATCTGTCATTACTTCATAATTACCAGATAATTCTTCTAAATTCATAAATTTAATGTTAATGATATCTCCAGTACCCAGTAAATATTGATTATTTTGTATGTTATAAATTTCTAAATTTTTTTTATCTTCAAAATTTATTTCTGCATTTAATTTCAAAAATAGATAATCAGCAGGAAATATAAAAAAACTAATTAGAAATATTATCAATTTTCTTGAAAATATTAATCTAAGCATTAATCACAACTTTCAATATAACTTATTATATATGGTAGATTTATATAAAGTAAAGTTTAAAAATCAGCAAAAGATTGGAAAAAATTAGCAACCAAAATTCTAATGATGATTGGTCAAGTAATTCAAATTCTATTGATGAAAATCTAATTTCTTTTGAAGAAATCCTAGAAATTGTTATAAGAAGAAAGTTACCTATATTAGCTTCCTTTTTATTAATTTTTACCTTATCTTTTTCTGTAACTATTTATAGAAGAATATTTCAGCCCATTTACAAGGGTACTTTCCTTATATTAGTGGAGGATCCACTAAACAATTCAAACCAGTTTCAGAACAACTCAGACGAACAGATTGGTCTAATACAAAACTTGGCATCCAATCAGTTTTCTACAAATATTCCAACACTAAAAGAATTTTTAAAAAGCGAAAAAATCCTTAGTGGAGTAGCTTCAAAGCACGACACTCCAGTAAAGTCCTTATCAAGAAGTTTAAAAATAATTACTCCAGGCAAAAAAAATATCAATAGATTTGACAAACCTAATGGAATTCTTCAAGTGGATTACTTAACATCTAATCCAAAAAAAGGCTTAGAAGTACTTAAGGATATTAGTGAGGTTTATTTACAAACATCATTAGACCAAAGACAAAAAAGATTGAATGATGGACTTGAATTTTTAAATTCTCAAGAACCTCTTTTTATAGAAAAAGCAGAAAAACTGCAACAAGAATTAGTTAGTTTCCAAGAAGAAAATTCTTTCTTAGAACCGATTTTTGAAGGACAATCTATAAGGGAGGGTCAGAGAAATCTAGAGAATCAAATCTTCTTGTTTAAGTTTGATAATAAAAGACTTAGAAAAGTAAAAAAGGAAATTTCAGAAGATAAGCTTTCAGCAAGAAATTTTACAGAAACTATTAATTCAGGCTTAAGTTCCCAAGGTGGGGAAAATATAGGAGGTGGACTAGTAGTTAGAAATATTGATCAAAGTCTTTTAGAGCAGATTCTAGAATTAGAAAATCAGATGTCTAATGCAAGATTGAATTACAAGGAAAACTCGAGTGTAATTAAAAATTATAAATCTAGGTTAGATTCTTTAAAACCTCTTTTTAAAAAAAATCAATTAGAAGCGATAGATGTAGCAATAAGATTAAATAACTCAAAAATTAAGAATTTATTAGAAGAAAAGGAAATAATTCAAGAAAAATTTTCCAATCATCCACAATTAATAAAAAAATACAATTCAATCAAGCAAAAACTTGAAATAGCAAAAAATAATTTGGTTGGAATTGTTTCCTCAAGAGAAAATTTCCAGTTAGCAGTGGCCCAAATTTCAATACCTTGGACAATAATCAAACAACCTGAAATATCTTCTATTCCTATATCACCCAATTTAAAACTAAATTTTTTTATTTTATTACTTGCTTCGGGCCTTTTTTCACTATTAATTGGATTAATAATTCACGCTCTTGATAAGGTCTTTCATAATGAAGAGCAAATTAAAAATTTACTCTCTATACCTTCTCTAGGATCACTCCCAAATCTTCCTGATATTTTGATCAGCCCAGATCAAAAAAATAATTCTTTTATTGAAAACTTAATTCTTTTAGACTCTTATAAAGGAAGTGAAAAATCGAGAATAATTAAACGTTTTCATTATCAGGAAACTTTGAGAAATTTATATAGTTCAATCAAACTTCTATCAATTGATAAGCCTATAAAAATAATTCAAATAGTTAGTACAATTCCTGGTGAGGGAAAATCTTTTATAAATATATTATTTTCTAAAATACTTTCAGAATTAGACAAAAAAGTACTTTTAATAGATTGCGATTTAAGAAAACCTCAACTCCATAAAAGATTGGGTATGAATAATATTAGAGGTCTTTCTAATTTTTTATCAGATAAATCATTAAATATTGAAGATGTTGTACAAACTGTGCCCAATTTCAAAAACTGGGATGTTATTACTTCAGGTAGTACTCCTCCAAATGCAACAAGATTACTTAATTCTCAAAAAATGCAATCTTTTATAAAAGAGCTGGCAAACTTAAATTATGATTTAATCTTATTCGATACACCCCCTCTATTGGGAATTTCGGATTCAAAAATAATTTCATCTTTATGCGATGGCATCATTTTGGTAGTTTCCATAGAAAAAGTAAATAAGAAGCTTGTTTATAATCAAATTCTTGAACTAAATAAACAGAATAAAAAAGTATTAGGTTTCCTTAGTAATCAGGTTAATAAATCAGATCGAGAAGATATTTCAGATAGTAGTTATTACAATAATGGATATGCAAATTATATGGATGTCGCAGAAGACGAAAAAAAAGAAGAAATATCAACAAGAAAAAATAAAACTATAGAAAAATTGAGAGAAATATTAGAATTCATCAAAAGGATATAATTTTATTTTGGGTAGATTTAGATTTAATTGGGTTTTAGTTGGTGAGCTTGCAGTAGGAACAATTCCTTCTTCAAAAGAAAGTATGGATATAATTAAGTCGAACAAGATTACTTCAATAATTTCATTGTGTTCAGAAAGTGAAGGGAGAATTTATCAAGAAATTAAAAAACATTTTTCCTGCCATGTGTATGTTCTACCGGATCACAAAGTGGGAAAGACTCCTACAAAAATTCAAGTTGAGGAAATTCTAGAACTAATTAAAAAGATTAAAAAAAATGGGCCAATATTTATTCATTGCCAAGCTGCAGTGGAAAGATCTCCTTTAATATGTATGGCTTGGCTAATAAAAGATTTAAAATTAAAACCAACAGAAGCTATGGAATATTTATCAAGGGTAAATTCTAGTTCGAACATCTTACCGGAGGCTTTTAATATTCTTCAAGAAATTAAGTAAAAAGATGTTTACTTTTTAATTTATTAAATGAGAGCTCTATAATTTTTAATAAAAAAATTCTTTAATTTTACTAAACCTTTCTCCAGACAGCTAGGAGTTTACCCTGAAATACAACTTCATCTAAATTTAACTCAATTGGTTCATAAGCGGAATTTGCTGCTTCAAGAAAAATCTTTCCCCCTCTCTTAACAAAATACTTTAAAGTTGTCCCTAAACCTGGAACCATTGCACTAACAATAGTTCCGTTTCTAAGAGAGTATGAATCTGTAATTGGCTCCATCAAAACCATATC
>MDTE01013408.1_pt1 | contig 28765 bp, 35 predicted proteins | sample 811231 | NCBI WGS metagenome assembly MDTE01 (sample SAMN05326651, study PRJNA326480) | marine metagenome | isolation source: seawater | place: Indian Ocean: Red Sea | collected 2010 | reverse complement strand
TCTTGAAGGAGTCTTTACTCTCTTCAGCGTTTTTTCTTTTTTAGACATATTTGTCTCCCTTAGTTAATTAACTAGATAAATTATTTAAGCATAAATAGTTTCTAGAGTCTCGAGCAGATTTAATAAAAATTAAAAAAATTCAATTACAGATTGTATTAATTAATTATATTTTTTGATTTTCCTGTTTTAAAGAACTCATCAATATTTGTAATTGCGAGATCAGCCATAGCTGTCCTGGTTTTTTTTGTAGCACTACCAAGATGGGGTAATATAAATGCCGTTGGTTGATTAAGATAACCTGGGTGAATTTTTGGCTCACCTTTATAAACGTCCAGGCCTATAGCATAAATTTTTCTATTTGTAAGAGCTTGAACCATTGCCTCATCTTCGATCATATCTCCTCTGGCTACATTGGTAATAATAGCTCCTGTTGGAAAATATTCTAGCGTTTCTTTATTAATAATATCTTTAGTTTCCTGGGTGGCAGGACAACAAATTGATAATATATCAGAAACAGAAAATAAACTTTTTATACTATCATGAAATATTGCACCATCTTCAAGTTCTGGACTTAGTTTTGATCTGTTTCTATAGTGTATCTTCATTCCAAAGCTTTTTGCTATTTTAGCTAAAGCTCTACCTATTCTTCCCATTCCTAAAATACCAAGTCTTGAACCAGTTAGTTGTTTTCCAATTAAAAAATCTGCTGACCACTTCCAATTTTCTTTTTTTGCGTAATCAATACCCTCATTTGCTCTTCTGCACGATCCAAGTATTAGTAACATAGCTATTTCTGCGGTCGCATCAGTTAGAACATCAGGTGTATTGGTTACAGCTATATTTTTTTTTTTTGCAACTTCATGGTTGATATTACCGAAACCAACTGCAAAATTTGATATTATCTTTATAGAGGGAGGAAGACTATTGATTACTTTTTCATCAATTTTATCTGTGAGCGAACTGAGGATTCCATCGCAACCCTGACTTAATTCAATTAATTTTTTCTGGGAATAAATTTCATCATTTAAATTTAATTTTACATTGAATAGTTTGCTTGCTCTCTCCTCGTTTGACCGAAGTAGTTTTCGAGTAATCAAAATTTTTTTTTTCATATATTTCCTAAACTTTTTGGTTTAGGTCCGCCAGTATACCAATCTACTAGCTCAACAGTGTGTAAAATCGGAATGTTTGTTCCATTTGCAATTTGCATAATACATCCAATATTACCGGTTGAAATAAAATCAGGTTTAATTTTATTTATGTTTTCAACTTTTTGATTTAGTAAACGTTTTGCTATATCTGATTGCAGAATATTATAAGTTCCAGCGGATCCACAACATATATGTCCATCGGGTATATTTAAAATTTTGTTTCCTGTCTTTTCAAGTAAATCAATTGGCTGTTTATGGACTTTTTGACCGTGTTGCATAGAACATGCTGAATGGTAAGCTATATTATATTTTTTAAATGCTTTATCTTTTTTAAATGAAAGTTTTAGGTTTTGATCTAAAAACTCAGATACATCTTTAGTAAGTTCTGATATTTTTTTAGCCTTCTTTTTAAATTCTTTGTCTTCCCTAAAAACAAAGCCATAGTCTTTTAGTGTTGTTCCGCATCCCGATGTATTTGATATTATTGCATCTAATCCATTTTTTAAATATTCGTCATACCACATATTAATATTTTTCTTAAATGTGTCTTTAGCTAATTCCTCTTTTCCAAGATGATGGTTTAAAGAGCCACAACATTCTATTTCTGGCATTGTAATAACCTCAACTCCGTGTCGCGTTAAAACTCTTATTGTTGACTCATTTATTTGAGGGGATACTACTCTTTGAACACATCCTATAAGTAGAGCTACTCTTGCGGTTGGTCTTTTTCTTTCGGCTTTATATACTTTTTGAAATTTCAAAGTTTTTCCGTAAATTTTTTTTGGAGCAACTTCAAGCATACTTTTCATTTTTTTTGGCAATAAAAACTTGAATATCTGTCCTAATTTGGCAAATAAAATTAAAAATTTAAAAATTTTTGGTTTAGGTATAGTTTTTGATAGAAAATCTCTAAATATTTTTTCAAAAAAGGGTCTTTTGTATTTTTTTTCTACATAGTTTCTTCCATGGTCAATCAAATGCATATAATTTACTCCTGAAGGGCAAGTGGTCATACAAGAATAACATGATAGACACTTGTCTATATGTGAAACTACTTTTTTTGTAGGTGTTTTTTTGTTCTCTATCATATCTTTGATAAGATAAATTCGACCACGTGGTCCGTCTAATTCGTCGCCAAGAAGATTAAAAGTTGGACATGTTGCATTGCACATTCCACAGTGCACACATTTTCTTAATATTTTTTCTGAAGACTTATTGTCTTTATTTTTTAATTGATCTTCTGTAAAATTTGTTTGCATTTAAATACCTGTATACATTTTGCCCGGATTAAAAATTCTTTTCGGATCAAAACTTTTTTTTATATTTTGTGAAATCTTAAATTTAATTGGGTCAATAGTAAATATTTCTGATGAAGATTTTATGTTTTCCTTTAGCTTTATCACTGTAATATAACCATTTGCTTCTAGGATTCTTTGTCTCAATTGATCAATTTTTTGGCTTGATAGGTAGTCTAGCTCAATCCAAATTAAAGAGCCTCCCCAATCAATAAAATAGTTTGGGTGAAAAATTTTCATTCTATTAATTAAATTCAATGTCTCTGATGGAGGAACTATTGCCCTTAAAATATTACTCTTTTTTTTTGAAAAAACCTTTAAGGATCTAGTCTCCTCCCAAAAAATTTCAGATTGAGTACTATCAAGAACTGCCAATTTTTTATCCTTCAGAGATAGTTCATCAATTAAATTTTCTATTCTTTGCTTTGTTGATGTTTTGCTTCCCTCTACCCTTATTGCTGTTATTGATCCAGTGTATGTTAAGTCATTAAATACAAAACTATTTCGGAAATTTTCAGGATAGAATACTGCCCCTGAGGGATCGTTTGGTGATGATATCGCTGAACCCATGATTGCTATTCCATGTTCTAAAGGTAATCCGCTTATGATTATTGTTTTTGAATCAGGATCTAATGGTAATACTTTTAAAGTTATCTCTGTTAAAGTGATTAAAGTTCCAAATGACCCTGTTATTAATTTTGATAAATCATAACCTGTTACGTTTTTCACGACAGTACCTCCAGATTTAATTTTTTCACCTTTGCCATTAAATCCTTTAAATCCCAGAATGTGATCTCTGGCACTTCCAACTTTAAACCTTCTTGCTCCTGAGAAATTACATGACAAAGTTCCTCCTATAGTTCCTTCGTTGGAATTATTTTCAAATATCTCAGAAAAATTTATTGGCTCAAATGCAAGATGCTGATTATTTTTTTTTAATAAATCTTTTATGATTTTAAGAGATGTTCCTGCTTTAACTGTAATATAAAGTTCTTCAGGTTTGTAATCTATAACGCCTGAATATTTTGACATTTTTAAGGTTTTAGCACATTGAAGTTTTTTTCCGATATTTTGCTTTGTTTGGTCTCCTACAATTTCTATTGGTAAATTTTTTTTATAACAGTATTTTATTATCTGTTGAATATCTTTTTCATTATCGGGTTCAAATTTTTCAACATTAAAATCTAGGGATGTCTGAGAATTTTGATTTTTCTCTTCCATGAATATGTAATCTTCCTTCCTCAGCACATTTTCTTAAAATTGGATAAACTTTACCTGGATTTAAAAGAGAACTAGGATCTAAAGAATTTTTAATATCAATTTGTTGTTGAATGTCATTATTGTTAAACATTTCACACATTAGCTCTCTTTTTTCAATTCCTATTCCGTGTTCACCAGATAAAACTCCACCATGTTTCACGCATAACTTCAAAATATCTTCACCAAATTTTTCTGTTTTATTTAATGAAGTTTCATCATTAGCATCAAACATAATTATTGGATGAAGATTTCCATCACCAGCATGAAAAGCATTTGCGACTGGTAATTTATATTTTTTTGATAGTTTGGTAATTTCTCTAAGTACTTTTGCAAGTTTACTTCTAGGAATTGTTCCATCAACACAATAATAATCTGGCGCCATTTCCCCACAAGCTGGGAATGCCGCTTTTCTTCCTGACCAGAATTTAGATCTATCTTCGTCTGATTTACTCGTTTTAACACTTGAGCAATTATTTAGTTTACAGATTTCTCCAACTTTTTTAATTAATTCATCTACTTCAGATTTTGTTCCATCTAATTCTACAATTAACATCGCTTCGGCTTCTAAAGGATAACCTGCTTTTGAAAAATTATTAGTTGCTTCAAGTAAAACTTTGTCCATAATTTCCATGCCTGCAGGTATTATTCCATTTGAAATAATTTTCATTACAGAATTTCCTGCATCTTCGATCGACGGAAAACCAAGAAGCATAGCTTTTACTGTGTCAGGTTTTTTTAATATTTTTACTGTTACCTCAGTTATCACGCAAAGCAAACCCTCAGATCCAGTAATAAGTCCTAATAAATCATAACCTGGAGAGTCAAATACCTTGCCACCAATTTTTGTGATAGTACCATCCATTAGTACGGCTTCGACTCCCAAAATATTATTTGTTGTAGTTCCATATTTGAGTGAGTGAACGCCACCAGAATTTTCTGCAACATTTCCACCGATTGAACAAGCCATCTGACTTGACGGATCAGGAGCATAATAAAAACCTTTATCTTGAACTGCGTGAGTAATAGATAGATTTGTTACTCCAGGCTGAGCTACGACACATCTATTTGTAAAATCTATTTCTTTAATTTTATTAAATTTTCCAAGTCCTAATAAAATACAGTCTGCTAATGGTAAAGCACTTCCTGCTAATCCAGTGCCTGCTCCACGAGGAACAACTTTAATTTTATTTTTATTGCAATAAGATAAAATTTTACTTACTTCCTGAGTAGTTTCAGGAAGAACCACTAACATTGGTGTTTGCTTGTAAGCGGCTAAACCATCTGTCTCATACGGTTTCAATTCTTCATTTTCAGATAAAATATTTTGTCTTTTTGTTAAATCTGAAAGGTCCCTTAATATTTTGTCCTTATTTTTTAATGTTTGCCTGTCAATTCTAGGCATTTTTAATGTACTCATAATCTCATTCTATATTTTTAAATTAATCTGGTCAAAAATTTTATTTAAAGAATTTTTTTAATTTTGTCCAATGCTTGTGAAATATTGTCACTAGAGGCCGCAAAGCTAAATCTTACGTAGTCTTTACAGGTGTGGCCGAAAGCCGTGCCTGGTACAATTGCAACGCCTGCTTCATGCATACATTTTTTAGCAAACTCAGAACCATTCATGCCTGTGCCAATTACTTTGGGAAATGCATAGAAAGCACCTCCTGGAAGGCTACACTCAACACCTGGTAAATTATTGAGACCTTCATGTATCAATTTTCTTCTTATTGAAAATTTTCTCATCATTTCATTAATTGAGTCATCTGGTCCATCCAAAGCTGCAATACCAGCAAATTGAGCTGCAGCATTAACACATGAAACACTATTTATCACAAGTTTATTTACGTGCTCAACCAAATGTTCGGGCCAGAAGCTCCATCCTAATCTCCAACCAGTCATTGAATATGCTTTACTCCAACCCTCTAAAACTATTAACCTATCTCTTAAATCTGGATAGTTAAAGAATGATGGCATTTCTTTATCATCAAATATTTGTCGACTGTAAATCTCATCACTTAAGATAGTTACATGTTTATATTTTTTTAATCCATCAGCTAATTTATCAATTTCTTTTCTGTCAACAAAACTTCCTGTTGGATTATTTGGATTTATTAAAACCAATAATCTTGTCTTATCTGTTATCAAAGAAAGAATTTTATCTGCACTAAACTTTAAATCTTTGTCTTCAGTTAAATCATATTTCACTGAAGTTGAGCCTGTGTAGTTGATCATCGACTCGTAAATTGGAAAGGCTGGTGTTGGATGAATGATTTCTGCTCCTGGTTCACCAAAACATTGAATAGCATATGTCATTGTAGGTTTTCCACCAGGCATTATTAATATCCTTTCCGAGCTAACATCTGTATTGTAACGTTTTTTAATCCATCTTGTTACAGCTTGCCTACATTCAAGAATTCCATTTGACATCACGTATCCGTGATGACCATCATCTAATGCTTTTTTTGCAGCATCTACAATATGTTTTGGAGTTTTAAAATCAGGTTGACCTAAACCTAAATGAATCATCTCTTTACCTTGGGCTTCGAGTTTTTTTGCTTCTGCTAAAATACTAAAAGCTGACTCTGTTCCCAATCTATCTAAATTTTTTGCTAATTTCATAATCTAAAAGCTATATTTTTTTTATTTAACTCACTTATATTTTTACATCCTAACAATATCATGTCACGTCTAATTTCATCATGCATTCTTTGCAACATAGCTTCAACTCCTTTCTGTCCTCCAGCGCCCAAAGCAAATAAAAAACCTTTTCCGAAACTACATGCTGTTGCTCCAAGAGACAAGGCTTTAAGCACATGTGTCCCTCGTCTTATTCCACCGTCTAATATAATTTCTAGTTTTCCACCAACAGCATCTGCTATTGCTGGTAATTGATCAAATGGGGATCTTGAACCGTCAAGTTGTCTTCCACCGTGATTAGACAACATTATTGCAGAAGCTCCGATATCAACAGATCGCTTTGCATCTTCTACGGACATAACTCCTTTAATTGCAAATGGGCCGCCCCATCTTTTGATGCAATATTCAGCATCCTTCCAACTCATTGCAGGATCGTATTGTTCGTTAATATATTCCATAACTCCTTTAGCAATACTGCTTCCTTTTTTTGTAAAGTGAGCGACATTTGCAAGTTTAAACTTTTCATGAGCCAAATAATTCAATGACCATCTAGGATGTAAAGCAAAGCTCATCAGACTTTTTAAAGTGAGTTTAGGAGGAGTAGTAAAACCCCATCTATGATCTCTTTCGCGATTACCTGCAACTACTGTGTCTACTGTTAAACACATTGCATTGAAACCCGATCTTTTACATCTATCAATTAAATTATCAGTCAAACCTTGATCTTTGTGAATGTATAATTGAAACAATTTTGGACCTCCTGATATGTTTGCAATTTCCTCTATAGAGGAGGTTGCCATTGTTGACATGCTATAGAACGTTCCAAACTTTTCTGCAGCTCGTGCGCTAGCTTTGTCTCCGTCATGATGATACAGCCTCTGCATTGCGGTTGGTGACAAAAATAAAGGCATTTTAATTTTTTTTCCAAAAACCTCTGTTGTCATATCTGGCTCTCCAACGCTCGCTAAGATACTTGGTACTAAGTCACAACTTGAAAATGCCTCTGTGTTTCTTTTTAAAGTTGTTTCATCGTCTGAGCCGCCATCAATATAATGGAAGATAGGTCCAGGTAAATTCTTTTTGGCTAGTTTTCTAAAGTCAGCAAAATTATAACAATCTTTAAGATTCATTTATAAGTTTTTGTAAATTTTAAAATTTTTTAAGAAAGTTGAATGAATAACTATTAGCTCCGGGATTTTTGTCACCTAAACTTGCGTTTGAAACGTGATTATATGCCATCCCAAAATTTGTTGTTTCTCCAAGATCCATAGAAAGTTGAACTTCACTCTTGAACTCTAGACCATGTCCTAAATCTTTACCATCACCCTGATTGTAATACCCAGGTGTAAAACTTGGGGTAATATTTATCAAACCTATTGAATAATTTGTTTCTATACCAGAGTATAGGTAAACAGCGTTGTCAGCAGTAATCATGGCTCCAGTAATGGGAGACATTTGTCCTAAAAAGGTATCTCTATATAAATTGGAGTTTTGGTGTTGCACACCAAATAATTGTGACTTAGCGCCTTCATCACTAAAGTCAAACATTCCAGTATAAAACTTTAAACCAGATTTTTTATCTTCAGCAAAAGAGTTGATGCTTAAAATACACAATATTATTACTTGTAAAGTTAATGATTTTATTTTCATTTTAAAAAAAATACATTTTATAATAATCAATGTACATACTCTAAAATTTCCTTTGTTTTAGGGTTTTTTTTAATGCAAAAAGCAATACAAAGGCACCAATTATAAAAAAGAGATATGGTAGGGACCAAAGTAGAAAACTCTTTCTTTTTAATGGTGGATCAAAAAGTATCCAATCCCCATATTTTTCTGAAAGAAAATTATAAACCTCCTTTTCTGTCATTCCTTCATCAATTTTATCATTTACAACACTTTTAATCGTATTTGCAAAATCTGAATTTGAGTCAGCGATGCTTTGTCCTTGGCAAACAAGACATCTTAAATTTTTATATATATTATTTTGTAAATTTTGATTAGCAGATAGATTCAATGAAAAAAAAATTATTAAAATCAAAATGGGAAATACATATTTAATAATTTTCATTTTGCACCAACAATTTTTAAAATTTCTTTAACATCGTTATTATCTATTGGTCCTATATATTTTTTTATTATTTTCAAATCTTTATCAATCAAAATTGTTTCAGGTATACCATAAACCCCAAAGAACACTGAGGACTTTCCATCTTGATCGGAAGTAACAAGATAGTAGGGATTACCTAGTTTTTTTAAAAAGTAATCAGCACTAGATTTTTTATCCTTAAAATTTACTCCAAGAATCTTAATATTTTTTTCGTTTAGAGACATCAAATGTTTATGTTCTTTTTTACATGGAGCGCACCAAGATGCCCAAAAGTTAATTAAGGTAAAATTATTATTTCTTAGTTCACTTGTGTTAAAAGTTTTGTCTTGATTAAATATTTTAATGTTTACTTCTGATATAGGTTTTCCAACTATATCCTTAGTATCGTAAATTTTTTTTGTTTTAAGTCCAAGAGAAAAAATTACAATAACAAAAAGTATTAAGACAAGTGCCAATGATAAAACAATTTTTTTCATTTTATTTTATTACCTACTGATCTCAATAGTCCTCCTAGCACAATTAGAATTACTGAAAACCATATCATGTTCATGAATGGCTTTTTTTGAAATTTAATATTATAAAATTTACTTCTAGAAATATTACTCATAGTTACATAGGTGTCTGCTAGTAAATTTGACCTAATTGATGCCTCATATGTGATTGTCTCAGGACTATTGTAAACTCTAATCTCCGGTTTTAATTTTTCAATAACATTATTTTTCTTATTCAAAACAATAATTTCGCCTACAAATTTTTTAAAGTTTTTATCATCATAAACTTTCAAATTTTCTAAAGTAATTTCAAAATCTTTTAGTATCTTTTTTTCACCAACCTTGATGTTAAAGTCGTTTTCAATGGACGTTAAACTATTAAGAGAAATAAATAATATTAGCAAACCAAAACCAAGGTGTGAAACAGAGCTTCCTTTGTTGATAAAGGTTTTGTTGTAAGCTCTATTCATATTGCTTTTAAATACATCAAATATACTTTGTACTATGAGATATATAGAAGAAATCAATAAGATATTTATAAGAAATTTTTTTTGGCTAAGAGAATAAATTATTATTGAAGCAACTATTAAAGAAATTCCTAAGCTAAATAAAAATTTTTTTATTTTGATTGGTTTTGAGATTATCCAACTAGTTTTAGGGCCATACGCCATTGCGAATAATAATGGAACCAAGAATGGGGCTAAAACTGTATTATAGTATGGGGGGCCAATAGATATTTTCTGGTTTGTTAATACTTCAAGAAATATAGGATAAATTGTTCCAATTAAAACGGTTATCAGAAAAAAGCTCATAAACCAGTTATTGGTAAGTATAAAAAATTCTTTACTAAAAATGTTAAATTTTCTCTCCTCTGTTGGTGCAAACTTATAAAATATAAAAATAGAAGAAAAAATCATTAAAGATAGAAAAATTAATATGTACAAACCTCTCGCTGGATCACTTGCAAAAGTATGTACTGAATTTAATATTCCTGATCTAACTAGAAAAGTTCCTGTTACACTCATTGTAAAAGTTAATATGCTCAAAATTACTACCCATAAATAAATTCCATTTCTTCTCTCCAGCACTAAAATTGAATGCAAAAGAGCAGTCATTAAAAACCATGGTATTAGAGATGAATTTTCAACTGGGTCCCAAAACCAATATCCTCCCCAGCCTAACTCATAATATGCCCAAATGGATCCGACAAGGATTCCCAGGGTTTGAAATAGCCAAGATATTAAGATCCAAGGTCTAGTGACTAATGCAAAATCTTTTCCAGTAAATTTAGAAATAAGAGATGCTAACGCAGCAGAAAAATAAATAGAGGAACCAACAAAACCTAAGTAAAGTAAAGGCGGATGAATAGCTAAAGCTGGGTCTTGTAGTATTGGATTTAAACCTAAACCTTCTTGAGGTACTGGAAAAATTTCATCAAAAGGATTTGATGTTGCAAATAAAAATATAAAAAAACCTAATATAAGGATATTTTGAAAAATTAGAGTAAATAACTGAAATTTCTTATTGATACCAAAGTTTTTTATAAAAAAAAGGTAAGAAAATAAAACTAAAATATTGATCCATAAAAGTAAACTACCCTCATGATTCCCCCAAACACCAGAAATTTTATAAAGTAAAGGTTTTTTTGTATGAGAATTTTCATAAACATTTATTAAAGAAAAATCTGAAAGAAGATAACCTAATAATAAAGTTAAAAAACTCAAAATTGTAAAAAGTAATTGTAAATTTGAAAAATTTTTAATTCTGACCGAAGTATAATTATTATTTTTCAATTCTTTAATTGAGAAATAAATTAATGAAAAACTTAATAAAATTGAAGTTAATACAAATAGATTTCCAAATTCACTTAACATTTTCTTTTAATCATTCTTTTGGTGGCATATAGTTTTCATCGTGCTTTGCTAAAATTTGTTTTGCTACAAAAAATTTTTTATCTTTTAACTTCCCTTCAGCTACTACTCCTTTGCCTTCGGCAAATAAATTTGGAACAGTTCCTTTGTAAGTAACAATAATTTCGTTTTTTAAATCAGTAACAGTAAATTTAATTTCATCATTTTTTACAATTATTGATTGCTTTTTCACCATACCTCCAATCCTTATATCTTTGTTGAAGTCTATGTTTTGCTTCTGTTGTATTTCTGTTGGTGAGAGAAAATATAAAACATTATCTTCTAGTATTTTTAATGAAATAGAAACAGCTATTATTAAAAGTAATGAGAATAAAAAAAATAAGAATGAACGATTTTTTGTTTTTTTATTAAGCATTATTTAAATGCTTTATTTTGCTTTAACCTGATTAGTTAGAATTTCTTTTGAAATTTTACCTGTGTTTAAGGTTTCTACTTGTTCAGCAGAAAGTTTTTTTACCTCCTCTTTATACTCGATCTCAACTTTATTAAGTGTCTTTTTTGTTTTTAAGTACAAAGCAAAACAAACTATAAAAGCGAATATAAATGCTGACCAAACATATATGCCATAACCACTCATTAAAAAAAATTCTAAGTTCATAATCTTTTTAAACCTTTTCTTTTCATTCTAATTATTTCTGTCCTATATTTCATTAGAAAAATTAACGCACAATACACTAGAAATACCAGTAACATTGAGGTTAAAGGTAGCATCATAGATGTATGTATTGATGTTTTACCAAAGATTTTAACGCTAGAAGGTTGATGAAGAGTCGACCAAAAATCAACTGAGTATTTAATAATAAATAAATTCATTAAACCTAAAATAGATATTATTGAGCAGATTTTTAGAGATTGATTTTGATCCTTTACAAACTTGTAAGAGTAAATAAAAAGTATATAAAAAAATAACAAAACTAACATAGAAGTTAACCTTGCATCCCATGCCCAAAAAGTTCCCCAAGTAGGTTGCCCCCACAGTGATCCTGTAACTATAGATATTAAACAAAATATCAAACCAATCGGAGCTATGCTTTTATACATTATTAATGCATTTTTTAATCTTAATAAAAAATTTAATATAGTTAAAAAACTAATAAATGAAAAACAGGCTAAAGCTATCCATGATGAAGGGACGTGAACATACATTATTCTGACTGAGTCGCCCTGTATATAATCTTTAGGAGAAATAAAAAGAGCTAAAATTAGTGATACAACTATCAAAGGAATAATAATGAGCTTTATTGATTTGCTAATTCTATTTAAGAATAAAAAAAGATTTCCGGGGCTAAAAATGTGAAACATAAGTTTTTTTATCTTATTTTAACGAAATTTTGAATGGGCTTTTTTATCTCTAAGCTCATTGAGGATCTGAGGGAGATAAGGAAGTAAAAATGATCCTCAATGAGACTAACAGTCAATAATTAATGAATTTTTAAGACAGAGATTTGAATAAATCTTGTTAAATTTGTGGCGGACAGAGATTTTAACTAATTTGATCGCTTATAATAAACATGCCCACGTTTTTCTGAGAAAATCTCGTTAATAAGTGGATGTCTAATCGGCTCTTTGGAATGGTCGACAATTAAATTTTGCTCAGAAACATAGGCTTCATAAGTAACCTCACTATTTTCTGCTAAAAGATGATAAAAAGGTTGATCTTTTTTAGGCCTTACCTCTTTTGGAATTGATTGATACCATTCTTCTGAATTATTAAACTCAAAATCAACATCATAGATGACGCCTCTAAAATTGAAATGCCTATGTTTAACTATATCTCCTATGGAAAATTTTGCTGTTTTTTTGTTCATTTGTATAAAGTTATTAAAATCTATATCAAAATCAACAAAAAAATTTTAATTAAAAAAATTTTGTGGTAAATTTAATTGTGAATAAATCTTTTATTAAATTCGTAACAGATTTTGGCCCATTATTTATTTTTTTTATTGTCTACTATAGAGAAGATAAAAATTTACTTGCAGCAATACCTCCATTAATCATAGCTACATTAATATCTGTGGTTGTGATATACATCATGGAAAAAAAAGTTCCTTATGTCCCCTTAGTTGGTGCTATTCTGATAGCTACATTTGGTGGACTTACAATTTTTTTTGATAACCCTATTTTTTTATATTTAAAGCCAACAATAATTAATTTTCTCTTTGCAATAATACTATTTTCTGGAAAAATTATATTTAACAATAATTTGCTTAGAATTTTTTTTAAAGGATCTATTCATTTAGAAGAAATCGGCTGGGATAAATTATTGTATAGATGGATATTTTTCTTTATTTTCCTTGCATTACTTAATGAAGCAGTTTGGAGAACACAAACTGAAGAAATTTGGGTAAATTTTAAAGTTTGGGGAATTCTTCCAATAACTTTTATATTCACAGCATTTCAAGTGCCATTAATTCAAAAATATAAGAAAGATGCAAACTAAATTAAAATTAGTAGTAAATAATAAATTTCGAAAAAAAGAAAAATTTTTTATTAAGAGAGAGCTCCAAACTATACTTAATTTGTATGCTAGAAAAGTTTCAGCTGGCGACTGGAAAGATTATGGGCTTTCAATAAATAAAAAGGAAATTACTTTTGACATTTATCAAAGAGCATCAGAAAAACCAATCTATAAAATATCAAAAAATCTCAATCCGAGAAGTATTACAGAAAGATTTTATATTTTAGATAGAAATGGAAAGATTTTAAAAAAATCTGAAAATATTGATAATTTAATAAATAAAGTTGAATGGTCTAGGCTGAAGCTTGTTAAGTAGTTTTATCTTCTTTGGCCAAAAAGTCTTAATAACATTATAAATAAATTTATAAAATCTAAGTAAAGTGTTAGCGCCCCCATGACAGCTTTTTTTCCTGAAGTTTCACCATCATCGCTAGCCAAATACATATTTTTAATTTTTTGTGTATCGTAAGCGGTAAGTCCGACAAAAATCAAAACTCCAATAATAGATATTACAAAATACATCATGCTTGATTTCAGAAAAATATTTACGATTGATGCAATAATAATTCCTATTAGACCCATCATTAGAAAAGAACCTAGTTTGGTTAGATCTCTTTTAGTAGTGTAGCCATAAATGCTCATAGCACCAAAAGTTCCTGCGGTTATAAAAAATACTCTGGTAATACTAGCGCCAGTATAAACTAAAAATATTGAAGCAAGGGAGGCTCCCATAAGGGCGGCAAATATCCAAAACGTTGTCTGTGCTTTTGCTGCACTCATTTTTCTAATACCAAAACTCATATAAAAAACAATTCCTAATGGGGCAAGCATAACTACCCACATTAATGGTGATGCAAATAAAGCTTGGCCGATCCCAGTGAGACCAGTGATGCCAGTTGAGGAAATTTGAATATTGTAGCCTCCTGACAATCTAAATAATAGTAAGGAGACAATCCCTGTAAGAAAAACTCCTGAACCCATATAATTATAAACTTTCAACATATAACTTCTTAAACCCTGATCTATTTCGTGAGTCTGGGATACAGAGGATTTTGTAGTGGTATTTTGTTTGTTTAATTCCATGGTTAAAATATATTCATTTTTTTGGTATTTTCAATGGCTCATATATCGCCTACAAATATTGCAATTTTATGAAATTTAAGAATTTGGGTACTACAGATATAAAGGTAAGTCTCATATGCCTAGGGACCATGACCTATGGCGAACAAAATACACAAGAAGAAGGATTTGAACAAATGGATTATGCTTTAGAAAAAGGTGTAAATTTTTTTGACACAGCTGAATTATATGCAATACCTCCAAAAGAAAAAACTTACGGAAAAACTGAAGAAATTATTGGAAATTGGTTTAAAGCTAAAAAAAATAGAAATAAAATCATATTAGCAACTAAAATTGCAGGACCAGGTCTAAAGTGGATTAGAGGAGGTGGAGCACAGTACTCATCAAAGAGTATTGAAGAGGCAACTAATAATAGCCTTAAAAGATTAAAAACAGATTATATAGATTTGTATCAATTGCACTGGCCAGAAAGAAATACGAATTTTTTTGGGGATTTGGATTACGAACATAATGAAAATGAGAAAAGTTGGAATAATTTTACAGATATCTTAAAAGTTTTAAAAAAATTAATCGATCAAGGAAAAATAAGATATGTCGGTTTATCAAATGAGACACCTTGGGGCTTTTCAAAATTCTTACAAATAGCTAAAAGTGAAAAGTTACCGAGAATAGTATCTGTTCAAAATCCTTATAGTTTAGTGAACAGATCTTACGAAGTTGGTATGTCAGAAATTTCCTTGAGGGAAAACGCTGGACTTTTAGCTTACTCTCCTTTAGCTGCAGGATATTTAACTGGGAAATATAGAAACAACCAAATACCAAAAAATTCCAGAATGGACTTGTTTTACGACAATTATCCAAGATATCACAATGAAAGAACATACAAAGCAGTTGATGAATATTTTAACATTGCACAAAAACATAAAATTTCTTTAACTCAGCTTTCTCAAGCCTTTGTTAATTCAAGAGATTTTGTTACCAGCAATATAATTGGTGCAACAACTATGAAGCAGCTCAAGGAAAATATAGATAGTGTTGATATCTCCTTGGATAAGGAAATTATGGATGAAATAAACTTAATTCATGAAAATATTCCTAATCCTGCTCCGTAACCAAAGAATTGTTGAAAAGAAATTAAATTTGTATAAATTGTTTTTATCAATCAAAATTAAAATGATAAAAAAAATAATATTTATCTCTGTCTTCTTTGTAGGATTTTTTTCTACAACTCTTTTTGCATCTGAACCAAAGAGTTTGGGGAAATATAAAAACTGGGAGGCTTTTACTTTTAATGATAGTAAAGGCAAAGTTTGTTTCGCACAAACCATTCCAACAGAAAGATCCCCTAAAAACTTAAAAAATAATACCGCAAGATTATTTGTTTCATTTAGAAAAGACGAAAAAATTAAGAATGAAATTAGTGTTACTGGAGGATTCACTTATAAACCATTATCGGTAATAGCAAAATCTGGTAAAAATGAATTTGCATTCACATTGGCTAAAGGGAAATTTGCTTGGATACAAGATCAAGAGGAAGAGTTTAACTTAATTAAAGTTATGAAAAAGGCATCAAAATTATCAATATCAGCATCAACAGCAAATGGAGTTAAAACTAAAGAATTATACTCCATGATGGGCTTTACAAAAGCATACAATACCGCAAAAAAAAGTTGTGCCTAAAAAAAAAAGTAAAATAGTTTTAGCCTATTCCGGTGGTTTGGATACCTCAGTCATACTTAAATGGCTTCAGGAGAATTATCAGTCTGAAGTAATTTGTTATACTGCTGATATTGGTCAAAAAATAAATAAAAATAAAATAATTAAAAATGCAAAAAAACTTGGTGTTAAAAATATTATTATTGAAGATTTAAAAAATATTTTTATTAGAGATTATGTTTTTCCAATGATAAGAGGACATGCATTGTATGAGGGTGTTTATTTGCTAGGAACATCAATTGCCAGACCTTTAATTGCAAAAAGACAAATTACTATAGCAAAAAAATTTAAAGCATTTGCTGTTTCTCATGGTTCGACTGGAAAAGGAAACGATCAAGTAAGATTTGAACTAGGGTATTACTACTTTGGACCTAAAATTAAGGTAATTGCTCCTTGGAGAATTTGGAAATTGAGTTCAAGAAAAGATTTAATTAAATACGCTAAAAAAAATAATATACAAATACCTAAAGATAAAAAAGGCTCTCCTCCTTTCTCTGTAGATGATAATCTTTTTCACACTTCTACTGAAGGAAAAGTTTTGGAAGATCCAAAAAAACAAGCGCCTGAATATATTTTTCAAAGAACTATATCGCCAGAGAAAGCACCAAATAAACCTTCTTATATATCTATTGGATTTAAAAATGGTGATCCCGTTTCAGTAAACAATAAAAAATTATTGCCATCAAAACTTTTGCAAAAATTGAATATTGTTGCTGGTAAAAATGGAATTGGAAGAGTTGATCTTGTTGAAAACAGATTTATTGGAATAAAATCTAGAGGAGTATACGAAACACCAGGCGGAACTCTTTTAATAATTGCTCATAGAGCAATCGAATCTGTAACTTTAGATAAAAAAACTATGCACAAAAAAGATGAGGTAATGCCAAAATATGCTGAGCTTATTTACAACGGTTTTTGGTTTTCAAAAGCTAGATTTAAATTACAGAAAATCGTTGATCTTAAAAGAAACCAAGTTAATGGATCAATTAAACTTAAATTATACAAAGGAAATGTTACAATTCTTTCAAGACAAAGCAAAAGTAAAGCTTACTCAGTTAAAAAAGTATCCTTTGAGGAAAATAAATCTTTTAAAAAGTCAAAAGTTGAGAGATTTATATCAGGTGCGGCAAGAAAGCTAAGAACTTAGTCAAAATTAGTATATATAAAAACTTCATGACTATGAACGCGGTTATAAGAAATATTCAGCTAGTAGCTGTAGTATTTATTTTAGTGGGTACTGTTCTAGCTTTTGGTTTCGAACTTAATGAAATGTATAAAGCGGGAAGAGTTACACTTGCTGATCTACTTTTAATGTTCATTTATATTGAGGTCATAGGAATGATCGGAGTTTTTTGGGCCAGCAAGACAATCAGAATTACTTATCCTGTATTAATTGCTATTACAGCATTAGCTAGGTTAATTATTTTGCAAGATAAAGACAGTGCTTCGATAAATCTGATTTATCAAGGTGGCGCAATACTCCTATTAGCTTTATCAGTATTTTTCTTAACATTAAGATACAGCAAAAAATTAGGCATGGATAAACAAAACCCAGGGGAAGAAGCTTAGAGATGAAACAGCTAGTTGCAATAGTTGCATACTATATGTTTGGTTACTTAATTTTTTGGACACTGCTCCATGAAACAAATGTATTTCCAAAATTATGGGTTGAAGAAAATTTTGGCATCGCAATATACGTATGGATTTTCTTTTTTATAATTCCTTTGATGCTTATAGCTTTAGGAAATGATTATATAAAAAACCGTATTAAGGATTTTAAATCTCTAAATCAAAGTACAAGATGGCCCCTTTACCTATTGCTATTTGGAGTTTGGGATTTAATGGTTGGATTTGCATATTTGCTATTCTCTTACTTCGAAATTAGCCAGGTCACAATGATAATTGCTAATGCTTTATTTATTACAGGGACATACTTAACCTTTTTTAGTTTCTCTGTTGCAAAAAAATTGCAAGTTTCAAAAAATACTTAGATTTATGGCAGGTAAAATTTTAATATTTGGAGCAACAGGAGCAGTTGGAAGCTCATTAGCAAAATTATTAAGTGATAGCTCCAAAGAAATACATTTGATTGGGAAAAATGAGGAGGAAGTATCTAAACTTTCGAAGCAAACAGGTGGATCGTCTAGTGTAGTTGACGTAACTGATCCAGGTTTCATTGATAAGATTGAGACAGACATACAAAGTACAGATATTGCAGGAATAGCATATTGTGTTGGTTCCATTGACCTTAAACCGATAAACCTTGTCTCAAAAAAGGATTACTTAAAAAGTCTTGATTTAAATTTATTTCCTATTGTAGAAATTATAAAAAAATATAAAGACAATTTAAAAAAGAATAAATCATCAGTTGTTGTTTTTTCAACTGTAGCTGTTAAGCAAGGATTTCCGAATCATAGTATCATTTCTCCAGTTAAAGCATCTTTGGAAGGATTGACTGTTTCACTGGCTGCTGAACTTGCCCCAAGTGTGAGAATTAATTGTATAGCTCCTAGCCTAAGTAATTCTAAAATGGCTGGAAGAATTCTTGGCAATACAAAAATAGCAGAGGGCATTGCAAAACAACACCCTCTTAAAAGAGTTGGTGAAGGGGTTGATAGCGCAGCCTTAGCAAAATTTCTTCTTTCTGAAGAAAGCTCTTGGATCACTGGTCAAATAATTGGTGTTGATGGTGGTCGTTCGAATATTGGTTAATCATTCCATCTTAGAAGATTATTACTATTAAAATAAATATTTGTAAAAAATTTATTATTACAGACAATGTATGTGCAATTTTAAATTTTTTCTTATTATTTTTGTCCTTATACTTATTAATCAATGGCATTAATATAAAAAGTGATAAAGCAAATAAAGCACAACAAATATAAATTAAGACTAAACTAAAGTTCATTCCATGATAAATATAAATTGGTATAGATGCCAAAATTAATATTATTAAATTTATAGAATAGTAAAATGGAAATATTTTTCTTATGAAATTTCTGTAACTTTTTTCATTTAATGATTTAAATCCAACAGGAGCAACTACAAATGAAAAAAATAGCATTATTCCTAAAACTGCAGCTACTGAAGTGAAGACTAAATTAGCAATCATAATTTTTAATGTTCATGTTTTTCAATACCATGTTTTTCTAATAGTTCATGCATTCTTTCATGCTCTTTGTACGTAAGGCCGTAGAAAATAATTACAGTTACAATAGATCCTACTACTACTCCCTGTATAAATCTAAAAATTGTTTTTCTGTTTCTTGCTTTTGTTTCTTTTGTCATTTTTTTTCCTTTATTTTTAGCTTCATAAAATTTGTAAGCTGCATACACGATTAATAATCCGCTTAGTATCCAAGATATAGGATGGTTAACAACTGCCAATAAAGAGCCACCGAAGATTGCTGCTATAAAGCCTGATATCCAACAAATAGGGCACATAAAGTGTTTATATATTAATATATTTAAAAATATCTGTGACAAACGTACTTAGTAGTCGTTGACTCTACCTATAAAACGCAAGTTTTTATCTAAAATTATTAGTTCACCTGAAGAGGCTGTTTTGTTTATAGTTTCTAAAATTACTACATAATGAGTTATAAGCACCAAGTTTCCCTCTCCTTTCCATTTTCTGATAAAACTTTGAAGATTTTTCATTTGGTTTTTTTTATTTTTTTGAAATTTTTCAGAAAAAAAAGAATTTAAAGCACTAAAAGTTTTGAAATTCTTAAATGCATATTTTGCAGTATCCTTGCATCTACACCATTCGCTTGTTAAAACCTGATCAATAGGAATGCTATTGTTATAAAAAAAGACTCCAATTCTTCTAGATTGTTCAATGCCTTCTTCGCTCAAATTACGTTGTGTGCTACAATCATTAATATCAAAATTATCTGGATCACCACCACCAGGAGCAGTTGCATGTCTAATAAAAATTATTTTTCCTCCTTCTTTCAAATTTTGTATAAGGTTTTCTTTTGAATTTGTGCTTGATATAGAAAGTGAAAATACCGAGAGTAGAACTAAAAAAATTTTGTGCATGCGCTTAAATTCACAATATCAAAAAAATTATAAAAGGTTAAATTTTAGTAATATTTATGAAATTTAAAACTACTAGAAATGAGGCTTTAAAAAAACTTGATAATTTTATTAATAATGAAATTGTTGATTATAATTTTAAGCGAAATTTCGATTATGGGCCAAATCAACGAAAGAATGTTTCATGTTTATCTCCATATGTGTCGCATAGGCTTATTACAGAATATGAAATAGTGAAAAAAGTTTTAAAAAAACATCTATATCAAAAAGTTGATAAATATATCCAAGAAGTATTCTGGCGTGTTTATTGGAAGGGATGGCTTGAACTAAGGCCAAAAGTTTGGACGGATTTTGTTGAAGATTTAAATTCTATAAAAGAAGATGAAAGACTTTTAAATGCAAAAAATGGAAAGACTCAAATTGAGTGTTTTAATAATTGGGTTAGCGAATTAAAACAATTTAATTATTTACATAACCATACGAGAATGTGGTTTGCTAGTATCTGGATATTTACTTTAAAATTACCTTGGCAAAAGGGTGCAGAATTTTTTATGCAATACCTATACGACGGTGATGCAGCATCAAATACACTTAGTTGGCGTTGGGTAGCTGGTTTACAAACTAAAGGAAAGAACTATTCAGCACAATCCTGGAATATTTCAAAATTTACTAACAACAAATACAAAAATATAAAATTAATTGAGAATGCAAAACCTTTATTTGATAGTCGAGAATATAAAATTACCCCTTTAAGTTTTTCGTATAAAGATAATTCAAATGAAAATTTAATATTTTTTGAAAATGATCTAAATATTGAGACAATAGATTTAAAAAAATATAAGAAAATTTATTGTGTAATAATAGAAAATAGTTCAAGAATAATAAAACTAGACGAAAAAGTACTAAAATTTAAAAAGAAAATTATCGAAGATCAAAAAGCAAGATTTGATAAAATTGAAATTATAGATGAAACTAAGTTTCAAAACATTTTACAAAGCGTTAAAAGTTTTGATTTAATATACCCATGTATAGGTGAGAATATGTCCTTTATAAAAAGGCTTTCAAAAAAAAATAATCTAAATTTTAGTTTAATTTTGAGGAATGAAGATATTTATTCATGGCAATTTTCAAATAAAGGATATTTTAATTTTAAATCAAATTTGCCAAAAATTTTATCTAAGTTTAAAATGAATTAAATATCATTTTTTAGAACATCTTTTGGAACAATATTTAACTTTGTTCCAATTTAGTCTCCACTTTTTTCTCCAAGTAAATTCTCTATTGCAGACTATACAAATTTTGGTTGGAAGATTTTCTTTTTTATTCACTTAAATTGTATTTTGTTTAATAAATTTTTCAGCTGCCTTTAAAATTAATTTTTTTCTATCTATTTTCATCTTATCAAAAATTCTTACCATCATAGATAGCCTAGGATTTTTTAAAAAAAATTTCCTATTTTTATTAATAAAGTTCCAATACAGGCCATCCATAACATTGCACCATTCACCTTTTTTAAAATCCATCATTTTAAGAAAATAACTAGATCCACAAATGTAAGGTTTTGTAGCAAATATTCCTCCATCGCTAAAAAGACCCATACCATAAACATTTGGTGCCATCACCCAATCAGAAGAGTCTACGAACATTTCCATAAACCACTTATAAACTTGTTTGGGATGTATCTGACAAAGGTTCATAATGTTAGCTAAAATCATTAATCTTTCGATATGATGTGACCAACCAAAGTTTAAAGCATTTTTTATGGAATGATCCAAAGGATCTAAGCCGGTAGTTCCAGTGTACCAAGATGATTTCATTTTGTTTTTATGATTAAAAAAATTCGTTTCCTCAAGACGTTGATCATAATTTTGATAAATTCCTCTCATAAATTCTCTCCAACCAATAATTTGCCTAACATAACCCTCGAAAGAATTAATTTTTGCTTTGTTTTCTATTTTTTTTAGTTTATCCAAAATTTCAATTGGCGTTATTAATCCAATATTAATTAAAGGACTAAGGGCACTATGAAATAATATATTTGATTTTTTGCTAACAGCATCCTCATAATCACCAAATAAATTAATTTTAGTTTTTAAGAATTGATCTAAAAGTCTTAATGATTGTTCCCTTGTAGTTGCAAACCAAAAATTTTCTGTTGATCCTGGATGATTTTTAAATTTTGACTCAACAAATTTTTTAAGGTCTTTAGTGTGGAGCGTATCTTCAAATACTAAATTTTTTGGAATTTTAATTGTGTCTGGCAGTTTTTTTCTATTATCTTCATCAAAACTCCATTTGCCTCCCTTTGGAGTACCATTTTTATTCATTAAAATATTAAATTTCATTCTATTAATTTTATAAAAATTTGCCATGAACGGTTTTTTTGTTTCATTGAGGTATTTTTTGAATTCCTCCCTAGATGTAAGAAACATTGGAGACTTTATTTCATTGAAATTTATATTTTTCTTTTTTAAAAATAATTTTATTTTTTTTTCAAAGAAAATATCTTCTATCTCAAAAAATGTTACCTCTTTTATTTTTTTTTCCTTAATTGTTTTCTCAAGTTTTTTTTCATATGAAATATTAAAACTTTCATGACAATCGTTATAAACTATTTTGTACTTTTGTTTTTTTAGCTCATCTCTATAAGAGCGCATTGCTGATAAAAAGAATAAAATTTTAAGCTTGTGATGTTTCTGGAAAGTACATAATCCAAGATCCTCTGTCATATAAAAAACATGATCTGAAAAATCTTTTAAATATTTAGGACTAAATAATTGATTTCCAAGAATTAAAAATAATTTCATTGGGCTAAAATATATAATCTGAATAATTTTAAGAATTAGCTCTTTTGAAGCACTCAACCGTATTCTTAAGTAGACATGCAATTGTCATAGGGCCTACACCACCTGGAACGGGTGTAATAGCTCTTGCCGTCTTTATTACCTCTTCAAAATCAACATCTCCTACTATTCCAGATTTTGTTTTATTAATGCCCACATCAATAACAATAGCATGTTTTTTTACCCAATCTGCTTTTACAAGTTTTGGCTTTCCAACAGCAGCAATAATAATATCTGCCTTACTACACTCTGCTTTTAGATTTTTTGTTTTGGAGTGAGTTATTGTTACAGTACAATTTTCTCTTAGTAGTAATTGAGCCATCGGCTTACCATTTAAATTTGATCTACCTATCACCACCGCATGTTTTCCACTTAAATTTTTTTCCACTTCTTTAAGTAGTAAAAAACACCCCATTGGAGTACATGGTACGCTACTTTCATAACCAGAGGATAAATTTCCAACATTTATTGGGTGAAATCCATCAACATCTTTGGATGGAACAATAGTTTCAATGATTTTTCTTTTATCAATGTGCTTTGGTAATGGTAATTGAACTAGAATCCCTGACACTTTTTGATTTTTATTGAGTTCTATAATTTTATCTAGGACAACTTTTTCTTTTATATTTTCTGGATATCTAATTACCTCAGAATTAATTCCAATTTCTTTAGAAAATTTTTCCTTATTTTTTACATATATTTTACTAGCTGGATCTTCTCCCACTAAAATTACAGTTAAACCTGGTACAGAATTAAAAGAGGATTTTAAATCAGATATTTTTTTTTTAAGTTCATTTCTTAGTTTTGCAGCAGTTTTTTTTCCATCAATAATCATATTTAAAACATAGAAGGGGCAAAAAATTCAAAAATTAAATTTCTTGCAAACATTAAAAGTAAAATTAAAACTACAGGAGAAACATCTATGTTACCTAGATTTGGTAGAAAATTTCTAATTGGCCTTAAAAGTGGATCAGTCATTTTATAACTAATATCCAACAAAGAATAAACTAATCGGTTTGTAGTATTTAAAACATTGAAAGCAATTAACCAACTAAGAATTGCATTTATTATTAAAATCCAAATATAAATACTTACAACGCTATCTAATAAAATTAAAATAGATTTCATTATTTTTTCTCCACGTAAATAGATTGGCTGGGAAAGGCAAAAGATGCTTTGTTTTTTTCAACTATTTCCTTAATTGCAATTGCTAGTCTTTCTTTAACTTTTAGCCACTCTGACCATTTGTCAGTATTTGTGAAACATCTTACATACATATCGATTGAGCTATCAGAAAATTTATCAATTCTCACAGCATGCATTGTATTATCACTAATTTTATAGTCTTTTGAATTAGAAATATATTTATCAATCTCATCACGGATTTTTTTTAGTTGGTCAATTGTAGTGTCATACTGCAGAGTAATAATCCAACTAATCCTCCAATTTGTCGTTTGACTAATATTGATTACAGCATTTTCTGCGAACTGAAAATTTGGAATTACAGCAACTGATTTATCAAACTTTCTTACAACAGTTGATCTGAAACCTATTTTTTCAACAATTCCCTCTATAATATTTTCAACAAGAATCCAGTCACCTACTTTAAATCTTTTTTCAACTAAAACTAAAATTCCTGAAATTAAGTTTTTAAATAAATCTTGAGCACCTAGTGCTACGGCCACACCAAATAAACCTAAACCAGCAATTATTGGCCCTATCTTAATACCCCAAAGTTCCAAAACTGCGGCACCCCCAAGAATTAAAATCAAAATTTTGAAAGCTTTTATTATCCAATTAAGTAAATCTTTGGACAAAAGATCTTCTATAGTTTTTATTAATACAGAAATTGGACCAATTATTTGATGTAAAGACCAAAAAATTAAAATAGTTATTAAAGTTCTGTTGGCATTATCGATAAAATTTTGTGTGCTTTCTCCAAGGGATACATAGCTCGTAGCTATAAAAAACCCTATTACAATTGGAAAAAATTTTGTGGGGCCCTTTAAGGACTCTACTAGAGAATTATCAAAACTGTTTGATGTTTTAGAAACATAGTTTTCCAATCTCCTGATGATAAATTTTGAAAACAAGCCCCTAAGAAAAAGAAAAATTAAAAAAATTAAAAGAGCTGTAATAATTTCAGAGATATTTACTCCTGATATTCCATTTTTCCAGACGTCTACAAACAAGCTTATAAATTGATCTAATTTATCCATTTTTAATTTGATCTATTTTTATTAGTTCCTCTCCAGGGCTAAAAATTTCAGTTTTGTTCCAACCTTTTGATTTTAAAAAATCTTCAATTTTTTTACTTATACACATAACTGAGCAATGTGTCATCAATTGAGAAAGTGAGTATTTTTTAACTATCTCATCAAAACTTTCTGCACTTCTTTTGGAATAAATTAGGGCTATATTTGCTGGATATTTTTTGATCAGTTCCATAGTTTCTTTGCTTAGATTAGAAATCTTAGATGATGTATAATTTATAATCTTACTGACTCGAAAACCCTCAGATTTAAGTTCTTTGTCCAGGTCAAAGGAAATTACATCTCCACATAGGTAAGCTAGATTATTTATGTTTTTTTCAGAGTTTAAGATTATATTTTTAAGCGCATTAACAGTACCTGATGCAGCTATTGTATTGTTAAAGCCTTTTTGTCTTAAGGATTTTTCTGTAAAACTTCCAACGCAAAAACACTTAATTTTTTTTTCATCATTTTTTAATTTTAAAAATCTTACTGCGTTCGTGCTTGTAAATATAAGACCATCATAATTTTTTGTATCTAACGGACTCATGTTATTAGAAGAAATGTCTAAAGTTGGTAAATGGATAATCTTATGTCCTGATTTAAAAATATTTTCCATAAGATCTTCTGAGTCTATAAGTGGTCTTGTAAATATTATGTTCATCTTTTTTTTTTAAAATTATTTCCTGATTTCTTCAAAATTTCTTCACCAGCTAATTTGCCTAGTAACTGCGGTTGCTTTGAATTTCCAATTTTAACAATATTAAAAACTTTTTTTCCGTCATCTGAAAAAAGTTGAGCCTTAACTTCTAAAATATTCTTACTTAAAGTAGCAATGCAACCTACGGCCGTATCACAGTCTCCCCCAAGAATTTTTAAAAAATTCCTCTCCACCAATGCACATATTTCTGTTTCTTTATGATTAATTTTTTTTATAATTTTTTTTATAAATTCGTCTTCTTCTCTACATTGTACTGCTATTATTCCTTGGCCAGCTGTTGGAATAAATTTTTTCTCTGAAAAAACTTCTTTTACATGATTTTCTAAGTTTAAGGTCTGTAATCCAGCAAGTGCTAAAATTGCACCATCATATTCTCCATTCATAACTTTTTTAACTCTTGTATCAACATTGCCTCTAATATTTTTAATATTGATATTTCTATTTAGTAATTTAAGCTGTAGTTCTCTTCTTTTTGAACTCGAACCAACTTTTATTTTTTTTAAATTTAATAATTTATTAAAATTTTTTGAAACAAAAGACTCTCTTGGATCGTTTCTCTTGATATAAGCCTGAATTATAAGTCCTTTTGTTTCAAGAGAATCCATATCTTTTAAAGAATGAACTGCAATATCAATTTTTTTTTTGATTAATTTATCTTCTATTTCTTTACAGAATAAATTTTTACCTCCAATTTCAGATATTTTTTTATTCTGAAATATGTCGCCTGAGGTTTTAATGCTCTCAATTACTATTTTTTTTTCAATATGTTTATTAGAGCTAATGATTAAATTTTTAACTTTATTAGCATATGCTAATGAAAGTTTGCTACCCCTGGTTCCTATAGTTATTTTATTATCCATTTATCTAAAAAGATTTATGTTTTATAATATCTATTTAATGAAAAAAAAACTTACTTTTTTAGGAATTGAAACTAGCTGTGACGAAACTGCTGCTGCTGTAGTACAGGAAAATCCTGATGGAACTGCAAAAGTATTATCAAATGTTGTATCAAGCCAGGTTAAAGAACATGAAAAATTTGGAGGTGTTGTGCCAGAAATCGCAGCGAGGGCACATGTTGAGAATATTGATTTTATTATTCAAAGAGCATTGAAAAAAGGGAAATTTAAAATTAGAGATTTAGATGGAATTGCAGCCACAAGAGGTCCGGGATTAGTTGTGTGTTTACACATCGGTTACAATATTGGAAAAAGTATATCTACTTTTTCAAAAAAACCTTTTTTTGCAATTAATCATTTAGAAGGTCATGCTTTGAGTCCTGGTTTAGAAAATAAAATAAATTTTCCATATTTATTATTGTTAGTTTCTGGTGGCCATTCTCAATATATAATTGTCAAAGATTTAAATAAATATAAACAAATTGGAACAACAATTGATGATGCTGTCGGAGAAGCATTTGATAAAACTGCTAAGATTTTAAATTTAGGATATCCGGGTGGTCCTAGTGTTGAAAGGTTTTCTAAATTAGGAAATAAAAATAGTTATATCCTTCCCCAACCCATTATAAATAGAGGAGGATGCAATTTATCTTTAGCAGGATTAAAAACTGATATACTTAGAAAATCAAAAAGTATTAAATCAGATAAGGATAAATATAATTTAGCAGCATCATTTCAAGAAACAATTAATAAAATACTGAAAAAAAAAACAGAAATTGCTATGAATAAATTTAGAGAAGAATTTTCAACAGAATTGACTAAACCTTTTGTAATTGCGGGAGGAGTTGCTGCAAATAAAACTATTAGAAAAACTCTTGAAGAACTATCAAAAAAGAAAAATTTTAAACCAATTTTTCCCTCTAAAGATTTTTGTGGAGATAATGCTGCGATGATTGCTTGGGCCGGTATTAAAAGATATAAAAAAAAATTATTTTCCAAAAAGAACCAAACAGTTTTATCGAGATGGCCTTTGGATAAAAATGCTCCTTTTCTAAAAGGGCCAGGTTTAAAAATATAATGAATTATTGGTTATTAAAATCTGAACCAGATGTTTGGTCTTTGGAAAAACAAAAAAAAGCTGGAGCTAAAGGAATTGCATGGGACGGTGTTAGAAATTATCAGGCTGCGAACAACCTAAAAAAAATGAAGATTTCAGATTTATGTTTTTTTTATCATTCTAATATTGGTAGAGAAATAGTCGGAATTGTAAAAGTGATTAAGGAGTCTTTTTTAGACAAAACTGATAAAGAAAAAAGATTTGTAGCTGTTCAAGTCAGGTTTGTTGAAAGATTTAAATTTCCTATTTCTCTCGAAAAAATTAAAAAAAACAAGGTATTTTCTCATTTACCACTTATCAACCAAAGTAGGCTATCTGTGATGCCCATAGACTATAAAAGCTGGAAAATTATATGTAAGATGGGTAAAATAAATATCTAACTAAGGAATATATTTCTAATGGCAAAAAAAAGAAAAAAAAAGAAAAAGTTTATAAAAAAGAGAAAAAGAAGATTTAAAAAAGTAAAAAGGAAGAAATCTATCTCAAAAAAGAGAAAGAAAAAATTAAAGAAAATAAAGAGAAAAAAATCTTTTTCAAAAAAAACGAAAAATATCAAAAAAAAATCATCAAAACAAACCACTGATGCAGATGGTAACATTGTTTTTAAAGTTTCAGAAAATTGGGCCAAACAAGCATACGCCAATAAGGCAAAGTATGAAAAAAAATACAAACAATCTATTAAAAATAACGATGATTTTTGGAGAAAAGAGGGGAAGAGAATAAGCTGGATAAAACCATATTCAAAAATTAAAGATGTAAAATA
>MDTE01197411.1_pt1 | contig 28784 bp, 25 predicted proteins | sample 811231 | NCBI WGS metagenome assembly MDTE01 (sample SAMN05326651, study PRJNA326480) | marine metagenome | isolation source: seawater | place: Indian Ocean: Red Sea | collected 2010 | reverse complement strand
TTCGAGTCGGGGTCGAGTCTGATGAAAAGCCCCCGGGTGCAGAAGTCCTGGATGCCGCCGTCGACCACGCCGGTACCGGCCTGCAATAGTGTTTTGCACGCCTCGGTATCCTGCCCGGTGGAATGGCGACGTTTGATGGCGAGGCGGCCTGAAGTGTCCAGGTTGATTTTTCTTCCGGTATGGCTGTCGATTCTCGATTGTGCAAAAACATGGAGACCTTCTATGATCTACAAGGGGTCATTTGGCGATCCGGTATTTGAGTCATAGTGCCTGGTCCGATGCGATCTTGGAGACCATTGCCGGGGCCACACAAAAAGCAGAGCAAGCCTTTTCTTCAAAGGCGCAGCGCATGTCGGAAAATCCCGAAAAAGTCGGAAAGTATCGAATCCTCGGTGTTGCTGGACGTGGCGGCATGGGAACGGTCTACATCGGTCGCGACCCGTTCAACGATCGAAAGGTCGCCATCAAAGTCTGTTCGGTTGGCGATCCTAGTGACAATGCAGCCCGTCTTGCCCTAAAGATGTTCTTCAGCGAGGCACAATCTGCCGGTGTGTTAGAAAATCCCAATATTCTGAGGGTGTTCGGTGCAGGTTAGGTAGACGGTGATCCCTTCATTGTCATGGAGTTCGTCGAGGGGCCGCGACACTCAAGGACTATTGCGATCCAGAACGGCTGCTGCCTATAGACCGGGCTCTCGATGTTTTTCATCAGTGCGCCAAAGCGCTGGACTGCGCCCATCGCCGCGGCGTCACCCATCGCGACATCAAGTCGGCGAACATCACGCTGAATGTAGAGGGCGACGCGAAGATTGGCGATTTCGGGATTGCACAGTGCGCATTGTCCGACCAGACGCAGGTGATGGGCATGTTCGGACCGCCCACCTATATGTCACCCGAGCAGGCACGCGATGATGAACTCACATCGCAGACCGACGTCTACTCGTTCGGCGTTGTCATGTATGAGGTGCTGGCCGGGCGCCCGCCATTTCGGGCACGTGGCTTCTCAGGTTTGCTGAACATGATCTTGAATGAGAATTCGCCACCCTTGCACGAGCTCCGCCCCGATGTACCACCGAAGCTCGCGGCCATCTTCGAGCGTGCGATGGAGAAGCAAGTGATCGATCGCTATCAGACGGGCGGCGAGATTGCAGCTGACCTCGGTCAGATCATCGAATCGTTGAAAGTAAGCGCTGCACTCATCGATTGGGCATCCATACCCCGTCAGATGCGCTTCAACAAGGCGTTCACCCGGGTGCTGATTCGACGATTGGCCGAAACCAGTCAAAGATTGGCAAGCTATCTGGAGTGAGCTGAACAATCCGTAACGGAATCGCCGAGAGCGGTATACTGTCTTTTTAGACATGAGCAGCGTCCGGATGTGCCAATGTCGGATTCGATCAATCCAGAAGTCAGCGTAGAGCAACGCCCGGACCCCGCCAGGCTTGCTTTCGACCTCAATCGGGTGCTTGCCAGTCTGGTGGCGGTTCGCTCCCACATCCCCGAAGAAGCCCTGACGGCATCGGTGCTTGGCACCGAGCGTGCTGGACACGGGGTGGTCATCGACGACACCGGGCTGGTGGTCACTATTGGTTACCTGGTGATGGAGGCCGAGTTCGTATGGCTCACCACCGCGAGCGGTCATACTCTGCAGGCACACGTGCTGGCCTACGACTCGGAGAGTGGTCTGGGACTGGTGCAGGCGCTGGGCGTCATGGGACAGCCGGCGATGACATGCGGCAGCACCGCGAGGTTGAATTTGGGGGCATCCATGCTGGTCGCCGCGTACGGCGGTCATGCTCATGCCTTGTGCACGCAGGTGACGGGTAAACGTGAGTTCGCTGGTTACTGGGAGTACTTGCTGGACGAGGCCATCTTCACCGCTCCCGCGCATCCGAGCTGGGGTGGCGCCGCCCTCATTGGTGAGGATGGCTTACTTTATGGCATTGGCTCACTGCTGGTACAGGAGACCAGTGGCGCTGATGACGAAGGGGAGCAACAGAGCCGTGATTGCAACATGTTCGTCCCCATCGACTTGCTCAGCAACAACCTCGATGACCTGAAGCTGTACGGTCGGCCCAATCGATCTCCGCGTCCGTGGCTGGGGATGTTTGCTTACGATGTGGGAGACAGTTTGGTTGTCGCGGGCGTGTACAAGGACGGACCCGCTGACCGCGCCGACTTGCGCCCGGGTGATGTCGTGCTCGACGTGGACGGTCGGCCAGTGGCTGGGCTTGCTGATTTTTTTCGATCCATCTGGGCCGTCGGCGAAGCCGGTGTGCTGGTCCCTCTCACCGTCGTGCGCGATGCGCAAAAGTTCGACGTCACCGTCCAGTCAGTGGACCGCACCGCGCTCGGCCAACCGGCCAATCTTCACTGACTGAGGCGTTGCCCGACTACCGCCAGAGTCTCTCCAATCTCGGCATTGATGACCACGTCGGCAAGCTCGTCGAGTTCGGTGGGTTCCCGATTCAAAATCACCAGTGCAGCGCCATTGACCTTTGCAATACCCGGAAGAGCCGCTGCCGGATACACCACCAGCGAGGAGCCGATGACAATGAACAAGTCGCACTGCGTTGCTTCGTGCTCGGCACGCTCCATCTCGGCTACCGGCATCGGCTGACCAAATGAAATTGTCGCGGTTTTCACCAGGCCTTGACACCGGTCGCACACCGGCAGCACACCGTCGTTTTCGAAGGCTGTCTTTATTGGCTCGAGCTCGAAGCGTTTGGCGCAGCTCAGACAACTGGCGTAAGTGGCGTTTCCGTGCAGCTCTATGACGCGGTCGACGCTCACTCCCGAGCGTTGATGCAGACCGTCGATGTTCTGGGTGATGACACAGGAGACGCGACCGGCGGCGTCCAGTCGGGCGATGAATCCATGGCCGCTGTTGGGTTCCGCACCCAGCATCTCCTTGTCGGTCTCGATCTTGCGACGCCAGGATTCTCGCCGCGCCTCCTCGGATTCAACGAAGTCCTGATAGTAAATAGGTGACATCCGCGACCAGACCCCACCTGGGCTTCTGAAATCCGAGATCCCCGACTCGGTGCTGATGCCGGCGCCGGTAAAGAACACCATACGGGTCGACGCATTGAGCAGCTGACCCAATTCACTGATGACGCTATAGTGCTCCATGGGCGGGACGGCCTGCGGGCAAGGTCCTGCCCGCATTGTACCGCTCCCGCGCTCGGCCGGCATTGCTCGTATCTGATTCCCCTCACGCTTGATGAGATACCGGCTTCCCGGTACGACATAGCCGTTGCCATAGCTGTCGTAGCAATAAGTGCCGCCAATCTTCTTCGTGTAGCCGTACTCGTCCACCACATACTTGTGCACCGGGTGACACTCCGAGCGGTGCACATAGTGATGTGTGTAGTGGCGTCGAAGCTTGTCATGGCGATGCTGACTGCCATAGTGGTCATGTGCACGATGATGGTAGCGATAGTGTCTGAGATGCTTATGTCGGTGACGGTAGTGCTGATTTCCGTAGCTAGTGCTGAATTCGATGGTGATGCCGTCAACCTGCGCTTGACGGGGAGGGACAATGAGCGGTCCCGTCACGAGCAGCACCGGGAACAGCTGTCTGGCTAGAGTTGTCATGGTCTGAACCCTCCGTTTGTCTGTGGGCGTGAGTATGCGAGCGCCAAGCTGAACCGGATCTGAATGCGTTGGCGAACAAGTGCGCTTCGGGCGCCGTTGCTCGAGACCGTCAGGCCGGTGTCCGAATCCGCGCAAGCTCTCGTGTCAGCGCTAGTCCCAGGACCAGGGCGAGACCGGTCCAAACGCTGAACACTGGAGCTGCCAGGTGCCAGCCGTTCATGAGTTCGAACAGCTGCGCGAGCACGATGGGTCCGAGCAGCACGCCCATGTTGCGTCCGGTCATTATCGTGCCGAAGGCACGTGCCTTGTCCGCGGCCGGCCCGAGAACGGTGTTGGGCATGGCGAACAGGCAGGTTGGCGCGATGCCCGCACCGATGCCGTAGACCACCAATGAGACCAATCCCGTCGTGGTCGACGTCGTCCACGGCAATAAGCACCACACCAGCAGTTGCCCCAGTAAAGCACCAATCAGCAGCTTTCCGACCGGGCAGCCGGCCCGCAGCGCGAGTCCAGTAACGATGTTGAACACCATGAGCGCAACCACCGGAATCAGATAGCTGAACAACGCACCACTGAGTCCAGTGTCGTGAACTTCGATTAAGTACTGGGGAAGCCAGGTCATGTAGGCGAAGTACTGGCCCGACCAGAGCAGAAATATGACACTGCTCAACAACAGTGCGCGACGCTGAGTGGCTGACAGCGAAGCAGTAACAAGCGTGTGGTCGCGCGCTGCGGCCTTTCGCGCGGCGCTAAGCCGAGAGAACCGGTAACACCACAGTGCCAGCAGCATGGAGCCTACGATCCCCGTGTACCAAAGCACCGGCCAGCCGTAGTGGTCGACGCTGCTGGTGGCGATCAGCGTTGCGCTCAGCTGCCCCGTGGGTATCCACATGGCGGTCAGACCGATTATCAGAGGCAACACCTTTGGCCCAGCGAACTTGTTCGCTAGCACCGGGCCGCTGATGGCGAGCACAGCGAAAGAGGCGCCCTCGAGCCCGCGACAGCCAAGCACCAAAGCGCCATTGGATGGATCCGACAGCGTCAGCAGATTCGCCAACACCATCAGACCGAGAGCCGCGATCACCGCACCGTAGGGGCCGCGATGCTCGACTCTTTTGCCGATCCAAACCGACAGCACCAGACCGGCGACAGCGTAGACGGACATAAACCCGCCGGCGAGTGTGCGGTCGAATTTATACTCTTCGAGCAGGACCGGCAGCACAACAGGTAGCTTGAATAACTGGTAAGCGCCGAAGTAGGCCAAGGCCAGACCGAGTAGAACGCCCTCGGTCGAGGCCTCCTTTGCGGATTTTTCGTCGCTCAAGTCGGACTCTCGGGACTGTGACGCACAGCTTGCGGCTTGTTGCCTACGCGATCGCGCACATAGGCTCCGTAGTAATGCTCGTGATAGTGCTTCCTCCGCCGTGGCGCACCCTCATCCGTTGCACCCGCGGACATCGCCAGATGATGGAACTCGTCGACTGCGGCCCGGTTTGGTGCGAGAAATGCGACATGCGTGCCGTTTCCGGCTCTGGCCGCCTTGTCGTTGAACGGTAGCCGCCAGAACATCGGCTCGGGGCTCCCCATCGGTCGGTAACCCGCGAATCCGTCGCCGCTGAATTTGAGGTTAACGCCCAACGGCGCCAAGATGACATCGTAGAGTTCGCGTGCAGCAGGAACATCGGCGACGCCGAGGGCGATATGACTGAACATGAGCGGAACTCCATCGTTTTCCGTCGAGTGACAACAAGATATCCGAAGCGAACTGGGTGGGCCATCTGTGTGGCGTAGTCTCATTGAGGAACTGGCCGCGGGTAGGAGTCTGAGAATTAGGCTTGCACGCGGTGACCGGCTGCTGAGCTACGGAGAGGCTCTGGAGGCCTTGGCCGAGAACGTTTCCTTTCGTGGGTACTTCGTGGACTTGCTGGCGGAACTCTCCTACCCGGCTTACTTCTGGGAGACGCCACCCCTCACAGCGGCAACGCTCGGGCGGTGCTTCGAGTTTGTCGTCACCGACAGCCCCACATTGTTCAACATGACTCCCGAGCCAGCTGCTTTTTCGGAACACTTCGAACGCGCGGACGACGGGATTGCTGGCTTTCCCAACCTCGGCGGCGATGCTTTGCTGCTGACGCCCCGGCCGTTTGGGGAGCCCGCACATGGGGTCCATCTGGCAAGCTTCTCGCGTTATGCGCCGGTGAGTCTTCAACATGCGCTGTGGCAGCGAACGGCGGCGGCGATCGACGCTCGACTCAGAGAGGAACCCGTGTGGGTCAGCACCTGCGGCACCGGTGTAGGCTGGCTGCATATTCGCCTCGACCAGAGTCCGAAGTACTATAGCCATCTCCCCTATCGGACAGTGTGATGACGACGCCAACCGAAACTGCTTGTGAGCTACCGATCATCGATGTCAGCGTGCTCAGCACTGGCGGCGATGCCGTGGAGGCAGTGGCCGCCGAGATTCTCGAAGCCACCCGGCGCAGCGGGTTTTTCTATGTGCGCAATCACGGCATCGACCAGCAACTCATCGATGCCGCCGTCTCGGCCAGTGCAGGTTTTTTCGCACGCGCTCTTGACGACAAGCGTGATGTGTCCGTCAATCAGCGTAACCGGGGGTTCATGGAAATCGGCGAATGTCGTCTCGGTGAGGCCCGCCATCACTGTATGAAAGAGGTGTTTTTTTTCGGACCCGAGCACGGTGCGCAAACAGGTGATGACCTGCCTTTGATGGGTGACAATCAATGGCCGGTGTTCATGCCCGGACTGCGCGAGGCGGTCTGGCCCTACTACCGGGCAGTGATGTCGTGTGGTGGTCGCTTGCTGTCGGCTGTGGCCATAGCTCTCGGCCTGAAGAAAGATTTTTTTCGAGGCTATTACCGCCAGTCTCTGGGTCGTGCGCAGCTGCTGCATTATCCACCGCTGCCCGCCGATGCATTCGAAGACCAGTTCAGCGCCGCGCCACACACTGACTTTGGCTGCATTACGCTGTTGTGGCAGGACAACAATGGTGGTCTCGAAGTGCGGCTTCCGGATGATCGCTGGATTGCCGCTCCACCTGTTCCAGGCACGCTGGTGATCAACGTTGGCGATCTCCTCGCACGTTGGAGTAATGACCGTATGCGCTCGACTTTGCACCGGGTACGAAATCTCGCGGGCCGGCGCCGCTACTCGATGGCGGTGTTTTTCGACCCGGACAGTGATGCACTGATCGACCCCAGAGACATGGGTGTCAGCGGCCATGAGGCTCTGTATCCGGCAGTCACGGCGGGTGAGTACATCATGTCGAAGAATCGTGGCACGTTCGGTCACTACCAGCGTGCCGCCGGTGCGGGAGCGGGTGCATGAGCGTGCAAATCCCCTTCTACCGCGACTATTCATATGAGTACGGTGTGCTGGAAACCGTGGCGCCAGGGATTCGGCGGCTGGTCGCCCGCAATCCCGGCCCTTATACCTTCCACGGCACGGGAACCTACATCATCGGCGAAGGCGAGGTCGCGGTCATCGACCCCGGCCCGGCGCTGCCCGCACACGTGGATGCCCTGCTGACCGGGTTGTCCGGAGAGACCATCACCCACTTGCTGGTCACACACACGCATCTAGACCATTCGCCGGCCGCGGCAATGGTCAAGGCACACACGGACGCCAAGACCTACGGCTTCGGCCCGCACGGTGAAGGCAAACTGCTGCGCGGGGAATCTGTTGAGGAGGGGGGGGATTTCGAGTTCGACCCTGATGTGCGGGTCGGACACGGCGACATCATCAACGGCGCGGGATGGTCATTCGAAGCGGTACACACACCGGGACACACATCGAATCATCTGTGTTTTCAGTATCAGCAGCAACGGACTCTGTTTTCGGGTGACCACGTCATGGGGTGGTCCACCACGGTCATATCACCACCCGACGGTGATATGAGCGACTACATGAGCAGCCTGGTCTTGCTGTTAGAGCGAGACGATGCTGTTTACTGGCCGACCCACGGACCGTGCATCACCGAGCCGAGACCCTACGTGCAGGCATTTATTGCCCATCGCGAGGAACGCATCGGTCAGATTCTCGACTGTGTGTGTCAGGGTGTGCATACCATCGGTGAGATGGTGCTGCGAATGTATCCAGACCTGGATCCGGCTCTGCACCCCGCCGCTGCAAGACAGGTTTTTGCCGCAGTCCTCGGTTTGCTCGAGAGTGAGCAGCTTCGCAGCACCGGTGAAGCTTCCATAGACGCACATTACGAGCTGGAGCCATGAACTGTGCCGGTGCTGCGCTAGGTGGTAAGCTTCGACACCTGGCTTTCATCATCACGCGGGATTGAGCTTGAAACGAGTGCTTGGCCTGAGTTTGCTGCTCTCGAGTGTTGCGCTGGTGGACTCTGCTGCTACGCAATCCGAGCCACAGCTAATCTCTGAACACAAGGATTGGACAGTTTACGTTCTCGGCGAGGGCGCCGAGAAGATCTGTTACATGTTCTCCAGTCCGTTCGAGTCCGACCCTCAGGTTGAAGGGCGCGAAGCGGTGTGGGTCACCGTAACGCACCGACCTGCGACTCAGACCGTCAGTGAGGTTGGCGTGATCGCGGGCTATGAGTACCGGAGCGGCACCAGTGTCGATGTGCTGGTCGACACCAAGAAGTACCAGCTGTTCACCAAAGGTGATGGTGCCTGGTTAGGGACCCTTGAGGAAGAATCCGAAATCATCAGCGACATGAAGAAAGGTCGACGCATGTCGGTTGTCGGGGTTTCCACCAGTGATGAAACCACTACCGACAAGTTTTCACTACTGGGCTTTACCGCCGCACACAGGGCCATCGACAAAGCCTGTTCCTGAGTCCTGACTGCGTCACCTAACCCTCTTCATCGCTGTCGCGCTGAGATTGCGCATCAAGAGTTTCTCCGAGATGGGTTTAGCGTGACCTCTTTGCCGTGACTACCGCTGCCATACCCGATTATCCGTCACTGCGCGGCGTGCTGGTGCCTGTTGGCGCCGGTCATTTCCTGAGTCACTTCTTTATGCTGCTGTTGCCGCCGCTGTTTCCACTCCTGGGAAAGGTCTACGGCGTCGGTTTCACCGAACTCGGGCTGGCGTTTGCGGTGTTCAGTCTGACCGCTGCCGTTACCGAGGCGCCGATTGGTTTTCTGGTCGATAAGTTGGGACCGGTGCGAATCTTGATTGTCGGCGTGGTGGTGCACTCACTCGCCATTGCCGCTATCGGATTGTTCGACAGTTATGCGGCGCTGCTGGTGCTTATGGCCATCTGTGGCCTGGCGCACGCCATTTATCATCCGGCGGACTACTCCATACTGAATGCGCGTGTGCGTCCCGAGGTAATGGGGCGCGCGTTTTCGATTCACACCGCAAGCGGGTTTCTGGGACAAGCGGTTGCACCCGTTTCGGTGATCACCTTGACTGCCTGGTTCAACTGGCAGATAGCGATAGTCGTGTGCGGTGCTTGCGGATTGTTAATTGCTTTGGTGTTGGCAACGAATCGTACCAATCTGGCCGGCGCGGCGCGGACTTGGCAACCGGCAGTTGGCCTCCAGAAGCGACACTCCGGTGTTCGGCTGTTGTTGACGTTGCCGGTGCTGATGGGTTTTTTATTCTATTTGTGCATTGCCTTGGCAGGACAGGGCATCAATGGTTTCAGCGTGTCGAGCCTGCATCTGATTTACGAGCAACCCATCTCTGAAGTCACGATTGCGCTCAGTGCGTACTTGTTTGCCGCCCCAGTCGGTGTGCTCGCCGGTGGCTGGTTGGCGGACCGAACTCAATACCATCACCGAATTGTCGCGGGTTGCTTCGCATTGAGTGCCGCCTGTGTGTTCGTCGTCGCGGCACTGGAACTGCCGCTGGGCTGGGTTGCGGTGCTATTGATGGTGGCCGGATTTGGCACCGGCGTGGTGGCACCGTCGCGGGACATGCTGATTCGAGCCATCACACCGGCAGGCGATGTCGGTAAAGTCTTCGGCTTCGTCTCCAGTGGCTTTGCCCTGGGGGGTGTGCTGGCTCCGGTTGCATACGGTTATGTGCTCGACACCAATGAGCCGCGTCTGGTGTTCTGGCTGAGTGGCGCGCTGTGGCTGCTGACCATTGTGACGGTTATCATCACCGCCCGGGTTGGACGCCGGGCACGAGCGGTTTAGAGCGCAAAGAAATGGAGCCCAAGAGTCTGGACGAGGCCGCATGCCGGAGCTATGTCGAGCGGGGATTCTTGTCGCCACTGCCGGGTGTGTCTGCTGGGCGGGCCGGCGAGTTGCTCGGCAAGCTGAATGCAGTGCGCACGGGCGATGTCAAGGCCGTGGTGCACCCTTGGTATTACAAGGCCTATCTGCTGTTCACCTGGCTCGACGAGCTGGTGCGCACGCCGGCGCTGTTAGTGCCGGTAAAGTCGCTGCTGGGGGAGGATGTGTTGTGTCTGAGCTGTGACATCTGGCGCAAGAGCGCGGGCGAAACGCGGCATATCTCCTGGCATCAGGATGCCAGCTACTGGCACTTCGACCCGCCCGCCATCGTCACGGCATGGCTGGCGTTGACCAACGCGGACGCGGGCAACGGCGCCATGAGATTTTTACCCGCAAGCCACCATCTGGGGCCCAAGACGCACGTCGATACCTTTGCCGCCGACAACATGCTGTCGCATGGACAGACGGTGCAAATCCCCACCGATGGGCGTGAAACCGTGACCGTGTCCCTGCGCCCCGGTGAGTTCTCGCTGCACCACTGTCTGCTCGCCCATGCCTCCGGCCCGAATCCGAGTGATACGGACCGGGTCGGATTGTGTATTCGCTATGCGCCCGGAAGTCTGCGCCAGACCGAGGGTCCCCGCGTGTCGGCCATGACCGTTTGCGGGGTCAATGGTGGCAATCTCATCGAAGAGCAGGCGCCTACCGAGAGCTTGTCGACTGAAGCCATTGCGCAGCACACACGGCTGTTGGCCCCCCATGCGGCAGTTCGTTACACCAGTTTCTGAAGCCGATTCAGGAAAGATCGCCGCTCGACAGTGCGCTGGCTTATGCGTCGCATTACCCCTTTTTGGTTGCGATGCACGCTGCAGAGGACGAAAATTAACCCGCAATGTCTTCTCCCTCCACCGAGACTTCGAACAAGCCATTTGAACTCGTGTCATCCCCAACGTTGATAGTGTGAACACGGAAGTCAGGAATCGGCCCCAGGGATCATTGGGACTGGTGCCCGAGTCTGTGCGGTTACATCGAGAGGCCATCGCGTTCGATGGTCAAACCCTGCTGCGTATCACCAAGATGGCGTTTGCACATCGGGGACGCATGACGCTGGCGATCATCGGCACAATTCTCGCAGCCGTGTCGCAGGTGTGGATCCCACGCCTCATTGGTTCTGCGGTGGATATTGCCAACCAGGTGCTGGCCGATGTGTCGATCGCTAGCGAAGAGGCCGGTGCCGTGCTGATGAGCACCGCGTTGTTGCTGCTGGGGGTGTCGGTTTTTCGCGGGCTGTGCACCATGCTGCAGAACTATCAGGGGGAAGCCGTAGGGCATCTCATCGCCTTCGACCTGAAGCGGGCCTTCTACGCCAAGCTCCAGCATCAATCATTTCGCTACCACGACCACGTGCACACCGGCGATCTCATGTCACGTGGCATCCTGGATATCGAGGGCACCCGGATGTGGGTGTCCACCGGCGTTCTGCGCATGATTCTGCTCAGTATCCTGCTGTTTGGAGGCGCGGCAATGCTTGTCAGTCTCGACGCCGAGCTGGCCTTGTACGCGCTCGGCTTCGTGCCGTTTGTTGGCGCCGGTGCCACGTTCGTGCGTTTGCGGCTGCGCAAGCTCTGGTATGCGTTGCAAGAAGAACTTGGGGTCTTGACGCGGATCATGGAGGAAAATCTCGGTGGCATCCGGGTGGTGCGCGCGTTCAGCGCCCAGATTTTCGAGCTCGCGCGCTTTGACGTGGTGTCGAATCGGGCGCTGAGGATTCTGCACCGCCGGATTGCCATCTTTGTCGGTGGCACTACCACCATGACATTCGTCTTCTTGTTGTCGATGGGCGTCGTGCTCTGGATCGGCGGTGAAAAAGTCGCCGAGGGTCGGATCACTGTTGGTGACCTGACCACCTTTCTCGCCTTCATGGCGATCCTGCAGATGCCGGTGCGCCAGATCGCTTGGATGGTGAATTCCATCGCGCGCGCTTCTACCTGCGGGTCGCGTTTGTTCCAAGTGCTGGATCAGGCGTCGGATATTCAAGATCGCGAGGGTGCCGCGGAGCTTCGTGTCGACCAGGGCGTGGTGCGCTTCGAGGATGTGAGCTTCAGCTACAGCAGGGTCGATGGCTCACTTCCGGTGCTGCACGATGTGAGCTTCGAGATGCGCCCGGGAAAAACTGTCGGGCTCGTCGGACCACCGGGCAGTGGTAAGTCCACCATCGCCCATTTGCTGCCGCGCTACTACGAACAGACGGCCGGGAGAATCACCATCGACGGTGTCGACATTCGCGACGTGACCCTGGACTCGTTGCGCAGCACGGTGAGTGTCATTCAACAAGATCCGTTCTTGTTTACTGCCGACATCGCTTCCAACGTTGCCTACGGCGACCCATGGGCAGACCGCAGCGCCATCCGGCGAGCCACCGAAGCCGCACAGCTGCACAACTATGTCGCTCACCTGCCGGAGGGCTACGAGACCCTGGTGGGAGAGCGTGGGGTGTCGCTGTCCGGCGGGCAGCGTCAACGCCTGGCAATCGCCCGTGGTGTGCTGCCGAGTTCCAGAGTCGTGGTGTTCGATGACTCCACAGCGGCGGTGGATGCCGCCACGGAGCGTGAGATTCGTCAGGCGCTGAGTGAAGTCACCGTCGAGCGGGCGACGCTCATTATTGCCCATCGGCTCTCGTCGTTGATGCACGCAGACGAGATTCTGTTTCTCGATGACGGACGCATCATTGAGCGTGGCAGTCATGATGAACTGATTGCACTGGGGGGCCGGTACGCCGAGCTCTATTTGCTGCAGACTCAAGCTACGGAAGCGGATTTGGCGGCATGGCGGGGCATGACGTCATGACCGAGACTGTGGCTCACAAGACACCCAAAAGCGCCAAGCCACCGCTCGCCGTGGTTGGCTCGCAAGTATCGTATGACGAAGAAATGTTCGGCGCCGCCTTCGATGGAGTCGTGATTCGGCGCTTCTGGGAGTTCGTCAAGCCCTATCAAAAAATGCTCTGGCTCGGGATGGCCGGCGTGCTGGTGTTCACGCTCACGCAGGTCGCGATCCCCTTGCTGGTGCGCTATGCCATCGACGATGCGCTGGTGAGCGGCGTCCAGGCCATCGCCTTGTTGCACAAGATCATCATCGCGTTCTTCGTCGTGCTGTTCATTAACTATTTGGCCAATGTGGTGCAGGAGATGATTGTCGGCCGCATCGCCGGTCATTTGCTGTTCGATTTACGCCGGGCCATGTATGAGCATCTGCAGTTCGTGTCTCTGTCGTTCATGGACAAGACCGAGGCCGGCCGTCTGATGTCTCGCCTGCAAGGTGACGTCAACGCGTTGCAGGAGTTTCTCGAGACTTCGATTTTTGCCTTGGGCGATCTGGTGTTGTTGATCGGCATCGTCAGCATATTGCTGTGGCTGGACACCACGCTCGGTTTGCTTACGCTTTCGGTTGTGCCTGCGCTGCTGATCGTTCGAATTATCTGGCTACCCTATGCGCGTGAAGCCTTTCTGGCGGCTCGCGAAACCCACTCCACGGTCAACGGGGCTCTGGCCGAGAACGTGCATGGTGTGCGCACCATCCAGGAACTCGGCCGGGAGTCGGTGAACTTCAACTTGTTCAGCGACAAGGCGCGCGACAACCTGCTTGCGAACTTGCGAGCCTCTCGATACTCGAATGTCATGGTGCCCATCGTCGATACCTTGACCGGTGGTGCCATGGCCATCGTGGTCATCATCGGCGGTCGGATGGTGCTCGATGATGACCTCGATCTGGGCGTGATGGTGGCCTTCTTGTTCTACGTACAACGGTTCTTCGACCCCATTCGGTCGCTCACCATTCAGTACAGCATCATGCAACGGGCCATGGCCGCCGGGCAGAGAATTTTCGAAGTCCTGGATGTGCCGATCACGGTGCAGGACCGGGCTGATGCACTTGACGTGCCGGACGACGCCAAAGCCATCAGCTTCGAGTCCGTGAGTTTCGCCTATGAGGCGGATCGGCCTGTGCTTCGCGATGTGAGCTTCGAAGTCAGCGCTGGCGAAACCGTGGCGCTGGTTGGGCCTACAGGCTCTGGAAAAAGCACTATTACCTCGCTGGCGCACCGGTTCTACGATGTCGATCAAGGGGCGATAAAGCTCGGCAGACACGACGTTCGAGATTTGACCCAAGCTTCACTGGGACGTCATATCGCGGTCGTGCTGCAAGAGCCTTTTCTGTTTACGGGGACGGTCTACGACAATATTCGCTATCACAGCACCGAGGCGACCAGAGAGCTTGTCGAGCAGGCCTCCCAGGCGGTCGGTGCACACCAGTTCATCATGCGGTTACCTCTCGGCTATGACACCGAGCTCGAGCAGCGGGGCGCCAATCTGTCACTCGGCCAACGGCAGCTGTTGAGTTTTGCAAGAGCGCTGGTGGCCGACACGCCAATATTGGTTCTGGACGAGGCTACGGCCAACATCGACAGCTACACCGAACGCCAGATTCAAAAGGCACTCGAGCGACTGCTGGAGGGCCGTACGGCCATTGTCATTGCACATCGCCTGGCGACCATCCGTAATGCGGATCGGGTGCTGGTGTTGCGCGATGGAGAGATTATCGAACGGGGCACGCACGATGCGCTCATCGAGATGGACGGGTTGTACGCCAGACTCTATAAGATGAACTACGCCTCTTTCGACGACATGACTGACTGACAGGGTCAGTTGATCCGGTGTGGAGTGGCAGAGCTAATGAGTGACACCGCTTTTCTGAATCGCTCTCTGGTGACCACCGATCCGGCGATGGCCGACATCGTCGAGCGCGAGACCCGCCGGCAACAGTACTCTATCGAGCTGATCGCTTCGGAGAATCTGGTCAGTCGTGCGGTTCTGGAAGCTCAAGGGTCGGTGATCACCAACAAGACCGTGGAAGGTTATCCGGGCGCGCGTTATCACGGTGGGGCGAGCGTGGTCGACGAGATGGAGCGTCTTGGCATAGAACGCGCCTGCCAGTTGTTCGATTGCTGCTACGCGAATTTGCAGCCGCACTCCGGCAGTCAGGCGAATCAAACCGTATTCCAGGCCTTGCTGCGTCCAGGCGACGCCGTGCTGAGCATGGACCTCAGTGCCGGCGGGCATCTGAGTCACGGTTCACCCGTGAATCAAACCGGGAGATTCTATGAGGTTGCACACTATGGTGTGCGCCGACAGGATGGCCGCATTGACATGGATGATGTCATGACTTGCGCCGAGCGGCATCAACCCAGGCTCATCATTGCCGGTGGGTCGGCGTATCCCCGTGTCATCGACTTCGAGCGCTTTCGCTCCATTGCCGACTCTGTCGGTGCCTGGCTGCTGGTTGACATGGCCCACATTGCTGGATTGGTCGCCGGTGGCTCTCACCCGAGCCCCATGCGTCATGCTCACGTGGTGACCAGCACAACGACCAAGACCTTGCGCGGCGCCCGTGGCGGCCTGATCTTGAGCGATCACATGGATCTCGGGAAAAAGCTTGACTCTGCGTTGTTTCCCGGTGTGCAGGGCAGTGCTCATTTGCACACCATGGCCGCCAAGGCGGTGTGTCTGGGTGAAGCGCTGGATCCGTCATTTCAAGTGTATGCAAAGCAGGTGGTCGAGAACGCCAGAGTGCTGAGCGCCGGCCTCATGGCGCGTGGTTTCGACATCGTCGGTAACGGCACCGATACCCATCTGGTGCTGGTGGATTTGCGCAGTCGCGCTCAGCAAGGCAACACTGCAGCAACTCGGCTGGAGGCTATCGGTATCAGCTGCAACAAGAACATGGTGCCCTTCGATACCGAGAAACCCTGGGTCACCTCCGGGTTGCGGTTTGGCAGTGCCGCGGCGACCACCCGTGGCTTCGGACCGGCGGAGTTCGAGCGTATCGCTGACGCAGTCGCCGATGTGCTCGATGCGCCGGACGCCGGTGTGGACACCGAACTCGGCCGGGCCGTCAGTCAGACCGTGGCCGAACTCTGCACCGCTTTCCCAATAGCGACCCACTGAATGCGGGTGCTGAGCAGGATCTCGAGAGGAGTCAATGATGAATGACAATAGCGAACCCAAGGCGCGGCCGGTTGGAATCAATCATGTCGCCCTCGAGGTTGGCGACATCGGGCTAGCTCTCGAGTTCTACGCCGGGTTTCTGGACTTCGAGGTGGAAAGTCGGAGCGACGAGGCTGCATTCGTGTACTTTGGCGATCAGTTCATCAATTTCGCGCGCAACAGCGAGCGAGAGGCCGACAAGTTGCGTCATTTCGGGATCGCTGTGGATGACAAGCAACGGGTCGGGAAATGTCTCGAGGCTATGGGTGTCGAGTTACTCGACGGCCGATTCATGGATTTCCTCGACCCGTGGGGCAATCGGGTCGAGATCACCACCTATGTGAACATTCAGTTCACCAAGGCTGACCATGTGCTGGCCGGCATGGGACTTGGTCATCTGAACAAGACCGAGTCCGCTATTGCTGAGTTGCGTGAGAAAGGTATGGCCCCTGACTGAAGGACGGGCGCCGGCTGCTTTGCCGAAATCCCTCACAGAAGTGGATCGATCAAGGACCTACTGGCTGCTGCGCTTCGAGCGTGTTGCCTGCCGGTACGCCGCGAACAATGTGTAAGCGCCGACGGTCACGATCAATGAGGTCGGAAAACCGGCTGGCCCGAAGTGAGTCATCGAGAGTCCCACGACAAACGGTCCCAACAGACCGCCGATGCCAAACAACAACGAGAACACTGCATTTGCAGTCACTAACTTCACACCTTTGAATCGCTCACCGAGCAGGGTTATGCCGACCGTGAATGTGGCGCCCATGGCGCCGCCCCAGATGCTGATGACCGTCCACAGCGCCAGTGCTCGCGGTCGCCACCAAGGGCTCGCGCCGGCTTCGATTAACAGCGGCAGCAGACACACCATGAGAGTCAGGGTGGCGACACAGCCCACCAGAAGCCAGCCGCGGTCGACTTTGTCCGCTAGCCAGCCTATCGGGTATTGGAAGAATATCGCGCCCACGGCGCCGACCCAGATAACCGCATAGCCGATTGATCGGAACTCCGAGCCGAGGATGTCCATGGTGTACAAGTGGGCAAACGACTGCATACCGCCCTCGACAATGCCAAACATGCCCGATGACAGAAGTACCGTCGGGGCCACTAGAAACACCGCCAGCAGCCGCACGCTGCTGGTGTCGCCGGCGGCGTGCTCCAATCCCAGCCGGACGTCGATACGCCGCGTCGGGATCATCAAAACGGAAGCAATCGCAATTGCTCCGATGCCGACCAGAAATGGAGCGAATGTTTCCGGGTCCATGAACGAACCGACGATGGGGCCAACTGCCCAGCCGGCCATGCCGACGGTGCTGTAGATTCCCATCCAGCGTCCCCGTACCCGGTCGTCGACGATTTGATTGACCCAGGTGTCGCCGGCCGTGAACAGCAGCGAGTTACCCACTCCGAGCAGAAACCGCAGCACAAACCACAAGTGGAAGTCTCGAAATAGAGGCAATGAGATGAACATTGTTGCGACCAGCCCGAGCCCGCAGAACACGCAATTGAAGAAGCCGAATCGCGGGATCACACGGGGTGCGAGCATGGCTACCACAATGATGCCCGAGAACTGCGCGGCCGCATTGAGTCCGATTAAAGACTCCGAGTAGCCCTGAAGCCGCAAGGACTCGGACAACATTGGCCAGGCGAGCGAGCTGGTGGTCGAAACCACTGCTAGCGCCGCAACTAGTGCGACCATGCAGATCAGGCGCTCCTGGCGGGTCAGTTTGGGGCTGACTACAGACACGCGTATACGGACTCGCTTGGCGACGGCTGGCCGGGTTCAACACAAGCATAGCTGAGCTCGTGGCTTGCACCAGACCGGCAATGAGCCCCGACGCTTGTGATAGCCAGGGGCGGCGTCTACTCTGGGCCGCCTCGATTCGAGCAGGAGCGGCCATGAGCTGGGTGATTGGCGTCGATGTTGGTGGGACCTTCACCGACTTCTATGCGGTGGATGCTGTCAGTGGTTCGGTATGCATGGAGAAAGTCGCCTCGACACCGGCGAATCCTGCCGATGCCATCCTTGCTGGTCTGGACGCGCTGGAGAGACGTCACGGTGTGGTCTTGAAAGACACGCTGCGACTCGCCCACGGCACCACTGTCGCCACCAATTGCTTGATTCAGCGCAAGGGTGCGCAGGTGGGTGTGGTCACCACCAAAGGATTCAGAGATCTGCTCGAAATCGGCCGCCAGATACGGCCTCATATGTATGACATGCACACCGACTTTCCGGCGCCGCTGGCTGAGCGTCGACATCGGTTCGAGGTTGAGGAACGAGTCAAGTCCGACGGCAGCGTGCATCGTAAGCTGGATACAGCAACGCTCGACGATGTCGTTGCCGCCATTGACGCGTCTTCGATCGATGCCGTGGCGATTTGCTTCCTGTTCTCGTACTTGAATCCGGATCACGAGCGCCGCGTGGCGGAGACGCTCGCAGCGAGATTGCCTGCGATTGGCCTGTCGTTGTCGAGCGAAGTTCAGCCCGAGTTTCGTGAGTACGAGCGATTCAGCACCACTACCATCAATGCCTATTTGCAGCCGGTGCTCGGTGACTACATCAGTCGGCTGGAGCAGCGTCTCGCCGAGTTGTTGCCATGCGCGAGTATTGGCATCAATCAGTCATCAGGCGGGTTGATGTCACTCTCTCAGACACGCAAGTTTCCGGTTCGCACCGCACTCAGCGGACCTGCCGCCGGTGTCGTCGGCGCCGCCGAGGTCGGGCTTCGTGCCGGACGCTGTGACCTGATCACCCTGGACGTCGGTGGAACCAGTGCGGACGTCGCTCTGGTCCGTGATGGTCGGGCGGATATTCGTTTTGACCGTGATGTCGCTGGGTTTCCCATACGATTGCCGATGGTCGACATTCACACCATCGGTGCGGGTGGTGGTTCCATAGCCTGGTTCGATCAAGACGATTTGCTCAAGGTGGGTCCGCTCAGTGCGGGCGCCGATCCAGGTCCTGCATGTTACGGCCTTGGTGGCACCGAACCCACGGTGTCGGACGCAAACTTGGTGCTTGGTCGATTGTCCCCAACGCTTGCCGATGGCGCGTTGAGTCTGGATCGGCAGCTGGCGCTCGACGCCCTCGCCCCCATCAGCGAACGGCTCTCAATGTCGCTGCCCGAGACGGCGCACGGGGTGCTTCGCATCATGATCGCGAATATGGTGCGTGCGCTGCGCACCATTTCCGTCGAACGCGGGCATGACCCACGAGGTTTTTGCCTGATGCCATTCGGTGGTGCTGGACCGTTACAGGCGCGCGAGGTCGCCCAGGAACTCGGCATCGGCGAGATTCTGGTGCCACCGGCGCCGGGAATAATATGTGCCGAAGGCTTGATCGTGTCAGATCTGAAAGAGGATTTTGTCGAAGGTTGCCACGCCGTGGTTGCGTCTGGGGAAATGGGGGCTCTGATAACAGCTCTGGAATCGCTAAAGGCCTTGGCCACGGCTTGGCTCTCGGCCGAGCGAGTCGATGCCGGTGAGGCCACGCTCAGTGCTCAGGCCGACATGCGGTTTGTCGGTCAGAATTTCGAGCTGCGGGTGCCGTTGCAAGAGGCCAGCGCAGCGCACTCGCTGGCGCTCCCCGCAGCTGAGACCTTGCGCGATCGCTTTCTTCAAGCCCATGAGCAAGCCTACGGCTTTGCCTCTCAGACCGATCCAATGGAAGTTGTGAATGTGCGGCTCACGGCCCGCGCGCGTCTCATGGATGCGCCGAAGCTGTCGTTGCCGCCGCGCGGTGACCAGGCGCTCGCAGCCGTCGAGCACCGTGAGGTCGTGTTCGATAGCCAGAAACCGGCAGTGAGTACACCGGTGTTCAAACGCGAGCAGCTGTGCGCGGGCGATGTCATTGCCGGGCCCGCCATCGTGGAGCAGCTCGATAGCACGGTTCCGCACTACCCGGGCGACACTCTGCACGTGCTCGAGAGTGGCGCGCTGTTGATAGAGGTGAGCGATGAACGATTCTGATGTCCAGCTTAATGCGATTGAAATCGAGTTGGTCTCGAATGCGCTGCGTTCGGTGGTGGACGAAGCATTCGTGGCGCTGATGAAGACGGCTTACTCGACGAACATCAAAGAGCGTCACGACCACTCGACGTGCATCATGGATCTCGAAGGCCGGGTAATCGTTCAGGCCAGTCTGGCGATCCCTGTGCATATCGCCTCCATGACCGGACTTGTGAGCTTTGTGCTCGAACGCTACGGAGAAGATGTCAAACCCGGCGACATCTTTATTGCGAATGACCCGCACGCGGCTGGCGGCACCCACTTGCCAGACATCAACATGGCGGCGCCCGTATTCTTCAATGGTGAGTTGGTTGCATTCTTTTGCAACATCGCACACCACGCTGACATCGGCGGAATGGCGCCTGGCAGCATGGCCGGTGGCATGCGGGAGATTTATCAGGAAGGACTCCGGCTGCCACTGGTGCGGTTGTTCGATGCCGGCGAGCTGGACGAGGATTTGCTGGATATGATCTTGCTCAATGTGCGTGTACCGCGTGAGCGCCGGGGCGACTACATGGCACAGGTTTCCGCCAGCCGGCTGGGCGAGCGTCGACTGATGGAACTCTTGGAGCAACATGGCGTCGGCCGGACCCGGCGCGCCTTCGATGAGATCGTGAATGCCAGCGAGCGTCGAATGCGACGTGCACTGGTGGAGCTGCCCGACGGAACTTTCAGCTTCGAGGATGTCATGGATGATGACGGCGTCGCCACCGAGGACATTCACATCAAGCTCGAGGTGAGCAAGCGTGATGATGCCATTTTTTTTGACTTCAGCGGTTCGCACCCGCAGGTCACGGGCAATATCAACACCACATTGAACGCCACCTTGTCGGGCGTAGCCTTCGGACTGAAGGCTTTGCTGGATCCGCACTCGCCGAACAATGACGGTATTTTGAAAGTGTGTGAGCTCAAGGCTGACAGCGGCACCTTGCTCAACTCTGTTGCGCCCGCCTCAGTCGCGGCGCGCGCACACACTTGCCAACGTATCATTGATGTCGTTTTCGGCGCTTTGGCCGACTGTCTGCCGGAGCGCGCCATGGGAGCCAGCAATGGAGCGAATACCACCGCGGTGTTCGCTGGCCGGGATCCTGAGAGTAATGACACCTATGTGTATCTGGAGACGCTAGGCGGTGGTTGTGGTGCACGTTCGTTCAAAGACGGAAAGGACGGTGTCCAGGTCGGGATTACCAACACCTCGAATCTGCCGGTCGAGGCCATAGAGCTCGAGTTTCCGCTACTCATCGAAGAGTACTCACTGGTTGAGAACTCGGGTGGGGCGGGACGTTATCGCGGTGGTCTGGGGTTGCGGCGGGTGGTGCGGCCGTTGCATGAGGACTGCATTTTCAACGGTGTGGGGGAACGCTTCCGGCACCGCCCATGGGGTGTGTTCGGCGGCGAGCCCGGATCTGCGGGTCGGTTCTTGTTGCGGGACGACAATGGCGGTGAGACCAAACTCGGCAACAAACCCAATGAAGTGTTGATCAACCCTTGGCAATGTCTGGTGGTAGAGACCCCTGGGGCCGGTGGCTATGGCGATCCGGACGAGCGTGATCCGGCCGATGTCGAAGCAGACACGCTCGGTGGCAAAGTCTGCTGACGCTGAAGCGGTGGTCCGCCGGTTTGTTCCGGACACCCTCGATCATGTCGGTCAACACGGATTCAGTGTCGCGTGGTTGTGCCAGTGCGACGCCTCGACCGGCCCACAGGGAGCTGAATTCGGTACTGCCCTTGCCTTCTGCTGCAGCCTTCAGTTCTGTGCCCTGCACGGATTTGCGTGCCGCAGTGGTCCACCTCGGCCACGATGCGGTCAAACCGATGACGCTGCTGTTCGTGGTGGTGCAGGTCTACAATGTCGGAAAGCGCACGAAAGTGCAGCAACATCTGCGTCGCATCCGGCGGCACAGCACGCTCGCTGCAGCCTTGTGACATCTGAGCGCGCACACGCGACGCCCCTCGATTGTCTTCCACGCGATGCCGGTCGGTTTGACCTCAGTTGTTCTCCACCAAATCCAGCGACGACCGGCTCAGCCGTTCTACACCGTCTTCCTTGACCAACACCGAGTGACCCCAGCACATCGCGTAGCCGCTGTCCGAATCCATCAGAATCATGTGCAGAAAATACACGTTGCCAGCGTTCATGATGAGTGGATTGCCCTTGTAGAACATCGGGAAGTCGACCCAGATCGGGTTGTAGATGGCGCCCATACCGTAGCCGCAGGCGTTCATCCGCGCCTGCGCGAAGCCATGTTTGTCGAACACCCTGGCGTGGGCGTCGAACACATTGCCCATCGGCTCGCCGGGACGTACCGCGGCCTCGCACGCCTCGAGCGCCTCGACACAGGCGGCATGCATGCGCTTCTGCACGTCATTGGCCTTGCCGACCAACAAGGTGCGCATCATGGCTGCGTGATAACGGCAATAGGCGCCAGCCCACTCCAACGTCATCTGATCGGGAGACTTTAAATGACGTCGACCGGATTGATACCGGCAAAGCAGTGCTGCCGGCCCGGAACCAATGATAAACTCATTCCCGGCGTAGTCGCCTCCCCCTTTGAAAACGGTGCCTTGCATGGCAGCTAGGATGTCACCCTCGAAGGCCCCTTCGTGGGTGAGTTCGATGGCGGCATCCAGCCCATCGTCCGAGAGCTCTGCCGCACGTCGGTGATATTCGATCTCACGCGGGCTCTTCTCGCGGCGGAGTAGCGTCACCAGATCCGACGCATCGACGAACGACGCAAACGCATCCAGCGACTCTTCCAGCAGTCGCCAGTTGTGGGCACTCAGACCGACAGTGTTGAACTCGATGCCGAGATGTTTGCCCTCCAGTCCAAGCGTGCTCAACAGCGCTTTCAGCTCAGCGGCCGGTTTCGCTCCCTCGACGTCGACCCAGATGTGAATCTGGTCATCATCGAGAATCGAAGTTTGCTGGGCTTGCCGCAGATCAGGGGTACGGGTGAATAAGTGGAGATCGGTCGCCGTCAGCACCAGACATTGAAACATGGCAAAGCCGAATGTGTCGTAGCCGCAGATATAGAAGTGACTCTCCGGGGCAAACATGAGCAAACCGTCGATCTCGCGCTCGTCCAGAGAGGCTCTTGCTCTAGCGATTCTGTGTTCGAACTCTTCTGTGCTGAAGTGCACCGTCAATGGTTCTGTCCCTGGTAGATAATGATTTTCAGTCCGGAGCTGTACGAGGCGGTTCGCCGAGTACGGCAGTCAAGGTGCTGTCGTTGTAGAGAAGACCTGGTTGCCGGTCGTACGCGTACAGTGCGATCAAGCGATCGGGCTCGCCCTCGGTGACCGGACTGACTCTGTGCAGCGAGCGATGCCCATTGAACAAGCACAAGGTACCCGGCTCGATGGCGATACGCTTCACTTGCCGACCATCACCCTTGATGATGGCTTCCACGGCATTGTAGTTCTCGTCTTCTCCGCGCAGATAAGGAACATACTCATAATGTCCGCCCGCGCGTGCACTGCTCAACAACAACGACACCGCACCGTCGTTGCTGTCGAAGTGCCAGCCGTGCCGGGAACCCTGGGTCATCACTTTTACATTGACGGACAAATAGGGACATTCGACCGGATACAGGGCGGCAACATTCAGTACGCGGCGAACGAACTGTGTCAGCTCCGGATGGCGAAACAGACGCAGCAACGCACGGTTCTCGTCGAAATGGTTTCGTGTGATTGAACCGAGCTTGTGCGGTGAGCGTACCTGCGCCGGGTGGCCATTTGGAAACACCGAGGCATCACGCCAACTCCAGGGGGTACGTTGACTGTCGACCCAGATGGCATGCTCTTTGTTAGCAAGGACCTCGGTGCGCATGTCCTCGAGCGCTGCCGGGCGAAGAAACCCAGGCAGTAGACACAGCGCTTCACGAGCGAGTCGCTCGCGGCACTCTTCGACCAGTTCAGCGCCTCGCTCCTCTGGGTCGTGGATGGGGTATCTCTTCAGGTCGGCGAGCTCAGCCAGAGTTTGCATGACGATGTGGACTCACGACTTGTTCAGAGGTGCCAAGGTGACGGCAAGACTGCCCGAGCATCATTGTTGATGCTGCCGTCGAGTGTCAATTGCCATCGGTGCGCCGGCTCGGACGCGCCCAGCACGCTGCTAGTCAAACTACGTATGACCTGTATGATCCTCCTGTTTTAGTTCCACCATTTGATTCAACAGGAGAGCCGGTGAAAGCTCGATTCAATGGCAACTTCACCCAACAGCTGCCGATACCCGAAGAGGGCATAGAGCGGGCCGTCGAGATCATGCGCTCCGGCCGTCTGCATCGCTACAACGTGGTGGCCGACGAAGTGCCGGAGACGGTACGACTCGAGCAGGCGTTTGCCGACTACATGGGCGTCGAGTTCTGCCTGGCCTGCACCTCCGGGGGCTATGCCTTGCAGACCGCGTTGCGCGCCTATGGTGTAGCCGCCGGCGAGCCGGTTTTGACGAATGGCTTTACGTTGTCGCCGGTGCCGGGGTCAATTTCCGCCGCCGGCGCAAAGCCGGTGCTGGTGGAGATCACCGACCAGCTGGTCATCGATCTGGAGGATTTACGCCGCAAAGCTGACGACAGCGGGGCGCGGATCTTGATGTTGTCGCATATGCGCGGCCACATCGCGGACATGGACGCACTCACGTCCCTGACCGATCAAATCGGACTCGCTGTGATCGAAGACTGCGCACACACCATGGGTGCGCACTGGAAAGGCGCGCGGAGCGGCAGTCACGGTGTCGCAGCCTGCTTCAGCGTGCAAACCTACAAACACATCAATTCCGGTGAGGGTGGCTTCATCACCTCCAATGATGCGGAGCTCATGGCGAGGGCGACGCTGCTATCGGGCTCCTACATGCTCTACGGGCGTCACCACAATGTGCCGGCCGATGAGGTCTTCGAGCGTGTGCGTCTGACTACGCCGAATTGCTCGGGACGCATGGACAATCTGCGTGCCGCTATTCTGCGTCCGCAGTTGGCGCGGCTCGACGAGCTCGTCGAGAGCTGGAATGAACGCTATCGTGCAGTCGAGGCGGGGCTGCGATCCCGTGACGGCATTGTGCTGCGCGAGCGGCCGCCGGCCGAGCACTTCGTCGGCAGCTCCATTCAGTTTCGAATCGACACACTGGAAGATGCCGAGATAGAAGCATTCATCGACGCCTGCCTGGCGTGTGGCGTCGAGCTGAAGTGGTTTGGCGGCGCCGAGCCGGTCGCCTACACCAGCCGCTATGACAGCTGGCAGTATCTCGATGCCCAGAAGCTCCCGGTCACCGACCGTATCCTGTCGAGACTGTTCGATATGCGAATCCCACTGACATTCTCGGTCGAGGACTGCGAGCTGATCGCACAGATCATTTGTCAGTGTGTTGATGAGGTGCGCGGAGTACACACGTCCAAGGCAAGCTGACTGATCACCCGACCAAGGAGCCAGAGTTGGCCATAGAGTATCTCAAAGAAGCACAGAAGACGGCTGCCACCGGTGAAGACGACGTCCGCGATCGCACCGAGGAATTGCTCGCGAGAATCGAGCGAGGCGGCGAAGATGTGGCGCGGGAGTGTGCCGCCGAGCTCGATGGCTGGACTGGCGATATCGTCGTCAGCGACGAGATGTTCGATCGCGCCGAGCAGTCGATACCCGATGCGCTCAAGCGCGACATTAATCTCGCTCATGATAACGTGCGCCGCTTCGCCGAGGCTCAGTCCAAGACTCTGACCGACATGCAGCTAGAGGTTTCGCCCGGCCTGATCGCCGGTCAACGGCAGATACCGGTGACAACCGCGGGTTGTTATGTGCCTGGTGGGCGTTACAGCCACGTTGCCTCGGCGGTGATGACGGTGACCACCGCCAAGGTCGCCGGTGTCGAGAACATTGTCGCTTGCTCGCCGCCTCGACCAGATGTGGGGATTGCCCCGGCGATTCTCTATACGCTCAAGCTGTGCGGCGCGGACCGGGTGCTGAATCTCGGTGGTGTGCAGGGTATTGCCGCGCTGACCTATGGACTGTTTGGGGCGCCGCCAGCCGACATTCTGGTCGGGCCCGGGAATCAGTACGTCGCCGAGGCGAAGCGCCTGCTGTTTGGTCGGGTGGGTATCGACATGTTTGCCGGTCCGACCGAGACCATGGTCATCGCCGACGCCAGCGCGGACGCTGAAATCGTCGCCTGGGACCTGGTTGGTCAGGCGGAGCATGGTTACAACTCGCCGGTGTGGCTGATTGCACTCGACCGCGCCTTGGCGGAACGGGTCATCAAGGTCGCGCCGGCTATGATTGACTCCTTGCCAGGAGTGAATGGTGAGAGCGCTTATGCAGCATGGCGCGACTATGCCGAAGTCGTGTTGGTGGACACGCGTGAGGAGGCCGTTCGTCTCTCCGACCAGCACGCCTCGGAGCATCTGCAAGTACAGTGCGAGGATCTGGATTGGTGGCTCGAGAACTTGCGCAATTACGGGTCACTGTTTCTCGGCGAAGAAACTACGGTCGCATTCGGTGACAAGGTCAGTGGACCGAATCATGTGCTGCCGACCAAAGGTGCGGCCCGCTACACTGGTGGCTTGTCAGTCGGCAAATTCATGAAGACCGTGACCTGGCAGCGCATGAGTCGTGATGCCAATCGGACCATCGGTGGCGCGACGGCGCGAATCTCTCGTCTTGAGGGTATGGAGGGGCATGCGCGAACTGCGGGCATACGGCTCGAGAAATGGTTCCCCGGTGAAAAATTCGAACTCGAAGTCAAAGGAGATGCCTGATGGCTGACGATGCCCTGCGTGACCGCGAGCTGTATGCGGGTGCCGACGCCCCAGCGTTGTCAGCGAGTTCGGCCGAGTCGATATCACGCCGTCCTCAAGACATGGTGCCCGCCGAGTTCTTGCGCTCGGTGTCACAACGCACGGACCGCCATGGCCTGATTTACTTTCTGGGTCACTACGCGCTCATCGCGATCGGTGCGGTTGTCTGTTGGTTCACGCTCTTTACGCTCTGGTTCTGGCCGACCCTGCTTGTGTACGCAGTGGTCATCGGTTTTTTGTTTTCGCCACTGCATGAGTGCGCACATGCCACGGCCTTCAAGACACGCTGGCTGAACGAAGCGGCATTGTGGATCACGGCGCTGGTCTACATCGTTCCGCCGTATTACTTCCGCTACTTCCATTTGGGACATCATCGCTACACACAAGTGCCGGGCAAGGACCCGTCGCTGGTACTGCCAGAACCGGCCAATGTGTGGCAATACCTGTGGTACTGCGCGGGTCTCTGGTTCTGGTGGCGCAATCTCAGCTGGATGCTGCAGCATGCGTTCGGCAAGGTGCATCCGAGTAGCGCCGATTATGTGCCGCATGCGCGTGGGTCACTGATGGTGACCGAAGCCCGAGTGATGTTGTCGTTCTATGTCGCAGTATTGGTTGTTGGCGCTTTGCTGCAAGCGCTCGATGTGCTGATAGTCTGCTGGCTGCTGCCCCGGTTGCTCGGTGAACCCTTTCAGCGTGTAATGCGTGTCGCCGAGCATGTCGGCTGTGACGAAAGTACCGATCTGCTGAACAACACGCGCACCACCAGAAGCAATGCCCTGGTGAACTGGATTGCTTGGCAGATGCCTTTTCACGCCGAGCACCATTTGTTTCCGAGCGTGCCCTTCCATGCACTGCCCCGTCTGCACCAGGCAACCGCGTCCCAGGTTGTCGTCGAGACCGGCGGCTATCTGGTTGGCCAGTTGAAAATTGTACGCTGGCTGTTACGCGATCGGAGTGACCCGGCAACTCTTGCTCGCCGGCCCTGACAAGCGGTTGGCGTGCGCCGTGCGTTCACTCGTTGCCGGAGGTGGTGAACGCCGCTCACGCCGGTGCTGGCAGACACGCGGTGCGTAGCGCTTCGATGTTGATTGCGTGGAACGCACCGAGTATGCGCTTGGCAAGCTCGAGGAAAACACCGGAATTGCTTCGCCCAGCTTGCCGGCCCCGCGGCGCTACCCGAGTGAGGCGGGCATGATGCCACCGCGCATGGAGCCGGCGTCGGTGTTGCGCCAAAGCACTTCGTGATCGACGGGCAACGGACGGTTGTTCGGCATACACAACCAGACGCGTAGCAATACCCGTTCGAGGTTGCGTGACACATCGTTCTCGAACGCCGAACGTGAGTGATAGACCACGTGGTTGTTCAGCAGCTGGATATCGCCGGGCTCGAGACGCATGCTCATGCACAATCGCTCCGCCGTCTCGGCGAGAACATCCAGTGCCCTCCATTGCTGTGCAGACATTTTTGGCACATCGGGTATCAGTTGGGCCGCCTCGATATAGGTCCTGGAGTAATGGCTGGTGAAGTGACCATCGGCCAGGCCAAACACCGGCAGCACATACACCTGTGATTCGCCGCCTTCTTCTTCGCCTAATCGCGAGCGATGGTAGCTCTGGAACAACAGATCGAGCAGTTGTGGATGCTCATTCAGCATGGCGTTGTGCACCGCGGCGGTGCTCTCGATTTTGCTCAGTCCTCCACGCGCGGCCTGATTGACGCAAAGCAGCGCCACCACATCAGTGCGGTCGGTGTGAAATCTGAGTGGCGCGGTGGAGGCGGTGCGTGCCCGGGATGACAAGAACGTCTGGTCACCTTCGCCGAGCTGGCCATAACGAAGGCCGACGTCGGGACCCTCGTTACGGATCTGGCGAAGCAGCTGACCTCCAGAGTTCTGAAACACGGGTGTGCCGAGGGTTCGACACAGACCCATGAACAACAATGCGCACTCCGCCTCGGTGTAGCGCTCTACAGGCAGGCCACGCAGGCGCACAATTCCGCAGCCGCGCTCCAGTTCTTCGGCTATACCCTGCAGCCAGCCTTCGAGGCCGGTGAGTGGGAAACTGTCGTTCGAGAGGGTCTCGATGCTAGCGCCTCTGCGAACGGCAACGTTAAGCGCGGAGTCCAGCACGTCGACCTTCTCTGCGTCGAACTCGTGTTGCCAGCGCGTGTCCGGCTCCAGCTGAGCG
>MDTE01048662.1_pt1 | contig 28785 bp, 28 predicted proteins | sample 811231 | NCBI WGS metagenome assembly MDTE01 (sample SAMN05326651, study PRJNA326480) | marine metagenome | isolation source: seawater | place: Indian Ocean: Red Sea | collected 2010 | reverse complement strand
TTAAATTCATACGGTTTACAATTTTGGACCATATGTGCAAAAGCACAATCAAACTCAAATTGTGATGATTGGATAATTTCTACTATTGGTTTTGATGGACAATACATAATGATAGATTTTCAGAGAAACATAGTAGTAGTTAGAGCAAGTTTATATGCGCCAATACAAAATCTGTCACAAGATAGAAAAATGAAATTAAATCCAAGCAACCTGACTCAGTCTAATTGGATTGCAACTGTTCCTAATGGATTGGGCTCATCGGCAAACCCAAATATAAGCGCAAGTGCATTCTTTGAGCTTGTAGCAAATTCGATAAACTAACTATCTAGATTTTATTTTACAGTTACAGATTGATAAGTTAATGATAGTCTGGATATATCAAATGGCGGTCGAAAGTACCCTGCAAATTCTCCTTTAGGATTTAATAGAATTATATTATTAACATGATTATCCAAATGAGAGTGATCCATTTCATTTTTACTAGGCATCATGGTGTTGACAGACAATTGTGTGGAAAGATTCAATAGCATTGCATGATTATTTGCTACTCCGATAAAATCTTTATCAAAGCCTTTGGCATACTTATGAATATCCTCAGGTGCATCTCGGTCTGGATCAATAGAGACAAGAACCCATTGCTTGTCGTCTAATGGAAAATTTTTAGCTCTTAAAATTTCTATTAACTTGGACATCTGGTACATTGTCGTTGGGCATTCATCAGGGCATCTTGTAAAACCAAAATACATTAAAGTCCATTTTCCAATTAAATCTGCTTTAGTAAACTCAATATTATTTTCTGAATAAAAAACAAAGTCTGAAATTTGTATTGGCTCTTGATATAAAAATAATCCATTGTTATATAGCTCCTCATTACTCAAGATCCTTGGCGAGGATAGCTTATTTACAAAGAGGAATAAAACTACTCCAATAAAAACTAATATAAGTAAAATATTTATCCTGATGCTCATTAGCTTAATATTATAAAATGATCTAAAACAAAACCTAAAAAAATCAAAAAAATATAATATATAGAATACTGAAAAGTTTTCATTGCATCTTCATCGTTCGAGCTAAAATATAGGCGAATAGAATAATATAAAAATAATGTACTGAAGATTAATGCTGAAAATAGATAGATCACTCCAGTCATCATTACAACATAAGGCAGAATACTCACAACAAACAACATCACTGTATAAAGTACGATTTGTAATTTTGTAAATGCTACTCCATGAGTTACTGGCAACATAGGAATCGACTCTTTGGCATATTCATCTTTTCGATATATTGCTAAAGCCCAAAAATGTGGAGGCGTCCAAATAAAAATTATTAAGACAAGTAAAAGTGCATAAGGGTCTATTGTATTTGTAATTGCTGCCCATCCTAGCAGGGGTGGCGCAGCGCCAGCGAGACCTCCAATGACTATATTTTGTGGTGTTGCCCTTTTTAAGTAAACCGTATATATAAATGCATACCCTATCAAAGAAGCTATAGTTAAAATCATTGTTAAAGTATTTACGAAAAAATATAGAATTAAGGCTCCAATTGTCCCAATTACCAGTGCAAAAATAGAAGCATGAGTTGCTGATAGTTGCCCTTTTGGAATCGGTCTCTGGTCAGTTCTTGTCATTGCAGCATCTGTCTTTCTATCTATTACCTGATTAATAACTGCTGCAGAAGCGGCACAAAGCGCAATACCTGAAAGTGCTACAAAAAGATAAGCAAATGAACTAACTTCATCTTCTGCTAGAAGCATGCCAACAAATGCACATATAAGCATCATGTATACAACATTTGGCTTGCATAACTGATAATAACTTTTTAAAAGTGTCATTTTTTCCAGGCCAAATAATTAACCGTAAACATTGCTAATAAAAGACATGCAGCAATTAAATTATGACCAATTGCGATATATAAGGGCAAAACTTCAACAACATTAATAATTCCTAATGCAATTTGAGTTAATAATAATACACCTAGAGTTGATGCAAGAGGAGCCGCAGCAGAAAACCACAATCTAGACATCAATACTAAAAATAAAACTGTAACTACCAGCGCCCAAACTCTATGCGAATAATGAATGGCTACTCTGGCGGGATTATCAAGTAAACCGTAAAGATAGTTTGGTCCAACTTCTTGATTAAGATTAAAACCGTTTTTAAAATCCATATCAGGTAAGTACTTTCCTTGGCAAGTAGGAAAATCTGCACAAGCAAGAGAAGCATAGTTTGTGCTTGTCCAAACGCCTAAAAAAATTTGTATTAGTAGCGCAAAGAAAACAATCCCAGCTAGGTATTTTAGATGTTTTATATTAATAGTATTTAACATTACTGAATTGCTAGACTTCAAATATATTAGGTAGAATAAAGTTAATGTGGCAAAACCACCGAATAGGTGTGCAGTTACGATAATTGGCAACAATTTTAAACTTACTGTTAAATATCCAAAAAGACCCTGACAACATATAAAAAATAAAAGAAATATTGACCAGTTTCTTATAGATCGCAGTTTTTTATCAAAATAATTATTGTTAGAGGATGTAGAAGAAATTACTAACAAAATTATAGCTATTAAGCCAAGACCAGCTGCAAAATATCTATGCACAACCTCTGGAATAGCTTTATTTATATCGTATGGAAATGTTGGGTATCTACTTTCCGCTAATGCGATTTCTGCTTCTGTGGTAGGAAATACCACAAAGCCATAACATCCTGGCCAGTCGGGACAACCAAGACCAGCATCAACTAGCCTTGTCCAAGCGCCTAAAGCAATAACGACAAATGCCATCCCTATACCAATTAATGATGTGTTTTTTATATAATTCATTAGATTAATTTTTTTAAGTCTTTTAAGATTAATTTTGGATCAAGCGTTGGATCAAAATACATCACGGCTCGTCCGTAAGGGTCAATTATAAATATTGGATTTTCAATATTAAAATTTATTTTAGAGTTTCTTTGTAAAACATTTAGAAGCACTCCATTATTATCTTTTATAAAGATAAGTCTTGGATACTCTTCTTGTATCTCTTTGAAATCATCTTGAGCAAATTTATTAGAATAAAAGGCGATCCTTTTAACCTTGTTTATGTCTCTATTCAATGCAACATTTAATTGCCTCATTAGATATAGAGATTCTTTGCTTTTATTAATATCTGTTATATAAACCGACATAACCCATTTTCCATCTTCAAATTCAAGCAAATCCATTTGGTTATCAGAATCCTTAAACTGATTAAAATTAAAATAACTTTTAAAGAAAATTCCATTATTGGTTGTTCCTACAGGCAATGCAGAATTCTTATAAACGTTGTTAAAATAAATAGTCGTTAGGCTAATAATTAAAATTGGAGTTATAAGCAAGGCTATTAAAACTAATTTATCAGAGCTTATTATTTTATTTTTCATTTTTCTTAAATCCAATCCATGCAAACATTAAGCAAAGCACAACAAACATCGTAAACCATTGTGCAGCATAACCATAATGCTTTGCTGGCATCATATTAGTGGGGCTTATGCCAATATATTCAAGAGCGTTGTCCATAATTGGGTCAGCCAGTAAAACGAATGGATATATGTCTTGATCATATTCTTTCTTTAAAATATCTATGTTTTTACTTTGTGAGACTTTTGGCCAGTTTTCAGATACAACTTCCTCAGAAAGCAGAAGGCCTAACTCGGGGGACTCTAAGACCCCAGTTATCTTGATCTTTTTAGTATATGGTTTGATCTCTGGCAATATATCTCTTGAGATCCCTCGCTCTACCCAGCCTCTATCAACAAGGAGCAATTTGTCTGCATTATCAATCTCTAACGGAGTTAAAACTTTGTATCCTGCTATTCCTTTATTAACAACATTATCAATATAAATAGATCTTGTATTATCAAACTGACCATAAACGTATACCCTATCCCATTTAATAGATGCTTCAGTAAAAATTTTGGCTGGTTTTTTTTGGCTGTTTTCAAATAAATTTAAAAGGTCGTTTTTTTCTTTACCCCTTTCGATTTGCCAAATACCTAGAAAAAAAAATAAGGAAGCAAAAATTAGAAAAAAAATGCTAATTTTTATTCCTGGTTTAAATTTGTTTTTTTTCATATCTATAAAACTTTTTATGTTTTAAAATTTAAAGGTGATTACAACCTTAATATATATTTTTTTACCTTTATTAATTTTATCCCTTGCTGGGGGATTATTCTTTCTATTTTTTGATAAAGGAAACAAAAATAGAAAAAGAACAGTTTATTTACTGGGCTTCCGAGTATTTTTTGCTGCAGTTTTAATCATTCTTGTAATTATTGGTCTCTATACTGGCGAGCTAGGAAATCCTGCGCCATTTGGAAATTAGTATTAAAGAATATATACAAATAAAAATAGCATAACCCATACTACATCAACAAAATGCCAATACCATGATGCGGCTTCAAATCCAAAATGATCATGTTGTTCAAAATGTCCGGCAAAAACAGATCTACTGAACATGACTGCTAGCATGAACCCTCCCATCATTACATGAAATCCATGAAAGCCCGTGAGCATAAAGAAAGTGGACCCATAAATGCCTGCATTCAAAGTTAGTCCGTAGTGAGCATATGCTTCATAATATTCAAGGGCTTGAAGGCCTACAAATATAAGAGCCAATGCAACAGTAATTCCTAAAAATACATTAAATCCTGTTTTTTTCCCTGCTTTAAGATATAAATGCGCAATATGCACAGTAACGCTAGAGCTTAAAAGAACTACAGTATTCCATAATGGAAGCCACAACAAAGCGTGATCCCATCCAGGCCATGACATATTTTTTTTCGCAAGCTCAAAACTTGCTCCTTCGTCTGGAGTAGTCATCACTGGCCAATCTGAAACAAATCCTTGGTGTAGTTCAATGGCAGCAATTGCTGCACCTTTTTCACCTTCTCCGGCAAGCCAAGGAACTGCAAAAGTTCTCACGTAAAAAAGCGCCCCAAAAAAAGCAGCAAAAAACATCACTTCCGAAAAAATAAACCAAGCCATTCCATATACGTATGATTGTTGCAGTTGGTTGGAATCTAATCCTGCTAAATGTTCTTTAATTACTTTTCTAAACCAGAAAAACATTGTTAAAAATAAAGAGCCTAGTCCAATATATAAAATATATACATAATTATAATTTGGTGCATCTGTAAATTTACCAGAAGTATTATTAATGAAACTAGAAGCTCCCATTACTAATATAAATAATGAAAATGCCATAAAAATAGGAAATCTACTTTTTTCTGGTACGTAATAACTTCCCCCGCTCATAAGACTTACTCCATTTCCATATGATGTTGGGCTATTGCAGCAGCATCATAATCAGTTATATCAAAAATTGTATAAGATAAAATTATATTTTTTATGTTTGACGGTAAATCATTCGAAACAAGAAGTTTGACGGGCAGTAGAGCTTCTTCTCCAGGCATAAGCTCTTGTTGCTCAAAACAAAAACATTCAAGCTTCTTCAAATAGTCTGCAGCATTTGAGGGCGCAACGCTAGGTACTGCCTGAGCCATCATTTTTTTACCGGTTGTATTTTTAACATAAAAAGTTGCAGAGTAATACTTGCCTGTTTCGATTTCCATAACCTGTTCCGATGGCTTAAAAGTCCATGGCATGTTTTCGTTATTGGTAGATATAAATTGAAGCGCTATTGGTCTGCCTGATTCGAGCAATAAATCATCATCATGTTCTGACTGAAAAACTTTACCATTGAGACCGGTTACTTCACAAAAAACATCATAAAGAGGAACTAATGCAAAACCAAAAGCAAACATCAGCGGCACAGCTACAACAAGTTTTATTAATGTTTTTTTAGCTCCTTTGTTCATTAATCAACCTTCGGTGGAGTGGAAAAAGTATGATAAGGTGCAGGAGATGCTACAGTCCATTCTAGTCCCTGTGCACCATCCCAAACTCTATTAGTCGCCTTCTTGCCGCCCAAAACAGTTTTGACAACTATAAATAAAAATAATATTTGAGAAAATCCAAATAAAAATGCGCCTATACTAGACACCATGTTCCAGTCAGCGAACATAAGAGCATAATCTGGGTACCTTCTTGGCATGCCTGCCAACCCAATAAAGTGTTGCGGGAAAAATGCTACATTTACTCCTATAAATGAAAGCCAGAAATGAAGTTTTCCTAATCTTTCATCATACATATTGCCGCACCATTTTGGTATCCAGTAATAAACTGCAGCCATTATTGAAAAAACAGCTCCAGGAACTAAAACATAATGAAAATGTGCTACAACGAAATAAGTATCATGATACTGAAAGTCTGCAGGAACTATAGCTAACATTAATCCAGAAAGGCCTCCGATTGTAAACAGAACCACAAATGAAATGGCAAATAACATTGGTGTTTCAAAAGTTATAGAACCTCTAAACATAGTCGCTACCCAATTGAAAACTTTAACACCTGTGGGAACTGCAATTAACATTGTTGCCCACATAAAAAATATCTCAGCTGCCAAAGGAAGGCCTACTGTAAACATATGATGGGCCCAAACGACAAAAGACAAAATTGCTATTGATAGCATTGCCCATACCATTGAAGAATATCCAAAAAGTTTTTTCCTTGAAAAGGTTTCAATGATGTGAGAGACAATTCCAAAAGCTGGAAGTATCATGATATAGACCTCCGGATGCCCAAAAAACCAAAAAATGTGCTGAAATAATACCGGATCTCCTCCACCGGCTGCATTAAAAAAACTTGTTCCAAAATGGATGTCCATTAGCATCATAGTTACCGCTCCAGCTAAAACTGGCATAACAGCTATTAACAGGTATGCGGTAATTAACCATGACCAGACAAAGAGAGGCATTTTCATCAATGTCACTCCCGGTGCACGCATATTCATTATTGTGACAACAACATTAATAGATCCCATAATTGAAGATGCGCCCATTATATGAACCGAAAATATAAAGAAGGTGACACTGGGTGGGGCATATGTGGTTGATAGTGGAGCGTAGAAAGTCCATCCAAAATTTGGTGCGCCGCCAGTCATAAATAAAGAAGATAATAAAATAAAAAACGCAAAAGGTAGTATCCAAAAACTTAAGTTATTCATTCTAGGCAATGCCATATCTGGAGCCCCTATTTGCATTGGTATTAACCAATTTGCTAAACCTACGAATGCAGGCATGACCCCGCCAAAAATCATAATCAATCCGTGCAATGTAATCATTTGGTTATAAAACTCTGGTTCCACAATTTGCATTCCTGGTTGAAACAATTCAGCCCTTATAACCATCGCCATTGCTCCGCCCACCAAAAACATAGCAAAACTAAACCATAAATATAGTGTGCCTATATCTTTATGATTTGTGGTATACAGCCATCTTGTAATTCCTTTTGCCGGACCGTGGTGGTCATCATGATGATTTTCTATAACTGCGCTCATATTATTTTCCTAGTTTATTTTTCTTTCTTTGTATTGAACTATATCTTTTGGTATGACAATTTCGCCATCGCCATCCTCAGCATTCCCCCAAGATTGTCTTGTATATGTTATTACTGCTGCCATATCTACTTCCGCTAATTGATCTGCAAAAGATTGCATTGCAGCACCTTGAACTCCTTCCATTAAAATTTCAATGTTTCTTCCTTTATCATTTAAAACTACGTCACTTCCTGCAAGATTGGGAAATATTCCAGCAATTCCTTGGCCATCACTTTGATGACAAGCAACACAATTTTTTTCATACAAATCTGCTCCTCTTTGAACAAGTTCTTCTGCAGTCCATTCTTTAGTAGTTAATTCTGCAAGCCTAATTGCTTCTTGTTTTTTAACATATACCCACTCATCATATTCATCCTGTTCTACAACCTTTACAACTATAGGCATGAATCCATGTTCTTTACCGCACAACTCAGTACAATTACCTCTATATACTCCTGTTTGGTCTACTTTAGTCCATGCCGTATTTACAAACCCAGGAATAGCATCTTGTTTTATTGCAAATGCCGGAACCCACCATGAATGAATAACGTCTTTAGAAGTTATGAGGAACCTAACTTTTTTTCCTTTAGGTATGAGAACCATTTCATCAACTTCTTGCAGATAATATTCTCCCTTAGGTACAAGATTGTTGATTTCATCCCAATCAGTTGATAGCTTTGAAGTAAAACTAACATCATCCTCTAAATATCTATATTGCCACTTCCATTGCGAACCAGTAACTTGAATATTTACATCGCCTGCCTCGTCATCATAAATTTTTATTAAGGTTTTTGATGCTGGTACCGCCATAGCAATCAATATTAAAAAAGGGATAATAGTCCAAGCTATTTCAAGCTTATGATTATCAGTGAATGTAGCTGGGACTGGGTTTCTCTTTTTTGAGTGAGCCCACATTGAATAAAAAATAACACTGAAAACTAAAAGCCCAATTGCAAAACAAATCCAAAAAATAATCATGTGCAACTCGAATACTTCATTGCTTATATCGGTGACGCCTCTAGTCATATTTAAAGCAAACCAGTCAGCTTTAACTAAAGACGGAATCGAAAGAAGTATGGCAAAAAATGTATTTAGCTTGATTATGTTTATAGTTTTTAAGTACATGTCAGATTAATTGGCCAGTAATTATATCAAAATAAAATTTAGTTATAGTGTATTATAAGCTATTTATATATATACAACAAAGAAAATAGTATTTTTTGCTGTGTATCATATCTTTTTGTTAAGAGTTTTTCTATTAGTTTTTATCTTTGTTTTGTCTGTAATCTGTAATATTTATTACATTATTAATTTTTGTATTTTTAGATAAGTTATCTTTTGGTTTTTGTTCGGAATAACTACACTTTACACAATAGATCTTATTGTTGTCTGGACTTAACGCAATGGTATCTATTTCATTGCATTGAGGGCATTTAGCGCCAGCAATGAATTGTATAAATTTAGTCATGTTCGCATTTTAATTAAGTCTTGAATTACTGGATCGGTATCAGGAAAAATATTAAACCATCTTTCAAAAGAATGTGCGGCTTGATGAACAAGCATTCCTAGCCCATCATAAACATTATCTGAATATCTTGAGGCCCACTTACAAAAAGGAGTTTCAGCAAGGGAGTAATTTAAATCATAAAAAAAGGTTTTCTTATCTAATAGAAGTAAATCTAATGGCGGTTTAAATTTACCAGTAAGGCCTGCTGAGGACCCATTTATAATCAAATCGTATTGTATGGTCTCATTCGTTTCGATTTGAAAGTTTGTCATTGAACTATATTTTCGAATTAAACGTTCGGCATTTTGTTGTGTTCTATTAATAATAGAAATCAAACTTACATTATTTTTAGCTAAAACATATAGAATACTTTCAACTGCAGCTCCAGCCCCTATTATGCAAACATTTTTTTGATCTAAGCTAAGTCCTTTAGAAACTAAATCGTCAGCAAAACCTATCCCGTCAGTTGAATGCAAATACAAATTCCTATCGTTAAAAGTAATTGTATTTACTGAATTTATATATTTTGCTTCTTTTGAAATTACGCCATCTAGTGCTGCAGCTCTTTTTTTATGCGGAAGAGTTATGTTGAGCCCTTTTGAAGATTTATCTGAAAAAAAATCATTAATAAATTCAGAAAAGCTATGATCGTCAACCTTATAAGGTAAATATTCTAAATTTATATTTTCATTTCTTGAAAATCTAGAATGAATAAAAGGAGATAACGAGTGTTCTATTGGAGTTCCAACCACCCCCAGTTTATATTTTTTAGACATTCCAGTCCTTATTAATTATTTTCAACAAGCTGCTTTCTAGTTTCTTGTATGTTTCAGATTTATTATATGTCCACTTTACGTTTAATGGGAGTGAAGAAAGGATCGACTCTATTCTGCCATTTGATTGAAGGCCAAAAGCAGTGCCTCTGTCATAAACAAGGTTAAACTCAACATATCTTCCTCTTCTGATTAATTGGAAGTTTTTTTGCTCTTGTGAATAATCTTCTTTATTCCGCTTCTTTGCGATTTCAAAATAACTATCTTTGAAGTTATTAGCAATCTTGGTAAGAAAAATAATGCTTTCATCTATATTAAAATCTCTTAAATTATCAAAAAATATTCCTCCTATACCCCTTCTCTCTTTTCTATGAGGTAAATAAAAATATTCATTACAGTTTTTAGAGAAACTGGGATAATAGCTTTTATTAAATTGATCAAGCAATTCCTTTGCCGAACTATGCCAAATTTTAATATCTCTTTTGTTTGGAAAATATGGGGTGAGATCATACCCTCCTCCAATCCACCAATCTGAAAATTCATTATTTTTGTTAAGCAACCCCATTAACCTTACATTCATATGGCTTGTAGGAACAAAAGGATTTTTTGGATGAGCAATAATTGATATGCCCATGGCTCGATATCCATAATTTATTTTTTTAATATTTAGATTTTGTAGTGCTGAATCTGGAATATTTTTCCCATATATAGATGAAAAGTTTATTGCACAATTATCAAAAAAATTACCTTCTGCAATAACATGAGTTCTTCCTCCTCCCCCTTCAGGTCTTTTCCATTCATCAGTTGTAATATTTACATTTAAGGAGTCTTCTAATGAACTAAACTTATCGATGATATCAGATTGTATCTTTAGAAATTGTGCTTCATAGTCTTGCATCGTATTATGATCTTATTATATTTCTTGTTTCAAGATCTATAATTGTTGATGGTTTTTTGCTCTTTCCAAGATTGGAATCATAGAAGGCTAAATCAGTATCTTTAAAGTAATTTATAATTTCACGTGGATCATTCATGTTTTCTTGTCCTGATATATTTGCAGATGTTGATACCATAAAACCTTTATATGCTTTAAATAAGTTAACTATAGGTAAGTGATTACTCACTCTAAATGCAACTTTACCCGTTTCATTCTTTAAATGGCTAGGAAGCTTATCATTATATTTTAATAATAAAGTAAAGGGTCCAGGCCAATAATTATCTATAAAATTTTTGTCTTTATTCTTTAATGGCATAGTGAATTTTTGAACATTTTCAACAGAGCTTGATAGCAATATAAAACTCTTATTAGCATTTCTTTTTTTTAACAAGAAAATTTTTTGAACAGCTTTTTTATTAAAAGCATCACATCCTAGTCCCCAAATTGATTCCGTTGGATGAACTAATATCTTTCCCTCATCAAGCCATTTTGATGACAGTGTTTTATTTAAAGATTTAATATTCAACTATGGATTAAGTTTCTTGTCCTTAGATAAAACTTCATCTCTCATATTTTGTTTATATTCTGCAAGCATATGAGCTAAATTGTCATCAGCAGTTGATAAAATTTGTACAGCTAATATTGCGCTATTTTTTGCTCCGCTTTTACCAACAGCTACAGTCGCCACAGGGACACCAGGAGGCATCATTGCAGTTGAAAGCAAAGAGTCTATCCCTCCCATTCCTCCGGATTCAATCGGTATTCCAATGACTGGTTTTGTTGAATGTGCAGCAACGGCTCCAGCTAAGTGTGCTGCCATCCCAGCAGCCGCTATAAAGACTTTGCATCCGTTTTCCTCTGACTTTTTAATTAAATTCATAACATCATGCGGCGTCCTATGGGCAGACATTACATTTTTTGTATAACTTACGCCAAAAGAATCTAAAATTGGGAATGCTGCTTCCACTACTGGTAGATCAGAGTCTGATCCCATAATTATTGCGACTTGAATTGTTTCATTGCTCATTTTATATACTCTTAAATATTAGTGGATTATAATCATGGGATTATAATAAAAAATTCATAATATGGCTAAAAAATTAAAGATTTTAATATTTCCAGACCCAAATCTTAGAAAAGTAGCAAAAAAAGTTATTAAATTCGACAAAAGTCTCGAAAATCTAGCAAATGATATGTTGTATACGATGTATGAAGCAAATGGTATTGGTTTGGCCGCTACGCAAATAGATAAACATATTCAATTAGTAGTAATGGATCTTTCTGAAGATAAAAATGACCCACATGTATATGTTAACCCATCATATAAAGTACTTAAAAATAGTTCTTTGCTTGAATTTGAAGAGGGTTGCCTGTCAATCCCTGGATTCAATGAAATAATTTCCAGACCGGACAAGATTGAGCTAAAGTGGCAGGATTTAGAAGGAAATGAGCATGTTGATGAACCTGATGGACTATTAACTGTATGCATTCAACATGAAATAGACCATCTCGAAGGTAAACTTATGGTTGATTATGTTAGTGCATTAAAAAGAGATAGAGTAAGAAAGCGTCTTTTAAAGGAATTTAGGTGATTTTAACAGAATTACTGAGGATATAAATTCTCTTATAGCAACAATATATGAAAATACTATTTGCAGGAACACCTAAAAGCTCGGCAGCTATTCTTGGTTACCTATTAAGCAATGATACGTATGACATTGTTGGCGTTATAACTCAAACAGACAAGCCGGGCAAAAGAGGAAACAAAATAATTAGCTCCCCAGTATCGAATATTGCATTTAATAATAATATAAATATATTTAAACCAAAATCATTAAATGAAACTCTATTTAGAGAAACCATTAATGGTATAGATATAGATATTATTCTTGTTGTAGCTTATGGAAAGATTATTCCGGAATGGCTTTTAAAATCAGCAAAGATAATGGCGATTAATATTCATTTTTCTTTATTGCCTAAGTACAGAGGAGCTTCGCCTATTCAATCCGCAATTCTTAATGGAGAAGATAAAACAGGAGTAAGTTTTATAGAAATGAATAATAAAATGGATGAAGGAAATATTTTACAAAAAAATGATATTAATATTGAAAAAGGGGACAATAAAAAAGATCTTGAAGACAAGTTAACAGATTTGAGCATCAACAATATTGATAGTCTATTGCTAGATGTAGTAAAGAAAAAAAATAAATTAGAAATACAAAATGATCTTGATGTCTCATATTGCACAAAGATACTAAAGTCTGATGGCATTACTGATTTTAATGATAATGCGTCAAGAATCTATAATAAATACAAAGCTTATATTGAGTGGCCTGGTCTAAGTTTTTTACATAAAGATATTTTAATAAAAATTCATGAATTAAGGGTTACAGAGCATAAAAGTTTAAATCGACCAGGCTCGATACATAAAATAGATAAGTCTGGAATTTACATAAATACTATTGATAATATGATAGTGATCACTCACTTACAGTTTCCAAATAAAAAAATTATTTCTGGATTAGACGTTTTTAATTCATATAAAAAATTTTTTGAGTAAATATTTTTTTTCGATAATCCTTTTATTTATCATAAAAGAGGTTTAATTTACACAATATGAAAGTTCTAATATTGGGTGCCGGTAGAGTTGGAGGAAGTTTAGCTCGTGCACTAGTGGCTAATGGTTATGATGTATCTATAGTAGATCAGGATAAATCGTCCCTTTCTGTGCTTGAGGAAAAACTAGATATTATGTCTGTCATTGGGCACGCTTCACACCCATTGACTTTAAAAAAAGCTGGAGCCAATGAAGAAACAATTGTAATAGCAGTAACTTCCGTTGACGAAGTAAATATTGTTGCATGTCAAATTGCAAAAAAACACTTTAATGTTAAAAAAACAATATGTAGATTAGCTGAAAAATCATATAAAGATGATTTACAACTATTTGGTGAAAACAGTATCGATATTGTAATTAATCCTGAAAATGAAGTAATGCACCATTTAAAAGAACTTATTACTCATCCTGGAACCGAACAAATAGAAGAATTTGCTGACGGGAAAGTAAATCTTGTTAGTGTTAAGGCCAAGAAAAAAGGTAAACTTGTAGGAAGAGCACTAAAGGGGATCAGAGATGATATACCAAATACTGATGCGTTTGTTGCCTCTATTTATAGAAAAGGAAAGCCATTTATTCCTACTGCAGAAACAGTTATAAAAGAGAATGATGAAGTGTACTTTGTCTCATCATCAGACAATGTTGATAAAATTGTTAATGAGTTTAGGGATATCCATGACGATTATTCCAGAATCATGATTGCTGGTGGAGGTAAAATTGGATTTTCTTTAGCAAACGAGATAGAAAATAACTATAAAGTTAAATTGGTAGATTCAAATGCAGACAAATGTTCATTTTTGTCTAAAAATTTAAATAAAACTATAGTTTTGAACGGCTCAGCAACTGATGAAGACCTTTTGTTGAATGAAGGTATAAATAATATTGATTTGTTCTGCGCATTAACAGATGATGATGAAACTAATCTTATGTCATCGTTGCTTGCTAAAAAAATGGGCGCTAAGAAAACAATGATTATCTTAAATAACCCTTCTTATTTGGGTCTAGTACCTGGCTTTATAGATATTTATATTGCGCCTTATAGATTAACTGTATCTTCAGTACTTCAAGATCTCAGAGAAAGTGATGTAGCTCAAGATGTGCTTTTAAAAATGGATACTGGGGCCGAAGCAATTGAGGGTATAGTTCATGCCAATGAGTATACTTCAAATTTATTCGGTAAATCCTTAAAAGAAATTCCTTTGCCAGAGGGTGCATCTATAGGAGCGGTTATCAGAAACGGTAAACTTTTAGTCCCTGATGTGGATGTTAAACTCTCTATAAATGACCATTTAATAATATTTCTTTCAAACAAAGATAAAGTTGCTGAGGTAGAGGTTTTGTTTAAATCAGCATAATGAATCCTCGGTCAATAATAAATCTCTTTAGTGTATTAGTTCTTTTTTTTAGTTGCTCTTATATTTTTCCATTAATTGTTTCATTTATATATGATGACAGCTCAGCGCATTTATTTTTTATACCTTTTTTAGCAATAGCTTTCTTGGGCGGGTTGTCCTTTCTCCTTACCAGGGGAAATACTAAAGATTTATCTCAAAAAGATGGTTTTGTAATCATTGTTTTGTTTTGGGTTGTTTTAGGTTTTGCTGGATCAATACCTTTTTACTTAAATGGGATGTCATTTACTGATGCAATATTTGAGTCTATGTCTGGTATTACTACAACAGGAGCTACTACGATTGCAGATATTCAATCTTTGCCAGAGTCATTGTTGTTTTTTAGACAGCTTCTTCAATGGATGGGAGGAATGGGACTTATAGTTCTTGCTATAGCTGTTATGCCTTTATTGGGTATAGGTGGGGGACAACTTCATAAAACCGATATACCAGGCGCAATGGGAGACCAACGGTTAACACCGCGAATTAAAGAAACAGCTCAAGCTTTATGGATTATATACGTTGGGCTTACTGTTATATGTGCTCTGCTATACCTATTAAATGGAATGTCAATGTTTGATGCCATATCTCATGCTATGTCGACTGTTGCGATTGGAGGGTTTTCAACCTATAACGAAAGTATCGGGTATTTTAATAGCCTATCAATTGAAATTATATGTATGAGCTTTATGATTTTGTCCGCTTTGAGTTTTGCTCTTCATTATTTTGCTTTATATAAAAAGAAACCGTTAAAATATTTCTTTGATCCTGAATTCAAATTCTTTATTGGCGTAATTTGCATTATATTAATAACATGTTTAGGTATAAGCTTTGGCGGCAACTATTCAGAAGCACCTGAATTCACAGATCTGCTTTTCCACACAATATCAATGGTAACAACAACTGGATTTACAGTTGCTGATACTTCTAATTGGCCTCTTGTAATATCTTTTGTTTTATTAATAGGGGCTTTTATCGGCGCATGCTCTGGATCGGTAGGAGGAGGAGTAAAATCATGGAGAGTGATGATTATGCTTAATCATTCATATAAAAATATCATGAAACTTATACATCCCAGTGCAGTTATTTCTCTTAAAATAGGGTCGAAAAGTGTCGGCGATGACGTTGCAACATCGGTCTGGGGATTCTTTTCTATATACGTTATTTCATTTATTATTTTACTTTTAGCTATATTGGCAACTGGTTTAGATCTTGAAACTGCTTTTAGTGCTATTGGTGCATGTCTAAATAACTTAGGCCCAGGGATTGGAGAGGTGTCTGAAAATTATTCTACAATATCACCATTTGCAAAATGTATCTTGATATTTGCAATGTTATTAGGCCGTTTAGAAATATTTACATTACTGGTAATACTTACTCCTATGTTCTGGAGAAAATAATTAAATATTTTTATAAGGGTCACTTAATGGTGGTTTAGCTTTTTTAAACCTTTTATATTCCCATGAATAATCAATAGGTCTTTGTGAAATTATTTTTTCAATATTATTATTAATTAATAGTTTGTGCTTACTATCGTTATAAATATCATTATTACTGGGTTTAATAGAAATATATAAATTTCTATCTTGATTTGAATTGCTAAATAAATAGATCACAGGTGCATTTGTTCTTGCTGCAAGATTTTGGACAAGAGTTGTTGAATATGCTTCTCTATTAAAAAATTTAATATATTCTCCCATGCCTCTTTGCGGCACCTGGTCAGCAGCAAAGCATACTGCTTTTTTTTGTTTGAGGCTTTTAAGAATTTTTCTTACACCAGAAATGTTTGTTTGAACGCACATTGATTTATTTAACTCTCTTTGTTTTTTAACAAATCGATCTAAATATTTATTTTTTACTTTTTTATATAATGTAACTGTTGTCAATCTGGAATTTAACCATTTTAACAACATGTCAACACTTCTATTGTGTATCGACACAACAATAAGTCCTTTATCTTTATCCATTAAATTCTCTAAAAGAAAATTGTTCTCAATCTTATAAAAACAATTATTTGAGGCTATTGTATTTCTGCCCCACGTATAAATAGTTTCATATCCAGAAATAATTGTTTCTTTAAAACTAAGCTTTGAAGTTAAATCAATATCATCGCTGCTTAAACTAGGATAAGCAATTTCTAGATTTCTTTTAGTTATTTTGTAAGCAGTGGATAATTTATGTACATTAAAATACATAAAAAAATCTAATATATATATAAAAAATTTTTTAGGAAACAATGAAATTATGTAAAATAGTGATTTAAACATCATTAACGATAAAAATAGAATATAATTTATAAAATAACATATTATCGTATAAGTTAAAATTTAAATAATAAATAGACAAATGTCGAATTATTAGGGAATTGTATGGCTGCAAAAAAAATGGACGAACTAGTATCACTTTGCAAAAGAAGAGGTTTTATATACCAGTCTGCTGAAATCTATGGAGGGCTTCAAGGTTTATATGACTTTGGGCCACTTGGGGTTGAACTTAAAAACAACCTAAAAAATACATGGTGGAAAAGCATGGTCTACGATAATGATAATATAGAGGGCTTAGATGCCTCAATACTTACAAACCCCTCAGTTCTTAAGTATTCTGGTCATGAAGATACATTCTCTGATCCCATGGTTGATTGCAAATCTTGTGGTCTAAGGTTTCGAGAAGACCAAGTCCCAGAAAATTGTAAAAAAGAGGACTTAACAGAGCCTAGACAATTTAATTTAATGTTCAAAACAAATGTTGGTCCAATAGATGATGGGACAAGTTATGCATACTTACGACCTGAAACTGCTCAACAGATTTTTACAAACTTTAAAAATGTGTATGATACTACATCTCAAAGCATACCTTTTGGTATTGCGCAGATTGGTAAAGCTTTTAGGAATGAAATCACTCCTAGAAACTTTATATTTAGGGTTCGTGAATTTGAGCAGATGGAACTTGAATATTTTGTCAAGCCAGGAGAAGATGATAATGCACATGATACATGGGTACAAAAAAGAATAGAATGGTGGAATAATCAAGGTGTACCCATGGAAAGTATAGAGCTATACGATGTACCCACAGACGAATTAGCTCATTATTCGAAGAAAACAATAGACATTATGTATAAATTTCCACATGGAGTTGAAGAACTCGAGGGAATAGCTAATAGAACAGATTTTGATCTTGGATCTCACTCAAAAAGACAAAAAGATTTAAATTTAAGCTCTCAGGTAATGAAAAATACTGACTCAAATAGCAAACTTGCAGTAAAAGATGAAGGGGGCGATTTATTCGTTCCATATGTAATTGAGCCATCAGCTGGGGTTGAGAGAGGCGTATTAGCAATACTCAATGAGTCATATTTTGAAGAAGATCTAGATAATGGTAAAAAAAGAATTGTTTTAAAAATAAAACCTCATCTCTCTCCAATTAAGGTTGCTGTAATTCCCTTAAAGAAAAATAACGAAGAAATAGTTAAATTAGCGAAACATGTAAAAGAAACGATACAAAGTCTTAATTTGGGCAGAGTTATATTTGAAAATACAGGCAATATAGGTAAAAGTTATAGAAAACATGATGAAATAGGCACTCCATTATGCATAACAATTGACTTCGATTCTTTAGACAAAAACACTGTAACTATTCGTGATAGAGATAGTATGGAGCAAAAAATTGTTAAAATTGAAGAATTAAATACAATAATTAAAGATAAAATTAATTTAAATTGAAGATTTTCACAAGTTTAATCTTCAACATCATTTTCTACATTGTTGTTATTTTTTCATCTATAACAATAATATTGCTATATCCCATTATAAACGATGTAAAAATCCAAAAAATTGCTTCATTTTGGGTCAAAGTAATAATTTACCTCTTAAAAATTATATGTGGCGTGAAGTGGGAGATATATGGCCTAAACAGAATTCCAAAATCAAATTTTATTGTAGTATCAAATCATCAGGGCCTGTGGGAGTCATTATTTTTACAAACATTATTTATACCTTCATCTACAATAATTAAGAAAGAATTGCTTTTTATACCCCTTTTTGGATGGGCTCTTAGTTTTTTAAAGCCAATTGCAATTAAAAGGAAGAAAAAAATATCAAGCATTAAAGAGGTGATCAAAAAAGGCTCACATAAACTAAAAAATGGCTATAACTTAATAATATTTCCGGAGGGAACCAGAGCTCGTCCTGAAAAAGGCTTAAAAAAGTTTTCAAATAGCTACGCACATCTATCTTATAAAAATAACGTTCCTGTATTGCCTATTTATCATAATTCTGGGCTTTATTGGAGAAATAGAAAGTTTATAAAAAACCCAGGAATGATAAAAGTTATTATTGGTGAACCAATTAATGGGAGAAGTCCAAAAGACATACACACTGATGTGCAAAACTGGTTTAATGATAATTCAAATAAATAGTATTAAATGTCTAGTTCTTTTACAGATAGGGCATTTGCATCTATGAACTCTCTTCTGGGCTCGACTTCATCTCCCATCATGATTTCAAATGATTCATTTGCTTCCTGGGTGTCCTTAATTTCAACTCTCATCATGCGCCTATTAAGTGGGTCCATTGTGGTTGTCCATAACTGCTCTGGATTCATTTCACCCAAACCTTTATATCTTTGTAGCTCTAAACCTCGATTCCCAGACTTTCCGAGCTCTTTTAAAGCTTCATCTTTCTGTTTTTCATCAGAAGCATATCTGTGTTCTTTACCCTTAGTTATTTTGTACAAAGGGGGCAAAGCTATATAAATATGCCCTTTTTCTACTAAATCATACATTTGTCTATAGAAAAAAGTTAATAGTAGTGTTCTGATATGTGAGCCATCAACATCCGCATCTGTCATTATAATAATTCTATGATAGCGAAGATTATCAATATTAAAATCATCTTTGCCAATTCCGCACCCTAAAGCCTTAATTAAAGTTCCAACTTCAGCAGATCCTAAGACTTTATCTATTCTTGCTTTTTCAACATTAATTATTTTTCCTTTTAACGGTAAAATTGCTTGATTCTTCCTATTTCTGCCTTGTTTTGCTGATCCGCCCGCTGAATCTCCCTCAACTATGTATATTTCAGACTTGGTAGGATCTTTTTCTTGACAATCAGCTAATTTTCCTGGCAATCCTGCTATTTCTAAAACTCCTTTTCTTCTTGTCATTTCTCTAGCCTTTCTTGCAGCCTCTCTTGCCAATGCAGCTTCTGAAACTTTAGAAATAATTGACATTGCATCCTTAGGATTTTCTAACAAAAACTCTTTAAAATATTTGCTAAAAATTGAGCTGACGACACTTTCAACTTCTGAAGATACAAGTTTTTCTTTAGTTTGAGATGAGAATTTAGGGTCTGGGACTTTTACAGATATTATTGCAACCAAACCCTCTCTAACATCTTCTCCCAATAAGTCGGCAGGAGTTTTTTTAGCATTTTCTTTTTTTATAAAAGTTTTTAGCACTCTTGTTAAACTTCCTCTGAATCCAGCTAAATGAGTTCCACCATCTTTTTGCGGTATATTGTTTGTATAACAAAGAACGTTTTCTGAATAAGAGTCTGTCCACTGCATTGCAATTTCTACACCTATATTATTTTCATTAGATGAACACTCGAACACTTCTGAGATTTTTTGTTTTCTGCCTCTTAAGTGATTTACATAACTTGTAAGGCCGCCATTATTTTTAAACTTTTTTATTTTACCTGTTCTCTTATCATCAACTTCTATAAAAACTCCAGCATTCAAAAAAGAGAGTTCTTGAATTCTTTTATAAATTTTTTCAATATCAAATTTAATGCTTGTAAAAATTTTATCAGATGGAAAGAAAGTAATTTTTGTTCCGGTTTGTTTTGAAGCTTTTATTTTTTTTAATTTTGTTTTTGGTTTACCTTCATTGTATTCTTGAAAATATTCTCCTCCGTCTCTATGAACTTCAAGTAAAAGTTTTTTAGATAAAGCATTAACAACTGAAACACCAACTCCATGAAGTCCTCCAGAAACTTTATAGCTGTTGTCATCAAATTTTCCTCCAGAGTGGAGGGTAGTTAAAATTAATTCTGCTGCTGATATACCTTCTTTTTTATGAACATCAACAGGTATTCCGCGTCCATTATCCTGTACTGTAACAGATCCATCTTTATTAATTATTACTTTTATTTCTGAGCAGTGTCCAGCCATTGCCTCATCGATGCAATTATCCAGAACTTCAAAAACCATGTGGTGTAAGCCAGATCCATCATCAGTATCACCAATGTACATACCTGGTCTTTTTTTAACGGCCTCTAATCCTTTTAGAACTTGAATATTGGATGAATCGTATTTGGCTTCTTCAGATTTCTTTGCCATTATTTTGCCTTAAATGTTCCACGTGGAACTTTTTAAAATGATTAAAATTATCTAATATTTTACTACTAAAATTATCATCTATACAGGAAAAGATAACTTGATTATTTATGTTTTTTAGAACACTAATAGTGGCTTCGAAAGTTTTTTTATCAAGCTCTGATTTTATGTCATCAATTAACAAAGTTGGGTCTAAATCATATTCATTTTTTAAAGCCTCATTTTGCGCACAAGACCATAAAATTGAAAATAATTTTTGTTCGCCCCTAGATAAAACATGCTTAGCATCTACGCCATTTATTAAAAACTTTATGTCAGATTTATGAGGTCCTGAGGTTGTGATCTTCTTTTTCAAATCAATTTTTGAGTTGTGATTTATGACATCTAAAAGATTAGAATTATTATCCCATCCTTGATAAAAGTTGATTTCTATATATTCAAAAAATTCGAAAAGTTTTTCTGGCTCAATAAAATTAAGAAGTCTTTTAAATTCAATTAATGATTTATTAAAAAATTCTTTTCTTGCTTCAGTTAAATTTGCACCATCATTGACAATTTTTTCATTCCATGCATAAATATCTGATATGCGGTTGTTTTTTAAAGCAGCATTTCTTTGACGAAGGGTCCGATAATAAGAAAACCATAAACTAGAAAATCTTTCATCTGCAATAAATATAGCTCTATCAAGAAGCTTTCTTCTAAAATCAGGCGCAGCACTAGCAAAAGAAAAAGTATCGTTGTGAATTGCGTTACAAGGAAATTCCTTTTTTAATGTTGTTGTTCTAATTCTTTTATTATTTAATAAAATTGAAATAGGTTTATCTATTGCTTTTTCTATTTCAAGCACGTGTCCACGTTTTCCATCATATGCTTTTAGGTTAAATTTTTTACAATTATATTTAATTAAAGAAGAAATATTTGAACTCTTAAATGATTTTGCTCCGGAGAGAATATACACAGCTTCAAGAAGTGATGTCTTTCCCACTCCATTGTCTCCATAAAAAAAATTTAATCCCGGAGACAGAGATATATTTGCCTCAGTAAAACACCTAAAGTTTTTAATAAAAATTTTATTTAGCGGCACTTTTTTATATGAGTAAAGGCATTACAACATATTTTAGGTTTTCTGTGTTTGGATCTGTCACCAAACAACTTTTATCTGAACCAAAGAAATTAATATCTACAAACTCAGAGTCAATCGAAGATAAGATTTCTTGTAAATAATTAACATTGAATGCTATATCGATTTCCTCGCCATTATATTCGCAGGATAGATTTTCTTCTCCTTGTTCTTTTTCTGTGTTGGCTGAAATATGCAATGAGTTTTCTTTTGTTGTTAGTCTCACTCCTTTGTATTTTTCACTTGACAAAACACTTACTCGACCCAAACCCTCATTCAGAGTTTTTCTATCGATTGAAAGTTTTGAGCTTTCTCCAGAAGGTATAACTTGTTCATAATCCGGGAACTTTCCTTCAATTAATTTACTAACAAATGTTGTTCCTGCAACATTAACATTTATTGAATTAGTTCCTAATTTTATTAGTGCGTTGTCAGATCCATCTCCCACCAACTTTGCAATTTCATTTATTGATTTCCTTGGAACTATTCCATTTGAAGATTCTTGTGCAGCTTCATTTAAAACAGAACTTGCAAGCGCAAGTCTATGAGCATCGGTGGCAACAGCTGTAATATTTTTGTCGTCAATGTTTAAATACAAGCCGTTTAAATAGTGACGCCAATCTTGGTTGCCCATTGCAAATGCTGTTTTAGAAATAATTTTTTTAAGATTTTGTGAGGAAATATTAACTTCTGCTTGATTATCCTCCAATTCAAAGACTGGAAAATCCTCGCTTGGCAATGTAGCCAAATTATACTTCCCTGACTCTGTTTCTATTTTTAGGTTTTCTCCATCCAAAAAAAAGTGAATTTCTGACATTTCTGGAAGCAGTCTACATAGATCACTCAGCTTTCTTGCCGGCGCTGTAATTTTTCCTCCGCTTTTATAGTTTGCAATAACTGAAGATGTTGAAATTTCGCTTTCGAGATCTGTAGCAGTTAATTTTAGCGTTGATTCATTCACTTCAAACAAAACATTAGCTAATATTGGAAGGGTTTGCCTTTTTTCTACCACTCCTAATGTTAAGTTTAAAGATTTAACAATTTCTTCTTTAGTTATATAAAAATCCATTAGTTTGTCAGAGCCCTATTTAAATTTCTATAATCTTCTTCATGTGAAGGGCTTTCTTTCCTTAGATTTTTAATCTTTTTGCAGGCATGAAGCACGGTTGTATGGTCCCTTCCGTTAAAAGCCTCGCCTATTTCTGGCAAACTATGATTGGTTAGCTCTTTTGTTAATGCCATCGCCATTTGTCTTGGTCTGGTTATGGACCTGCTTCTTCTTTTAGACAGAAGGTCGGATAGTTTTATGTTGTAGTACTCAGCAACAGTTTTTTGAATATTTTCAACACTAACCATTTTTGCAGATATGACAAATAAGTCTTTAAGAGCATCTTTTACCAGAGCTATATCTATATCCTGATTAGTAAATTTGGCGTTTGCAACCACCCTTTTAAGCGCTCCCTCAAGCTCTCTGATGTTGGATCTTATTCTTTGTGCTATATAAATAGCGCAATCATTTGGAAGCAAAACCCCCATTGATGATGCTTTACTCAAAAGAACAGCTGCTCTTGTCTCTAATTCTGGTGGATCAATAACAACTGGAAGGCCCCAACCCAGTCTTGATTTAAGTCTTTCTTCTAACCCCTCTATCTCTTTCGGGTATTTATCACATGTTAATATCATTTGATTGTTTTGATCTAATAAGGCATTGAATGTGTGGAAAAACTCTTCTTGGGATTGCTCTTTTCCAGCAAAGAACTGTATATCATCAATTAAGAGTGCGTCCGCATTTCTGTAATAAGATTTAAATTCATTCATGGCTCCAAGCTGGAGCGCTTTTACCATATCAGATACGAATTTTTCTGAATGCACATATACAATTCTTTTCTTTGGGTTGTTTTCTAAAATTTGATTGCCAACAGCGTGCATTAAGTGAGTTTTACCAAGGCCAACTCCACCATAAATAAACAAGGGGTTGTAATCTCCCTTGGGGTTTGAGGCAACTTGCTTTGCAGCAGCTAGGGCGAGATGATTGGATTTGCCTTCTACAAAAGTATTAAAAGTATAACCTTCAACCAGCTTAGTTTCGGCTCCTTGAGATTTTTTATACTTCTTAACAAAGGTTTCTTTTGTGTGTGTTTTAAAAATAAGCTCAATGTTTTTTTTCGATTGGCTTCTAACAATATTTTTAATTTCTTTGGAAAAGTTTTTTTCTATATATTCTAAAATAAAGTCATTTGGAGCAACCAGTTCTAGAGTATTTTTGTCTATATTTGCCTTAAGCGGCCTTATCCATGTGTTAAAATCTTCTTGTGAGAGTGAGTTTTCAAGCTTCTCTGTGCACTTGTTCCAAAGTTCCAATTATTATCTCCTGTTAGTGATCTAGTCTATTAAAAAATTAACAAGATATCTACAGAATAAAGATAAGAATTTTCTGTGGATAAGCTGTAAATAAAAAAAAATATATTTTTATTAAAATTTTTATATTTTTCTGGGCATATTAAGATATAATTCTGAAACTTTTTATAGGACATAACATGAAAAGAACATTTCAACCAAGCAACCTAAAAAGAAAGCGAACGCATGGATTTAGGGCAAGAATGGCAACCAAAGCTGGCAGAGCTATACTGTCTAACAGACGAAAAAAGGGAAGAAAGGTCCTTAGCGCTTAATTGTCTATTCAAAGACAAAAATTTTCAAAGTCAAGCAGGATTTACTCAAGTAAATATTTAAGGGTTTTTCAAGATAAAACACAAACAAATTCTTTGGAAGTTTCGGTTTCGAAAAAATTTTTTAGGCTTGCGGTGGAAAGAAACAGGGTTAAAAGAAGAATAAAAGAGATTTATAGAAAAAATAAAATAAGTTCTAGTTTGGTGGGTCGAATAACTTTTGCTATATTTGGACCCTTTGGAGAGCTATCATATAATTTAGCTGAAAAAGAAATTTTGCGGGTTTTAGATAAAAATGAGGTTATATAAATAATATGAAAACTAAATTGTTTGTTTTTTTTATGGTGTTTTTTGTTGTTGCTGGGTGTGATTGGTTGAGCAAGCCATCAGGGGTTTTACTGGATCGGCATATAACCCCAGAAATAAAAACCTATATTGATGCCAATGTTTCGAATCAACTTGCTCAGGAGGGTGTGATTGCTTATTACGACACAACAATAAGTCTAGATAATTCTGAGTCGTATATCTTAACCAACAAGAGCTTGACCATTTTTTGTGATGGCTTTCTTGGGGATGGTTATGTTGGAACCTTTGATTGTCTTGGAACTGTGCCTCATGGGACCAACAAAATTTATTTAGATGACATTGTTGCTGTTTATGAATCAAATGAGACTTATGACGGCTCAAGTTGTGCCTCTAATTTTCAGGAGCTATGTGTTACCGTTCAAACGAATAATAAAGATTATTTTTTAATGTTTGCTTATTATAATAATGGGCCTCTTTTCCTTAGTCGTTTGAAAGAGGCTTTATATTCTTTTTAAGGCTTTAGTAATAAAAATGAATATTAGAACTGTTTATTTTGCGTTGGCGTTAGGTTTGTCCGTCGCCCTTCTTTTTGAATGGACCTCTGAAAAAAGACAAGAGGCGGTTGAAGATAATTTAATTAAAGCCGAAACACCTTCTTTCAATATAGATGGCGAAAAATATATTGCGATAGAGAATGACGACCTTTATGTTGTTGTTGAAATAGAAAAGGGAAAAATTGTTGAGACAAGGTTAAAAAAACATACAGTTGAAAATGTAGAAGGTTCTTCTGGTTATCGTGTTCTTGGAGAATCTTCTGAGACCGCTTTTATGTATTACTTTGCTAGCGGTTTTACAAAAAAACAAGCCAGTTATGTTTTAAATACAACACAAAGTAACACAAGCAGGGTTGTTTTAACCGACAACAAAAATAGCTTAACAAAAACCATATCTTTTATGGATAGGCCATATGAGATTTCTGTTTTGGATGAGGTTGTTGACTCGCCTTCCTCGGCCGGAAAGCCGTATGCTTCACTATTTAGAACCGAAGGAAGAGCGCTTGACCTAAAAAGGGGCTACCTAGAGGGCGGCATGATGAACAACAGTTCTTATGAGGGGGTTGCTATAAGCTCGGAAGCTGATCCATATGAAACCTACAGACTGCGAAAAATAGATAATGAAATTGATGTCTTAAGTCGGTCTGGTTGGATAGCTTTTGTTCAAAAATATTTCTTTGCTGCGATTTTGGGCTCAGAAGACTATATTTATAACTATCAGATTGACCCTAAACAGGATGGTCGTTTTTCTATGGGTTATACGGTTGAAAGCTCCAACCTGGGGCCATCTTCAAATAAACATGAACACCGGTTGTTTGTTGGCCCCAAAATAAGAAAAGATTTAATGGAGCGGGCAGACAACCTTGAGCTGTCAATTGATATGGGTTGGTTTTGGTTTTTGGCTCAGCCAATGGTATATGTTATGGACCTTTTAAACGGTTATATAAACAATTGGGGTATTACAATAATTGTTTTTACTGTTTTAATTAAGCTTTTGTTTTGGCCTGTTACCGCAAAAAGCTTTAGATCTATGGCTTCTTTAAGGAAAATTTCACCCGAACTAACTGAGTTGAGAGAAAGGTATAAAGACGACAGGCAAAAACAAGGCACAGAAACAATGAAGTTAATGAAAAAACATGGCGCCAATCCTTTGGGTGGGTGTTTGCCGTTATTAATACAAATGCCTTTTTTTATTGGATTCTTTTTTGCTTTAAGGGAAATGGTTGAGTTGCGGCACAGTAGTTTAGGTTTTTGGGCAGACCTTTCTGCGCCTGATCCTTATTTTGTTTTGCCTGCGTTGTTTGCTGTGTTAATGGTTTTAACACAGAGGTTAAACCCCCAAGCGGTTGGCATGGACCCGACCCAGGCTAAAGTAATGAAGTTTATGCCTGTAATGTTTTCGTTATTATTTGTTTTTTTCCCAGCCGCCTTGTGTTTATATACTGTGGTGAATACTGGGGTACAACTAGCCCAACAAAGTTATTTGTATAAACAGCAAGGGGCCCTTAATACCGAATAAATGTCTGTTGTTTTTGCCCTAGCAACCCCTCCCGCTAAATCTGCAATATGTGTTTTCCGTGTTACTGGTTCTGGTTGTCATAGGCACATAAAACAATTCTTTAAGCGTTCAGACTTTGAGTTTGGTCGTTTTTATGTGCTGCCTTTTTATGTGGGCAATAAGGTGATTGACAGAGTGGGTTTTCTACTTTTTAAGTCTCCAAAAAGTTACACAGGCGAAGATTCTTTTGAGGTCCATTCACATGGGGGTTTGGGTGTTATGTCTGCAATAACCAACTCGTTTAAGGTTGCTGGGTTTGATGAAGCTCCGCCTGGTGAATTTACTAAAAGATCGTTTTTAAATAATAAGCTTGATTTAAATGAAGCAGAATCTTTGTCTGATTTAATAGATTCCGTTACCCCTGAAGAGATGAAGCTATCTGCAAACTCTTTGTATGGAGAAATGTCAAAAAAAATAAGTTTTTTTGCTGCTGCGATTGATGAAATAAGGGTGAGAGTTGAGGCTGAAATTGATTTTAGTGACGAGGGACAAGATTATTATGATGAAAACTTGTTAAGTTCTTTATCGGACCTTATGTCTGAATTAGAGCTATTTATTGGGGGTTGCGTTAACAAAAAAGAAGCTTCTCAAAAAAACAACATTCTTTTGGTTGGTCCGGTAAATTCAGGTAAATCATCTGTTTTCAATAGGTTGTTAGGTTTTGAGAGAGCTATAGTTTCAAGTGTTCCAGGAACAACAAGAGATATGATTGGTTCTGAGCTTTTTTATGAATCTCACTCTTTTGCTATCCATGATACCGCCGGTGTTAGGAAAACGGATGATTTTGTTGAAGATGCGGGTATTAAAATATCTATATCAGAAATTGATAATGCCGATCTAGTTTTAGGTGTTTTTGAATCTGATAACACAAAAGATTTAAATTTTTTTGACAGTGTTTGTGAGAACAAGCCTTTTCTTAAAATTCAAAATAAAATTGATGTTAATAAAAAGTTTGCGGGTTTTGATTGTTGTGTATCAGCAAAGACAGGTGAAGGTTTTGACAATCTTAAAAAGTTAATAAAAGAATCTTTTTTAGGTCGCTCTTCTGATAAAAAATACAACTTCCTTGTTAGAGATAGACATGAACACCTTTTTAATGAGACCAAAAAAAACATTGGTTCAGCTCTAAAGGTTTTACAAAATAATGATTCGCTTGAATTGGCAGCTGAAGAATTAAGGTTAGCAAGAAATAATCTAGATGAGCTTGTAGGTAAAAAATATTCAGATTCTTTGTTGGGTGATATTTTTAACAATTTTTGTATTGGTAAGTAGGCCTAATTTAATTGAAAGTTTGTTATTTTGTTGTTAATTACTTGTAAGAAAAAATTCAGTTAAATTTTTTTCAACAAGTTACTAATAGTTATTTAAATAAGGTGTAACAAAATTGTTTATTAGTTTTACGTTATGTTTTTTCCTTATGTAAAAGGCTTTAAGGGGTTTATTAACATAAAAACACAACCTTAATAGTATTAACTAAAAGTATATAATATAGATATTATTTAATTATTTTATTATGGATAAGTTTGATGTAATTGTTGTTGGTGGAGGGCATGCTGGA
>MDTE01013846.1_pt1 | contig 28795 bp, 31 predicted proteins | sample 811231 | NCBI WGS metagenome assembly MDTE01 (sample SAMN05326651, study PRJNA326480) | marine metagenome | isolation source: seawater | place: Indian Ocean: Red Sea | collected 2010 | reverse complement strand
GGGGAGACGAAAGAGGTTATTAATATTTTTAAAAAAAAATTTAAAAAATCTTTCAACGTGATTAATGCTCAAAAGATTTTTTTGAATAAGCTTAGAAATATTTCTGATCCAGAAAAAAAACGTAAAATTATTGGGAAAACCTTTATTAAAATATTTGAAAATTTTGCTAAAAATAAAAAAAATATTTCATTTCTTGCTCAAGGAACGCTGTATCCTGATTTAATTGAAAGCAAAAGTTTCTCAGGAAGCCCAACCTCGATCATTAAATCGCATCACAATGTCGGGGGATTACCAAAAAAAATGAAATTTAAATTAATAGAGCCCTTTAAAGAAATGTTTAAAGATGAGGTAAGAAAGCTCGGCAATTTATTAAAAGTAAATAATTTCCTCATAAATAGACATCCATTTCCGGGCCCGGGGCTTGCAATAAGAATACCGGGCTTGATAGATAAAAGGAAAATTGAGATTTTACAAAAAGCAGATAAAATTTTTATTGATGAATTAAAAAAAAGAAACCTTTATCATAAAATATGGCAAGCATTTGTAGTTCTTTTGCCTATTAAGTCGGTCGGTGTAATGGGTGACGCAAGAACCTATGAATTTGTATGTGCATTGAGAGCAGTTACATCTCAGGATGGCATGACTGCAAATTATTATTATTTTAAACATACTGATTTATCAGAAATTTCTAATAAGATTGTTAATGAGGTACCTGGTATCAACAGAGTAGTATATGATACTACTTCAAAACCTCCAGGAACAATTGAATGGGAATGACTAATGAAGAGAATAATAGTAATATTTTTTTTAAATTTTTTTTTTTTAAACTCAACTCATAGTTATTCTAAAGGCTCATATTATAAAGATGGAGATTGGAATAAATATTTTTATGATAATTGCGGTTTTCCTTCAAGTAAAAATTTAAGTTGGGTAAAAGAAAAAAATAATAAATTTTTAAGATTTCAATTGAGTGATAAACAAATAGGAAAATGTTCTAGTGATAACAAAGTAAGAAGTGGAGCACCTTATTGGGAAAGAGCTGAATTAAAACAAAAAGGTTTTTTTAAAAAAAATACTTCTTATGAAATAAAGTTTAAAGCAAGACTAATAGATGGTTTTCAAAATGATTATGAATATTTTTTTCAAATACACGGATATAGCTCTAAAAAATGCAATACACCAATTCTTTTTCTTCAAACGAAAGGTAAAAATAAACATTTAAGACTATTATTAAGAAAATATGAATCTGAAAGAGATAGAAATATTCCAAATTTAATAAAAAAAGGTTCATTTAAAAAATACAAACTTATCACCAATAATAGTCATAGAATATTTGTTAAAGATATTTTGAATAAATGGGTTAATATAAAATTATTAATACACTTTAAAAAAACTGATGGAATATTAGACATGTATTTTAATGAAGAAAAAATTATTGAAAACCAAAGTTTTGACATGCTAAGGTGTCATACACCGCACATAAAATTTGGAATATACAGACCTGGCAACAACTTAAAAAAAAATTTAACTTCAATAATAGACTTTGATAAATTTATAATTAACAAAATAAGTTTGAAATGACGAAGAAAATTAATTTAAAAAAAAGGCCAATTATTTGTTTGACTTCGTACAATAAGTTTTTTGCCGAAATTGTTGATCAATATTGTGACATCGTGTTAGTGGGGGATTCATTAGGAATGGCTTATTACGGTGATACTTCAACACGCTCTGTAAGTTTATATGATATGATTAGACATGCTAAATCTGTAAGATCAGGAGTTAAAAAAGCTTTGATGGTTGTAGATATGCCTTACGGAACTTACAAAAACCCTTTATTGGCAAAAAAAAATGCCTTAAAAATTATAAATGAAACAAAATGTGATGCAGTAAAATTAGAAGGTGGCAAAGAAATAAAACATATAATTAAACATTTAATTAAGAATAAAATTAATGTTATGGGTCACATTGGTTTGTTACCTCAAAAAGTTAGATCAAAAAAAGATTATAAAGCTAAAGGTATAAATTTGGTTGAAAAAAATAAAATTTTAAACGATTTGAAATATATTCAAGAAATTGGTGTTTTTGCGATTGTTTTAGAGGCAGTAAAACACGATACTGCAAAAGAAGTAGCGAAGTTATCTAAAATTCCTATTATTGGTATTGGAGCGTCCAAAGAATGTGATGGTCAAATATTGGTATTAGAAGATATGCTTGGTATGTTTAAAAAAGTACCAAAATTTGTAAAAAAATATTCAAATTTGAGAAGTTACATAAAAAAAGCTGTAAAACAGTACTCTAAAGATATAAGAAATAAAAAATTTCCAACAAAAAAAAATATTTATTAAATGTCAAATGAATTAGAAACACAGATTGAAGATGATCTTTTAAAAGACAAAGTTTCAAATTTTTTTAAAAAAAATAAAATTATAGTTTACGTATTAGTATTATTACTTATAGTTTTACCAATTTCTTCACAGATATTTTTTTTTTATAATAACAAAAAGCAAGAGAAGCTTATTTCTAAATATATCGAGGCTGATATTTTAATAGATAATAATGATATTAAAGGAGTTGAAATTTTAAATATTATTAAAGATGAAGGAAATGATACGATTAAATTATTATCGATTAGTAAGCTTAATGAATATTATATTAATAATAATCAGAAAAATAAAGCATTAGAACTTTTAAAAGATTCAAAAGATTTTGATAATAATATGTTTAAAGAATTACTGAATATTAAAAAAATTATTTTAAATTTTGATGATATAAGCGAGGAAGAAATATTGGCCATATCTAGAAATAAAAAAAAAGATAATTTTAAATTATTAAAAACAAAATTATTATACGATTTTTATATTAAATCAAATCAATTAGATAAAGCAAAACAGATTCAGATTAAATTTAAATGAAAAAATTATTTTATATTTTTTTATTTTTTATTTTATCCTGTGGTGGTAAAAAAGAAAAACAAATTGACCTTAAGTCTTTCACCAATCAAGGAGAAAAAATAATATTAGTTAAAAATAAGAATTTAAATAATATTAATGTTAGTTTAATTAATCAATTAGGTAAAACTAAATTTTATTCATATAATAATTGGTCTCAAAGTAATCAAAACGCCTATAATTTAATTAATCCCGTTAAGTTATCAATTAATAAAAAAAGTAAATCTAAGTCGAAAAATATTGATAAATTTGTGATTTATAAGGATAAAATAATTTCAATAGATTATAAATCAAAAATTAATATTCTTGATTTAAATCTTAAAACTAAAAAATTTAAATCACTTTATAAGAGAAAAGTTTACAAAAATTATAATATTAATTTTCAAATTATTGCTTATAAAGATAAAATATTTATATCTGATAATCTTGGATTTATTCATTGTTTAAATATTGATAACCTCGAAATCTTATGGAAAAAGAACTTTGGGGTTCCTTTTAAATCAAATATAAAAATATATTCTAATGATTTATATTTAATTAATAGTAATAGTAAAATTTTTTCAATTAACACAAAAAATGGCAATTTGAATTGGAGTTTTGAAACAGCTTCAAGAGATTTAAAAGATAACAAATCTTATCAAATCGCTATCTATAACGATAAACTAATCTTTACTAATGATAACGCTGAAATTTATTGCCTAGATTTAAAAAATAATAATATAAAATGGTCATTAATTTTTAAAACATCTAATTTTGAAAATACACCGCTTTTATTCAAATCCAGTCCCATTACAATAGATAGAAATGGATATATTTTTGTTTCAACTAATCACGGATATACTTATGCAATCGATATTGTCTCAGGTATAATAAAATGGTCTTTACCAATTTATTCTATCAATCGTTTTACAGTTTCAGAAAAGTATTTGTTTAATACATGGAACAATAGGTTTTTTATAATCAATAAGTCAAATGGTAAATTAGTTTTTAATAGAAGCTTAATAAATTATAGTAAAAAAAATAATTCAACTTCCTTCAAGGATATTATTATTGGGAAAAATCAGATATATATTTTTGATAACAATGGTCTCAAAGTATCTTTAAACCGAAGTAACTTTAATAAATATACAAAAAAAAAAATTGCAAAAAATTATGATAGATCAATTATATTTAATAATAACTTGTATATAAATACAAAAAATTCTATTTTAAAGTATTGATGTCAGCCTGTTTAAACGTATGTATCATTGGAAAACCTAATGTTGGTAAATCTACTATTTTCAATAAAATAACTGCATCAAATGTTTCGAAAGTGAGTGAAATTTCGGGCACAACAATTTATCCTATAGAATTAACAAATAAGTTTAGAGATCTTCAGATTAATTTAATAGATTCGGGCGGATTAAAAAAAAAATCCAAATCATACGAAAAAAAACAAAAGTTAATAACATCTGAAACTTTAAAAAAATTAAATATATCTGATGTGGTGTTTTTTATTTTAGATGGAAGTGATGTCATAACAAAAAATGACAAACAATTATTCAGATTGATGTTAAATAAATTAAAAAATATAATTGTAATTATAAATAAAATTGACTTAATCAAAGATAATTTGAAAAAAAAAGAGGAATATTTTAAATTTTTTTTTGAAAAAAATTTTCCAAATATACTTTTGAAACCTATTTTTATTTCAGCTTTAAAGAATGTTAAAAGAGAATTTTTATTAAAAAAATTATATGATATTTATAAATCTTCAACTAGATCAGTTACAAACAAAGATGCAAATAATGTATTAAGAAATATTATATTAAAACATCAACCTGTCTATAACAAAAAAAGTAGACCCGTAATCAAATTTTTACGTCAGGTAAATTCTAAACCAATTATATTTAAAGCTTTTGGAAATAGGCTTACATCATTAAGTAAAGATTATAAAAATTATTTTGTAAAACAGGTTCTGTTACAATTAAAAATTTTTAATCAGATTATTGTGATAAAATTTGTTAATAATAAAAATCCCTATACTTAAAGATTACAATCTAACATTACTTAAAAGAGATAATTGATTATTCTTTTCAAATTGATTTAGTTGATCAACAGGTTGCACAGGATAGTCACCAGTAAAACAGTGATCTGTAAATTGTGGGTTTTGATTATCTCTTTTCTCATATCCAAGAGCTCTATACAGTCCATCTATAGTCAAAAATTGCAGTGTATCCACTCCAATAATTTTTTTAATTTCTTCAATTGAATAATTGGCGGCAATTAAATCTTTAACATTTGGTGTATCAATACCATAATAATCTGGATATTTAATTGGGGGACTAGAAATACACAAATGAATCTCTTTTGCTCCAGCATTGTAAAGCATATCAACTATTTTTTTGGAGGTCGTTCCACGAACAATTGAGTCATCAACTAAAATTAGTTTTTTATTTTTTATAATTTCCTTATTTGGATTATGTTTAAGTTTAACGCCTAGCTGTCTTATTTGTTGTGTTGGTTCAATGAAAGTTCGTCCTACGTAATGATTTCTTATTATACCCATATCGAAAGGAATTCCAGACTCATTCGAGTAACCAATTGCTGCAGGGATGCCAGAGTCTGGTACTGCTGATACTATGTCAGCTTCAATTTTAATTTCTTTAGAAAGTTGTTCACCTAATCTTTTTCTATATTCATGAACAGCTTTTCCACCAACAATGCTGTCAGGTCTTGAGAAATATACATATTCAAAAACACAAGGTCTTGGATTTACTTTTGGAAAAGGTTTAATACTTTCTATTCCATTTTTATCAATAACTACCATTTCACCATTTTCAATTTCTCTTACAAATTCGGCTCCAATGATATCTAGGGCACATGTTTCAGAAGACAAAATATATGAATCTTTTAATTTTCCTAATATCAAAGGTCTAATACCATATGGATCTCTCACTCCTACAAGCTTTTTATTAGTCATAATAGTTAACGCATATCCACCATGGACTTGAAATATTGCGTCGATAATTTTATCAATTGTTTTTATCCTTTTTGATCTAGCTATAAGTTGCACAAGCGTTTCGGTGTCTGAAGTGGTTTGAAAAATGGCTCCATCTCTAACCATTTTTTCTCGTATACTAATCGCATTAGTTAAATTACCATTATGAGCAATTCCAAGCCCTCCAGTATGCAGATCAGCAAAAAAAGGTTGGATATTTCTTATTAATGGAGCTCCAGTAGTTGAGTATCGGTTATGACCAATTGCAGTATGCCCTTTTAATTGTTCAATTATTTTAGGGTCAGTAAAATTATCACCAACAAGACCTCTTCTTTTAATTAAATAAAAATTTTTTCCATCAAAAGAATTGATTCCGCATGCTTCTTGACCTCTATGTTGTAACGCATGCAAGCCTAATGCAACCAAAGCTGATGCTTCCATATGGTTGTAGATACCAAAAATACCACATTCTTCTTTTAATCTATCGTTCACGTGTTCTTAGTATATTAAAATTTAAAAATTGTAATAGTTACTATATTTTTTTTTATTTCAATTTTTCTAACTTTTTTTTGCTTTTATCAATATATTCATATCTTTTAGGAAAGGTTTCAACCACCAGTTCATTACCCCATAAAATAATACCAAAAGCAATACCGTTATTAAGAGAATCATTCCATCTTTCGTAAGGATGAGCCAAATTAATAACTGCAAATACCGCTACAAAATAAATATACCCTTTAACAATACCAAATATACAGCCAAATATTGTATCTATTGAACCTAGGCCTGACCAATTACCAGTTTTTTTTATACCTTTGTTTATTAATAGTACTAAAAATAGAGTAAAAAAGAAAATTAACGATCCAAAAATTATATCAGTCATAATTTCCGATGGCAAAATTCCATCCACATAAGGTCTAATGACTGGTAGAAAATATTTTACAGCTAAAAATGCTATTATCCACTTTAAAAAAGATATTAAACTTGCAATCAAGCCATTCTTAATTCCAGAGAATAAATTATATAAAATAAAGCTAATAAATAAAATATCAATAATTGTAATACTTTCTTTTAAAGAATAATAAATATTTTCCATTATTTATTGTAAAAAATATTTAATAGATTTGGTAAGAGAGTTAAGACTAAAAACAAAGCCATAAACATTGCCAATCCTGTGAATAAACCAAAATATATTGTCGGAACAAAATTCGATAATATTAAAATAGAAAATCCAAATATTATTGTAAAAGAGGTGCTTATAATTGCCTTTCCGACAGATTGGTGACAATTATTTGCAATTAAGGCTTTATTTAAATCCGTTCTTTTTTTTTCAATTTTAAATTTATAAATGTAATGGATACTATTATCGACTGCGATACCAATAGTTATTGCAGCAATTGTAATTGTCATCATATCGAGTGGAATATTTAACAAACCAATAAACCCGAGTACAAAAGATGCTGCAATAAAATTTGGTATGATACCAATTAAAGATAATTTTATAGATTTAAATAGAATTATAAACATAAGAAAAATACCGAACATAACAATCCCTAGAGTTTTTATTTGGGACTCAAATAAGCTTTGAAGAAGATTATTAAAAATAATTAATACGCCTGCAAGTTTAAACTCATCTTTTTTTAAATTAAATTTATTTTGCAAATCTTTTTCGATTCTATCAATAAGCTCTTTTCTTCTTAAATCTTTATTAGAATCTATTATTCTCATCGAAATTCTTGCTTCATTATCTTCGATTGAAATATAAGGTTTAATAATTTGCTCTTTAATATTTTGAGGAAGTTTCTGATAAAGCACCCCCATTTCAAGACTGCCTAATTTTTTATTATTATTCAAATTTTCTGCAATATTTAAGATTGAATAAAAAGATAAAACTTTGCCTATTTCAGGCTGTGCATCGAGATACTTATGAATCTTAACTATCCTGTCAATTTTATTTCGAGTAAACCAATATTTTGAAATTTCATTTTTTGAATTATCTTCACCAAGGAAATCTTCTGTTTTTCTTGATCCTTCTAAAAAATTATCATCATTATTTTTTTTACTTTTAAATTTAATTATAATTTCTAACGGTGTTGTCCCACCCAACTTTTCATCAATATTTTTCATTCCCTTATAGATTTCGGTATCTTTATCAAAATAATTTATAAAACTATTTTCAACTTTTAATTTTGATACACCCATAATAGATAGAATGATTAATATAAAAGTAATAGAATAAATAAGAATGTTTTTACTTGAGATATTCAAAAAAAAATCTGCAATTTTTGAATTAGATGATTTTAAGTTGGTAGATAATCTGGGATTAAATATTATTATTAACGATGGTAAAAACAAAAACGTAGATACTAACGAAAATATTAATCCTATTGTCATCATCCAACCAAAATCGATGACTGGTTTAATTTCACTAAATACTAAAGATAAAAATGCACAAATTGTTGTAAGGACAGCATAAAAAATTGGAAAAAAAATGCTCTCAGAAGTTTTATTGACTCTTTGGTTCGCAGTTTTCGAATGATCAACATTATCTATTTGCATATACCTTACAAGATAATGAATATTCATTGACATAGTTAATATTAACATTAATGCAATAAAATTTGATGAAATAACTGTCACTTTCCATCCAACCGAACTTAAAAAACCTACCATCAAAATAATGGAAACAGAACAAGTTAATAATGGAAAAATTACCCAACTTATATTTCTAAATACTAACCATAAAGTTAAGATTATAAATATAAAAACTCCAAAACCAAAAACAACTATATCGTTTTTGATAAAAGTTATCATGTCATCTGCAATCATTGGTATTCCACTGAGTCTAATTTCAGCATTAGAATCGTAATTTAATAAAAGATTTTTAATTGAGCTGTTATAGTTTTTAATATTATTTGATTGTTGTTTTTGAAGTTTCTTAATTTTTTTATTTATTAAATCTAATTTTTTAGCATTTACTGTTTGAGAGTTTAATAATTGAGTTTTATTCTCTAAGGAATTTAAATATTCCTGATTATCCTTTAAATATGCAACAATCCCAAAAGTTTTAGCGTCCTCGCTGATTATTAGGTCTTTGTAAACTGGACTAGAAGTAAGTTCTTTTAAAGCCTTATTTTTATCTATATTTGAGTTTGTAATATATTTTAAATTTTTAATCCTTTCAATCAACGGTTCGTCTGTTGATTGTAATAGGGGAGCGTTAATTATTGAAATAGTTTTGCTTATCCACGAGAAATTATTAATTTGCTCAACTAGACTTTGTAATTCTTTTATCGATTTTTCTTGTGAGAGTTTTCTTGGCGTATAAGTAATTATAAAAAACTCTTCTGATTTATATTTTTTGTTCAATTCTCTTAAATAATTTAGATCAGGATCGTTCTCAATGAGCAATGTATCAGCCGAAGCATCTAGCTCGAAGTTTTTTGATTGGTAAATTGAGAATGCAGATATAAATAGGAAAAAAAAGATTATAATTTTGGGATATTGTAAAAAATTACTATAAATATTTTTTAACATTAATTTTTATAATGTCTTAGATATCTTTTCGAAATACAGGTTATTATTCTATAAGGAATAGTTCCTGTTAAATTTGCAAAATTATCTATTGTGAAATTGTTATCATATATACTCACAAAATCTCCTTCTTTAATTTTATTTTTTAACTTTGTTATATCAATTATTATTAAATCCATCGAAACTCTCCCAATCATTGGAAGTTTTTTTCCTTTATAGTGCACATAACCTTTATTAGATAATCTTATGCCTATACCGTCCGCATAACCCATTGGTATAGTCGCAGTAATAGTTTTTTTTTTTGCTTTAAAGGTTCTAGAATAACCAGCCGTTTCTCCTTTGTTTAATTTATTAATTTGAATTATTGGTGATCTAAGTTTGACGACATGCATAATTTTTTTGTTAAAGTTTCTATTACCTCCATAAAGATTAATACCTGGACGCACTAAATCGTAATGATATTTTTTCCCTAAAAATATACCACCAGAAGCAGCCAGGCTGTATTTATATCCAGGCAGTTCTTTTTTTATTTTTTCAAATCTGAGTCTTTGAATTTCGTTATATTTATCTTTTTTGTTACCTGAACAGGCTAAGTGGCTCATGACTATTACTTCTTTGTATTTATCTATTTGTTTTTTTAATTTAACAACCTCTTTAATCTGAGTTTCTTGTATACCCAGTCTACACATTCCAGTATCAAAGTGTATTACAAGTCTTTTTTTATTTTTATTAAATTTTAACCATTTTTTTAGTTGCGTTATTGTGTTTATTACAGGTATTAAATTATATTTATGAAAAACTTTTTCCTCATTTTTATTTAAACCATTTAAAACATTTATAATTATTGTTTTAAATTTATTTCTAATAAATATACCCTCATTTATATTTGCTACAAAAAATCTATTACAACCTGATTTTTTCAATTTATTTACAATTTTATTATGACCACCAAGTCCATAACTTGACGCTTTAACGGTACCACAAACTTCCGATTTGGGGCAAAATTTTTTAATAACGTTGTAATTATGCTTTACTGCATTGAGACTTATATCCAATGTAGGAGTTGAATATTTCATTTTAAATTAAGTGATTGGTATATAATTAAATATAAAAAAAGTAACTATTTTTAATTAGTTGCATCCTTAAATTTAGTAAATGCACTCTCAAATTCAAGCTTGATTACCCCAGTTGGACCATGCCTTTGTTTTCCAATTATAATTTCAGCCTCATTATGTATTTGACTCATTTTTTCTTGCCATTCTACATGTTCAGCTGTCCCAGGTTTAGGTTCTTGTTTTTCAAGATAATATTGTTCTCTAAATACAAACATCACTACATCAGCATCTTGCTCTATTGATCCAGACTCTCTTAGGTCAGATAATTGAGGTTTTTTGTCTTCTCGTTGCTCAACTTGTCTTGATAATTGAGATAATGCTAATATAGGGACATCAAGCTCTTTTGCTAGTGCTTTTAACCCTTGTGTTATTTCAGCAATTTCTAGGACTCTACCTTCATTCCTGTATCCCGAGGATTTCATCAATTGAATATAATCAACTACTATTAAATCTAGACCTTCTTTTCTTTTAAGTCTTCTTGCCCTATTACTTAAAGCAGATATAGTTATTGCAGGAGTATCATCAATGTGCAGTGGTAGCATTTCTAAATTTTTTGATGCTTCGATAAATCTTTCAAAATCTTCCTGGTTTATTTTACCCCTTCTGATGTCGTTTGATTTTATTCGAGATTGCTCTGCTAGAATTCTTGTTGATAATTGCTCTGATGACATTTCTAAAGAAAAAAAGGCTACTGAAGTTTTTAAATTATTTTTATTTATATTTTGTGCAGCATAAAACGCGATATTTGTAGCTAGGGCCGTTTTACCCATTGAAGGGCGTCCTGCTATAATTATCAAATCTTGTTTATGTAGTCCACCAAGTCTATCATCTAAGTCTGATAAACCAGATGGAACACCAACAATTCCTTGATCATTTTTATAGGCTGCAGTTGCCATATCGATTGTTTCTTTCAATGCTTCTTTAAATGTCACAAAGCTTCTTTGAAATTCACCCCTCTCTGCGATTTCAAAAAGTTTTCTTTCTGTATTTTCTAAAATATTTATTCCAGAAATTTCTAAATCTTTGTTTTTACTTTCTTCAAGTGTTTCTTCGCTGATGTTTATTAATTGTCTTCTTACATACAAATCTGATAGTAATTGAGAATAAAATTTTATCTGATTTTTAGTTGTTGAAACTTTCGTAAGTTTTATGAGATATTCAATTCCTCCTATTTCCGTTAGCTCCTCTTTAGAATTAAAAAAATTTTTAATTGTTACTGGATTTGCCAATAGACCTTTTGAGATTAAATTTGAGATAATTTTGTAAATTTTTTGATGAATAGGATCAAAAAAATAATTTTCATCTAATTCATTAGTTATTTCATCAAAAATTTCATTATTTGCTAATATAGACCCCAATATAGTTTGCTCTGACTCTATATTTTTTGGAATTTTGTTATCTTTTGAAACATCTAAATTGACTAAATTAGAACTCATGAGCATTAAGTATACTCATTATTATTTTTTTTGTATTTTTAAAAATATTTTAAATTTGTGGAAAAGTTAGCAATTATTCTTTTGCAATAACTTCAATTAAAACTTCAGATTGAACGTCAGCATGTAGATTAACTTTGAATTTATATTCGCCTTTTGATTTGATGTTAGAGGAAAGTTCTATCTGTTCTGGTTTTATATTTACTTTTGAGGATTTTTGTAACTCATTACAAATCTCCTTAATTGTTATAGAACCATACAGATTACCATTTTCCATAATTTCTTTGTAAATAGTTATTTTGTTTCCTTTCAGCATTTCAGCATTTTTTTTTGCGTTATTTTTTTCTATTTCGTTTTTTTTAACAATCTCAGCTTTTTTACTTTCAAAATGAGCAATATTTTCTTTAGTAGGCAATAAAGCCTTGCCTTTTTTTAAAAGAAAATTTCTACCAAATCCATCTTTAACATTCACTGTTTGTCCGATAGTCCCAAGTTTTTTTATATTTTCTAAAAGTATTACTTTCATAATTAATTAGTTATTTACGTAAGGCAGTAAAGCTAAGGCCCTAGCTCTTTTTATTTCTCTTACTAAGAGTTTTTGTTTAGAATGAGATACATTTGTTATTCTTGTAGGTAATATTTTAGCAGAATCTGATATATATTTTTTTAATAACTTAATATTTTTATAGTTTATTTCATCCTCATTCTTTTTGATTAGTGGGCAGTTTTTTTTTGTTAGTTGAGAGATTTTAGAGGCTAAACCAAAATTATTTTTTTTTTTCGTTTGTTTTTTTTTCATTTTAATTTTTCTCTTTCAAAAGTTCAGAATTTTCTTTAGGTAACTTTTTAAGTTTTATAGATAGAAATTTAATGATCTTATCATCAAATTTTTCAAAATTTTCTATTTCTTTAATTGATTCTTTGTTTCCCTCCAAGTACAGATTTCTGTAATAACCCCTGTTATTTTTTTTGATTGGGTATGCTAGATTTCTTAATCCCCAATCTTCAGTTTTATGAATTTTTCCGGATGATTTATTTAAAATATCCTCTATTTTTTTCTCAATATTTTCTATATCTTTTTTATTTGCTTCTGGAGCAGCTATGTATGTATGTTCGTATATGTTCACAAGTATAATTTTTTGTTTAAAAAAATTGTTAAATATAAGAGTATCAATTTTTATTCAATAGATATATTTATTAAAAATGATGAAATGTATAGTTTTCCCAGGGCAAGGATCACAATATTTGGGTATGGGAAAGCTTTTATATGATAATTTTAAGGTATCCAAACACATTTTTGATGAAGTTGATGATGCTTTAAATTTAAAATTAACTGAAATAATTTTTGGTAACGACCCAACGGTATTAAATCTTACAGAAAATACCCAACCTGCTATCATGGCAGTTAGTATAGCCACATTTGCTGCTTTAAATCAGGAAAGGGGAGTTAAAATAGAGGATTTTAATTATTGTGCCGGACATTCTCTAGGCGAATATTCAGCATTAGTTGCTGCAAAATCAATTAAGCTTTCTGATGCAGCAAAAATTTTAAAAAAAAGAGGACAAGCAATGCAAGATGCCGTTCCTGTTGGGCAAGGTGCTATGGCAGCAATTTTAAATATTCAAGTTGAAGATTTAGAAAAATTTATTAATAAAAATGCCTTTCCCTCATTAGAAATCTCAAACGATAATTGTCCTGGACAATGCGTTGTTAGTGGAGAAAAAAAGGAATTAGATAAATTAAGTATTTCAATTAAAAAAGAATTAAAAAAAAAAGGTATACCCTTACCAGTTAGCGCCCCATTTCATTGCAAAATGATGAAACCTGCTGCAGATGAATTACAAATTTATTTGGAAAAATTTGAAATTAAAGATCCAGCTATTCCTATTGTATCAAATGTTAGTGTGAAACCAGAAAAGTTTAATAATGAGATAAAAAAATTATTGATAGATTGCATATATAAAAGAGTTAGATGGAGAGAAATAATTGAATTTTTTTTTAAAAATAATGTTTTATATTGTATTGAGTGCGGTCCCGGAAAGGCATTAACAAATATGTTTAAAAGGTTTGATTTCAATATCAAATGTGTAAAAGTAGATGATATAGATGATATAAAAAATTATGATCAATCTTAAAAATAAAAAAGTAATTATCACAGGTGGCTCAAGAGGTATTGGGTATGCAATTTTAAAAGAGTTTTATGAAAATAATTCTGATATATTAACAATTGGCTCTAATATTCAGAATTTGAAAAAAGTTCAAAGCGATTTTCCAAAAATAAAGATTAATCAATTAGATTTAAAAAACAGCGAAGATCTAAAGATAAAATTTCCAAAATTAATAGAAGAACTAGGGGGTATTGACATTTTAGTAAATAATGCAGGTATTACAAAAGATAATTTAACTTTAAGAATGAAAGAAGATGAATGGAAAGATGTAATTGAAGTAAATTTAAACTCTGTATTCTATTTGTGTCAATATGCGATAAAATCTATGATAAAACAAAAGTCTGGCAATATTATCAATATTACATCAATAGTTGGGCATACTGGAAATGCTGGCCAAGCAAATTATACAGCATCCAAAGCTGGTATAGTTGCAATGACAAAGTCTTTAGCTAAAGAGTATGCTAAAAAAAATATAAGGTTAAACTGTGTTTCGCCAGGATTTATAGCTACAGATATGACAAAAGATCTTAAAGAAGAATATCAAAATGAATTAATGAAAAATATTCCAATAAATAGGCTTGGTGAGGGAAAAGATATTGCTAATGCAGTTATTTTTTTGGCCTCTGAAGCTTCATCTTATATTACAGGTGAAACTATACATGTTAATGGTGGGATGTATATGGCTTGATTAAGTTAAATTAATCATTTAAAGGAATTATTAAAACCAAAAGGAATTATTAAAAATAAAGGAGAATTTATGAGTGATGTAAGAGAAAAAGTTAAAAAAATAATCGTTGATCACCTTGGTGTTGACGCGGCAAAAGTTACAGATGAAGCTAGCTTTATCGATGATTTGGGAGCAGACAGTTTGGATACAGTTGAACTAGTAATGGCATTTGAGGAAGAATTTGGATCTGAAATTTCAGATAGTGAAGCTGAAAAAATTTTAACAGTTGGCGATGCAATTAAATTTATTGAAAGTAACTCTAAATAGTTTGATTTAAGTTTTGGTAATTAATAATTGTTTAATAATAATTGTATCTTCACCGTCTGGTGTAGGAAAAACTACTATAACAAATAAACTTTTAAAAAAAATCAAGAAATCTTACTTATCAGTTTCATGCACTACACGTAACCCAAGAAAAAATGAACGTCATAAAGTTGATTATTTTTTTATATCGAAAGAAAAATTTTTCCAATTCAAAAAGCAAAAAAAATTTTTAGAAACGGCAAAAGTTCATAATAATTACTATGGGACTCTTAAAACAGAATTAAAAAAAAACAGTAAACATTCCAAAGTTGTTTTATTAGACATCGATTGGCAAGGAGCAAGAAGTATTAAAAAAAAAATTAAAAACAATTGTTATTCCTTCTTTTTATTACCACCAAGTATTGCAATTTTAAAAAGAAGACTTTTGAGAAGGCATCATGATAATAAGAAATTAGCTTTATCTAGATTATCCTCTGCAAGAAAAGATTTAAGATTTTGGGAAGAATATGATTATGTTTATGTTAATGATAAACTAATTAAGTGTGTAAATGAAATTTATAAAAAAATAAGTCAATTACTTATAGAAAAAAATCAAAGGTCTTATTTTAAAAAAATTGTAAAAAAGCTCTAATTATAAAATATTACATAATTTAAAAAAAATTTCATTATCAATATTTTCTGCACGAAGATTGTAAAGTTCCTCAAGATTAAAATCTTTAATTTGAGTTTTAGAAAAATTACTTATTATTTTCTTTTTATTTATTTTTCTTCTTTCATTAAAAAAAATTCTGGTTAATTTTTCAAGTTTTTCAAAACTATTTTTATCTACTTTATTTACTTTATGAGGAGTAAATTCTAAAACTATTGCATCTACTTTTGGTTTTGGGTAAAAATTATTTTTAGAAACTAAAATTTTTTTTTTAATATTAAAAAAAGCACTACATAAAATTGTTAATCTTCCGAATTTTTTTGTATTTTTCTTGGCAATTATCCTTTCAGCTAATTCTTTTTGAAACATAAGTGTCATATTGCTGATGCAGTTAAATGAATTTTGAATTTTGCACCATTTGATCAGTAATTCTGAAGATATATTAAATGGTAGATTTGAAATAATCGAAAAACTTTGACTTTTAAAAATTTTTATTTCGTTAATCTTTAGTGCATCATCAAAAATAATTTTATCAGATATGTTGTTTTTCAGATAAATGTTAGTTAGGTCTTTGTCGACTTCAACACCTATATAATTTTTTGGCTTATATGAGATTATAGATTTTGTAAGTGCTAAATTACCTGTTCCAATTTCTAAAACATTTTTGTTATTAATATTTTCTTTTGATAAAATTTTTTTTACAATATTTTCATTTACAAGAAAGTTTTGACCATATTTTTTCTTAAACATTTAACTTTTTTGAGCAAAAATCTATACATCTTAAAAAGCTCTCATTGCTAATATTTTTTTTATTTCCCCTTAAGTTTTTGGCCGTACCATGATCGGGAGATAATCTTAAAATTTTTTTACCAATTGTAATGTTTATACCATCAAATTTATTTAAAGTTTTAAAAGGTATTAAAACCTGGTCATGATACATTCCAACAAAAACTTTGTTATTGACATTTTCCATGAACGCAGTATCTGCTGATACCGGACCTGAAATATTAATCTTTTTTTTTTTAAAATATTTTATGACTTTATTAAGAAGTTTTTTATCTTTTGTATTCTCGCTAAAATCTATACTTGCATGAGGATTTAAACCTAGAATAATTATATTTATTTCTTTATTAATTTTTTTGTAGAAGTTTATTATATTGTTGATACTGCTCTTAAGTTTTTTTTCACTTAAAATTTTATCCACGTTTTTTAATTGAATATGTGTAGTGATAGGGCATACCGAAAATTTTTTTTCGTTATACAAAAGCATATTTTCATTTTTTTTATTATCTATACAGTTTGAGAAAAATTCTGTAAATCCAGCAAATTTATTTTTAAGAAATTTTTTTTTATTAATTGGCATGTTTAAAATTAATGAATTTTGATTTTTATTACATATTTTTATAGCCTCATTTGTAATATTTCTTAAATATTTAAAAAACTGATTCTTTTTTATATCAACATTTATAAATTTGAATTTTTTTTTGTTAGCAAATTTTTTAAATATTTTATTAAATTTTATACTTGAGCCTATAAAATAGATTTTATTGATTTTGATATTTAATAAATATTTATATGAATTCATAATTATCTTTTCGTTTATACTTTCATTATCTGTCAGTAATATACAAACTGAGTTCATTTAAAATTTTTTATTAAATATTTTCTTTTTATTTCGTTAAAAAATGTATTTGAAAGAATATTTATTTTTTTTGTTTTTTCTATTTGAATTATTTCTTCTTTTTTTTTTGAGTCAATTTTTTTAATTTTCATTTTTTCCTCAATTTCATTCATATTAATTTCTAATTTTTTTGAGTATAATATAGCTATTAATTTATTCCATTTCATTGCAATCTCAACCTTATTAAAAATATATTCTTTTATTTTTTTTTGATTAATTTCATCTATTTTATAATTTTGTATTATTTGAGTTACACGATTATTTATATCTGCCTTTTTTACCTTAATATTATTTCTATCAGTTTCTATACTTTTGATTTTTTCTTCTATTAGTCCAGTTAATAAAATTTCTTTTTCTGTATTGTTAAGTTTTCTTTTTTTTAATATTTCATTAAACGCTATTTCCTTTATTAAATCGATATTAGTAATAGAATAGTTATTTACTTTGACAATAGATCTAATTTCATTTGCATTTACTAAATTGCAAAAAAAAATAATAAAAACAATTAGGAGAGGTCTCATTCTAATTTATAAATTCTGTTAAATCAGGACCTAAACTGTCTGCGAATGGTTTAATTGTAATTCCAAAAATTAATGATTTTGTATTTTGCAAATCTTTATCTGAATAAAAATCTTTTGAATATATTAAAGAGCTAATTATGCAGTCGTTTTCAAAATTAAAAGAAAATCGATTGTATTCAGTCGAATCAGTAATTAAATTTCTTTTATTATTGAATTTAAAATAATAATTTTTTGTGAATATTTTTGAAAATTCTAATGTTCCATATTTTTCATCACCAATATGTTGATTTTTTTCGTCAAATATAAAGTTTACAGAAAAACCATTGTAAACAGCCTTAAGGCTTAGGTTATTTCTAAAAAGAGTAGAAAAATTATTATCTAAATTATATTTATAATTAATACCCAACATATTCTGATTAAAATTATCTAAAAAATTTAATTTATTAATATTGTCACTTTTATATTTTTCAATTTTTTTACCAAATATACTAAGGTCAAAATCTCCAACAAAATCAGAAGTTTCATTATTTAGTGATGATTTTGAGGGTAGGGAGTCTTGACGATTTTTTCTAATAACTTGACCAAAGCTTAATTTTGACGAATATAATTTTTCAATTGAATTAGTTTTGGTTTTGTTATTAATATATTCAATTCCATAACCTGCGCTACCTCCTGTTTCAATGGCATCTGTATTATTTGTTCTATTCATAGAAAAAATATCTGAATAATTTAATATTTTGTCTTGATCTCTAGCATTTTGCATTGATCCAGTTGTATATTTTATAAAAAATCTTGGAGTAATAGACTGATAAGAAGTCTTATTAATTTTTACAAGTGGTAACTCATTATCAACACCAATTGTAAAGTTACTATTTATATTAACATTATTTTCTAGGCCAGTAACGTTTTCATTATATGTATTTTTATTAAAAAGAGAAAATTTTAAAGATGATCCAATTCCTGAATTTTTAAAAACATACTGCTGTCCAGATAAAGATAAGTTATTTTTTATATTTAATTGTTTTTGGTCTTTTTCAAATTTTTTTCCTTGAAAGTAACTATTAAAATTCGAATTATAATAGTTCTTAATTTTTGAATTGATTGAGAATACACCGTCAGGAAAAAAATAAGTATATTTTGAATTATCTGCAACATCAAGATTTTCATATATTCCAGCTTTCAAATCAATTCTTTTATTTTGATCGTAGGATTGTATTCTAAATATATTTTCTAATGTACGAATATTTTCTTTGAAAAGAAATGTATTTAATTTATTTATTTTGAGATAATTTTCTTGCGATACTCTTTGAATTTTAAAATTTATCTCATTATTTTTGAAAATTATATTTTTGTTCTGCCCTGTGTAGTCAGCAAAAAAGTAACTTCTTGACCCACTGGTTCTTCCTTGCTGATCTAATCTCTTATAACCTTTTGTGTAACTTGTTTCTAAATTTAGAAAACCATTTTTAAAAGCTTGTCTATAACTTGTGTTAAATATATGATTTTCATCGAAATAATATATTGGAGTAATGGTTAAATCTTTATCATCGTCTAAAGCTACAAAATAAGGTGTTTTTATTGTTCTTCCTATATTTTCAATTGTTTTGATTACCGGGGGTAGAAAGCCACTCCTTCTTTTAACAGAGGGATCTGGGTGCGTTATATAAGGCGTATATAATATTGGTAATTTTTTAATTTTAAAAAATGCATGTTTATGAGTTACGGTCTTGTTTTTGTTATCATGAATAATTTTCTTACTTTTTAATGACCAGGAAGGACAAAATTCCCCTCTTTCATTTGTAATTTTTGAACATGATGTGAATTCGCCATTATTAAGTTTAATTTTTTTATTTTTATTATCAAGTATACCATTTTTTGATTGTAAATATGAACCATCGGATGTTTTAGCTTTAACATCAGTTCCATTTCCTTTTTGAGTTAACTCATTATAAGTAAATTTACTAAAAAAAAATTTATTTTTGTCTTTATCCGTAAAAGTAACATTACCAATAGCATTTAAGATTTTTGTGTTGATGTTGTACGAAAATTTATCTGCTGTAAGAATTTTTTCATCGTCAGTAAATTTTGAGTTACCCAATGTTTGAATAATACCCTTTTTCTTAAAATAAATAATTTTATTTGAGGTTATTTTTTTTCCATCGTTGTTTAAGGCAGAAGCATTTCCTTGTGCAATTATCTTACCCTGAGTATTCTGATAATTAACTTTCTCAGCTTTAATCTCAAATTCATTTGAAAGAGCATTCCCATTTAATATGTAAAAGAAAAAAATTAAGAAAATTTTTTTTAAAGTATTTATTGCAAAGTTATTCATCACTTCTTAATAAACTATAGGTTGAAAATGTCATAATCAATATCACGGGCATCCAAACTGACAAAACTAATGGTATTTTGCCACTTTTACCAAAGGCAATAGATAGGTCAGCTAAAAAATAAACAACAATACCAGTTAAAATGCCAAAAAAAGCATATAAAAAATTATTAAAAGTATAATTTGTCTTAATTGTAAATACAGTAGATAAAATAATCATTGAAAACAATAATAATGGTAGCGACAAGTATTTGTTTAATTTAATTACTAATTCTTGACCATAGTAACCTCTTTCTCTCATTTGCTGTAACTCGTAAAAAATATTCCAAATAGAAAAAACATCTGAATTATTAAAGAAATTTTTTAATTTTTCAAAATCAATTTGGCTATAGTATTTGTAATTATTTAAATTCTTGTTTTCATTTAATAAACTTTGTTTTGCCTTACTTATTGTCCAAACTTTACCTCTGATATCGACATTCTCCCCATCTATTCTTGAAACAAATTCATCATTTTTAAAAATAAAAATAGACATATTCTTTAAATTATTAAAATTTTCGTCTTTAATTAAGTCTGCTCTAATTATATTTGTGTTATTATTTTTGTTTTCTTTAATCCATAAACCAGTGTCGCTCATAATTATTAAGTTTTCATTATAAGAATATTTAGTTTTTATTGTTTCGTAATATTTAGATAATTCTGAAGTTATCGGTGATAAAATTAGTACAATTAAAATACCTATAAATAATGAAAAAATACCTGGGATAAGGGTTATAAAATTTTTAGAAAAACCAGATAGGCTCATCGGTGTTATTTCATTATTTCTTAGAAATTTGACATAAAAAAAAATTCCAGAAAATAAAAAAATAAAAGGAGAAAGATTTAAAATTAATGTCGGAGATTTAATTAAACTCAATATCAAAGTTTTTAAAAAAAAATTATCAGAGATACCCTTGTCTTTAAAAAACAAAATTTCGTCGATGTAGGTTATTAGAATAATTAAAGATGAAAACATAATTGTGAATATTAATAATGAAAAAGAAAATTCTTTGATTAAATATTTAATTAAAAGATTAGGTGTATATCTCTTCATAATCTAGTCTCACTTTTAATAAATTTAAAAAGAACAAAATTAATAAAAATAAAGGAAAATATTAATGAAGATATATAAAAAAATGTATAGCTTAAATCTCTACCGCTTAAATTTAAAATTATTTGATTAATTATTAAGAGGGCAACTGATAATAAATAAATAGTTATTCTTAACTTTTTTAAATTAATTTTATCATTATTAGTAAATAATAAAAAACATATTAGAGTAGATATGATCAAAATCAAAAAAGGTTTTATCAATCTTGAATTTATTTCTACTCTTAAATCAGTTCTTTTAACAGCGGTCAACTGCTTATCTTCTAATCTTTTAAATATCCATTTTAAATTTCTTTCAGAAAATTTCGGAGTTTTTATATTTTTTAATTGGTATTTGGAAAAATCAAATATTGTACTATTAAAATTAATAAAATTTATTTTGTTATTATTTTTTTCTTGTGTAGTACCCTTAAACAACTCAAGATATGAATTTTCTCCATCTGTAAGCACCCTTCCTTTTTGTGCAGTTATAATTCGCGATTTTTCATAGATGAAAATTCCTTTTAAGTTTCCTTTTTTATCATTATTTTCAACATAAATTGTCAAACCTCTTAATGGTGAATTGAAGTTCTTTTCTTTAACTAATGCATTTATTAATGTGAATTTAGACTCACCAAGTACCAATCTACCCTTATGTGAACTCCATGGGACAATAAAAACTGATAAAATTAAATGTATAATTAATGCAACAAGCCCAATTGTCATACATAGTGAATAAATTTTAAATTTACTTATTCCAGACAGCCAATATATGCCAAATTCTTTAGCATCGTTTAATTTTGCAAACAAAAAAAACATTGAAATAATAAAGTTCAACAAAAATAAATTTTTCAATATTTTAGGATAACTAAATAATAAATATTTAAAGTATACACTCACTGGATTACCAAATTCAGTAATTAATTCCAACAATCTGGCTGCTTGTGTAAACCAAATTAACAAAGAAAATGACAAAGATATTAATAAAAATATTTTAAAGAATTCTATAAAAAAGTATTGGAATATCTTGTTTTTAAGCATTTAATGTGTATTAACCTTTTCATATTTTAAATGTTTAATATTTCAACAAAATATAGTCAAAAATCTGACTTTAGAGCAATTTTAGTAAACAAGAGCTCCAATTTAACTAGTTTACGATCTCTTATAGATCCAAAATCTGCAAATGTTCTAAGAAACAAAGCTACGAAAAACAAAAGGGGTTTCACTTTTATTTCACAAATAAATAATTCAAATTTTAAAAATTTTTATTTTTTTAATGTAAATGAAAAAATAATTGATCATGAATATCAAGACTTGGGTGGATTAATTGTTTCTGAGGCATTATCACTAAAAAAAGACAAGATAGAGGTTTTATTCGATACACTGCCGCAAAAAATTAAAAACAACATAAAAATAATCCAAAATATTTTGATTGGTATTTTATCAAAAAACTACTCTTTTGATAATTATAAACAAAAAGACCAGTCAAAAAAAATAAATAGTATATCACTAGTATGTTCAAATAAAAATTTTATTAAACAAGCCTTAAAATATGCTGAAAGTATCAATGCTGGAGTAACAGAAACAAGAAATTTAGTTACAACTCCTCCCAATATTTTAAATCCTAGTAGTTTCGTAAATCAGGTAAAAAAACTAAAAAGAAATGGATTAAAAATTGAGATACTTGATGAAACTAAATTAAAGAAAATTGGAATGAATGCTCTTTTAGGTGTTGGTCAAGGTAGTACAAATAAAAGCTATGTTGCAATAATGAAATGGAACGGTGCAAAAAAGAATTCTAAACCTTTAGGATTTGTTGGTAAAGGTGTTTGTTTTGATACTGGAGGTATATCATTAAAGCCAGCGAGATTTATGGAGGAAATGAAATATGACATGGCGGGAGCTGGGACTGTAGTGGGATTGATGAAAACTTTGGCTGTGAGAAAAGCTAAAGTTAATGCGGTTGGAATAATAGGATTAGTTGAAAATATGCCAGACGGTAATGCACAAAGACCTGGAGATGTTGTGAAATCTTATAGTGGAAAGTCAATTGAAATTTTTAATACTGATGCAGAAGGAAGATTAGTTTTAGCAGATATCTTAACTTATACTGAAAAAAGATTTAAACCGAAGTTTATTATAAATTTAGCAACATTGACTGGAGCAATTATAGTTTCATTAGGTAACGAGTATGCAGGTTTGTTTTCAAATAATAATCAACTAGCAGAAAGGATAAATAAAGTTAGTTATATAGATAATGAAAAAGCATGGAGACTACCGCTAAATAAAAATTTTGATAAATTAATTGATTCACAAATTGCAGATGTTCAAAATATAAATTATTCAGGCGGCGCAGGCTCTATAACCGCTGCACAATTTTTACAAAGATTTATTTTAAATAAAACACCATGGGCACATCTAGATATTGCCGGTATGGCATGGAATAAAAAAGTTACTAAGACCATCCCAGTTGGTGCAACTGGTTATGGTGTAAAACTTTTAAATAGATTGGTGGAAGAGTACTATGAGTGAGAAAACACTCTCATTAATAAAACCAGATGCAGTAGAGAGAAATTTAATCGGAAAAATAATTCAAATTTTTGAAGATAATAATTTAATAATAGAACAAATGAAAAAAGTACATATTGATATAAAATTTGCAAAAAAATTTTATTCCATTCATTCTACAAAACCATTTTTTGAGGACCTTTGTAATTACATAAGTTCTGGTCCATTAGTTGCTATAGTTTTAAAAGGTGAAAATGCTATTCAAAAAAATAGAGATCTCATGGGTTCTACTAATCCTAAAGAAGCCAAACCCGGAACTATTCGTAATTTGTATGCAATTTCAATAGACAAAAATTCTGTGCATGGTTCAGATTCAGTCGAAAATGCTAAAATTGAAATTGACTTATTCTTTAAAAATTAAATAATTTTTTCTAAAGCTTCGATGTAAGCCTTATGCTCTAATTTCAAAATTTTTTTTGCTAAGGTTTTAGGAGTATCTTTCTTTAATATTTTGATTTTTTTTTGTGTGATGATTTTCCCGGAGTCTAGTTTAGACTCTACAAAATGAATTGTGCAACCAGAATACTTATGCTTTTCTTTAATTGCCCTTAAATGCGTATTTAATCCCTTAAGCCTTGGTAAAAGCGATGGATGTACATTTATAACAGGTATCTTAACTTTCTTTAAAAATAGAGGTGATAATATTCTCATAAATCCTGCAAGGCAAACAATCTTAATATTAAATTTTTTTATTAATTTTAGTGCCTCCTTTTCAAATAATGATAATTTTTTCTCAAAAACATAATTCTTAATTTTATTGATTTTTGCGTATTTTAAACCTTTGGCATTTGATTTATTTGATAAAACAAGACTTATCTTGAATGAACTTCTCTTTAGTTTTGAATAATCTATTAAGTTTTTTAAATTTGAGCCTCTTCCAGATATAAAGACTGCAATTTTTATTTTAAAATTTAATTTTTCCATCAAAAACTATTTTTTTCGATTTATAATCAATAATTCTACCAATTGGATATGGTTTAAATTTTTTTGGGAATATATTTTTAACTTTTTTAAGGTTTTTTTTATTTATAATTAAGCAAAATCCTACACCACAATTAAAAGTTTTTAACATTTCGAAATCTGAAATTGTATTATCATTTAAAAATTTAAAAATTTTTAAAGTTTTTATTTTATCTAAGTTTATTTTAGCAGCTTTGTTTTTTGGTAAAATTCTCGGTAGATTTTCAATAATCCCCCCGCCAGTTATATTACAACAACCATTAATTAAATTTTTATTATGAAGTTTTAAAACTTCATTAACATAAATTTTTGTAGGTGTTAGGAGTTTATTTAATAGTTTTTTATTATTTATACGATTGATCTTTAAGATATACCTCACTAAAGAGAAACCATTTGAGTGTAAACCTGATGAGGGTATAGCTAAAATTAAATTATCAGTTTTAATTTTTTTCCCATCTAAAATTTTTTTTTTATCAACTATGCCAACTGAAAAACCAGCAAGATCAAATTTTTCTTTATCATATATTCCTGGCATTTCAGCTGTCTCACCACCAGATAAATAGCAATTTGAAATTTTACATCCTTTAAAAATACCTTTTAAAATATTTTTATATTTATTTTTTTTGACCTTTCCAATAGCTATATAGTCTAAAAAAAATAAAGGTTTCGCACCTTGTACAATTAAATCGTTTACACACATTGCAACCAAGTCTATTCCAATAGTGTCAAATTTTTTTAATCTATTAGCTATTTCTAACTTTGTACCAACTCCATCAGTTGCAGATACTAAAACTGGATTTTTGCAATTATATGGCTTAAGGTCAAACAATGAGCCAAAACCACCAATATTTCTAAATCCTTTAATTGTTGATCCTTTAATTTTTGTTTTATTTGAGAGGTTTGATATATACTTTATCAAATTATTTGTATTAGATGTATCAACTCCACTTTTTTTATATGTTAACTTTCTTTTATGCATTTGATTAAAAAATTAATAATATTTTTAATTGTATTCTTATTTATTACCAAGGCAAACGCTACTATTTATATTGTTGATAATTATTTATTTATAACGTCGATAAATAAAATAAAAAAAAACCGAGATAAAGTTATCGATGAAATAAAAAAGAAATCTCTTAACGATTTTTTGAAATCCATAACTATCCAAAGTGATTTCAATAACTTAAGAAAAATCAAAAACTTTCAAGAATATTTTAAATTATTTATTGTAAAGGGTGAATATAAAAAAAATAATAGTTATGAATTAGTATGTAAAATAGAGTTTGATAAGTCTAAGATAGATTCTTTTTTAAAAAATCAAAATATTAAATATATTAATTACAAAAGTAATCCAATATTAACGATTTTAATAAATAAAAAAAACAATAAATTAGAGATTTGGTCAACTGATAATTTTGACAATTATCTAGGTAAAAAATTTAATAATTTTTTAAATACATTTCCGTTAAATGGGGATCTTACAGATATTAAATTATTAGGAGATATTAACCCAAAATCATATCAAATTGCACGTTTTGACAAAATTGCGGGGAATTATGGCGTGCGAGATTTTATATTTGTTTTATTTGATTATGATAAATCTAACAAAAAAGAGAATGTTTTCGTTCAATATCAATTTAATGAATTAAAAACATCAAATAAATTTGATGTAGATAATTTTAATGAAGAAGAGTTAAGTAATTTTTTTAAAAAAATACTAAATAATCTAAATAATTCGTGGAAAGAAATTCAAATTTTAGCACCAAAAAAAAATACTACGATATTATTTGACTATCCATTAAAAAAACTGTCAGATTATATAAAAATTAAAAATGTTTTAACAAAAAATAAAATGGTCCTATCATTGCAAGATGTAGAAATAACAAATCAAATGTATTCTGCCAGAATATTTTTTTCTGAGTCTTTAGATAAATTAAAAGAATATTTATTTGAAGAAGGTTTTATTTTTAAAAGAAATGGTAATAAATTTTACTTAACAAAAAAATGACAGAGCAACAGATTTTTAATTTTGACTCTAACTCAATTTATTCAGAAGAAAATTTTATTAAAGATTCCTCAAATTTTGAGGCATTTAATTATTTATCAAAATTTCCAAAATGGGAAAATAGAATGATAAATTTATATGGTGAAAAAAAATCTGGAAAAACTTTTTTATTAAATATTTTAAAAAATAAAAAAAATTTTTACTATTTAAATCACAATGAAGAATTCGAAAAAAATTTCGATAATTTATTTCTTAAAGAAAAGTTAATAGTAGATAATGTTTCTATTGATGAAAATAAAATGTTTTCTTTAATTAACAATTTTATATTACATAACAAATACTTAATAATATCCTCAAGAATACCAATAACATCGCTTAAAGTGAATTTAAAAGATTTAAAGTCAAGATTGAGTCAGTTTTATTTATTAGAGATAAAAAATCCTAGTGATAATCTAGTTTATTCTTTAATAATGAAATTTTTTTCGGATAATCAAGTTGTTATTCGTAAAGAGCTTATTGAGAATATTGTAAAGAAAATTGACAGATCGTATTTAAGAATAGATGATTTTTTAACTAACCTAAATAAACTCAGTATAATAAAAAAAAAAAGATTGATTATAAATTAATCAATGAGGTATTTGATTCTATGACATAAAATTGTTTAAAATAAATTTTTTTTTTCCTCTTATAATTTTTTCATACAAATCAAAAAAAATCTTTTTCCTCCACTTTGATTTATTTTTTAAATCCTCGTAATCTATTAGATCATATTTTGATGCTATTAAATTTGCATCTATTAAATATTTTTTTGAAACTAAATATCTAAAAAATTCTAAAGTTTTAATTTCTATTTCATTACTTAATTTTTTTACTTTGATTTTAAAAATTTTCTTTAAGGATATAATTATATTTTTTTTTTTCATTTTTTATAAAGTATTTATTTTTTTTAAGAGATTTAAATTTTTTTGTTTTTATCATAGTAATAATCTCCTCGTCATTTAAAACCCAGTTTTTCGGTAGATTATTAATTTTGCTTTTTTTATCTCTAATTTCCAAAATTTTATGAAATTCTTTACTTTTATAAATTTGTACACCTAGTTTTTTTTTAAATTTAGAGTTTATGCCTTTGCTCTCCTTGATATTTTTAGCTAAAGCTTTAAACTCTTCTTTTGCAAAACTTAATTTCTTAAATTTTTTTAAATCTCTTACTTGTAAATCATGTATTTTTTTTAAATACAAAACATCTTTTTTTAAATAATTAATTTGTGATTTAGTAATTGGTCTTTTCAACCAGTTTGTATTTTGATGACTTTTATCTATTTTTTTTCTAACAATTTTTTTTACTATGTTTGCGTATGAAATATTTTTATCAATTCCTAAAAAACCTGCAGCAATTTGAGTATCAAAAAAGGGCTCTATATTGATTTTATGATTTAGAAAAATCTCAATATCTTGAACACTACCATGCAAAATTTTAAGTAATTTTTTTGATTTAAAAAGCTTTCTTATGATTTTAATTTGCTCGGGATTTTCAAAAATATCAAATATGAAAAATTTTTTCCCATCTGAAATTGTGATAATAGATAATTTTGAAAAATAAGTTTTTTTTCTATCAAACTCAGTATCTACGCACACTAAATTTTTTTTAGCAAAATATCTTTTAAAAAAATCAATTTTTTTTTGATTATTTATAATCATTATATTGTCTTGTTTTTTAGTTCTAATATATATATTAGCAATTATCTCAAATGATAACTTTTAGAACTCATACATGTGGAGAATTG
>MDTE01019029.1_pt1 | contig 28798 bp, 18 predicted proteins | sample 811231 | NCBI WGS metagenome assembly MDTE01 (sample SAMN05326651, study PRJNA326480) | marine metagenome | isolation source: seawater | place: Indian Ocean: Red Sea | collected 2010 | reverse complement strand
TATCAAATATAGTGTACGCGCTACCAGGATTTAACGTGCCACTCGCCACGATAGTTTGGTCTGTTTGTCTAAGATTGCCTCTGACTGCAATGGAATCAATGACTATGGGGCCGTCTGGGGCTTCTTGTGCCACCAGGGTTGTAGGACTGATTACCAAGGATACAGATAGTACGGCTTTTGTCCAGAAATCCAAATGACCTCTCAGCACTCTATTAGAAACCACTGGGGTGCTCCTTATTATAGTTTGCTTTGCGTGGCAACATCCATGCAAAGCCCTAAACTCCCCTCGTCCAGGTCAACTAGTATCTCATCTCCGGCAGAGAACTCACCTCCTAAGATCCCTTCTGACAAGGGATTCTCCAAATATCTTTGGATAGCCCTCTTCAATGGTCTCGCACCGAATTTTTCGTCATAGCCCTTGTCGACCAGAAAATTCACCGCAGATTCTGTCAAAGATATCTTTAGATCCTCCTCTTGCAGTCTTTCCTCAATATCTCCCATTAGAATATGTACAATCTCACCTATCTCTTGCTTTGAAAGTGAATGAAAGACAATAGTTTCATCAACTCTGTTCAAAAATTCTGGATTGAAAGCCCTTTCAATCTCGTCATTCACTTTCCCCTTCATGATTTCGTAAGAAGTCTTAGTATCACTCCCATGGAATCCAAGATTAGCTCCTTTTGAAATGTTACGACTACCTAGATTGGAAGTCATAATCAGGACGGTGTTTTTGAAATCTATTGTCCTTCCGTAATTATCGGTGAGATGCCCTTCATCAAGCACCTGCAACAAGATATTGAATACTTCTGGATGGGCTTTTTCAATCTCATCGAGCAACACCACAGAGTAAGGGCGTCTCCTTATAGTTTTCGTCAGTACACCAGAATCTTCATAACCCACATATCCTGGAGGAGCGCCTATCAATCTACTGAGAGAAAACTTCTCCATATATTCACTCATATCAATCCTAACAAGAGAGTCGGGATCGTCGAAAAGAAATTCTGCCAATGAGCGTGCCAATTCTGTTTTACCCACTCCAGTAGGACCAGAAAAAATAAATGAACCGATAGGACGTCTCGGGTCCTTCAGTCCCGCCCTGCTCCTTCGTATTGCTCGTGATATTGCTAGTATCGCATCTTCCTGGCCCACGATACGCTTCTTTATTTCATCTTCCATATGCACTAAGCGTTTGGTCTCATCTTCTTTCATGCGAGTCACGGGAACCCCTGTCCACCTTCCAACTATAAATGCTACATCATCACATTTAAGAATGGGGCGGTGCTCTTTTTGCTTTTTTTCCCATTCTTGTTGTTCAGTCTGTATTTCAGCTTGAACACCTCTTTCTATATCTCTAAGTTCCGCTGCTTTTTCAAAATCCTGAGCGCTGATCGCTGACTCCTTAGATCCCTGCACTGTTTGCAATTTCTCTGTCAGCTTTTTATTGGCTGGCTGAGGACGCTGCGCTTTGATACGGGCTCTGGATCCAGCCTCATCTATTACATCCACTGCCTTATCAGGAAGAAACCGGTCCGTGATGTATCTATCTGATAGCTTGACAGCATGTTTTAATACCTCATCGGGAATCTCGATCCTATGATGAGCTTCATAATACTTCCTCAACCCTTTGAGTATCTCGAATGTTTCATCAATAGATGGCGGATCTATAGCTACTGATTGGAAACGTCTTTCCAAAGCACCATCCTTTTCAATATGCTTCCGATATTCGTCAAGTGTCGTGGCTCCTATACACTGTAATTCACCCCTAGCTAAAGATGGCTTGAGCATGTTCGAAGCATCAATTGCTCCTTCAGCAGCACCAGCACCAATCAAGGTGTGTAGTTCATCAACAAAAAGGATGATGCCCTTATCTTCTGAAATTTCTGTGACCACTGTTTTCAATCTTTCTTCGAACTGCCCCCGATACTTGGTACCTGCTATAAGGGCAGCCATGTCGAGCGAAAGCACTCTGTGATTCTTGAGGAGTTCAGCTACCTCACCTCCCGCAATAAGCTGGGCAAGACCTTCAACCAATGCAGTTTTGCCCACACCAGGTTCACCTATGAGTACTGGATTGTTCTTTTTTCGTCTACAAAGAATCTCTATAGTTCTCTCTATTTCAGTGTGACGTCCAATAGTGGGATCCAACTTACCTTCTCTGGCCAACTTAGTTAGATCTCGACAAAAATGATCCAGAGCTGGTGTTTTGGATTTTTTATCTTTGCCAGATCCCACATTCTCTTTACCAGTTTTAGCGGCGCTCTCTTGGATCGCATTTTCTGAATGAGGTCTTAGAATTTTCAATATTTCTTTTTTCGTTTGATCGGCCTTTAAACCAGACCGATGCAATACTTGACCAGCTATTCCTTTGTCTTCCAAAACCAACCCCATTAGCAAATGTTCAGTCCCAACGTAAGAATGGTTCATTTCGGCAGCTTGACTCATTGCTAGGTCTAGAACTTTTTTCGACCGGGAGGTATATGGAAGATCATCCGCACTTGGTGCTGTATCTCCCTTCTTTATGTACTCTTGTAAAGACTGATGGATTTCATCAGAATCTGCTCCTAGTCTCTCAAGAACAGCGCTGGCAACACCACCACCTTCGTGGATTAGTCCCAAAAGTATATGTTCGGTCCCGACATAGTCATGTAGAAGCCTGACAGCTTCTTCCTTCGCCAGCGAGAGTACCTTTCTGACTCTATCTGTAAAATTATAGTTCATATCAATGTATCCGTAGTTTACCTATAAGGTATTAGATGGAGCTTTCTCCTCATCATTTCCTTAGGCCTCCTTGGCATTCAGTGCTTTTCTTACGTAAGTAGCACGGTATAAATTCCGCTCTGTGGGCGTCAATGGCCTTCCAGCAGCTTCTTCTAGATGTGCCCTTTGCGTGAACAACATAATCTTATTCAGTGTATATACCCCTAGATCTGGAAGTAGTTTCAGCCCTATTCCTAACCGAACTCTGGACAAAAGGCCCATTAATTCTGCAAATGACAGGGAACGAGAATATTTTAAGAGCCCGTATGCACGCCACACCCTGTCTTCAGTAATGTTTGCTCCGTCCTTCATGACCACTTGCCTTGCTTCGTGTTCGTATCCTATAACTCTTCGAATCATAGTCTCGAGATGATCGACCAGGTTTTCTTCAATTTTTCCTAAAGTAGTCTGATTGGAAATCTGAAAAAAATTTCCTACTACATCAGATCCTTCACCATACAATCCCCTGGCCGTTAAGCCGATTTGGGAAATACCTTCTAGAACTTTTCCAATTTCGTTAGTGAGCACCAGTCCAGGTAAATGTACTAAGACTGAAGCCCTTAAACCACTTCCTACATTTGAGGGACAACTTGTAAGAAAACCAAATTCATTGTGGTATGCGAATGGTATAGTTGAACCTAATAATTCATCCATCTCATCAGCCATATGCCAGGCTTGACTAAGGGCCAACCCAGAAAACATTGTCTGAATGCGCAGATGATCTTCTTCATTCACCATGACACTTAGACCATCATTCGGGCCTAGGATAAGTGCTGAGCCACTTGGCGGGCCATCCTCTTCAGTGCCGACAAGTTCAGGAGACACCAACCTCCTTTCGAGAAGAATTCTCTGTTGCAAACGATTTATTTGATCGAATTCTAAAAAAACACAGGCGTCTCCATAGTCATTCTCCTGAAGGCTCGATCTTACCCTGTTCAAAACCAAAACCCCATCTGACTCTACGAAATTACTTCCGAATCGAAATCCTTGTATGTTCCTCGCCAAACGCACCCGTGTAGACAGCACAACCTCCGAGCTTTCACCAGATCCTGAAATCCAGTTTAAACCACAAGATGGAAGTGTTTTCATGGATTAACCACCAACCTCATCAGCTAATTGCATTTTAGTTATTTCATCTCTGATCAAAGCGGCCTTTTCAAACTCTTCTTTTTGGACAGCCCTGCTCATACCAGACCTTAAGAACTCAAGCCTTTTGGCTAGTTGATGAGCACTCGGATCAGGAGGTAAATACACTTTCCCCACATGTAGACAGCTACCATGGATTCTTTTAAGCACTCTTTTCAAGTATGTATAAAAATCTGTATAGCATTGGGAACACCCAAGGCGCCCAGTCCTCTGAAACTCTTTTACTTTCATTTTACAAAAGGAGCATGCATGCTGAGTCGATATCGGTGAACGACTTGATTCCTCCCCTAGTTCATTCAAAAAGTCATACAACGAAGCCTTTATGGATTTCTCTGGTTGAGTGATCCCCTTGTTTGCAGCGCAATCTTTACAGAAGTGAGAGGTTTTAATCATCACCTCTGTAATTTGGGTGACATGAACCACTGCCTTATTCGCTTTGCAGACGTCACACATTGTAGCCGAATGTTTACTCGATGCCATTTGACTCCATTCCATCTTCCAATAGCTTTCCGTCTCTTAATTCCAAAACCCTATCTGTCATTGCCGCCAACTTCTTACTATGAGTGACAATGATCATGGCCAACCCATTCGCCTCTCTTAATCTGAAGAGTAACCGATGCAGGGCTTCAGTAGACTGTGAATCTAAGTTACCTGAGGGCTCATCAGCTAGGAGTAACTTAGGTTCATTACAGAGAGCTCTGGCCACGGCCACTCTTTGCTGTTCACCTCCAGAGAGCTCGGCAGGTTTGTGATGTAATCGGTGTTCCAGCTTTACTTGCTCCAATAATTCTCCAGCCCTTTTTTCTGAGATACTCCTCGAATTGCCAGCTATTAATGATGGCATCATCACATTTTCCAATGCAGTAAAATCCTTCAGCAAGTGATGGAACTGAAAAACAAAACCGATCTGTTGATTCCTCAGCCATTCGAGATTTTGGTTCTTCCCTTTTCCCAAAGTTTGTCCGTCAATTAGAACTTCTCCACTAGTGGGATAATCTAAACCTCCTAATATTTGCAATAAGGTTGATTTTCCTGCACCGCTACCACCTACTATTGCGACCGTTTCATGATTTAGAATTTTTAAATTTAGTCGATCCAGCACAACCAGTTCACTGCCATCTCCACCCACGAAACTCTTCACTAGACCCGAGGCTTCCAGTAGAATGTCCCCTTGAACTTTAGTCATGTTTAATGGCCTCAACTGGCCTCAACTGGGAAGCCCGTATAGCTGGAACTATAGTGGCCAGAAGAGAGATCGCTATACTGCCTGTCACGATGACTCCTATGTCGGTAACATCTAGCGCCATAGGTAATCTGTCGACGAAATATACTTCTGCGGGGATCTCAATGATTTCAAATCTGTTTAGTGCAAAAGATGTAACAACGCCTAAGAGAAGTCCTAGTGTTGTCCCCAGGATTCCAATCCCAATTCCTTGTAATAAAAATATACGAAGTATAGTTTCATCAGCCACGCCCATCGCCTTAAGAATGCCTATTTCTCTAGTCTTGTCCACTACTACCATAACAAGAGTGCTCACGATATTGAATGCCGCAACGACAACGATTAAAAAAAGAATCAGACCCATGACCAATTTCTCCAATTTAAGAGCTGAAAATAGAGCTCCATTGGTAGTGCTCCAACTAATGGCCGAAAAACCAGACCCTAAATTCGCTTCTATGCGACTGGCTATGACTGTTGACAAATCAGAGTCCTGAGTGTCAACACTTAGCCCCGAGACCTGGTCACTGGCCATTATACCTAATTGCTCTTGAGCTACCTCTAATGGTACATAGATATTTTTCACATCGTAGTCATACATACCAGTAGTGAATGTCCCACTGACTTGATATTGTCTGATACTCGGAGTGGGTATTCCCATTGGGTCAATCGAAATATTCTCGAAAGCAATAAGTGTAATCGTATCACCTCTAAACAATTGCATTCTAGCTGCTAACCTGCTACCCAGTATTACTGGTGGGAGGTTAGATCCAGTTGGACCCAGGTCATGTACCCCTTCCCTGATCCTCGCCTCCATCTTGGTAACCGCTGGACCTTCGTTAGATAATGAAACACCGTACATATCAGCTGGTTGCGAATAACCTCCGCGGAGAACACTGACCTGACTCAATACAAAAGGAGACACCCCAACGACACCCTCAACGGCATTAACTCGCGCCGCTATTTCCCCCCAATCGTCCATGCGCAGAGCGCTACCGTCTTGAAGTACGAGAACATGTGGGGATGAGTCAAGTATTTTATCCAACAACTCTCGCTGCATACCCGACATGACACCTATGACAACGATCAATGCTGCAACACCTACTGTAACCCCACCCAATGCAATCCATGTAATCAATGAAAACGACTTACCCCCAGAACTTGATGCCAGATATCTTTTGGCGATATAAGATTCGAATCTAAAGGAGGAGCGACTCCGCACGTCAATTAGTCCTTTAATACAGGAAAGAGGATTACGTCTCGGATAGAAGACTGATCCGCAACCAACATAGTTAATCGATCTACACCCATCCCCAATCCTCCTGTAGGTGGCATCCCATACTCGAGCGCTCTTATATAGTCTTCGTCTATCGGGTGTGTCTCTTCATCTCCCTCCATTTTCATTCTTTCTTGCCCTTCGAATCTTTCTCTCTGATCCACTGGATCATTTAATTCAGAAAAAGCGTTAGCAATTTCTTCACCAGCTACAAACAATTCAAAGCGTTCCGTCAATTGTGGAGACTCCCTGTGCAATTTGGCCAGTGGACTAATCTCCCTGGGATGGTCAATCACAAAGGTGGGCTGTATTAACTTAGGCTGTACGAGTTCGCCAAAGCATTTATCAATTATTTTGCCCCAACCCCAATTAGCCTCAACCTTTATTCGATTGGCTCGTGCGATATCGGCTAGTTGAGGCACGTTCAGCCGGGCAACATCCTCCCCTACTGCTTCTGATACAGATTCCAACATGGACACCCTATCGTAGGGTGAATGAAAGCTGATTTCTTGGCCTTGGTAGGTAGTATCTAGACCACCCTTAACACATAGCAGTACCTCAGCAAGCATCAATTCGGTGAAATCCATCAACTCCTCATAATCCGTAAATGCTTGATAGAACTCAAGCATTGTAAATTCGGGATTGTGAAAACGATCGATCCCCTCATTTCGAAAGTCTTTAGAAATTTCGTACACCCTACCGAACCCGCCCACGATAAGACGCTTTAAGTAGAGTTCATCAGCGATTCTAAGGTACAGTGTGCGGTCCAAACTATTGTGTTTAGTGATGAAAGGGCGAGCTGCTGCTCCTCCATAGATTGGTTGAAGCACCGGGGTCTCCACTTCAAGGAAGTCTCTTTCATCCAAAAATTTTCGCAAGGTAGATATAATCCTGGTTCTAATCTTAAACACCTCTCGTACTTCAGGATTCACTGCAAGATCGGCATACCTCTGTCTATACCTCATCTCTACGTTGGCAAATCCACCGTAAACGTTAGCTTCTGAATCCTCATCAGCCTTAGTTTTACCGAGAGGAAGTTGCCTGACGGATTTGCTTAGCATCGTCCAATCCTGGACTTGTACAGTCACTTCCCCGGTGCGGGTCCTGAAGATTGATCCAGAAACTCCAATCCAATCCCCCAGGTCCAGTAGATCGGTCGCTTCAAATTTCTCTTGTCCTAAAACGTCGAATTTTAAATAAATTTGAATTTGTCCTGTCCTGTCTTCTAAATGAGCAAAAACGGTCTTTCCGTGTCCCCTCATACTCACCAACCTTCCAGCCACAGATACCTCTAGAGATTCTACCTCTACATCCTCTGCTTCTGCTTCCATTTTGCTAAAAAGACTCTTTACCTGCGTAGCCGTATGATCCTGCGAATAGTTGTAGGCGTAGAGGTCTATACCTAACTCTCTAAGTTTTGCAATCTTTTCTTGACGCTGTCGTCTTAACTGACTCAATTCGTCTCCCATTTTATTTTCACCCACTTCCCTTATTTGCTGAGGAAAATTCCTTTAAGTATGCTTCTATAAATATATTCAGATCTCCATCCATTACTCCTTGGACATCTCCGATTTTTACTTCGGTGCGATGATCGTTAACCATAGTATAGGGCTGGAATACGTATGATCTTATTTGGTGTCCAAACTGAATTTCAGTTTTCGTAGCCTCCACCTCTGCTCTCTTTTCGTCCTCCAGGCCCATGGCATGTTCATAAAGAGCTGATTTTAACATCTTCATAGCGGTAGCCCGGTTCTTGTGTTGTGATCTTTCTTGCTGGCATCCGACTACGATTCCTGTGGGTATATGAGTTATTCTTATAGCCGAGTCGGTCTTATTTACGTGTTGCCCTCCAGCACCAGAAGCCCGGAAAGTATCAACTCTCAGTTCTGATTCGTCTATAGTTACCTCGATATCTTCGTCTATTTGTGGATAAACAAAAACACTGGCGAAAGAGGTATGTCTCCTTGATTGTGCATCGAAAGGAGAGATTCTCACTAACCTGTGCACTCCCTTTTCTGATTTAAGGTATCCATATGCACTGGGTCCCGTGAACTCAATGGTGGCGCTCTTAATTCCCGCCTCTTCCGCAGATTGGAAATCTAAAACATTTATACCGAAGCCGTTTTGTTCACCCCATTTCGTGTACATTCGAGTTAACATTTCAGCCCAATCCTGTGACTCTAGTCCTCCTGCTCCTGGGTGGACGGTAAGAAGAGCATTTCTGTGATCATCTTCACCCTGCAACATGGTCTTTAGTTCCAGGCCTCCAATCTGAGAATCCAAATCCTGCAATTCTCGTGTCCATTCGTCTTCTAGTTCCTGGTCCTCATCAAGTTCGATCAGTTCTTTGAGTTCCTGTAATTCCACAAGTCGAAGTTTCAATTTTTTCCATGGCTGGGTCCAAGATTTTAAGCGATTAGAGGCGGCTATTGTTTCTCTGGCCTTTTCCTGATTATCCCAGAATCCAGCCTCCGCCATTTCCCTGTCTAATTTTGCTAATTCTATTTCCTTATTAGAAATGTCAAAGATACCCCCGGAGATCTGAAACTCTATCTGATAGACCGTCGATCTTAACTTGGGACTCTTTGTCCACGATCCTTTCCCCGTTTTAAAAAAATGAAAACCAGCAGAATAGGTTTGTCACTAGGACGCAATATCGCTATGGCAGAAAATATATCCGAGTGATGGCGCTCCATCAACACAATCAGTCATGGATCAAAACATCTTTGAAGGCTATTTCCTCTGCTGCTAATACAAAGAGCGTCGCTGGCAGATCCTGCGTCTCCTTAAGGAGTTTGTCCCAATAGCCCACAAAATCATCCAAAGGCTTGCCTACACCCAAAAGTATGAGGTCAGCATCTCCAGAATGCTCTAGAACAAGGCGCCTAAAATGTTCACCCTCTGAAGTAATAACATGAGGTATGAAATTTGTCCTCGTTCTATCAATAATAGCCTTGAGATTACGGTACGCCTCCTGTCTGGCTACTTCGTCTTTGACGACCATCCTAAGGTGAACCTCCGACCCCTTCCAACTGAGGCTGGTCTGTGTTAGGTATCCCAGGATCAACATCAAAGCTCCGTTACCCTGTAACCCGCCCCACCATATATCGATTCTTTTTCGTTTTCCGAAACCTTCCTCTTCCTCTGCGCGAAGGATAAAAACATTCCTTTTTGCCTGATACAAATCACTCACTAGTGTACAGAATCTTTTACGATCTTTCGAAAGTTCGTAGTTTTGGCCTAATAAGACCGAATTTGGAACCAAGGGGCCCACTCCGTACGTCTCTACCGCTCTTTTTACCCCCGAATAGGCATCTGGGGCAGAGATAACCCTAACCAAAGAAGCTACACCTCGCCTTTCACAGTAATCTTTTATCTTTGATTCAAGTGCTTGCGATCGTTGAAGCGTTATACTTTCCTCTGGCACTACTGTGGACACAGTCAACAATCCTTGAGAATGGGAAAAGCAATTGGCCAGATCGACCAGATGCCAGCGGCGAGTGGGGGCACCAGAGAAGACCAACGTATAAGGCCTCCAATTTCTAGCATCAGGTTCTCCCTTGAGCCCTAAGAGACCTGCCCTAATAACCGCCATCCACAAACCTCTTCTTAGGTCACCCCAAGCAACAGTTAGCGCCCGTTTCTTTAGCCAAATATAAACGCCAACCACAAAGCATAAGGCGACCAATGTAGCTCCAGAGTTTATCAAGGACATAACAGAAAAACAGCCTATCGCACCTAAGAAGGAAAATGCCCAATGAACTTTGAACTTGGGTCTAAACGATGGACTCTTCAAAATACGTTCTAGGCCAGCTGCTATGTTAAGTGCTCCATAAGTCGTCAGAAAGAACATCGTAAGTATGGGTGCAATCATCTCAAGGTCTGTCATATAAGCTGCTGTACCAGCGAATAACAACGTCACTACAGTACCGATTCGGGGAGTATCATCATCACCTGTACCTCTACCCAACCAGCTTAATCCATTTGGTAGTACGTTGTCCCTCGCCAAGGCTTGCAAGACTCTGGGAGCACCCAACATACTGCCTACGGCTGAAGATAAAGCTCCTCCCCACACGCCCAATAATATCGCCTGACCCCAGCCTGACATAGGCATCATAACCAAGGGGTCTTCAACAAGAATGTCTGGATTAGCCCTAAAAGCCAAAATCACTGCAAGAATCATGTAGACCAAGTATCCAACACCTACGGCTAAGAAGGTTCCTAGAGGTATGGATCTACCCGGATCCTTAAGATTTCCAGACAAATTAACTCCAACTGTTATACCTGTTACAGCGGGGAAAAAAACTGAAAAAACCTCCCAGAAACCTGCTGGATCTTCTATCGTACCAGAAAGTCCCGCTACTTCGGTCGAAACCTCCTTCCCGAGTAATAGCGAAATCAAGGAGAGTCCAACCACAGCCATTACTAAATATTGAGTCCTTATAGCTAATTTGGGAGACAGCAAAGCTATACAGGAAACAACAGCTATTGTCATGACAACAACAGATTCTTGATCAAATTGAGGGAACACCGCTATTAAACTTTCTGCAAAACCCACTGTGTAAAGAGAGACTGAAAGCGCTTGTGCAAGGAACAGTGGAATGCCAACAGCACCTCCAGCTTCTAATCCTAATGATCGAGATATCATGTAGTAAGCCCCGCCAGCTCGCACTCTCTGATCGGTTGCTATTGCCGCGATAGACAGACCTGTTAAAAAGGTAATCGAAGTTGCAAGGGTAACAATTATTAGTGTTTTAGTGAGACCAACGTTGCCAACTACCCATCCTAGTTTTAGGTACATAATGACGCCGAGAATAGTCAGTATCGACGGGGTGAAAACCCCGTCAAAGGTACCCAAGCTTTTCTTTGTTTCGGTCAAATTGTCCGCCTAATTATACTGACCCTAAGATTTCCGTATTGTCCCCCATTACCGAACCTTTTGTGCTTCTCTTCATCCTATCTATACGATTGGACAAATCCAGCTTAGAAACTGGACCTGTTGCCCTTTTTCCGCACAAGTTCGATAGGATTTGAAATCGTGTTTCAATCCTCTTCCCACCGGAGTGAAAACTTCTCTACAAAGCCCCACCCCGGAGCTATGACACCTTTCAATACTCCATGGTCCACCGCTGACCCAACCTCTTTCGGGCAATACTGGCACGCATTCAAGGTTTAATTCTTCTTGAATAGGAGAACCCGTCTGTACTCTGTAGTCTCCCTCCTCGGGTAATAGACCTGGATCCCATTCGCTGATATCGTGTTCTGAGAACTCTCTTTCAGGATCTCCAGCATCGATGGGTACACGCACATCATCACCTATTAGTGGAATTCTCCACAATCCAGAACTTACAGAGATATGAGCAGCCACCAGCACGCTGACACCTATCCTAGATTCATAGTCTACAAAGATTTTTTGTTGGCCTCTTGAAACATAAGCCAAAGGAAGCGTCGGTATAGCAGATTGAATACTTATCCTTCCATCTGGAAGTTCTAGCAGTAGTGGGTCTCCAGGCAATCTCTCCACCACTTCACCTGGAGAATCTGCTCCACATGCGAACTGCATACTTGTGACTCCGAAGATTCCGGTTGCCCTACAGAGAGTAGTCACGAATTCTCTTCGTCCTAGGGTCATCCCCCTGTTACCCCTCTCAGTGGGCCAGGTATCACTCTAGGCCCTTTTTATCTTTTAAAGCACTCAAAAATCCTTTGATTCCATCGTACTGCCCTGGCCCGTCCAATCCCGCTTCTCGAATCACATCATCACCAGGACCACTCCCCAAGTAATGCCCCTTCTGGAATGGATGCATCGTATGGTTCCTGCCCAGATCTGACTGAATCCACCTGTACATTGTCGGCAACGTGAATCCCGTAATACCCATGGCCTTCCTAGCCATCTCCTCATTATAGATGCAACTCTTTTTTTCCTGTGGAAGTCTGTCAAACAATTCTGGGCTGGCAACATACATCACTCTCAGGTTAATCCCTTCTAGTTTAAGCTTAGGTAGCACTTCATTGACGAAAACAAGTGTTACGCCTGAACCTTGCAGAACAAGAACAGCATCAGGATCTTCTAAATCTTCTCCAGATAAACAGTAGACTCCATTTTCAGCACTGTTTTCATGCGCCAATCCCAAACTTTTTCTGTCTAAAATTGGCTCATTGGGTCGGGTTACAAAGGGAACAAGAACAGCTGGTTGAGCCCTAAGTCCAGCAGCCATCAATGGCCAGATTTCCTGGGGCTCCCAGGGAGTTAGTGTTATAGCAGTACCTGGTGCATAATTTTCTGCGTGCAGTTGGTAGGCTTGAGGATCAGCATGGGTAGGACCATCTTCACCGGTCTTCATTCCCGCGTGGCCACACTGCAGTATCACTGTGCTGTATGGCCCACTGTCTAGTTCTTGTTTCATTTGCTGACTTATCGCATGCACACGAGCTGCTATATGACCGAGGGGAGAAATAAACGCCCCATAAGAAGCACCTACTCCGATGTGTTTACCGAATCCTGATATCCCTACTATGATACATGAGAGACCATCCTCACAGATCCCACCCATACTTAAGGACCGGCTTAACGGATTAGTCCGAAAATGCCAAAAATTATCTGGGAAACCTGTATTAGCACCTGAGACAGCAGTCGAGTCACTTAAGTCAGCAGCCCCAAAGAGCATCGCTCCATCAGATTTTTGGTTTAAATAGCCCAAAACCTGCCCCAACTGTTTCCTTAAAGGAAACTTAGAACCAATCTCTAACTGCAGTTCAGATGGTGTTTCTGGTGAACGGCACGCTTCTATCACAGCGTCAACACTGGGTGTAACACTGCGAGGTTCCCTGGAAGACCTATCTAATCGTTGAAAGGAGTCTTGGACCCTACTCGCCAAGTTTTCACACAGCGCCTGATCGCCAGAAACAATTTCACGAATCCTGAGTAGTGTTTCCCAATAACAGGCCTCTACTTCATCAATGTTTGATGGATCTTTAGGAGAAGGAAGTTCTGTAGCTACTTCTCCAAAAATTGGCGCCATTGCTCTATGCCAACTGTCACTTCCCATTTTGTGGCCTGCGCCGTGCGATTTCTTTCCAGTGATGCCATAATTCCAACCTTTTTCAGTCCGATATACAATGGCTGTCGGTTGGTCATTATCAATCTCCAACGCTTTGCGTTGAGCACTTACCACTTGGCCCATATCAAATCCGTCTAGTACATGTATCACATTCCAGTCGTGAAGATAGAAAAATTCCATTGGATCCCACTGAACGTAATCTCCCCAATTGCTTCCCTCTCGGGTTACTTTATCAGAATCTATGGATGCCTGATTCCAGTCTAAGTGGCATATCGCATTCTTCAGGCCAGCTATTCCAGCAGCTGCTACACTCTCATAAACCCTACCTGGAGTTAGTCCTCCTTCACCCTCAAGCATATGCACTTTGGGAGCATTTTTTCCAAAATAGTCTGCAGCTCCAAAGGCTAGGCCGATTGAGCTGGCCATCCCGACGCCTGAAGGGCCAGTAGCAATCCTGACAAACGGTGTCATTGGTGTTGGATGGCCATCCAAAGGAGTAGAACAAAATTCATTGAAAAGTGGAGTTGTATGTGTAGGATTTCTCCTGAAGCCCAATAGATCTTCTAATCTCAATCTAAATTTATCTTCCGAGGGCAATAGTTCTGGTCTTGACAGTCTCATCAGCTCATCCCTCAGAGCCCACATCGCGTAAAGACCTGTTGCTTTGTGACCAGCAGCAAAAGACAATAGGTCCTGGTCACTCCGGATTGGATCGCGAAAGTCATAATCCATTGAATCGAACAATAGACTGCTCATAATATGACCAGCTGAGACTGAGCCGCCCGGATGACCTGATTGATGAAAGTTAAACTGAGTAGCTACAATAGATCGATATATCTCATCAAAACGTTTGAGGTGATCAAGAAATTGCTCATTCTTTATACTGGTATCACACTCCTCAACTTCAATCCATATAGCACGTCTGGGGCCGAACGATCTAGTCATATGTTTTCAATCTCTCAATAATTGTTTGCGTATAATAAGCTACACATACTACCGCACAGCTGTCTTCATCTCTGCCAAAAACAAACAGTCTAACCTGGGAGCTCTACTTCAAACAACCCACGGCCAGCCTCCAGAATGTTCTTGGAATGCTCTCCACTCGTGAGTGGAGTACTTCTCTATGCTTCCTTCTCACAAAAGCCTTCAATTGATCCTGCCCTTTTCAACCTGCAATTGCATTATGTCTGCACTCCACCTGTAGTCTCCAAGCAGATGCCTCACAAAATATTCTGCCCTAAGCCAGAACCAATAATCACCCATATCCCCATAACCGTGTCTCTGTCCAGGAAACATGAAGAAATCAAAACGTTTATTCGCCTTTATTAATGCCTCTGCTACACGGAACGTCCCAGCGTGATGAACATTATTATCTATATCCCCTGTAGTGAGTAGGAGATGACCTTTGAGATTTTCAGCTAAGTCGGAATTTTTCTCGATATCATATTCAAAGGTTATCCTTCCATCATCTGCGACTACTTCTTTTACCCCATGGTGAGTTTCTGACCAATTGCGATTGTAAACATCATTGTTATGATTCCCAGATGAGGAAACCGCAACTTTGAAAAAATCGGGATATACTAGCATGGCTGCAGTAGACATGAAGCCTCCTCCAGAATGTCCATATATTCCAATCTTGTTCAAATCTATGAAATCATGACGATCCCCTAGTTGTTCTAGTACGGCTTTCTTGTCGGCTAGGCCATAATCCCGAAGATTTCCATAGCCATAATTGTGGTACCATTTTGATCTATCTGGATGCCCTCCTCGATTTCCCATGGTGACTACAATAAAGCCGAACTGAGCAAGGCCCTGTTCATACCCATTCAAGCTGAAGGACTTCGAGACAGATTCTGTCTGAGGTCCAGGATAAACATATGCTACGATAGGATAATCTCTCTCAGAATCGAAATCGTAAGGTTTGTACATAACCCCATAAATGTCAGTGATCCCATCAGCTGATTTTGTCTTATATGGCTCTGGAAATACATACCCTGCATCCATAAGTGAAGTGAAATCAGACTGCTCAAGCTCCATCATCAATTGACCAGAAGCATCATAGAGTGCTGACACTGGAACGGTGTTCACTCGGGAGTAGTTGTCAACAAAAAAGCGCTTTGAAGTACTCATATCAATCTGATGATCAAAATTACCAGGGTTTAATAGGACCAGATCCGATCCATCCAGGTTAACTCGGTAGAGATGTTGATAATAAGGATCCTCTCCCTCCTCTCTTCCATTCGCTCTCAAAAACACATGGCCACTTGCCTCATCTACCCCCAGAAAACCATCTACATGCCAGGGCCCTTCTGTCAGTCGATTTTTTAGCGTCCCATCAGATCCATATCGATAGATATGCCCCCAACCATCTCTTTCAGACCACCAGAGAAGGTCTCCTGATTCTTTTAGGCGACCCAATCGCTCGACAGAACCGCCCGATCCATACCCTCTATCTAAATAAGTATTCATCCGCTCTTCGATGACGACTCTCACACTTCCCGTCTCCGCATCAACCACCAGTACATCCGTCCGGTGTCGATCTCTACTCGTCCTAGTAACCCATAGTTCCTCGGATCCATCTGAAAGCCACACAGAAGGTTGCGGTGCTGACACGTCTGAATGGATAACTGTTCTATCCAGGGCCACTGACATCATTTGATCTTGCCATGGCTGGTCATTTATACTGACCAGGCTTTTCTTTTCGAGATCATAAATAATTACTGTATTTTGGGTAACGTTTTCTTCACCCGGCATATCATATTTATATGACTCCAACTCTGGTCTATCATTGCCCACAGCATGAATCACCCAAAGTTCGTCAACATTACGCTGGTCAGGTCGGACCAGTGCGATCTTTTTTGAATCTTTTGACCAAGTAACATTAGACCTACTCCTTTCCCCATAACTTTCCAACAAAGTTTTGTTCGTCTCTCCTCTGCCACTGTTATTGGAAGCATAGCTATAGAACGCAACCCCATCGGTTGTCAGTTGGATTTCTTCTACCTCTATCTCTTGTTCTGCTTCGTCAGCCTTCTTCCCTTTTTTACCTTTTCTTACTTCTAGGATCTTTGCATACTCTGATTCCGTCATCATCCACAAATTGTGTTCTTTTGCAAAAAGAACAGTTTGACCGTCTGGAGAAATACTAGCCCAATCCGGATGATTATCCGGAGCACCAGACAAGCCCAATTCCTCCACTGTTTGGGTTCTGAGATCCAATTCGAAATAGCGCACAAGAGCAGCATTTTCTTCTTCATCAGATTCACCGCCTCTAGAATCCCCACTATCATCAAACCTGACAGTATACTCATCAAGGAAACGAAGATTATTAATTGGAAGGTGTTGCCCATCCCAAGGGTTCTTTGTCAGTTCAGTTAATTCTGCAGCCATTTTGTCATTGTCGAATACAGCAGTTTTAGTTCTAGTCAGAGGATCCACAAGATAGTAACTCGTTCCTTTTGTATCATCCCACTGATACCAAAATTTTTCACTATCTTTTATCCAATGAGGATCAACTCCAGTGCTATGCACCAACTCACTGATTTTATACGGAGCGAACCTTGCTGCCAGCTCGAAATTGGCACTAGTATCCGAGCCTTGACCAGATGTCGCTGATCGTCGCACATTGACCTCGATTTCTTGTGCTAGGAGTGTATTGCTGTTCACAATACACACCACCGAAATAAAGCAGAACTTAAGAATCCCTTTGAATGATATACCAGACATTGTGCTATCCCTTTCTTAGGATGTTCAAAAAGCTACAAGAAAGTGGTTAGCCTTCTCGTTTAGATTAGGATGATAAAATACAGAAACTCTGACAATTCGCTAATATAGGGTTAATTTTCTGAGAACTTTATAGTGATTTGAGAGTGTTAACTAGAAACTTTGACTTAACTTTTTTATTTGGTCGTGGAGAGAACCGTTGTTTGTTCATGATTAATGACAACCCGCTAAACCATCTACAATTTGGAAGACATCGATACCATATGGGCTTCAAACTATCAGATCAGGACCCAGGACCTACAGTATTATGAGAAGAACTGCTTTTAGCTTGGTCCTCTTGCTACTAGCCATCGGATGCAATGATGGAACAGGACCACCGTTAAGCTCTCTGTCCTTCGTAACTACCGATATCACATTGTCCTCTCTAGGAGAAAATTACCAGTTAAAACTTTCGGCCAAAACTGCACAGGGTGAAGATTTCAAAAATCCCAAAATTACCTGGACTTCGACAGATCCAGGAGTGGCTACTGTTTCCGAAACCGGTCTGGTCACATCTGTGACGAATGGTTCCACAGAAATATCAGTTCACTCGGGAACATTGACAGCTAAAACTTCAGTTGTCGTAGCTCAGACTCCTGCGACAATTGATCTGTCAGCAAAAAAGATTCGTTTTGAAAATATTGGAGACACAGCTCAAATATTTGTGGTAGTCCAAGATGCTCTCGGTAGTCCACTTGCAAACCCAACTATAACTTGGGCTTCAGATAACCCATCTGTAGCATCGGTTTCTGGGTCAGGAATAGTCACTGCAATCAATTTGGGGCAATCCTCGATAATCGTTCAAACAGGAACGATCTCAGTTGCAAGCTCCATATCTGTCAGCCACTGGGATCAACTAACGCCAGGCTATAAAATGACCTGCGGAATACGAACGTCTGAAGAAGTGTTTTGCTGGGGACACAACGAATACGGGCAAGTCGGTGACGGCACTTCGGAACAACGTAACACCCCAACACCTATAGATGAGAGATTAGCGTGGAACTCCATTAATTCCATGGTAAACCACAGCTGCGGCATTTTGTCCAATAGATCAGGTGCTTGCTGGGGAAACAACGAATACGGACAAGTCGGTGACGGCACTTCGGAACAACGTAACACCCCAACACCTATAGATGGTGGACATCTGATGAAACAAATAAACGGAGGATTTCAACATACCTGTTTAATAAGTGTCGCAGGAACTATAAAATGCTGGGGTCGTTCTAATTTTGGTCAATTAGGTGATGGAAGCACTTCTGATCAATCCACTCCCAATGATATAAGCCTGCAATTAGATTGGGATGATCTTACCGCTGGGTCTTACCACACATGCGCAACTACGACTTCTGGTGAAGCTTACTGTTGGGGACTAAACCAGTTCGGACAGCTCGGGAACGGCACGACGAATAACAAGAGTAACCCAGTGCCAGTTTCTGAAGATAACATTTGGACAATCATCAGTGCTGGACTCTATCATACCTGCGGAATAAACCAATCAGGTGAAGCTTACTGTTGGGGACTAAACGACGAACAGCAGCTAGGATCAGACCGAGGCCAGAGCCAATGGCCGTATCCAGACAAAGTCAAAACAGCAAATTTCTGGGTGCACATTTCAGCAGGCCGTTCACATAGCTGTGGACTCAATGATCTCGGGAAAGCTTTTTGTTGGGGAAGCAATGAATACGGACAACTGGGTGACTCGAGTCAAACCGACCGATCCCAACCAGTTCCGGTAAGTGGTGACCACACTTGGCATCACATAGAAGCAGGCACATATCACACATGTGGAGTGACCACTGATGGCAGTGGGTACTGCTGGGGAAATAATGAGTTTAGCCAATTGGGGGTGCAGACTGGCTTAAACCAACTGATTCCAAAAAAGTTAGGTATTGGAAAATATTGAGGCGGGACCTTTGGAATTGGTCCGCGATTGGATTAACTACTGGCTCTTTTTGTGATCATTTTTCCATCACACTGACTTAGTAATTCCTCCGTCTACCCTGATATTCTGCCCAGTGATATATCCCGATCCAGCCGACAGGAGAAATAGAGCGGTGTCGGCAATTTCTGAAACCTTACCGTAACGACCAGCAGGAATTTTATTTAAAATAGATTCGTCTTCTGGGTAAGAATCTATGAAGCCAGGTAGAATATTATTCATTCTAACACCACGGGCAGCATATTCATTTGAAAAGAGTTTTGTGTATCCACCTAAGGCTGCTCTCATACAAGCAGAGACAGGGAAACTAGGGTCAGGCTCATAAGCTGCGAATGTAGATATGTTAACTATAGATCCACCTCCTCCTTGTAGCATATATGGTGTCACCGCTCTTGCCATTCTTACCACATTCAGGAACACAAGCTCCATTCCCAGTTTCCAACTATCATCGGTTAGCTCGAGTAGATCTCCCTTTGGTGGATGTCCAGTGCTATTAATTACACCGTCAACTCTTCCATAGCTACTCATACACAACTCAACGACACGTTCAATATCCTCTTCTGAAGTAACAGATCCAGTCATTCCCACGCAATTCAACTCTTCAGCTAAATACTCTGCACCCCCCGTATTAGATAGGAGAACTAACTGATATCCTTCTGCTTTCAGAGTTCTCGAGATAGATGCTCCCATTCCCCTGCCTGCACCAACCACTATGGCTGCCTGTTTAGTATCATTCATTTTACTATATGCTCCACTAGTGCCTGTTTGCGTTGTAAATAAACCCTCTACCTAATCTCATATTGAGGTTGCTTACCGTTAAGCGCATCGACAACGGCCTGCACAGCTAGCTCGCTCATAGAATCTCTAGCTTCCTGGGTACCACTACCTATGTGTGGTGTGAGAGTAACCCTAGGGTGGTATCTCAATTCAGGTGGTATATCGTTCGGATCCTCAAATACATCTAATCCAGCACCTCCAATAAACCCTTCTTTAAGGGCTACCAGTAGGTCTTTCTCGTTTATTATTCCTCCTCGACCAATATTTATAAGAATTGAATTCTTCTTCATCTCTCGGAAGGTATCCAACGTGAACATCTGCCTGTTGTCGTCATTTAACGGAGCTGCCACCACCAATATGTCAGACTGTGCAGTTAGAGATAGGAAATCCACATAGCGGATTCCTAACTCTTTTTCTATGTCCTCATTCAGCTTACTTCTGTTATGGTAGAGTAGGTTCAAGCCAAATCCACTCATGATTCCAGCCATAGATTGACCTATCCGCCCACAACCTAGAATTCCCAGAGTCTTGTTCCGTAATTCGGATCCCAATAGAAGGTCCACCTTCCAGCCTTTAAACTCATTCCTCTCCATTAACCGATAACCTTCTACTAGACGTCGTGAGGTGGCCATGACTAAAGCCACTCCCAATTCTGCACAAGAAGTGGTTAAAACATCAGGTGTATTGGTTACGATAATTCCTTTCTTACGGGCATATGCCACGTCTATGTTGTCATAACCAACACCAAAATTTGAAATAATCTTAAGTTTAGGTGCAGAGTCGATTAGTTCTTTAGTTACTCGAATACTAGTCATGACAATGGCGGCAGTAGCTTCCCGTGCCACTTGGTTGAACTCATCCTGGCTCATCACATTTTTCTCAGAGTACACTAATCTATATGAGTCAAAACACCGAGAATGATGATCTCCTATCAAGGGACCAGAAATCACTATGGTATCTTTTAGTTCTTCACTCACAAATGCTCACACATCTCTAAAGATCCTCCATCAATTATTGACTAATTCAATCAACCGTCCCCCTGCTCCTTTGCTTTGGAAAAATAGGTCCATGCCCAAGGGAGTCTCCTAGTGGCGATATCAAAGAGAAATAATATCAACGCTGAAAGTAAAAGCCATTTAGCCAAGGGAAATGCGACATAGGCACTGTCACCATAATCTTGAAAAATCTCGTCTTCCTCAGGCAATAATTTTCCTCCAGTGAGATTACTCAAGGAGTTCAGATACTGGATATTAGGTGGGTACCTTCGTAACTCATCGTAATAGTTATAGTTAATATTCTTCTCTTGTCCATTGACCACATCAGAATTTAAGGAAAACGAATAAGATGAATCCGATGAAACTTCCACGGGGTAACTACCACTGTAAACCCCTAGTTGCTTCTGTGCCAGAATAATCCTTGCCTGCTGCTCCCTTGGCCCACTCACGGTGATTGAGGGATTCATTAACCAGTCAGAAGAAGAGTCGAATGCAATGTCATTTAAGGTTACAATGGCCTCATTCCCAACACGTTTTACTTCTAAGGTCGGGCCTGGTTCGTCATTTCGCCTCATGGTTTCCCTAACCACTTGAGTCCAAAATTTTCCGTAACCTTCCCATTCTAACCAATTAACTGCCCACCTGTTCTTGACATCTGAAGTAAATGCTGCTGTCCGACCTAAACCGTAGTGCCAACTTGCAAGAATAGGAGCTCCATCCGAAGCTTCTATCAACATTTCTGCATTGTCCTTTCCCTTAGTCTTGACGTATCCCTCTAAGTCCGGTGCTGAACTTAGATCTAGCCCTGTGAACATTTCTGAAGCCAACTGGACTGACTCAAAAACCACGTTTTCCTCAATCAATGTTGATTGGGAAGCTATTTGGGCTTCTTTGATGAACACCTGTGGAACACCCTGAGCATCCTGTATGTAGTAATTCCGTCCATTACCCCAGGATGCAATATTGGACAGTAACTCACGATCGGCTTCTTCCCCCACAGCTACAGAGGAAACAGAAATGTCAACTTCGGCCATACTTGTAACAAGTTCTTCGTAGTCATCGGCATACGTTTTTCCATCCGACAAAAGCACCACATGCCTAACTTCAGCATCACTGTCTTCAAGGATCTCAAATGCTTTCTCTAGTGCTGGATAAATGTTGGTTTGAGAACCTGCGATAATCTGACTGATTGATTGATTTATCCTCGGAGCCTCAGATGCCAACTGCAGGGGAACGGCCACATATGGAGTATCATCAAAAGTCACGACACTAAATCTATGCCTAGGGTCCATGACCCCCAAGGCTGCCTTTGCAGCCTCTTTGGATAGTTCAAGTTTTGCTCCCACCATGCTATATGACTTATCTAGAACGATCACCAAAGATAACTCTTTTCGTTCTTCTTCAACCTCAAACCAAATGGGCAACACTTCCTCTATTACTGAACCCGAATATCCTTCTCTACCATAACTGGATTCGCCGGCAGCAAATATCAAACCTCCTCCAAAATCTCTCACATAACTCAGAACAGCTTCCATCTGAACTTCTGTCAAATAGTCAGGGGCTACATCACTCATCAAAATGAGTTCAAATGACTCTAAGGCTACAGAGCTAGCAGGAAATTCATCCCCGGGGTAGAGTGTAACAACATCAATGCCCCCATCCTCAAGTGCATCGCGTAGATAATGTGCACTCTCAGATCTTCCTTCCACGTATAAGACTTTAGGTTGAGCTTCAACCCTAATAGTGCGGTCTAAGCGGTTGTTTTCCATGCTTCCATCTGTGGGGCTATTGATCCGAGCAGAAACCACACTTGGACCCAGGCCTTCCATAGCCACCTCGAAGGGAATCGAATTCATTCCTTCCGCAAGGCTTACTGATTTCTGCAGGCTTTGGTCAGAGTCTATAATTAATTCAATCACGACATCCATTTCTGCCCTGCTGTAGACTTGAACTTCGGCCACAACGGGTTCCTTTTGTCTTACTACATCAGGGATAGAAACTTGGTCAATCCAACTGTCATTGGCACCGACTACAGAGGCTGGAATGGTAAAAATTCTAATTCCTTCTTCCCTGGCCCGCCTGACTAAATCTGCCTCTTCCCCCACATTCGCGTTTCCATCAGTGAAAAGTACCAAGCGCTTGAGGTAGGAGGACTCAAAGCTGTTCATGGACTGTCTTAATCCCATGGCAAGGTTAGTCATGCTTTGATTTATGGTATTATCGAGTCCGTTCTGGGAAACTTCTGTAGAGGCAATTTGACCGGGAGAGTTCAAAGTTTTCGCCGATCCCGCAAAGACCACAAAAGAGGAATGTTCAGGGTTTCTTTCTACATTAACTCGCGAAACCCAGTCTATCGCGCTTCTAATAAAACTGGGTTCTATGCTTGCGGATACATCAATTGCATATACGGTGGAAACCCACTTTACAGATCTATGCCAGCTGGGCTCCATGAGAGCAGCAATCAATAAAATGATTGTCGCAATCCTAATACCGCTTAGTATCCTGAGATGGTCTAGCCCAATTTTTATCTTTGTGCCAAACCCAATCTTCCAGAGCACTGGCAAAAGCCCAAATCCCACCAATGGCCAATAATATTCGAACGATAAATTCACACGGTTATCCGCCTATGGTATGTCAACCATTCTAAAATGACCAAGACGAATGCGATCAAAGCTAACATCCTCCAAAGGGCTGGATCTGCTTGACTCTCGAACTCCGTATCCACCAAACCCTTAGTACCAAGGCGGGAGGCTGATTCTAGTTTGGACTCATTAACCAAAGTGACTCGTGGATTTGTCAAATTAATTGGCATCCAAAACGTATTTTCTCCTTGATTAACAGAGTATAAATTAGGAGCTTTAGCCTCGAAACTAGTCACCTGGTCAATCGAATTCGTCTGTACTGATTTACCCTCTAAATCTGTCACTGTTGCATTCACTCCAGGTATTTCAATTTGGCCTGGCCCTGAGCTTTGCGGCAAATCACTCTCTAACATCCATACAACTGCATTTCGCAAGAATATCGGAAATGCCGGCTGAAGAGGGAAATTCGATCCATCCAATGCAAATCCAACTTCAATCATCCTATAGTTCAAGTCACTCGCGACTAGCAATGGTGTCTCAGTGTCACCCCACAAGATCTGGCTGTCGTCGGTAAGAAAATTTGGTGATGCCACCCTTTCGACCATCAAGTCTGAAAGGGAGACCCCCTTAAACAAAGGATGCATCTCAAGAGAGCCGCCTGAAGGAGATGACTCTAGCATCGGCAGCTCTGTTGGCAAAAAGAATAAACCAGGAGCATCAGGAACAACCTCTGGAATAAACCGATCAAAGACATATAAATCTGCTACATCATCAGAATCATATTCCTCTTTGCTTACTGTAACCAATTCGATCTGTGACATGGCCTTAAAAGCGGTCTCAAGATAAACATTTCCAGGTGTGACCATGGTGACTCTGGTTCGTGTGCGAGACGGAATGACAGCATAAGCAACATTGTCATCCACCAAACCGTCCCTTACACTTGTCACAGAAGTCCTTATGGGTCCCTGTTGAAAACTCGTAAGGTCAAGATTCCTTATTTCCGACTCTCCAGGCCCAACCGTTAGTGACAGGCTGATATTGGCTTCTCCAAGACCGCTGGCCCGCAACCTCACTTCCTTAGGAATAAGAGACCCATTCGTTATCTGAACCAACCCCCTAAGAGTTGACGGGTCCCCGTCAGTGTTAGGCATCACCGCTAGACCAGTTATTCCCACATTTTCAGCCAGTTCAAAAACCGACACTACCTCTACGTCAGATGGAATCATGACATTGGATACACCATCTGAAATGAACACTGTGCGATCCTCTCTCTCTGGAAGATTAGGGAAATGATGAGCATCTCCAAAGGAGAGAGTCAGGGATTCCAGTTTCGTAAGAGCTTCCCACTTGTTGGTACTTAGCCTAGAGGTTATCTGGCCTCCAGTATCGAGTAACACGACCTCATTACTTGGATGACTATCAATAATTAAGCTCTCTGCATACCCCAACGCATTCTGCCATCGACTTTCTCCACTCTGAGTGAGAGTAGCCATAGTGCCTGAATTGTCGATGACAATAGAAACATTCTCAATATCAGTCACTTCATCTGAGAACAGTTCAGGGCTTCCTGATGCAACAACCAGACTTATAGCGATAATGGTCGCAATAAGAAGGGACAGCAGCCAACGCATCTTATCTATGAAAGAACTTTTCTTACGCTGTTTCAAGAGCTTTTTCCATAAAAGCGAAGAGGACACCATCACGGTGGGAGGTGGAGGCTTCAACCAATACAGAAATCCCACTGTTAGAACTGTGCCAACAGCCAACAGAAGAGTGATTGTTGGAGACGCAAGGAATAAATTCATGTCAAGAATCTACCCTGCCGAAATACTTGTAGGATTAAATCTTCAAACGGGTTCTCAGTGGATGAACTTATAAATCCCCACCCATTCTTTTTACAGTAGTCTTCCAAGGCGGCCACATGAGTATCAAAGGCATGGGTATAGGCATCCATCAACGCTGGTGTAACCTTGACCCTTTCGAGATCACCAAGTTCTGCGTCTCTCAATAGAACCTCATCTGGCAGGATGGGATTTCGCTCGTCAGGGTCATATAAGTGAACTGCAAACAAATCCTGTCGATAATGTCTTAGCATATCAAAAGATCTCTCGAATCCTGAAGGGTCTAAAAAATCAGAGATAACAACCACCAGCCCTCTTCTTCTTTGAGAGGAAAAAAATCCCTTGAATGCTCTTTCCATAGAAGTAGACCCTTTGGTTCTCATAGTCTCTAAAAACTGGAAAGTGTTCCAGATTTGGCTTTTGCCCCTCCGGGCCGAAAGTTGATTCTCTGCTCCATCATTAAATCCGATCAGGTTCACCCTGTCTTGATTCAGTAAGCCCACATAACACATCGCAGCAGCAATTTTTCTTGCTTGATCAAATTTGACAGGGTCGCCACAATTCATGGATTCACTTGAATCAATGAAAATATAGATGGGCAAATCAGCTTCTTCCTCAAAAATTCTAAGCAGAAGCTTCTCTAAACGAAGGAATGTTCTCCAGTCCACATTTTTTGTATCCTCACCTGACACATATTCCCTATAATCAGAGAATTCTATTCCTGAGCTGGTTTTCTTCTTAGACCGATGTTCCCCATGGAGATGTCCCGGAACCATTTGCTTTGAAACCAAGTTTAGATACTCTAGTTTCTTGATAAAATCTTCGTCAAAAATTGCTTCACTAGGTTCCATGTTTTACTAGCTCATCCTGGTATGACCGATCTATTCTTCGGGTTCGGGAACATCATTCATGATCTTGGTCAAAATTTCGTCTGGATCAATTCGGTCTGCCTCTCCTTCAAAATTTAACAACACCCTGTGTCGGAAAGCTGGCAGGAAATAGGAACGGATATCTTCACAAGATACGTGCACTCTTCCACTTACTAGCGCATTCACTTTTGCACCAACTACTAGCGCTTGAGTGCCTCTAGGACTAGAACCAAAACGTACATACTGAGCTGTCAGTGGATGCGTGAACTCATTGTTAGGATTGGTAGCCAAGGTTAGGCGTATTGCATAATCTTGGATGCTTGGAGCTATGGGGACATTCCTCGCCGTTTCCCGCATCTGTAGTATTTGATCTCTATTCAAAACTGTCGTCGCATCTGGTTCAGAAGCTGCAGTCGTCCGGTTCATGATTTCGTGCATATGCTTCGACTCCGGATATTTAATTCTCAGCTTATAAAAAAAGCGGTCGAGCTGAGCTTCCGGAAGAGGGTAAGTCCCCTCCATCTCCACTGGATTTTGGGTCGCGAGTACAAAAAATGGAGGGTCTAGCTTATGAGTAGTCACACCAACAGTAACACTTCTTTCCTGCATGGCTTCCAGAAGAGCTGACTGGGTTTTAGGTGTCGCCCGATTAATTTCATCGGCCAAGAGAATATTTGTGAATATTGGACCCTTCTGGAAGGCTAAATACTTCTCTCCCATATCTGTTTCATGCATTACGTCACTACCCACAACATCTCCTGGCATCAAATCGGGAGTGAATTGAATCCTAGAGAACTTCAACTGCAGAACATCTGCTACAGTGGAGACTATCTTTGTCTTTCCCACTCCGGGAATCCCCTCAAGTAGAACATGCCCCTTCGCCAACAAACTCACTAGCGTGCCATCAATTACTTCTTCATTCCCTACTATGACTTTACCAATTTCAGTTCTTACTTTTTTAAATTCATTACAAAACAGTGACACTTGGTTATCTATTTCTATTGTCATTTTCTCTCAATGGTCTTATGCCTAAAAAATAATCCTTAACTAAGTCGCGATATTCCCAGAATACTACTTCTATGTCCAAGGCTGAAGCTAAAGAATAACCAGCCAAGCCATTCACATCTCTAAATTCCAATTCCGATTGCTGCCTCTGGCTACCACCTTGGAATAAATTCTCAGGGTCAGGAAGTTCGTCTACCGACCCTTCTTCGATCACTTCTAGATTTAGTTGCACTTCTAGAGTGGTAGCTTCTCCTAATTCTAATTCAGCGTTCTCCGACGGGGCTCCTGTGGAATTCCCTGCTGGCCCACTGCCTTCTCCTGATTCACCACCAGAAGATTGAGTGACCTCGTCAGAGCCAGTCCCAGATGAACCCGCCGCCATTTCTCCTTCTGGATCTAGGATCGAGCTATTCGCATTTTGTGTGACCTGTTGGCTCATAGCTTGCATATTGGTTGCAGCTTCATTCAAGGCTTCTTCCAAGTTTTGATTCTGTGCCATTGCATCAAGTGTAGCCGCCGCCTCTGTCAGCGCACCTTCTGCCATAGACATCTCATCCTGAGATAGTGCGGTCCCAGCCTCATTCAACGCGCTCAATAGTTCTTCAATAGACAAGGATTCAGCGTTCTGACTTGGCTGCAGTCCTTTTTCTAAATCATTTAATTCGGTAGGCGTCATGTTTGATAGCCTTTCACTCAATTCTCTCAGTTGATCTGCAGCATCTCCAAATTCCATTGACTCCAAGGAATTTGAGAATATCGACAGATCTTCTGTACCTGAAAATTCTTCGGCAATTTGTGCCATTTCTTGATTGAGAGCATCCATCTCAAAACTTTCTTCGTTGAATAAATCCTCTGCTTCTTGTAGTTGTCGCAAGATTTCTTCACTGTCAAATTCATCAGCCTTCAAATCTTCCAGGACTTCTTCCAGGCTCTCCCGATCCGCATCTTCTAATACTGATCCCACTTCACTACCTAATATTGTTTCCAATTCTGCTATCTGAACTTCCATGTCGGAGAAAGGAGCCTGAGATCCAGTATCAGTGAAAAACAAAGGAGTCTGATTTGGCAGGGTTCCTAAACCGACCTGCACTGCGATCAATCCAAATACACCCAAAAACCACTTGGAAACACTCAAAGGAAATAATTTGGTTATCTTCATGGAATCCAAAGATTTGGCAGCACCTTTCAGCTGTAAATCTATCCAGGGGGATTTTCTTGGATGGCGCATGAACCAGTATGCAGTCTTAATTTCGTCTCTTAACCCCCCCAACTTATCCGCCATTCCAGCTGCCCGATCTAGCCAATTATCTTTTAGTCTGCGACGGATTGAAAAAACGAGGTAAATACAAAACGATCCAGATACCAGTATCCTCCATCCTGGAGTTTGAACAGGAAAAAGTATCTCAGCAATTCTCAATAAAACAGAGATTCCCAAAGTGGCACACAATACTTTCGCAAAAAGGTCAATATGAAAAGAGATTTGAATCCGCTGGTTTATCTTCTTGAGCGTCGAATACACCTTAGAGGATGAGCCAGAGCTTTCACTTTTAATCTTTGTCAACTTGATTT
>MDTE01032185.1_pt1 | contig 28800 bp, 24 predicted proteins | sample 811231 | NCBI WGS metagenome assembly MDTE01 (sample SAMN05326651, study PRJNA326480) | marine metagenome | isolation source: seawater | place: Indian Ocean: Red Sea | collected 2010 | reverse complement strand
CAATCGCGACCTACCGTTGATCGCAGCCGGCCTGCCCGTGCTATCGCGGGCCTATTTCGACGCCAACCAGTTCGATAAGACCACGCTGTCGCCGCTGCTCGGCAGCGGACCTTATCGTGTGGCCAAAGCAGATCAGGGCCGCAGCGTCACCTACGAGCGAGTACCCGACTATTGGGCACGCGATCTGCCGGTCAACGTCGGGCGCTACAATTTCGATCGTATCCACATCGATTATTACCGCGATCGCGAGATTGAACTCGAAGCCTTCACCGCCTACGCCTACGATTTCCGAGAGGAATTCACCTCGAAGAACTGGGCGACGCGATACGACTTTCCAGCGGCGACCAAGGGCTGGGTAATCGTCGACACGCTCAAGGACGAGCGGCCATCGGGAACGCAGGCATTCTTCCTCAACACGAGACGCGACAAGTTCAAAGACCGCCGAGTGCGGGCTGCGCTCGACTACATCTTCGACTACGAGTGGCTCAACAAGAACATCTTCTACAGCCTCTACAAGCGCACCCAGAGCATTTTCGAGAACTCAACTCTGGCGGCGCGCGGCCAACCCAGCAAGTCGGAGTTGGGTCTTCTCGAGGCCTATCGAAACCGCGTTCCCGACGAGGTCTACAACAAGCCGATCGCCTTTCCCAGGACCGACGGTAGCGGCAACAACCGCAAGAATCTAAGGGTTGCGACGCGACTGTTAAAGCAGGCAGGCTGGGCCATCCGCGATGGCAAGTTGACCGATTCTGAGGGCAAGGTGATGGAGATCGAATTCCTCACCGATCAACCTACGTTCAAACGCGTTTATGCCCCTTACGTACGCAACCTCGAACGGGTAGGGATCACCGGCAAGATCCGCATCGTGGACTCGGCGCAGTATCAGAACCGGCTTAACGAGTTCGATTACGACATCGTTACTGCCCGCTTTGTGATGTCGCTGACTCCCGGCATCGAGCAGCGCAACATGTGGGGTTCGGACACGGCCGACGTGCTGGGCAGCTTCAACCTCAGCGGGGTGAAGGACCTCGTGGTTGACGAATTGATCGAGAAACTTGTCGCCGCGAGCGATCGCGATGCATTGACTACCGCAGCGCGAGCGCTCGACCGAGTGCTCCTGTGGAACCACTACATCGTGCCGCAATGGTTCAAGGCGGCCCACAACATCGCCTACTGGGACAAGTTCGGGCAGCCGCCGATCAAACCGAAATATGCCGAGGGCTACCCGCATACCTGGTGGTACGACGAGACTAAGGCAGCCGCGCTGAACGTTAAGCGGGGCAGGGCGAACTGAGCAGGCCGCGGAAATACTCTGCGGCGCCATGTCCTGATAAGGTCCGAGATATAATCCGCTGATCTTGAGCCCACATGCTCGCTTACATTATCCGCCGCCTGCTGCTGATTATTCCGACTCTATTCGGAATAATGATCATTAATTTCGCGGTGGTGCAGGTGGCTCCGGGCGGCCCGGTAGAGCAACTGATCGCTCAGATCAGCGGCACTGCAGTCGATCCGACAGCCCGCATTGGCGGCCCTGGCGGTGCCGAAGTGCAAAGCGGCCAGCAGCAGGTGCAAACTGGTGGCAACAGCATCACCAACAAATACCGCGGCGCGCGCGGCCTCGATCCTGAATTCGTCAAGGAAATTGAGAAGCTCTACGGTTTCGACAAGCCGGCCCACAAGCGCTTCATGATCATGATTGGCAACTATCTACGTCTTGATTTCGGTGATAGCTACTTCCGCGACCGTTCGGTGGTGCAGCTGGTGATCGACAAGATGGATGTGTCGATCTCGCTAGGACTGTGGACGACATTACTGGTCTATCTGATCTCTATCCCACTAGGCATCCGTAAGGCAGTGCAGGATGGCAGCCGCTTTGATATCTGGACAAGCGGCATCATCATCTTCGGCCAGGCGATCCCGGGTTTCCTGTTTGCTGTACTACTGATCGTGGTGTTCGCCGGCGGCAGCTATCTTGACTGGTTCCCACTGAGGGGTCTGGTATCAGAGAACTTCTGGGATCTCAGCTTCTGGGGAAAAATTGCCGACTATTTCTGGCATATCACGTTGCCAGTTCTGTCGTTGGTTATCGGTGGATTTGCCGGCCTTACTATGCTGACCAAAAACTCTTTTCTCGATCAGATCAACATGCAGTACGTAATGACAGCGCGGGCCAAGGGCCTGACCGAGCACCGCGTGCTGTATGGGCACGTATTCCGCAATGCGATGCTGATTGTAATCGCCGGCTTCCCTAGCGCCTTCATCGGCATTTTGTTCACCGGGGCACTTTTGACTGAGATTATCTTCTCGCTCGACGGGCTGGGGCTATTGGGCTTTCAATCAGTGATCGCCCGCGACTATCCGGTGATGTTTGGTACGCTTTTCGTGTTCACACTTCTCGGCCTTCTCCTAAACCTGATCGGCGACCTGATGTATGTGGTGATCGATCCACGCATCGATTTCGAGAAGCGTGAGGCCTAAGCGGAGACGATGACCGCCACGACTGTCGAAGACCGCTTCCTCGGTATTAGAGTCACGCCACTCAACCGACGGCGGCTACGCAACTTCCGTGCTAATCAGCGCGGGTTCTGGTCGCTATGGATCTTCATGGTGATCTTTATTGTGACGATCCCAGCTGAGTTCATCGCCAATGACAAGCCCCTGCTGGTTAAGTTCGATGGCGCTTACTACTACCCGGTATTCGTCGCGTACCCCGAGACCTTGTTCGGCGGCGATTTCGAGACCGAAGCAGATTATCGGGATGAGTTCGTCGCTGAGCTAATTGACGAAAAGGGCTGGATGATCTGGCCGTTGATCCCCTACAGCTTCCGCACGATCAACTACAATCTGCCAACGCCGGCACCATCGGCGCCAACTGGGGAAAATTGGCTCGGCACCGATGATCAGGGCCGCGACGTCGCCGCACGGCTGATCTATGGCTTCCGAATCTCCGTTCTGTTCGGACTGGTACTAACCTTATTCAGCTCGATCGTCGGCATCATCGCGGGCGCCGTGCAAGGCTATTTCGGCGGGTGGACCGACTTGCTGTTTCAGCGTTTCATCGAAGTCTGGTCGGGCCTGCCGACCCTGTTCCTGCTGATCATCCTAGCTAGCATTGTCGAGCCTAACTTCTGGTGGCTGCTGGGCCTGATGCTGCTGTTTAGCTGGATGGCGCTGGTCGGCGTGGTGCGCGCAGAGTTTCTGCGCGCTCGTAATTTCGACTACGTGCGCGCGGCCCGTGCGCTCGGCCTAGATAACATCACCATAATGTTCCGCCACGTGTTGCCCAATGCGATGGTAGCGACGCTGACCTTTCTTCCGTTCATCCTGTCGGGCTCAATCACAGTACTAACGTCGCTGGACTTCCTCGGCTTCGGCCTGCCGCCGGGTTCACCATCGCTTGGCGAACTGCTGGCGCAAGGCAAGGCCAATCTGCAGGCGCCGTGGCTAGGCATTACGGCTTTTATGATCCTGGCCCTAATGTTGAGCCTCTTGATTTTCATCGGCGAAGCGGTGCGCGACGCTTTCGATCCGCGGAAGACACTGCAATGAGCGATTCACCATTCCTCACCGTCGACGATCTGTCAGTCTCGTTTGGCCAAGGCCTGCGTGAAGTGAAGGCGGTCCGAAACGTATCGTTCACGATCCAACGTGGGGAGACCATGGCGCTGGTAGGAGAAAGCGGTTCGGGAAAATCGGTGAGCGCACTGTCGGTGCTACAGCTGTTGCCCTACCCGCCAGCCTATCACCCTAACGGCTCGATCAAGGTGAACGGTCAAGAAGTGATCGGGGCCCCGCAGTCAGAAATGCAGACAATCCGCGGCGATCGCATCTCGATGGTTTTTCAGGAACCCATGACCTCGCTCAATCCATTGCATACGATAGAACGCCAGATCAACGAGGTATTGTTCATCCACAAAAGGCTCAGCGCAGCGGGAGCGCATGCGCGCACGCTCGAGCTGCTGGATATGGTCGGCCTGCCCAACGCCACCAACCGCCTCGATTCGTATCCACACCAGCTTTCGGGCGGCCAGCGCCAGCGAGTGATGATCGCCATGGCCCTCGCCAACGAGCCAGACCTGCTGATCGCCGACGAACCCACCACTGCGGTCGACGTTACCATTCAGGCACAGCTTCTCAAGCTCTTGCGTGACCTGCAGAACCGGCTCGGAATGGCGATGTTGCTGATCACGCACGATCTCGGCATCGTCCGTAAGATGGCTAAGCACGTGGCAGTGATGCGCAAAGGCGAGATCGTCGAGGATGGAGCGACCGAGCAGATATTCGAAAATCCCCAGCACGATTACACGCAGATGTTGTTAGCGGCCGAGCCCAAAGGTGACGCAGTCCAAGCGGCACCAGACGCGCCAGAAGTTATGGCGACCCAGAACCTTAAGGTCTATTTTCCGATCAAAGCTGGTGTGCTCCGCCGCACGATCGACCATGTCAAAGCGGTCGACGGTATCAGCGTGACGGTCCGCCGGGGTCACACAGTCGGTGTGGTAGGCGAGAGCGGCTCGGGAAAAACCACGCTTGGCCTAGCGCTGCTGCGCCTGATCAAGAGTGACAGCTCAATTCAGTTCGAGGGGAAAGAAATTCAGGGACAGACCTCCAAGCAGATCCGACCCTTGCGCAAAGAGATGCAGGTTGTGTTTCAGGATCCCTTTGGCAGCCTCAGCCCGCGCATGTCGATCGGCCAGATCGTGGAAGAGGGCCTCAAGATCCATAAGATCGGCGAACCTGAGGAGCGGCTTACAATGATCAACGATGTGCTCGAAGAGGTTGGCCTCGATCCTGGGACACGCGACCGCTACCCACACGAATTCTCCGGCGGCCAACGACAGCGCGTCGCCATTGCTCGGGCGCTAGTGCTACGGCCAAAATTCATCATTCTCGACGAGCCGACGTCAGCGCTCGACATGTCAGTGCAAGCTCAGATCGTAGACCTACTGAGGGAACTGCAGCAGCGCTATAAGCTTGCCTATATGTTCATCAGCCACGACCTCAAGGTCGTACGTGCACTGTCGGACGAGTTGATTGTGATGCGCGACGGCCGGGTGGTCGAGCAGGGTTCAGCGCATGACATCTTCAAGTCGCCCAAGGAAGAGTATACCAAGGCGTTGATGGCTGCCGCTTTCGAACTCGAGGCGCTAGAAACTGGCGCCGTGCGTACCTGAGCCCCTGATTTCGAAGATGTCGGTCCTCCTGATTAGCGAGTTCCACGAGCCGGCGATCTGGATCCCAGCAATCTCACGGCGGCTCCCTGGCGTCGAAATACGCGCCTGGCCGGATATAGGGAATCCCAAAGACATCGAAGTGGTGCTTACCTACGGAGCGCCACCCAGTTTGTGGAAGTCGCTTCCCAATCTCAAAGCGGTGATCAATCTTTTTGCCGGTGTCGAGAAGCTGCTAGCCGACCCAGACCTCCCGGACGTGCCGATCGCGCGGATGGTTGACCCGGCTATGGCCCACGACATGGCGCATTACGTGCTCCTCCACGTGCTGCGCTACTTTCGGCAGATGCTTAAAGTGGAAGAGCGCCAGCGCATGCACACCTGGGAGTGGATGAAGGCCCCCAAGGAGGAGGACTATACCGTCGGTTTGATGGGTATCGGCGGCATGGGTGGTCCAATTGCTGAAATGCTCACTTCGATAGGGCTTGTGGTAAGGGGTTGGAGCCGTTCATGGCGGGACATCGAAGGCATCACCTGCTTTCACGGCGTTGATCAGTTAGAGGCGTTTCTCGGCGGCACCCAGATCCTAGTTGTGGTATTGCCACTCACCGAATCGACTGAGGGTATCGTCAATGCTCGAACTCTAGCAGCCCTGCCGAAAGGCTCCCACCTAATCAACATCGGCCGCGGTGAACACGTGATCGATGCGGACTTGATCGCAGCACTTGATAGTGGACACCTCGCGCACGCCACGCTGGACGTATTCCGCACCGAACCGCTACCGACGGACAGCCCGTTCTGGGACCACCCTAGGATCACGGTTACACCGCATCACAGCGGCAACGTTCGGATTGCATCCAACTCGCGACTTCTGGCCGAGAATATTCGCCGCGCGCTCGCTGGCGAACCGCTTCTCGATCCAGTTGATCGTAGACGTGGCTACTAATTCGCGATATTGCCCGTGAGCGTAATCATCATTGCCTTAGATCGCGAGCAGGAAGCCTGGCGGCGGCCAATACAGAACTTGCTACCCGATATCGAGATCCTCACCTGGCCCGATATAGGGGACCCAGGCGCGGTGGAAATTGCGATCGTGCACAAGGCTGAGCCCGGAGCTCTGGGAGGGTTTCCCAACCTCAAGGCGCTTATCGGAATGTGGGCCGGAGTTGAGCACATTCTGGAACGACCTGATCTGCCAGAGGTGCCTATCGCGCGTATGGTAGATCCACTGATCGCCCGTGACATCGGGCACTACGTAGCGCTCCACACATTAATGCACTTCCGATCGATGCCGCGCATTTTCGCCAATCAACGGGAACGGCGTTGGAAGCATGTACAGCCGCCGCCCTTAAATCTAACGGTTGGCATTCTTGGTCTTGGCACGGTCGGCAAGATATCAGCAAGGATGCTCCGGGATCTTGGCTTTGGCGTTCTCGGCTGGACACGAACCCTGAACGACAGCGGCGAGGTCCGCTGCTATGCCGGCCGCGACGCACTCAAAGAGTTCCTGTCAGCCGCCGAGGTGTGCGTGTGTACACTGCCACTGACAGTAGAAACTGAGGGCATCCTCAACGCTACGACCTTGGGCGCGCTGCCGCGCGGCGCTTACCTGATTAACGCTGGCCGCGGCGGCCATGTGGTCGAGGAGGACCTGCTAGCTGCGCTGGACACTGGCCAGCTGGCCGGCGCAACCCTCGACGTCCTCCGTGATGAACCGCCACCCCATGATAGCCCGTTCTGGGGACATCCCAAGGTCACGATCACGCCGCACAACGCCGCTGATCCACGGCCTAATTCGGTGGCTGGAGCAGTAGCCGATAACATTCGACGCGCGCTCGCCGGAGAACCAATGTTGAACCTCGTGGATCGAGCTCGCGGCTACTGATCGGGGTTCGTCCGAAAAATGATTCAAAATCAAATAACGATCCTATCCACGACAGCGCGGTGCATGCTCTAATCAATCGCGGCCGCAATCCTTACGTCGTTGGGAACTATCGACGGGCCCTATAGACGAACAAGAACTCCTGTACAATCAGGCGAACCTCTCCCGAATCAGAGCATAGAGGGCTCGAATCGTCTGCGCCTCGCCACCCGCTGGCCGCCCCGGCCGCGCTCTTGGGTTCCAGGCGTAGAGATCTACATGTACCCAATCCTTGGTCGCAGTTACGAAGTCCTTGAGGAACAGCGCGGCGGTGAGGCTTCCCGCAAAAGGGCTATCGCCGGCGTTATTGATATCAGCGATCTTACTATCAATCATATCGCGATAGGGATGCCACAGAGGCATACGCCAAAGAGGATCGGACTGAGCCTCAGCATGGCCCGCCAAGGCCATCGCGAGTTCATCGCTCGGAGTATAAACCGCCGGCAGATCGGGGCCTAAGGCAACCCGCGCTGCACCCGTCAGGGTTGCGCAATCGATCAGTAAAGCAGGTTCCTCCGCGTCGGCAATCGCGAGGGCGTCGGCCAAAATCACGCGCCCTTCAGCGTCGGTATTGCCGATCTCGATGCTTAGCCCCTTGCGTGTCGCCAATACGTCGCCGGGGCGAATTGCGTTACCGGCCACCGCGTTCTCGACAGCAGGGACTAGAACGCGCAACCGCACTGGCAGCGCCGCGTCCATGATCATGCGCGCGAGTCCCAGAACATTGGCTGCGCCACCCATATCCTTTTTCATCAGACGCATACCGGCCGCGCTTTTTAGGTCGAGACCACCCGAGTCGAAACACACGCCCTTCCCCACCAACGTCACCTTTGGCGCACCGGGGTCGCCCCAAGTCACATCAATCAGGCGAGGTGCACCGTCGGCAGCACGGCCGACCGCGTGGATCGCGGGCAGGTCGCGCGTGAGCAAATCATCACCGACAACAGTTTCGCAAACGCCTCCGTAGGTCTCGGCAAGGTCCTGCGCCACCAGCGCCAGGTCGGACGGCCCCATGTGCTCAGCGGGGGTGTTGATGAGATCGCGCACCAGCGACACCGACTCGACGATGCGCCGGACTTCATTCCACTCGACGACCGGGGGAACAGCTAGGACAGCTGCCGTCGCGCCGGATGCATCATCGGACTCGCCGGATTTTTTATATTGATCAAATCTATAGTCGCCGAGCGCCCAACCAATAGCAGCTTCTTTGGCAGCATCTGAGCCGAGGGCGGTATCGATGTGATAGGTCGCGGGCGGCAAGGTTCGCGAGCAATCGCCGTAGGCCCAAAGATCTGGCTTTTCGGAAATTCCGAGCAAGGCTCCAGCCAGCCCACCATCGCCATCCGGTATAGGGAGGACCTTCCCGGGCTTGGCTTCAAATCCTACGGCACGCACCCAGGACGCATGAGGTGCGCCCGGACCATCGAGCCAGACGTCAAGGCCCTTGCGAGACAATGCCCACAGGACGATTGCATCACGGGGAGTAGACTGGGATAGCGTGCGCACTGGGACTGATTTGCTACCGCAACGACTGCGGCATAGCATGCAGCAGCTCGGGCTCGCTGAAAAGGGTGAATCGCGCCGCCGGCAGTTGGCCGCGGAACAGCCTGAACATCACTCATCCTCGCTTTTGACCCCGGCAGGGCGCACCATTATGGTTTAGCGGCCGGCCGTCCCGATCGCTGGAGAAAAATCCGTGACTAAAAAATACCACCTGATCAGCTCAGTTACGTGACCCTGGGTACAGCGCGCCGTGATCGTAATGCGCGCAAAACAGGTAGAGTTTGACGTTACCTACATCGATTTGGGCAACAAGCCGGATTGGTTCCTGGAGATTTCTCCACACGGCAAGGTGCCGGTTCTATCGGTCGATGAACGGCCGCTGTTCGAATCAAACGCCATCGTTGAATATCTCGACGAGATAGTGCCGCCGAAGCTCCACCCCGAAGATCCCATCAAACGAGCCCGCAATCGCGCCTGGACGGATTTCGTCCCCGATTTTTCTAGCGGACTCAGCGGAATCTACTGGACTAGGACTAAGGAAAAAATCCCAGAAAAGCTTGACGTTGCCGCGAGATGCGTAGCTAAAGTCGAAGAGGCACTCTCGACGGAACAAGACCGAAGCGGACCTTATTTCAACAATGACAAGCTGTGCTTAGTCGATGCCGCCTACGCGCCCTTCTTCCAACGCTTCGCTTTTGTCGAAGCACGCCTTAACACCGGACTTTTGAGTGCCTTCCCGCTGGTCCAGGCATGGTCCGACGCATTGCTCGCAAATGACAAAGTTACCGGATCGGTTCCACCCAACTTCGAAGAAGAGTTCATCGCTTCAATGCACACGCGCAGCTTCTTCGTGCGCACTTTGTTTGAAAGAACTACGGCAGGATAGTTTAAGAGCTTACGAAAAACGGAATGAGATTGCAGGGTAGGCCTCTCGACTAAGAATGATGGATTATAATGAATGTAGTCGCAGAGGCTCGGCCACTTATCCAGTCGTGCCAGTGGTGCCTATAGTCCGAAAGCCTAGTTGTTTATGTTTGGAGCAGACCCTAGTGCGGGCTGCGGGCCTTACCTCGGCACCTCCAACTTAAGCGCAGCACGGCCGACCATTATAGTGCCACGGTGGTCGCGAAAGCCCTGTTTTTGTTTTAAAGGGAGACAATATGACGGATCAAGTTCGCGCATCACATATCCTGCTCGCCTTCGCGGGTGCACAGAATTCGAGCGTCGAGCGCTCGCGTGAAGAAGCGCTGGCGGAAATAGGGAACCTTAAAATACAGCTCGATGAGGGTGCTGACTTTGCTGAATTGGCTATCGCTTATTCCGATTGCCCATCCAGTCGCCAAGGCGGAGACCTTGGCGACTTCGGCCGCGGCATGATGGTGCCAGAATTCGAAACGGCCGCATTCGGTATGGATATTGACGCGGTGAGCGATGTAGTGGAAACCGCGTTTGGCTACCACCTTATTCAGCGTACCGCATAGAACGCGGCTACTGTTAGGCTAACCTAGAGTTAGCGTCCCCGAGATATGTGCGCTGACAACAGGCATGGCAGTGCAACGTCGAAGCCGTGTACCCGGTATCATTCGTTATATTTTCAATGATGAACCGTGTTCTCTAAGCCACTTTCGGCGCTTACGGTAGTCCGGGATCTGGGTGCCAACCAATGCCCAAAACTTTGCGGAGTGGTTGAGATGGGTGAGATGAGCGAGTTCATGAACAACGACATATTTGAGCACGCTTAGCGGCGCAAGGATGAGCCTAGCGTTAAATCTAATGTCACCACGTGAATTACAGCTTCCCCACTGGCTCCGATACTCGCGAATCGAAACTGAGCGCGGTGCAACACCCATGTTTGTGGCTAGGACCGTTGTTATTTCCTGAAGCACCAATTCGGCTTGTTCGCGATACCAATTGGCCATTAGTGCGCGCTGATCGGGAACGGATGGCGCGATCACCACGTCATCTTCAATGCGAATCGTCAAGTTTCGGCTTGGAACAAGATTGAGACGATAGGTCGTGCCGAGATATACGATCGGTTCGTTGTTAGTAAAGGAACAGGGCGCAGCCTGCAGGCGCGTGACCTGGAGTCGGAGCTCGTCCCTTATCCAATCTGCTCGGCTGTTAATGAGTGCTTGAATTCGCCAATTAGCTAGCTGTTTCGGCGCGCGAACCCGGACAGTGCCATGTTCGATGATGATGCCGACTGTTTTTTTTCGGCTGGTACGTTGGACAATTACCGCTGCTCCGTTCGGCCCTAACAATGCGTTGGGATGAATACGGCTGCGGATCACGAGGCAATGGCCCTCATATATTGCATTTTACGCCGCAAAGCGGTTGTTGGCGCAAGCCATCTCTACGATTGTGTCGCTATGAGAGATCCCAGAACACACGAAAAAAAACGGACGGTCCTGAAACACGTCTTTGGGTTTCCAGACTTCCGACCGGGTCAGGAGGCTGTGGTCGACGCGCTGCTATCTGGCGAAGACGTGCTGGCCGTGATGCCCACTGGATCGGGCAAATCACTATGCTACCAGATCCCAGCGCTGGTTATGGGTGGATTAACGATAGTCGTCTCTCCCCTGGTAGCGCTTATGCAGGATCAGGTGTCGGCGTTACAACTTACCGGCGTCTCCGCGGGGACGATTAACTCTTCACGAGATCGTGATGACAACAAAGCGGTATGGCGCCTCGCTGCCGCTGGTGAGTTACGCCTTCTCTATCTTTCTCCCGAACGTTTGATGACAGACCGCATGCTGGTTGCCATTACTCGCTTAAAGGTTGGCCTGATTGTTATCGATGAGGTCCATTGTATCTCCCAATGGGGACCAGCATTTCGGCCAGAATATGCGGATCTAACGCGGCTCAAGACGCTGTTTCCAGACGTGCCGATCGCTGGGCTTACTGCAACTGCTGATGAAGTAACACGAGGCGATATAGAGGCACGTTTGTTCCCGAAACGCCGGCCTCGGGTCTTCGTCGCCGGATTTGACCGCCCCAACATCCACCTTCATGTGGAGATGCGGCGCGACTGGAAACAACAATTGATGGCTCTCATCAGCGCACACTCTGATGAGAGCGGGATAATATATTGCCTGTCGCGGCGAAAAACGGAAGATACTGCGGCTTTTTTAACTGATCAGGGCGTGACTGCGCTCCCCTATCACGCTGGCATGGACGGTTTTGAGCGAACAGCAAATCAAAACCGATTTCTCACTGAGAAAGGTGTCGTCATAGTCGCGACTATTGCGTTTGGTATGGGCATCGATAAGCCGGACGTACGCTTTGTTTTCCACACCGATATTCCCGGCAGCCTTGAGGCTTACTACCAGGAGATTGGCCGTGCCGGGCGTGACGGTCAACCTGCCCGTGCTTCCATGCTCTATGGGTTTGATGACATTCGGATGCGTCGACAGTTTATTGAACAAGAGGAAAGCAGCGATGACCGTAAGCGCCGCGAGCACAAACGGCTTGACGCACTGGTAGGTTATTGTGAAGCGCCTACCTGTCGCCGCCAGGTGCTGCTCGCTTACTTCGGCGACAGGATTGACAAATGCGGCAATTGTGATGTTTGCCAAAACCCGATCACGTTGACCGATGGCACCACGGAGGCGGCTTTGGCACTATCGGCTGTTGTGGAAACCGGAGAACTCTATGGCGCCGCCCATATTGTCGACGTACTGCGAGGGGCCAGCACCGCAAAACTCAAACGTGCAGGCCACCAATCGATTGCCGCCTACGGACAAGGTGCCAACCTTCCAAAGGAAGAGTGGCGCTCGATAATTCGCCAACTTGTGGCCGCCAATCTGTTGCAGCTAGACATAGAGGGGTATGGCGGATTGAAACTCACGGATGCTGGTGGCGCTCTGCTACGCGGCGAGAAAACATTTAGTTATCGCGTCGATGCTGTTAAGGCCGGCCGAAAAAGAAAACCGGTGACCGAGAAGAAAGCGTCGACAGCCGTGGAGTTGAGCAGTGCCGAAGTGCTTTTGTTAGGTAGGCTTAAGCAGCTGAGATTGCAACTGGCTCAGGAACGCGGCGTGCCCGCCTTCGTGATCTTCTCCGACCGCTCCCTTGAGGACATGGCCCGCCGCCAACCACGCTCACTACCCGAATTCGCTGACATTCATGGTGTAGGAAAAACCAAACTGCGGGACCTGGCCAAATCATTCCTGGCAGCAATAGCTGAGGGTTAGCAGCGCTTGAAGGCACCTCTTATTATCTTTCTGAAAAGAAATGGCGGAGGGGGTGGGATTCGAACCCACGGTACGCTTGCGGCGTACACACGCACTCCAAGCGTGCGCCTTAGACCACTCGGCCACCCCTCCGCACGGGCCCGCCAGCTACGCAGCGGCCGCCACCGCAATATATCCCGCGCCACATCCTTCGCAAGCAAAGCCGTGGGCGCGGCAAGCAATCCACGTTAACCTGATGCAGCACAACCGGAGGTAAGGAAAAATTGATTGTCTGGCGGGTTATCGGCTGGCTGTTTGTCGCCTTCGCGCTGACCGCGCTTGGCGCCGATATCGTCGCCTCACTGGCATCACAATCGATCGACATCACACCCCTCGGTCAGTATTGGTTCGATATCCATCGTTCAAGCCTGGGACTCGTCCAAGTGGCTATACAGCGCTACATATTACCGGAGCTATGGGATCCGGTAATCCGGACGGTGCTGCTGGGGCCGACCTGGGCAGTATTCGGCGTGCCCGGAATCGCCCTGATGATCCTGTCTCGACCGCGCAGGCGCCAGCGCCGTCGTCTTCGCTACCGCTGAGTTTGGACAAGGTGCCCGCCTAGGCCTCGCCGGAGCCGATTTTTAGGGCTTCAACGAAAGCTTCTTGGGGAATGTCGACCTGGCCAACCTGACGCATTCGCTTCTTGCCGGCCTTCTGCTTTTCCAGAAGCTTGCGCTTGCGGCTGACGTCGCCACCATAACATTTTGCCAACACGTCCTTGCGCAGCGCTCGGATGGTCTCCCGGGCAATTACGCGTCCGCCAATCGCAGCTTGGATCGGGACCTGGAACAGGTGGCGGGGAATCAGCTCCTTGAGGCGCTCGCACAAGGCTCGGCCACGGGCCTCGGCACGGCCAGCATGGACGATGAGCGCTAATGCGTCGACCGGCTCCGAGTTGATCAGGATCTGCATCTTAACGAGATCGCCGGGCTCGTAGGCTTCGATATCGTAATCGAAGCTTGCGTAACCGCGGCTCACCGACTTCAAGCGATCGTAAAAATCGAATACTACTTCGTTGAGTGGTAAGCGGTACACCGCCATGGCCCGGGCACCAACATAGGTGAGATCTTGCTGGAGGCCACGGCGCTCCTCGCAAAGCTTGAGAACGCCACCGAGAAACTCATCCGGAACCATGATTGTCGCCTTGATCCACGGCTCTTCAATCGAGGCAATGCGCACAGCGTCGGGCATGTCGGCGGGATTGTGTAGCTCTAACTCTTCGCCATCAGACAAGTGAAGTCGATACTCGACAGAAGGCGAGGTGGTGACAAGATTGAGATCGAACTCGCGCGCCAGCCTTTCCTGGACTATTTCGAGATGGAGCAGCCCTAGGAATCCACAGCGGAACCCGAGGCCCAGGGCAGCCGAAGTCTCGGGCTCGTAATGGAAACTCGCGTCGTTGAGACGGAGCTTGCCCAAACTCTCGCGGAGCCGTTCAAAGTCGTTGGTATCAGTGGGAAAGATCCCGCAGAACACAACAGGCAAGCTGGGCTTAAACCCTGGCAGTGCGACCGTGGTGGGGCGCTTTTCCTCAGTGATGGTATCGCCGACGTGGGTCTCTGCAACTTCCTTGATTCCCGCGGTGATGAAGCCGATCTCGCCGGGACCGAGCTCGTCGACGATCTGCGGCTTGGGTGTGAACACACCGACTCGCTCGACCAGATGGCTGGTCCCAGCCTCCATCATGGTGATGCGCATACCCTTGCGCAGGACCCCGTTGTGGAGACGCACCAATATCATGACGCCGAGGTAAGGGTCGTACCAGGAATCAACGAGCAAAGCCTTGAGCGGCGCGCCGGCTTCGCCCGCCGGCGGCGACAGCTGTAACACGAGGGCTTCAAGCACATCGTGTACCCCATCACCGGTTTTGGCCGAGATGCGCAAGGCACCGGTGGCATCGAGGCCAATCACGTCCTCAATCTGCTGCGCGACGCGGTCGGGCTCAGCCGCAGCGAGGTCGATCTTGTTCATAGCGATGACGATCTCGTGGTCAACATCGAGCGCCTGATAGACATTGGCCAATGTCTGCGCCTCGACCCCCTGGCTAGCGTCGACAAGCAGCAGCGATCCCTCGCACGCGGCCAACGAGCGGCTTACCTCATAGGTGAAGTCAACATGGCCCGGCGTGTCCATCAGATTGAGCTGATAGGTCCGACCATCGTCAGCGAGATAAGCGAGACGTACGGTCTGCGCCTTGATGGTAATGCCCCGTTCACGCTCAAGCTCCATTGAGTCGAGCACCTGTGCCTTCATCTCGCGCTTGCTCAAACCGCCACACACCTCGATCATGCGGTCCGCAAGGGTCGACTTGCCGTGGTCAATATGAGCGATAATCGAAAAATTGCGAATATGCGCCGGGTCGGTCATGGACGCGACAATGCTATCTTTTTGTTCAGTTAGCCGCGCAACGTGCCGCCCGTGGTCTTGGTGACCGCGGCAACGATGTCGGCAGCTACTGCGTCGATCTCAGCTTCGGCCATGGTCTTCTCGATCGGCTGCAGACGCACGGAGAACGCGATCGACTTCTTACCCGCGTCGATGCCTTCGCCACTGTAGATATCGAATATGGACACGTCGGAAATCAACGCCTTATTGGCACCACGCACCGCCGCCAACACCTTGGCTGCCGGAGTATCGTTGTCGACGACAAAGGCAAAATCGCGCTCGACTGCCGGCAGGTCGGCAAGTTCGAGCTTAGGCCGCGAGTGGCGCCCACGGGCCTTTGGTAGTGGGATCTCATCGAGGAATAGCTCGAACGCTACAACGGGAACCTTGATATCGAGGCGCTGCAGAACCCCGGGGTGAAGTTCGCCGAAATGAGCCAGTGTTTTTTTGGATCCTAGTTTAAATACACCCGAGCGCCCAGGATGGTACCAGTCAGGGGCTTGGGTCATGATCTGAGCATTCCCGGCCACAAAACCGCAAGCTTCAAGTGCGGCGGCGGCGTCAGCCTTAGCATCGAAGACATCGACGTCGCACGCACGATTTCGCCAATCGCGCGACACCGCGACGCCAGTGCGGACTCCGCCGGCCACCTGTGATTGCCCCTCGGGTGTGTCGTCTATGTAGATTGGGCCGAGCTCGAACAAAGCGGTGCCGTCAGCACCTCGATCGTGATTTCGCGCGGCCGCAGCGACAAGATTGGGTAACACGCTCGGACGCATAGCATCTAGATCACTACTGATAGGATTGGCCAGTATTAGCGAGTCAGCGACGTCGCCGAACAACTCAACCGTACGCTTGGAGACAAAGGAAAATGTTACCGCTTCGACCATTCCCCGCGCTGCCAGCGTACGCCGAGCGGCAGCACGGCGACGCTGACCAGCCGATAACACGGGGCGCGTGACCGGGGTCTCACGCGGCAAGGGCACCGGCGGAATCAAATCATAACCCTTGATTCGCACCACCTCTTCGACGAGATCGGCCTCGCCGTCAATATCAGTGCGCCACGGCGGCGCCATCACCACCAAATTGCCCTCCTTCTGCTCGGTGACCTGAAAGCCAAGGGCCGTCAGGATTTTAGTAATTTCCTTAGTCGGCACATCAACCCCACCGAGGGCCCGAATTCGGCCGGGCCGCAGCTCCACTTCACGCTGCCACTCTGGAGCTGAGCCGGAAACAACCAGGTCGCTGGCCACGCCACCGCATATATCGAGGACCATGCGTGTCGCCAGTTCCATACCAGCCACGACGAAATCGGGATCGACACCACGTTCGAAGCGATAACGCGCATCGCTCTCGATCTGCAACTTACGGCCCGTCGCAGCCGTACGGATCGGATCGAACAGGGCAGCCTCGATAAAAACATTGACCGTTTCCTCTGTGCAGCCGGAGGGCTCACCGCCGATGACACCGCCGAAACCAAGTATGCCTGAATCGTCAGAAATGACAGTAACGGTGTCGTCGGTTTCGTACTCTCGGCCATCAAGCGCTAGCAACTTCTCGCCCCTATGCGAAAGCCTAACGTGAATATTTCCATTAACCGTGTCCGCATCGAACACATGCAGCGGACGGCCTACATCAAACGTGTAGAAATTGGTCATGTCGACCAGAGCAGAGATTGGTCGCAATCCGATCGCGGTGAGCCGATCCTGGAGCCATTTTGGGCTCGTGCCGTTCTTAACGCCGCGGATGTAACGACCAACGAACATAGTGCATGGCGCCGGCTCAATGCTTTCGGAGTCGACAACGACATCTATCGGGCTACTAAAAGTTCCAGCGACGGCCTCGATCGCTAGGGGCTTGAGGACGCCAAGACCGGCCGCAGCTAAATCTCTGGCAATGCCGTGGACGCCCAGGCAATCCTGGCGGTTGGGCGTGATACCAATTTCGAAGACAGGATCATTAAGGCCGAGAATTTCCGCGAACGGCACCCCTATCGGCGTGTCCTCGGGCAGCTCAATGATGCCTTCATGATCATCTGACAAGCCCATCTCCCGTTCCGAGCACAGCATGCCATTCGACTCCTCACCGCGGATTTTGGCCTTTTTTAGATGCAGGCCAGTGCCGGGGATTGTGGTGCCGGAAGGTGCAAACACGCCTTTCATATCGGTACGAGCGTTTGGTGCTCCGCACACCACCTGCACCTGTTCGCTACCGGTATCGACGATGCACAGCTGAAGTTTATCCGCATTAGGATGCGGCTTGGCTTCAACCACCCGGGCGGTCACGAAAGCAGCCAACTCCCCAGCCCGATCGGCAATCTCCTCGACCTCAAGGCCGATCGCGGTGAGACGTTCGGCTATCTCTTCGAGGCCGGCGTCTGTATCGAGGTGCTCTTTGAGCCATTCGAGGGTGAACTTCATAGCGTCAGCCCTTCGGCAAGCGACGGCACGTCGAGCGGGACGAAACCAAAATGCTTGAGCCAGCGCAGATCGCTATCGAAAAACGCCCGCAGGTCGGGAATGCCGTATTTGAGCATGGCTAGGCGGTCGATCCCCATGCCGAATGCAAAGCCCTGGTAGACGGCCGGATCGAGTCCAACCGCCTTGAGAACCCGTGGATTGACCATGCCGCAGCCGAGGATCTCGAGCCAGTTCTCGCCCTCGCCAACGATCAATTCGCCACTTGAACGGCTACAGCCGATATCCATCTCAGCGGAGGGTTCGGTAAATGGGAAATAGCTCGGCCGGAACCGCACCGGCAGATCGTTGATGTCGAAAAACGCACGTGCGAATTCGTAGAGACACCCCTTGAGGTGACCCATATGGGTCTCGGTATCGACCATCAACCCTTCGACCTGATGAAACATCGGCGTGTGAGTTTGGTCCGAATCGCAGCGATAGGTTCGACCAGGAACAATGATGCGATGCGGCGGCTCGGTACTCTGCATATGCCGGATTTGAACCGGTGAAGTATGCGTACGCAGCAGCTTGCGCTCGCCATCCGTATTTTCCGGAAAGTAGAAAGTATCGTGCATTTGCCGCGCAGGGTGCTCAAGTGGGATGTTGAGCGCGGAGAAGTTGTGAAAATCGTCCTCGATGTCGGGACCCTCGGCGACTGCGAAACCCATGTCAGCGAAGATTGCGATCACCTCGTCGATTACATGGCTGACGGGGTGGATGCGTCCCTTAGTCTCATAGGTTACCGGCAGGGTGACATCTATCATCTCGGTGGCAAGGCGCGCGTTGATAGCATCCGTATCAAGCACAACCCTGCGCGCGTCAACCGCCTGAGTTAGCCGGTCCTTAAGAGCGTTGAGAACAACCGCACGCTTTTTTCGCTCATCTGCCGCGAGTTCACCAAGGCCGCGCATTAGAGCGGTCAAGCGACCCTTGCGGCCAAGCGCTGCTGTTCGCGCGGCATCGAGGTCGACAAGGTCAGTTGCAGCTTCGATTGCGCTAACCAGCTCGGCTTCGAGGACGTTAAAGTCTTCCATGTCGATCACCAAAAAAGGGGCCCATCCGGCGGCCCCTTCGTCATCGAGTTATATCCGTCTAGCGGGCCGCTCACGCAGCCTTGGCGAGCGCTTCCTTTGCATGCTCCACCAAGGTCGTGAAGGCCTCCGGTTCACGAACCGCCAAATCAGCCAGAACCTTACGGTCGATCACGACGCCTGCCAATTGGAGGCCATTCATGAATCGTCCATAGGTCATGCCGTTCTGCCGTGCCGCAGCGTTGATCCGCTGGATCCACAAAGAACGGAACTGGCGCTTCCGCTGACGGCGGTCCCGATAAGCGTATTGAAGCGCGTTCTCGACATACTCCCGCGCTGTCTTGTAGTTACTATGGGCACGCCCATAATAGCCTTTGGCGCGCTTGAGCACCTTTTTGTGCCGCGCCTTGCTAGCAACACCCCTTTTAACCCTCGCCATCGCTCTCGTTCCTTAGGCGTAGGGGAGGAATTTTTTAATGATCTTCGCGTCCTGCGGCGACATGATCGTCGTTCCCCGCTGGTTGCGAATCTGCTTGTTGGTTCGCTTGATCATGCCGTGCTGCTTGCCGGATTGATTCATCCGTACCTTGCCCGATGCGGTCAATCGGAACCGTTTCTTGACGCCGCTTTTCGATTTGAGCTTCGGCATGTCTGTCTTACCAACGCGACGCACCAGCACCCGAGAACTCAACAAAAAAGCCGTTCTTGTCGCCGGTTCGAGGCGGCGTTATAGCCACAGCGCCGTGGGATTGCAAGGCACCTGATCTCGACTTCGGCAATACAGCGACCTATGCGATCCCACCTACACTGGGGACCGCAGTCAACCAAAGCAACGAGCCCAGGCGCGGCGCGTTATTCATCGCACTAACCGATACGGCGGAATAGGGCCGTCGAGTACCGGGACGCATTGTTTAGCGCGGCGCAACAACCATCGTCATGAGGCGGCCCTCCATGCGCGGCCTCATCTCGACCTTGCCGATCTGTTCGACGTCGATCTGGACACGCTCGAGGACATTCATGCCCCGATCAGGATGCAACATCTCGCGACCGCGAAAGCGCACCGTGACCTTTACCTTGTCGCCTTCGTCGAGAAACTTTTTCATCGATCGCATCTTGGTCTCATAGTCGTGCACTTCGATGCCTGGCCGCATCTTGATCTCCTTGACGTCGACCAGTTTTTGCTTCTTGCGCGCAAGGTTTTTCTTCTTCTGCTCCTCGTATTTGAACTTGCCGTAGTCGAGCACCTTGCAGACCGGTGGGTCGGCGTTGGGTGAAACCTCGACAAGATCAAGCCCTGCCATTTCGGCCGTCTGAAGCGCTTCTTCAAGCTGGACGACTCCGAGCATGTCACCATTGTGATTAACGAGACGAACGCTGGATACGTCAATCTCACGATTGGCACGGGGGCCTTTATCCTTAGTTACAGACCCCAAATAAGGACGTCTTGCGATCTACCGGATCTCCTCTGCTGTCATCCGGAGATCGCAAACGCCTGTCGTTCCAATCAAATGCCCCGGATTAAAGTCGCGGTACCGGTCAGTTGCCTGACCGCAAATCAAGAGCTTGGTGCTCCTGCTTCACTAGTAAGTCTATCGACTGCAGCTTCGAGTGCAATGCTTTCTTGTCCCTTGGCACCGAGACGCCGGACAGAAACGCTACGCTCTTCCGCCTCCTTCTTACCAATTGCTATGATCAACGGCACCTTGGCCAGCGAGTGCTCGCGCACCTTGTATCCAATTTTTTCGTTAGAAAGATCCAACTCGCAGCGCAGCCCTCTGCGGCACAGGACATCGGCGACCTCGCGCGCGAACGCGTCACCATCCTGAGTAATCGTCGCAATCACCGCCTGGACAGGCGCCAGCCACAACGGCAAATGGCCCGCGTAATGCTCGATGAGAATGCCGGCGAAGCGTTCCAACGATCCGAACAAGGCGCGATGGAGCATGACCGTGCGGTGACGCTCTCCATCTTCGCCGACATAGGTGATATCGAAGCGGTCCGACAGGTTCATGTCAACCTGGAGCGTGCCGCACTGCCAGTCCCTGCCAATCGCGTCACGCAGCACGAATTCTAGCTTGGGCCCATAGAAAGCGCCCTCACCCGGATTATGGGTATAATCGTACCCCATCGATTCGAGCGCACCGCGCAGGGCTGCCTCCAGCTGATCCCAGGTCGCATCGTCGCCAATTCGCTTGGGCGGCCGGTCAGCAAACTTAATTGCGACGTTGTCGAAGCCGAAGTCGCTGTAGATATCCATGATCAGCTCGACCACTGTGCGGCACTCGGCCTCCATCTGCTCAGGCGTACAGAAGATGTGCGCGTCGTCTTGCGTGAATTCGCGCACCCGCATTAGCCCGTGCAACGCTCCGGAAGGTTCGTAGCGATTGACCTTGCCAAACTCCGACATCAGCAGGGGCAGGTCGCGGTAGCTCTTGATACCCTGCTTGTAAATCTGGATACCGCCGGGGCAGTTCATCGGCTTGACTGCATAAACCCGGCCGTCTTCGGTTTCTGAGGTGTACATGTGGTCGCGGAACGTTTCCCAATGGCCGGAACTCTCCCAAAGCGACCGGTCCATCAGCGAGGGCGTGCTGACCTCGATGTAGCCTGCGCGGTCCTGGCGCCGGCGCATGTAGTCGACCAATATCCGGAATAATGTCCAGCCCTTGGCATGCCAAAACACCGCGCCAGGTGCCTCCTCCTGGAAATGATAGAGATCCATCTCGCGCCCAAGACGCCGGTGGTCTCGCGTTTCAGCCTCCTCCAGCCGCTTTAGATAAGCCTCAAGCTCTTTCTGATCGCGCCACGCGGTGCCGTAGATTCGCTGCAGCATTTCATTCGAGGAATCGCCACGCCAATAAGCCCCAGCGACCTTCATGAGTTTGAAGGCCGTGCCAAGTTTTCCCGTTGAGCTCAGATGCGGACCGCGACACAGATCGACAAAACTGCCCTGGCGATAGACACCGATCGGCTCCCCATCCGGGATGTTATCGACGATCTCCGCCTTGTAGATCTCGCCCTGTTCGCGGAAGAACGTAATCGCATCATCACGGTCCCAAACCTCGCGCGTAACCTGCTCGTCGCGTGCGACGATCTCGTGCATGCGCTCTTCGATTGTTTCCAGATCGTCCGGGGTGAGAGGCTCTTCACGCGAAAAGTCGTAGTAGAACCCGTCCTCAATCACCGGGCCGATTGTGATCTGGGTGTTCGGATAAAGCTCCTTGACCGCCTCCGCCATGATATGCGCAGCGTCGTGACGCAGCAGCTCGAGGGCTGCATCGTCCGTGCGAGTAACAATGGCTAACAAGGTGTCTCTATCAATCGTTCGATCGAGGTCCCACAGCTCGCCATTGACGCGTGCCGCAAGCGCCGCCTTAGCTAAGCCTGGGCCGATATCAGCGGCAACATCGCCACCGCTCACCGGCCTCTCATACTTGCGGACGCTGCCGTCCGGAAGCGTGATCGCAACCATCACTCCGCTCCACGATTGAAGCTTGCACTAACACCCTCGGAAACGCGCGCAACTTAGTGCCAATAGATCGGCTGTCAAGAAGGCGCCAACAAAGAGCGTTCCGCCAGAACCTCGCGATAAACATCAAGTGTGCGCGCGCACATCTGCTCGACCGTGAAATTCTCCATAGCATTAGCTCGTGCCGCTTGCCCGATGCGACTGCGCAGTTCGGGGCTGATAGATAATGCTTCGTCGAGTGCAATAGCCAGAGCGTGAGGATCGGCGGGCGGCACCAACCAGCCGGTTTCTCCAGCGATCACGGTCTCGCGGGCACCGCCATGTCCTGTGGCAATCACCAGCCTTCCCATGGCTTGTCCTTCGACGGCAACACGTCCGAAGGCCTCGGGGTTGGTCGAGGCCGACACAACGATGTCGGCTAGCATATAGGCCGCCGGCATATCGGGCATGTCATCCATTATTCGCATCCGACCGTTAAGCCCGGCGCTTCGGATACGCGCTTCGAGCTCGGCCCGATAGCGCGCTCGGCCCTGGTCGGGGCCTACCAGGAGACAGAAGAAATCATCACGATTAAGCCGGGCGATCGCTTCTATGAGAACAAGCTGCCCCTTCCAACGGGTGAGCCGGCCCGGCAACATCACGACCGGAACCCCATCGGGCAGGCGCCACGACGATGCAAGTTGAATCATTCGTTCGGGCGAGACGTTATCGGGATTGAAGCGCTCAAGATCGATACCACGCGGTATGGTTACGATTCGTTCTGGGGCAATCTTGAACGTGTGTCGGATATAGTCAGCGATGAAAGCGGAAATCGCGATGATCCGCTCACCTCGCACCATTACCTTGCCGTACCAATATTTAAAAAGCGTACCGGTGTCATAGGTTCCATGAAACGTCGTGACAAAGGGAAGTCGGCAACGCCTGGCCGCCCACTCGGCGCTCCAGGCCGGCGCCCGCGAGCGCGCGTGAACAAGTGCCACGTCGTGCTTTCGGATAAGCGAGACCAACCGCCCGACGTTACGAAGCATGACAATGGGGTTCTTGCTATCGACAGGAAGCGTGATGTGTGTAACGCCAGCGCGCTGCAGCTCAGCCACCAACGTACCGCCACTCGACACGACCAACGAACGCCAGCCTGCTTTTACGGTTGCAGCTGCTACGTCGATCGCGCCGCGTTCGACCCCACCGATATCGAGGGCGGGAAGCACCTGCATAACCACCGGCCCACCGGTACTGCTACCACTTTTCGCTTTTAGATCAAGAGCAACTTCCATGAGAGTCTTTGCAGCACATCCAATGATAAAAGAGTGACGAATGAGCACAACAAGCGCGACCGACGCAATCGAATATTTGCACCGTCCCGACGGTAACCGCGTCGCGTACGTCAGCATACCGGGTGACGTGCCAGGGGTTTTGTTTTGCGGCGGCTTCATGTCTGACATGACCGGAACCAAGGCACAGGAGCTAGAAGCTGCTTGCCGCCAGGCCGGACGTGCCTACACACGCTTTGACTATCATGGTCATGGTTCGTCATCGGGTAAATTCACGGAGGGCACGATCGGGCGCTGGGCGGATGACGCTATTGCTGTTCTCGACCACCTGGATCCAGCGCCTTACGTCGTGGTCGGATCGAGCATGGGTGGATGGATCATGCTACTCGCGGCTCTGGCGCGTTGTGAACGCGTCGCCGGCCTCGTTGGAATAGCCGCCGCCCCAGATTTCACCGAAAAACTTATGTGGCAACGCTATAGCGAGGACGTGCGAGAAACGCTACGCAGGGAGGGCCGTTACGACGAGCCCTCCATCTATGACGGGGAACCCTACCCGATTACGCTCAAGCTCATCGAGGAAGGGCGCAACCACCTGCTGCTCAACGCGCCCATTCCGTTTACCCGCCCGGTACGCCTACTACACGGCATGCAGGATCCGGACGTGCCATGGCAGTATTCGCTGGCACTAGTCGAGGCGCTGGCAGGGGATGACGTGCAGGTGAACTTCGTCAAGGACGGCGATCACCGGCTGTCACGAGACCGGGATATCGCGCTGATCTGCCAAACCGTTCTCGACCTATGCACACAGGCCGGGCGGTAAGTATAGTGTTAGCTCTCGGTTTCTAGGATGGCCTTCAGGCCCTCTCGGTAGGTCGGATAGCGGAGAGCCAGACCGAAGGTTGATTTGAGGTGATCGTTACGCACGCGCCGGTTGTCGGCGTAGAAGCTCCGCGCCATGTCAGAAAGATCAGCGTCGGCAAACGACACCATCGGCGGCGGCTCATCCCCAAGCAACTCGCAAGCGTAGGCCACCACATCGTGCTGGGCCGCTGGACTATCGTCGCAGACGTTGAATACCGCTCCGGGCTGTGGTGCCCGCATTCATGCCTCAAGGATGGTGGTGATGTCGTCGACATGGATGCGTGAAAATAGATGGCCCGGCTTGTAGATTCGATGGGCACGGCCAGCGCGAACAGCGTCGATAGCACTTCGGCCAGGGCCGTAGATTCCAGCGAGACGAAAAACGTGCAACGGCAAGCCGTACGTCTGGTGAAGCGCCTGCCAAGCCCGCTCGGCTGCAAGCCGACGGCGGCTGCGGAGGGCCGTCGGGTTACATGCGCTCTGTTCATCGACCCAATCGCCACCGGCATCACCATAGACGCCGGTTGTCGAGAGATACCCGACCCACTCGAGTACATCGAGGCGGCATATATCCTGGCCCAAAAGGTCGATCACGGGATCGCCGATTTCGTCCGGCGGTATCGAACTCAGAATATGGGTCGAGTCCGCCAGGATACCGCTATCAAGGGGCGTATCTCGGTTAAACAACGATATGTCGAAACCCTCTCTCATTAGGCGCTCGTAGCTGTCGCCATCGCGGCAGGTGCCTGCCACCGACCATCCTTCAGCGGCGACCCGCGTTGCCAGTCGGGCAGCGGTGTAGCCCAGCCCGAAGCAGAACAGGCGGCCAGGCATCGTCATTGCCCAAGTTCCTCCCATTCGGACCGCACGCTGGGATTGGTCTCTTGCCCCAGGTAGCGGTCCCGCAGCCGGGTGGCGTCATCACGATTGAGCAGCTCACCGAGTGCCCATACAGCCATTGCCCTTACCAAAGGCGAGATATCGCCGAGCTGTTGTTCCACGACATGCACGGCCTGGGAATTGCCGCTATTACCGAGGGCGATCATCACATTGCGGACAAAACGATCGCGGCCAGTACGTTTGATGGCCGTGCCACTGAAGCGGTCGCGGAACGTGACGTCGTCGAGTGCGGCAAATTCGGTGAGTGCAGGGAACGATAATTCCGATCGCGGGTGCAGATCGCTATCAGCGGCCACCTGCGCGAACTTGTTCCACGGACAAACGGCAAGGCAGTCGTCGCAACCAAAGATGCGATTTCCGATCGCGCGACGGAAGGCACGGGGGATATGCCCCTTATACTCAATGGTGAGGTAAGAGATACAGCGACGCGCATCGAGCTGGTAGGGGGCGGGAAACGCGCCGGTGGGACAGACATCAAGGCAGGCTCGGCAGTGGCCACAATGGTCGGTTTCGCTTGCAACCGGCAGTAGGTCGAGCGTCGTCATCAAACCGCCGAGAAACAGCCATGAGCCGAAATCTCGCGACACAAGATTGGTGTGCTTCCCGATCCAGCCGAGTCCCGCCGCCTGGGCCAGTGGCTTTTCCATTACCGGCGCGGTATCGACGAACAGCTTGCAATCTTCTTGATAACTATCGCTAATCCAGCGTGCGAATGCTCGCAACCGCTTCATGAGTACTCTGTGATAGTCGCGCCCCTGGGCATAGATCGCGATGTTGGCGAGGTTTGGGCTCTGGGGCCGTGTGAGCGGATCGCATTCAGGATGACCCGGTACGGGTCCATAGTTTGCGGCCACGGCGATCACGCTCCGGGCCTGTGGCCAAAATCTCAGCGGATCACCCCTCGTCGAGGGCCGCGCCGATAGCCACCCCATGTCACCATGCCGGCCGTAGGCGATGAACTCGGCCAGACGCTCACCAGCCTCGCCTATATCAGCCGGAGCGGCAAAGCCGACAGCATCGAACCCGAAATCTAGCGCTCGGCTGCGAATAGTTGCGGCCTTAGGGTCGGAAATGGTGCGCTGTTGTGTTCCGGCCAAGGACATTGCTAACAGGTCTATTGCTTCAACTAGGCTGCGGAAATGGAACCGCCAACCTAATTCAAAAGGCCGTTAAAAATCGAGATCCGCGTAATGCTTGGGTGGCGACAAGCCCGGAATGTTATCGGCCAACAAACCCTGGAAGCTAGGTCTCGATTTGATACGCGCATACCAGTCCTTGGTGGCCGGATGATCCTCCCATGGAACAGCAGCGAGATAATCCATCGACGATAGATGGGAACCAGCTGTAATGTCAGCCAACGAAAACTCGTCACCCGCCAGCCATTTTCGTCGTTCGATCAGATACGCGATGTACTCCAGGTGATAGCCAATATTTGCTGATCCGGCTCGTATGGCTTGTGAATCCGGCTCACCCATTGCCATGAAGCGCTTCATGAACTTTTCTTCAAGCAAATAGCCTGAGACTTCGCTGTAGAACTTGTTGTCAAACCAGGCAACAAGCCGCCGGGTTTCAGCTCGGACGTGGGGGTCAAACCCGATCAGCCGGTTATTTGGACGGGTTTCGTCTAGGTATTCGCAGATTGCATTGCTGTCCACCAACACCACTCCGTCCGATTCGATGACGACAGGTACTTCGCAGGCAGGATTAAGCTGCAGGAATTCCTCGCGTCGCTCCCAGACCTTTTCCACCGTGAGGGAAAAATCGATACCCTTCTCGGCCAGGGCAATACGTACCTTGCGGCAGTAGGGCGATAACCAAAGGTGATAAAGGGTAAACATCAGCGTTACTATAAACGACAAAGGCGATCCGGCGACGTCTACCTTTTTTGCTTCTGTACGCTAGTACGCCGCCATTCACAGGAAAATGATATAAGCCCAACAACGCGGCGCCTATTTCATTGTTCGGGAACAGCGGAGTGACAACGCTACAGCTTGTCGTTATCGCGATCGTTCAAGGCATCACCGAGTTCCTGCCGATCAGCTCGTCGGGACATTTACGCCTGATCCCCGAGGTCACAGGCTGGCCCGACCAGGGCCTAGCCATCGACATTGCCACCCATGTTGGCACCTTGTCCGCCGTTCTCGTCTATTTTCGGCGCGATGTGTGGTCAATGGCACAGGGGTTCCTCGACATCATCCGCGGCCGACGAAGCCCAGCGTCGGCATTGTTGATCTACCTCCTTCTGGCGACGGTGCCGATCGTGATTGTTGGCGCGCTGCTGCTGGCCGGCGGCTACGAGGACGGAGATCTCACCTGGTTGCGCCACCTCGATGTCATCGGCTGGACCACGCTGGTCTTCGGACTACTTCTCTTCCTCGCCGACCGAATGGGCATGACAGTGCGCCGTATCGCACACATGACGCCTGTCAGCGCTCTGATCATCGGTTGCGCACAGATACTAGCTTTGGTTCCCGGAACCAGCCGTAGCGGCATTACCATGACCGCGGCGCGCATGCTTGGCTTCGAACGCGAAGATGCGGCACGTTTTGCTGTTCTTCTTGGAGTCCCCGCGATCCTCGCGTCGGCGGTACCAAGCGGTGTAGCGCTTTACAACCGAGGAGATGCCACGGTCGGCCTCGATGCTGCGCTAGCCGCCCTACTTGCATTCACAGTCGCGGTCGCGGCGATCGCGGCAATGATGCGTTGGCTGCAGCGCGCGAGCTTTACCCCGTTCGTTGTTTACCGATTACTGTTGGGGATCGCGATCCTAGTTTGGGTCTATACCTGATCCGACGGTCACCCCGCCGTGACGCCTGCAGCAGCACTGCCGCGGCGAAAACGCCGGAGATAACTAGGCGCGATGGCACTGACCGTACTCGGTTCGATCTTGAGATCGGCAAACCCTGGGGCCCCTTCTCTAACAATGTTGTCGGCTTCAAGAAGAAGCACCTCATCGCGCGTTATCGGCGAGACCGGGAGAACCATTTCGAGAATACTGGCCATCGTCTTGGCCACACCGAATGGCAGCGGCACGAGGATGCGGCGGCGACCGGCTTCGTGAAGCACCATCTCGACGAGCTCGCGGTAGGTCATCACCTGCGGACCCCCAAGCTCAAACACTTGGCCGGCCGTAGATTCGGCGACAAGGATGCGACATACCGCCTCGGCAACATCGCCCACATAGACAGGCTGAACCTTGCTGTCGCCAGCATCCATCGGCGTGTTGCCAAACAACGGCATCACCGGCGACAGGCGAGACAGCGCAGCGAGCCGATTGAGGACACTATCCTCTCGACCAAACACGACGCTGCAACGTACAATCGTTGCGCCGGAAAAGTTCTCACGAATAGCCGCCTCACCAGCGGTCTTGGAGCGCACATACTTAGAGGGTGATTCGCTATCGGTGCCAATTCCGGAAATGTGAACGAGACGCTTCGCGCTAGTCTCGGTTGCTGCCGCGGCAATCCGACGAGCTCCCTCGACGTGAACGGCCTGATAGGTTTGTTTGCCACGCTGACGGTAGGTACCGACCGTGCTGACGACCGCATCTACACCACACACCGCGGCAGCTACAGATGCATCATCGCGGAT
>MDTE01131322.1_pt1 | contig 28807 bp, 26 predicted proteins | sample 811231 | NCBI WGS metagenome assembly MDTE01 (sample SAMN05326651, study PRJNA326480) | marine metagenome | isolation source: seawater | place: Indian Ocean: Red Sea | collected 2010 | reverse complement strand
CGCAGGGGATCCTGGTCGCTCGAGTTGACCGAGCGCGACTCCCACCATTACTTCTGCGATTGACTGCGCAACTGCAGCGACCATCGAGACAGGGCCTGTTGCTCCACCCAAAATAAAGGGCACGATCACCGGACACTGGTTGGCTCTCGCATAGGCTCGAAGAGATCCCGACATAGCGTAGTCATAGACCAGGGGTGAATTCATATTGATATTTCCCATAATGACACAGTTTTGACTAACAAAGTCGCTGCCAAATACAATTCGCGTCATCTCGATTGAGTCTTCTGCTCGATCAGGCGTCGTAACAGATCCCATAAACGGTTTATCTGAATATTTTAGATGCGCGTAAACCATGTCGAGGTGTCGCTTATTTACAGGCTGATCTACTGGTTCACAGATGGTGCCTCCTGAATGATGGAGCCACGGTGATTGGTAAGTGAGCTTCACCAAATTCGAAAAATCTTCAAGAGTTCCATATCGCCTCCCACGATCAAGGTCATGAACGAAGGGCATCCCGTAAGCTGGGGCGAAGACAACGTTGTTTTCTCCTATCATTATAGATCTTTTATGGTTTCGTCCATGCTGTATAAATGAAGAGGGGGATGACTTGGCTATGATGCTTTGAACAAGGCCGTCATCAAATCTGACGCGCTCGCCCTGCACATCAGCGCCAGCAGCTTGCCAGAGTGCGAGCGCTTCGCTATCACCTCGGAACTCGACACCTATCTCTTTTAATATACGATTTGCGTTAGCCTCTATCTGATCCAAGCCCTCCTCATTAAGCAGTTCATAGGTAGGTATCTCTCTCTTGGTGCCAGCAATAATAGTTGGCCCTACTGCCTTGTCACCAAGCAGTCGAACGCCTCTTTGTTTTCGCCGATTCTTGCGTATTGTATTCATGTAATAGGAGGGGAGGAGATGGTTGGATGGCTTTAGTAGACTAACGTACTCAATAAATATATGGTAGCTACTTGCAATTGGTTCGAAGGTAACTGTATACAGTGGTCATAGCTGATGTGTACGATTCAGTTATAGGTAGAAAATTTGTAAGATGCTATGAAAGCTAGTGGCATTATGTTGCGACAATACATTTGTTGCAATAGTTGTTCGGCTTGAGCAATAGATCGGATCTAGAAAAGTGAATAAAAGTCGAATCGATGTGTTAATAATTGGGGCTGGTGCGTCGGGTGCTGCGGTAGCGTGGAGCTTGGCTGACACGCGAATGCGTATAGTTTGTATGGATCAGGGTGAGTGGATGAGCCCAGAGGCGTATCCAAGCACAGGGCAAGATTGGGAGGCTAGAGGCCTTAGTGACTTCAGCTATAGCCCTAATCAGAGGCGACGAGAAACTGACTATCCGATTAATGATGCAGATACACCAATAGCTATCGCGAATTTTAATGGGATAGGAGGAAGCACAGTACTTTATGCAGGTCACTATCCTAGATTGCATCCATCAGACTTTCGTGTAAAGAGCTTAGATGGTGTTGCCGATGATTGGCCAATATCCTACGAAACGTTAGCTCCATACTATGCAGTAAATGATCGGATGACCGGCGTATCAGGTCTTGCAGGTGACCCAGCATATCCGAGAAAACAAGTTGCAATGGGCCCCCTTCCGCTTGGTAAGTCAGGCACAGCATTAGCTAAGGGGTTCAATGAGCTCGGTTGGCACTGGTGGCCTTCGGATAGTGCAATTGCGACTGATACTTATGATGGTAGATCGGCATGTATAAATTTGGGCGCTTGTGCAAGTGGTTGTGCGCAAGGAGCAAAAGCGAGTGCGGACATTACTTATTTAGCGCACGCGCGTAGAAATAGAGTAGAGGTTTGGCCGCGATGCCGAGTTCGGGAAATAACCACGAATCGTAGCGGGATGGCAACAGGCGTTACCTATTTCGATGCCGACGGTATTGAGCGTTATCAGTCAGCAGAGGTCGTTATACTTGCTTGTAATGGGATTGGTACTCCTCGACTTCTATTAAATTCTAAATCGACCGCACATCCGGATGGATTGGGAAATAGTAGTGGTTTAATCGGAAAAAATTTTATGTGCCACCCATATGCTGCAATTTATGGCGTGTTCGACGAGCCACTTGATACATACAAAGGGCCGCATAACAATATCTGGAGCCATCAATTCTACGAAAGTGATCCGTCAAGGGGTTTTGTGCGCGGCTTCATCTATGAAAGCATACGTGGCTATGGTCCTTTAGGAACTGGTCTTATAGGTACAGCGCTGAGTAGAATTCGTTGGGGTATGAGCCATCACGACGATTACAGAAAACTTTTTAATCACACAACATTTCTGCAATCAATATGTGAAGATCTTCCGGATGAAACTAATAGAATTACGCTAGATGACGAACTTACGGACTCCAATGGGATACCAGCTCCAAAGGTGTTTTACCGCATTAGTAAGAATTCACAACGCATGATCGATTTTTCTATTGATCGTGCTTATGAGGTTTTCAGAGCAGCAGGCGCAACAGAAATCTTTAGTCGAAATCCTGTTGCTGAAGGAGGTTGGCATCTGCTTGGAACAGCTAGAATGGGTTCGGACCCTAAAGCGTCTGTTGTTAACGAGTGGGGTCGATCTCACGATGTGAAAAACCTATTCATCGTTGATGGAAGTATTTTTGTGACAAGTGGCGGTGTTAATCCTACTTGCACAATTCAAGCGTTGGCTCTTTATATTGCGGATAATATAAAGATGCGCTTAGCTAATCTATTTGACTGAATTTCAATGTTATCGACAGCAGCAAATACACAATTAGACGATACACAGGTCTCACTACTCCGAACTGTTGCTGGAGATATGATACCGTGTAGCGAGCAGTTTCAAGTACCAGGCGCAGACGATGATATGATATTTAATGAGATTTTAGTAGTAGCTCAGAGGGAATGTGAAAGATTGATCGAAGCATTAAGGTTGCTAGAATTATCCGCGCAAAAAAAGTATAGCGAATCGTTTATTTCGCTAAAGAAGAATAGACGTATTGAAATAATCGAGACGGAATTACTAGATTCTAATGCAGAGTGCGGCGTGATAAGGGAATTGATTCTTCAATGTTACTATAGAGATGATCGAGTGCTTCGTTCTCTAGGCGTGGAACCTAGGGCGCCTTTTCCTGATGGCTATGATGTTGAAGAGAGCGACTGGAGCCTGCTGGAGCCAGTGCTTCGCAGAGGAAAGATATATCGTTGAATGCACACAACTCATTTAAATGGGTTTAATCTATGAACCAAAGTTATCGAGTAGTTGTTATAGGTGGAGGCGTTGTAGGGGTCTCGGTCCTATATCACCTTGCAAAAGCAGGTTGGAGCGATGTTTGCCTTATTGAGCGCTCAATATTGACCGCTGGCTCATCTTGGCATGCTGCTGGTGGAATCCATGCGCTGAATGCGGATCCCAACATGGCTGCCCTTCAGGCCTACACCATTGACTTGCTGTCAGGCATTGAAAGTGAATCTGGGAAATCTATAGGCCTTCATATGACCGGTGGTGTCTCTGTTGCATCTACATCTGAACGTTGGGAGTGGCTTCAGGCTGCACATAAAACCTATCTGACTATTGGGATTGAAGATGTCTATCTATTGACTCCAAAGGAAGTTCAAGACAGATGTCCGATTATGGATACAAGCGATGTATTAGGTGGCTTGTGGGCAGAGCGCGAGGGCTATGTAGACACAACCGGTACCGTATTAGCCTACGCTGCCGTTGCTAAGGCCCATGGAGCGCATGTCGTTGAAAATAATATGGTTAGGGAATTGAATCAACGCGTAGATGGCAGTTGGGATGTGATAACCAATCAGGGCGTTACACACGCTGAGCACGTTGTCAACGCGGGAGGTCTTTGGGCTAAGCAAATTGGCAGAATGGCTGGACTGAACCTGCCACTATCGCCACTTGAGCATCATTATTTTATAACGGAGTCAATTCCGGAAGTAGCATCATTAGGCTCAGAACTTCCTATGACGGTAGATCTAGAGGGATTTACCTACATGCGGCAAGATCAACAAGGCATTTTGATTGGAATTTATGAGCGGGATTATAAGCATTGGAGCATTGATGGTGCGCCATGGGATTATGGCATTGAGTTATTGCAGGAAGATACAGATAGGATTTCAGCGGAGTTAGAAATGGCGTATAGACGTTACCCTGTTTTGGAGCGTACTGGGGTAAAAAGCTGGGTTAATGGAGCATTTACATTCTCACCGGATGGGAATCCTCTTGTCGGTCCAGTAGCAGCAGTACAGAATTACTGGCTAGCATGTGGTGTTATGGCGGGATTTCTACAAGGTGGTGGTGTAGGTAAAACATTGGCTGAATGGATAATCTTTGGCGAAACAGAAGCAGACGCCTGGCCCTTGGATATAGCGCGCTATGGAGGTTTTGCTTCCAACCGAGAGTACATTCGCCAAACAACTGGTCAATTCTATTCACGTCGATTTGTGATGACATATCCAAACGAGCAACTCCCGGCAGGGCGGCCACTTAGAAAAGCTCCCGCATATTCTGATATGACAAAAGCTGGAGCACTGTGGGGTAGCAGCTGGGGTCTTGAGGTGCCATTAGTTTTTGCAGAGACAGGCTTCATTGAGACGCCAACATTACGCCGCTCTAATGTGTTTCCTTTTGTTTCTGAGGAATGTTTTGCGGTCCGGGAAACCGTTGGACTGCTTGATATCTCTGGATTTGCTCGCTACGAAATTAGTGGCGCAAGCGCAAGAAATTGGCTAGAAAAGATTGTCGCAGGTCGACTTCCTAAAGCTGGCAGTGTTCGATTAACACCGCTACTGTCGCCTAGTGGGCGACTAAAGGGAGACTTGACGTTGTTGTCTTGGGGTAATAATAAGTGGTGGCTGATGGGCTCTTATTATTTGCGCCAATGGCATATGAGATGGTTTCAAGAACATTTAGATCAGGACGTTAGGGTAAACGATATTTCGGATTCAATAGTAGGGTTTGCATTGGCTGGCCCGCGTTCACGCGAACTGCTGTCGGAGTTAACCCCAGTATCGCTTAGTAATGAAGATTTCCCCTTTCTAGAGTGCATGGAGATGGATATCGGGCTGATTCAAGCTAAAGTTGCACGTATTTCTGTATGTGGTGAGCTAGGTTACGAGATTAACTGTACTATGGATGAGCATATTGTGCTTCGTGAATTATTGCTTGATGTTGGCAAGCATTACGATATACGGGAATTTGGTTATTACGCGATGAACTCTCTACGACTTGAAAAAAGTTTTGGAGTCTGGAGCACAGAATATACCCAGGCCTACACACCAGGAATGACTGGATTAGATCGATGGATAGATTGGGGCCGCGCTAATTTTGTCGGTGCTGAAGCTGCGCTTATTGAACGCGACAGGAATCCTTCTAGTAAGCTTTTGGTTACGCTCGAGATCGATAGCCGAGATGCTGACACATATGGTTACGAGCCCGTTTGGCAAAATAATCACCGGGTTGGCTTTATTACATCAGGCGGATTTGGGCATGCAGTTGGGAAGAGTCTTGGGTTAGCATTAGTAAACCGAGATGTTTTAGGTTCAGATATACCACTTGAGGTAGATGTAATTGGATCACGTGTTGGAGCTATACTTATTGATGATGCCCCATGGGACCCTACAGGAAGCCGAATGCGGAGCTAGGTTAGTCATATTCCAGTAAATATGGGCAAAATATATAATCCATGCAACGACATCTGTATATATACAGGACCCAAAGGGTGGTGTATTGGCTGTGGGCGGACTCGGGCCGAGAGCAGACAGTGGGAGCGATTACAGCCATACGCTAGGCAACGCATATTGCAGCAACTAAAGAGGCGATTAGCGAAGATCGATAATTAATTATGAGAGATTTCAAGATGGTCTTCCGAGATTTGCAGGAACATATAGAAAAGGCACGTTGGTTCCACGATGGTTGGGAAATCTACAATCGAGGTGTATACCTTCAGTTGGCCAAAGAAAATTGGTTTAATCATAACCAGGGCGGCATTCATTTTGAGACATATATTGAGCGCCCCCAAATTCAACTTGGTCTTGTGCCTATTCATCTGCATGCAGAAGACGATGTGCCACATCAGGCAGTATTTGTTGAGCGATTCCTGGAGCAAGAGAGCGTTCGATTGAGTCGCTGGAAGGGTTATGAAGTAGTCGGGGGGGGTTATAGCATCTGCAAGCGCAATATCCCAATAAAGACGAAGCAACTAGCCAATAGATTATTTGAAGAGATAAATAGGCTTAGAGAGTTCGAAGACACAATCGATACGTTGGTAAGCGACATCTGTCGCGCTTAGCCAAATTTCAGGTTGAAGAGATGACTATGAGTTTATAGAAAACTTGAAACATAGGTTTTTAGCGCGGCGGGCGCTACTCGTACCGTTGCTATCTTTGTAATTACCTAACTATGATTCACTTAATGGAGAAGAGATATGGCCGTAGCTCGCGCTAAATATATTAGTATGGATATGAGTACTGCTGAAGACTGGCAGAAGTATCGTGCTAACGAAGGTGATAGGCGTCGAGCACAGGCTTTACGTCTTACAGCTATGCTTAAAGATCTCAGGCACGCTGATGATACTGCGCCAATCGACACATTCTCTCATTCACTCCAGTCAGCGACTTTAGCGTATCGGGACGGAAGAGATGATGAGACCGTGTTCATGACATTATTCCATGATATTGGAACCTTAGTGTCGGATGACGCCCACGCGGATGTATCGGCTGCAATTTTGAAACCATATTTATCGGAAAAAAATTACTGGATTGTTAAGCATCATGGGATATTTCAAGGATATTATTATTTCCAATATTTTGATGAAAATCGAAATATGAGGGATGAATATAGCCATAGCCCACACTACGATGAGTGTATTGCCTGGTGCGATAAATATGATCAGCGAGCGTTTTCATCGCAGTATATTAGTAAGCCGCTAGACTTTTTTCAGCCACTAATCGATAAAATATTGCTTGGTGGATTTGATAGGATTTAATGATGACTCGCTACGAAAAGCTTATGGAGCGTATAGACAACGGTGAATTTATTCTTATCGATGGCGCCACTGGCACGGAAATGGAGCGCCGTGGAGTACCGAAGTTAGAGCACGCGTGGAATGGCGGGGGCGCAATAAGCGATCCAGAGATACTGCATTCGGTCCACTCGGACTATATACAGGCTGGTGCCGATATTATTATTACCAATACATTTGCTACGTTAAAAAGTGCGTTGCAAGATGCACGTTGTGGCGAGCAATTTGAGCGATATAATCGCCGAGCAGTTGAGATAGCTAATGACGCTCGCGAGACAGCTGGAAAGGATGATGTAGTTATTGCTGGCAGCATTAGCCATTGGTCGTGGTCCTCTAGGAACGTGCCTATAAAAGAGTTATGTGCAAACGCTAGCGAACAAGCAATAATTATGAAATTAGCAGGTGTAGATATTATTATGCTTGAAATGATGAGCGAAATTGGTTCAATGACCGCGGTACTAGATGGCGCAGAAAAGTCGGGCCTGCCTATTTGGGTGGGACTTAGCTGTGTGCTGGATTCGAGAGGAACACCAACCTTATTGTCGGGCGAGAGTATTGAAGAGGCAATAGAGGTTGTGACGCGTCGAAACGTAGGCGCAGTAAATATTATGCATACTGATGTTGATTGCATTGATGTATGCTTGGATGTCGTCATGAAATTGTGGGCCAAACCAATTGGTGTATATGCCCATTCTGGTGACTATATAGGAGGTGATTGGGTCTTTAGCACAGTGATTAACGTAATAGATTACGTAGAGGTAGCTAAGCGATGGAAAAGCCGTGGAGTACAGATCATTGGTGGATGTTGTGGCATTGGGCCACGACATATTCAAGCAATTCATGAATTGTGCCACGTGCGCTAGTCGGTATGTTTACAAGACGATTATGAGCAAGTTCAATTCTATTGGTGCTCTAGGTATGCTATGACGGACAGTTTATGGCAGCTCAATGCTACCCAGTTACTGCGAGGAACACAGAGTGGTAAGTTTTCGTGTGAGGACGTGATGATGTCGGTTATCGCACGTATCGATGAACATAACCCCGCCCTCAACGCTATAGTCAATAATTGTGCTGATCTAGCTGTAGCCCAGTCAAGGGAGGCAGATAAGGCGATCCGAAGAGGAGACAACTTAGGGCCGCTCCACGGACTACCGATTACTATAAAAACGAATGTCGATGTAGAAGGTCAACCTACACCAAATGGTATACCGAACAACAAGGACGTAATCGCGACCGAGAATTCACCTGTTGTCCAAAACATGCTTGATGCTGGTGGTGTAATCGTTGGGCGAACAAATACACCGGAATTTTCGATGCGTATAACTACAGATAATCCGCTCCATGGGAGGACGTATAACCCGTGGTGTAGAGATGCATCTCCTGGGGGTTCGTCCGGTGGCGCTGCTGTCGCCGCTGTGGCGGGTTTTGGACCCATTCATCACGGCAATGACATCGGTGGCTCGTTACGTTACCCAGCAAGTTTTTGTGGCGCTGTAACACTCAAGCCTACATTTGGAAGGGTGCCAAATTTTGTTGGCTCTTCCTTGCCTCCAGAGCGAGGGTTCTTAGCGCAATTAATGGGTGTCCAAGGAGCTGTCTGTCGGGAAGTTACCGATCTTAGAATTGCTACTCGAGTAATGGCTTCTGGTGATCCCCGAGATCCATTTTGGATGCCTGCTCCTTTTTATGGCGATAGACTTAAAGAGCCGATAAGGGTTGGCATTACTAGAGAGTCGTATGGATATTTAATTGATCAAGACATATTGTCTAGTCTAGACCATGCTGCTGAGCACCTAACAAAGGCCGGTTACTGCGTAGAGGAAATTACGACGCCATCGATGGACAGCGCTGCTCGAACCTGGTTTGAGTTACTCGGTACGGAGCTGCAGGCATCTATGATGTCTGATGTTGCACAGTTCGGCAGTCCTGTTATTCAGAAAATACTCGGTTGGTACTTTGACATGGTTGAGATAGCCGATGCTGACGCTTATCAAATCGGCATTAAAGAACGTACTGCTGTACTACGTGAATGGAGTCTTCTGTTAGATAGTTATCCTTTGGTATTAACGCCATTATTTATGCGCGCCACTCCGAGTTGGGATTGTGATGCGCGAAGCTATGATCAATATAAAGATATCTGTCAGGCAGCGACCTACAGCATTGGAGCAAATTTCTTGTCATTACCAGCGGGTGTAGTCCCAATAGGCCTGGTTAACTCTTTACCTTCGGCTATTCAAATCATCGGGCGCCGTTATCGTGAAGATCTAGTATTAGATGCGATGGAAGTTATCGAATCCGAAGTTGGTATCATGGCTCATCAGCTATGGATTAACAATCCTACTATGAGCAATAGCACAGCCCAGTAATCTACAATGGTGGGAATTAATGGCAGGGATTCCCGAATCAAATTGGGACACCACTAATCGCTTCACGCTCAAATTTCTTTAACAGAATTCCATCGTCCCCACAACACGAAGCAGCACACTTTTTTTCTGACGAAAGGAGTTCTGGATTCTCGATGTAGCTTTCTACCGGAAGGTTTGTTTGTGCGCAGTCGCAGCCACGATCCTTGTAGATATAGACATTCTTTAGTCCGATGTCTTGCGCGATTTTACGAGCTGCCTCAAGGACGGAAGGTGGTGTTGCTGGGATGTGGCTTAAATTGTACGCTGGAAAGAAGCGGGTTAAATGCCATGGACTGTCTGCTCCAAGATATTTATATATCCATTCAGCTGTTTTTACAATTTGTTTGGTGTCGTCATTCTTTCCCGGAATAATATTTGTGCGTGTTTCTACATGAATTCCTAATTCTTGCGCGTATTTGATAGACCGAAGAACGTCTTCTACCTTTGATTTTCGACAGATTTCGCGATAGAACTCATCATCCATACTCTTAATATCGGAACACAGTACGTCAATGTCCTTTGCTATAAGATTAAGAGCTTCAATGGTCACAAAACTATTTGACACATAGACTGTATAGAGGTTCGAATCTTTAGCTAATTTTGCTACATCAAGAACATACTCTAACCAGATTGCTGGTTCAGAATATGTAAATGCGATGCCTTGCACATTGGCACGTTGAGCTATAGTAATTAGCTCCTTTGGAGAGAGATACGTCGCGCGAGAATTGCCTCTGGCGAGTTTATCTAGAGCCTCAACTCCCCAAGATATATCAAGGTTGTGACATCCATCGCAGCGAAAACTACATCCATAGCTACCCACCGAAAGAATACGGGATCCTGGCCGGTAGTGTCTAACCGGCTTGTCTTCAATGGCGCCTACATCGAGCGCTGAAATAATTCCATAAGATAAGTTATAGAGGATTCCATTTCGATTTACATGGGTTCGACAGAATCCCCGCTGACCATGCTCAAGTTGGCATGTCCACAAACAGAGATTACATTGTGTTCTCTGTCGTGATAATTGACTCTGCAGTCTTGTTTTAACTAATTGATAGGTCATTGATCGGTCCTAGCAATCCAACAGAAGTAAATACTTAAAGCGTTATTATCTGATCTGGCATATTAGATGCTAGGCTCTCATACAAATTCGGGAAGCAACCGATTACTGCACCCTCAACAAGTTTATTTTCTATTTCGCGCTCATAACAACACTGGTCACATCCCATTAGTAGAATATTCTGCTCACGGGAAACAATTGCCAGGCGTTCGCCGATAGGATCGTCTTTTACCAAAACATAGTTGTTATCTTCAAAGAAGAACATGCCAACCACGTCGGGCCCATGCGCATCCTCTTCTAGTTGCGGAAGAATCATCTTTCCTAATTTATATGAAACAGTATGTCCTTGAGTTGAAAATATGTACGCTACTTTCACGAGAATAAGCTCCAAATAATTGTTACGTTAACAGAGACACAGGCAGCACGAATATTCTTCGGAACCGCGGTGCTAATTATAACTCAGAAATCTTTTTTTGATTATTTGAACTGAGCGGGATATTACACATTTCTAAGTGGAGTGCTCCACCCGGGGTATATGGATTTTGGATCAAGGCGTCTACGTTAAGTTCTATGCCTAACCCTGGTTTTGTTGGTGCCAGCATGTAGCCATCTTCCCATTGCAGCGTATCACTTAGTACACTTTCGTGAAATTTACTTTGTATGGTTTCTAGTATCAAAAAACTCGGGCTACTAAAGGCGACATGAGCCGAGGCGGCATGAGCTATTGGGCCACAGTATATATGCGGAGCAACCTGCGCGTTGAATAGCTCACTGATAGAAAAAATCTTTTTGGTTTCCCAGATTCCACCGCTTCGACCAATATCAGGTTGCAGAATTGGCACACCAGCTCTAAGGCAGTCATAGAATTCTTTTTTCGTTGTGAGCCGTTCTCCAGTCGCAACCGGAATGCTCGTAGATCGTGCAACTTTGGCGATGGCGTCCAATTGGTCTGGAGGACAAGGCTCTTCAAACCATAGAGGGTCATAGGGTTCAAGGCGTTTGGCTAATCTTATAGCTGAGGACGTTGTCATCTGTCCGTGCGTGCCAACGAGAATATCAGCTTTGTCTCCAACAGCTTCCCTTATGCATTTAATACTGTGTTCCGAGCGGTTTAGCTCATGCAATGACAGCTCTCTTCCGCCCTGAAAACTATAAGGGCCAACGGGATCCTGTTTGATAGCTGTAAAACCCATTGCAATGTACTCGAGGGCGCGCTCTGCAGCAGCTTCACCATCATGGTAGACATCCTTGCTATCATCACTAGAGCTAGTCAGATCTAACGGATTTTTTGGGTAAAGGTAAGTATAGGTTCTAAGACGATTATGAAAAAGTCCGCCAAGTAAATTATAGATTGGCTGATTAAGTGCTTTTCCTAGAATATCCCAAATAGCAATTTCTATTCCGCTAAAAACACCCATCATTGAGATGTCAGGTCTTTGTGTGAATCCAGCCGAATAGACTCGCCGAAAGAGTGTTTCTATATTAAATGGGCTTTCTCCTTGAACATATCTCTCGAAGGTATCTTCAACCATATTGCATGCAATATTCCCGGAAACTGGTATCCCATAGCATTCTCCAATGCCTTCTATTCCATTGTCGGCAGTTACCCGAACAATAACCCAAAAGTTTCCACCAATGCCAGTTGGTGGGACCGTCACCCACGTTTCGATATCCTTCAGCTTCATCAGCGATGTCGTAGAAAATGTTGCAGACACTCCGGCATTGCCAGCCGCACGATCATGGTAGAGACATCAGCTGGGACGCCCACTAAAGACCGGAACGCCGTCGGGTATATGATGATAATCCTGTTTATCACAGGTAAATATTGCAGCGCCTTGTTTATAAATTGTTGGATCATCAAATGTCCCCACTTTAACAATGATCGCACCAGGTCTTTTTGGCGTTTCAGTAGCGATGCCTGTGCCGCAATTCCCACAAAAATATCTTGTTACCGCATGGTCAATGTCAGTTCTCTGAAACGACTTCATCGTACCCGATAAAACAGTAAACGAGTCCCGGTCAAAGCGCATAAGAGGAACAGAATTACCTCCGCTTAAGTAGCAACATTCTCTGCAGTAGCATTGCAGTGAGGCCTGAGGCTCACCTTCAATATGGTATTGTATATCGCCGCAATAGCAACCCCCGGATATTTTCATAGTGATTTCGGCTCCTGATTATTGCAAATGATTATAGTGTGGGTATTTAATAGTCGCTCCAATGCTAAATTGTTATAGTTTGAATTGCTAGAATAAATATAGGGTTTTGCTGTTTCTATGAAAAGGCTGGCTATTCTCCTCCATACACGATAAGAATAGGGCGACTATCGGCCGACGAAAAGAGGGATCAGCTAGAATGATGAAAGAACAAAAAACGTCATCGCGCTCGATGATTAAGGCGCGCCACGCGTGTGCGACCTTTATTCGTAAAGGGTCTAAGATTAAAGTTATCAATACTCACGGGACTCAGGTAGTAGATTGCTGGGCATTCAACAGTTCAAATACTTCCGAATACATGTCTATGGAGCACTGCAGGGTTTCGTTTGAGCGATATCGCCCCAAGCGCGGTGATGTCATGGTGACAAATCAGCGAAGGCCGATTCTTAAGATTATCGATGATACCGCAAATGGCGCTCACGACACGCTCCTTGCGGCATGTGACAGGTATAGATACGAAAATCTTGGGTGCAAGATCTATCATCGGAATTGCACCGATAATCTCTGGGAAGCGATGGTTAACATTGGCTACAAAATTACGGAAACGCCTTCGCCATTCAATTTGTGGCAGAACACGCCGGTCGAGTCAGATGGCACGATCAAGCCAAATCCGCCCGAGTATCGAAAGGGTGATTACATTCTCATGCGGGCTGAAATGAATCTCGTGATTTGCCTGTCCGCCTGCCCTCAAGACATTACGCCAATTAACAGCAATAAACCACGCAATGCACATTTTGAGATCTTGGAATGATTCGTGAAATATTAGATGTGAACGCAATAAGAAAGATTTTTGAATCCGAAGTTACGGATTAATCTTATTTAGACTCGCCCCTGAGGGTCATTGGTGATGTTGTAGTTGCAGATAGAGGGCAATCAAGATAAGGGGGGGCTTTTGTTTCCGCATAGGGATTTGAGTGGCTCCCGCGGCTGGGCTCGAACCAGCGACATATGGATTAACAGTCCACCGTTCTACCAACTGAACTACGCGGGAGTGCTCAATAATGTTGGATCAGAAATGGCGAGTTTTCTTCAAAATACACGAGAAATTCTAACCTAATGCATGGAGTGCATTCAATCTGTTAATCGAAATGCGGTTAATTGGAACTTTAGAAGGACTGCATCGAGAACAAAAGGTTTTCTGACAAAGAGACAAGAAAATTTACTTGCGGCAGGTAAAATCTGCTGCTTTCTGCGATTTCTTGACGTTTTCACTATTTCTTAAACGGTAATCTTGACCTAGAGAGATTTTCTGATCAATATCGGGGTGCACTGATTGTTTGTCAAGCATAAACAACAATCTATGCTGACAACTGATAGCTTACTTTTTTGAAGGAGGAAAATATGACTATTATGCGTTTTACTATCACCGCTCTGCTCGGGCTATTTATTGGTCTTGGTAACGTTATTGCAGATGGGCCAAAGCGCGGTGGTACGCTAGTTTTTGCAAGAAACATGGAGACCAATACCTTGAATCCCATGGAGCTTGCTGATAACGGGCAGATCTATGCTCATGAGCTTATTTTTGACACCCTCGTCTTCTCTGACCCTACTGGTGCCACTGCAAATCTTGTGCCAGGACTTGCTGAAGAATACTCTGTTAGTGATGACCTGCTGAAGTGGACCTTTAGGTTACGCGATAATGCACGGTTTTCAGACGGATCACCGGTCACATCTGCGGATGTTCAATTTTCATTCGATCGATTTTCAGACCCAGAGATAAATACAATCTTACCTGGTTTTTATAGGGGATATTCAAAGACTGAAATTATTGACGATCGTAACTTTATTGTTCATCTTGATGAACCTATTGCAGCCTTTTTAACCAATATTAGTGTTTTCACAGCATATATTGTGCCGAAAGCGTTAGTTGAATCCGGAGGTGATGCCTTTTGGGAAGCGCCGGTCGGAAGTGGACCATTTAAAGTTAAGGAGTGGATCAAAGGTACGAGCATTACATTTGAAAGAAATCCTCATTATTGGGAAGATGGCAAGCCATACCTTGATGAGCTTCGATATGATTTTATAAAAGACGATAACGCTCGAATTTTGAAACTTCGCGCTGGTGAAGCAGATGCGATTGAGAGTTTTCCATGGTTACAAATCAAAATGGCAGAGACCATGGAGGGCGTCAGAATACAAAGCGCTGAGATTGTAAGGCAAGAGCCATTATGGCTTAACCATAAGGTAGCACCTCTAAACGAAGTTGCTGTTCGTCAAGCGCTAAGTTTTGCAACCGATCGGGAGACGCTAAGAACAGCAGTATTTGGTGGAGTTGGGTCTATACCTAATCATATGATCCCAAAAATGCAGTTTAATGCGAGCACTGATGTGGTCCCAAGCTTTGAGTTTAATTTAGATAAAGCAAGAGCGTTGATGGCAAAGTCGTCTGTACCGGATGGTTTTGATATAGAAGTTCAGTTTCCAGCGGGCTCTTCTGTGCATAAACAAATTGCCACAGTCATGCAATCTCAATGGGCAGAGATAGGCGTTAATGTAAATATAGTTGGTGTCGATGAGACAACTATTCAGGATAATCTCTTCTCGTATAATTATGAAATCTCAATGCCTTTCGTAAAATGGACATCAGATTCTACTGCCCCTGATACGCTTGGTTTATTGCTTGTCGATAGCTTTACCGAGAACTCAATTGAGGGTTTGTTTTCAGCCTGGGCGAACAGAGAATTGTGGGATATGGTTAACACAGCGGTCGTCTCAGACGATGCAACTCGCCAAAAAATGTGGCCAGAAATACAAGCTGGTTGGGTCGCGGACATGCCGTGGATTAACCTACTATGGTTACCGGGCGTTGAAGGGATAAGCGATAGGGTTCATGATCTACACCGTGATGCACTTGGTGTATTTCACTTTGAAAACACCTGGGTTGATTAATCTAATCCAGGCCTAAGATAAGACAGTCACCTCATCTGCATATCGGGGTGGCTGTTTTATTACTTCTGATTCGCAATTGTCGAAATGTTTAGTTACATAGTTCGCCGGATAATCCAAAGTATTCCGGTTCTCTTGCTGGTTACTTTAGGAGCCTTTGCAGTTATCATATTGGTGCCGGGAGACCCAGCGCAGCACATGCTTGGCTATAATGCGACACCAGAAAGCTTGCGTATTCTTAGAGAACAACTCGGCTTAGATCGACCAATATCACAACAATTCTGGGAGTTTTTCCAAGGCGCTGTTGTCGGTGATTTCGGGGAGTCAATCTTAAAAAAAGAAGCTGTGAGTATTGTAGTTGGCGAACGAGCTATTGTAAGTATTTTGTTGCTTGGCTATTCGGTTTTCATTGCACTATTTGTTTCTTTGCCAATTGCCACAGTTTCAGCCTTAAGGCGGAATCGTTGGCCTGATCATCTTTTACGGTTTGCAAGTATGATCACATTCGCGATGCCTTCCTTTTGGTTAGGGTTATTATTAGCGCTTTGGTTCGGGCTTCACCTAGGGTGGTTCCCTGTAGGTGGGTACAGTGACTCAAACATTAGCAGCGCGCTCTATACGCTTACGCTACCTGCAATTACTATTGGTCTTTATCTAGCACCTCTTCTCGCAAGATCCCTTCGGAGCAGCTTGATTGAAGAGCTTGATCGGGATTATGTTGATGCGGCGCGCGGACGTGGTTTCACAGAAACGCGAGTTATTGGAGGGCATGTACTTAGAAATTCATTGATCGCAACAGTGACAGTTTTGTCCTTAAATGTTGGTTATTTGCTGTCGGGTACGGTGATAGTTGAGAATGTATTTGCAATACCTGGGTTGGGCACTCTAATTGTTGATGCGGTTATGCAGAGAGATTATCCACTGATTCAGGCGTTAACACTATTCTTTGGGGTTGCCGTAATTATAACGAATCTCTTGGCCGATTTATCGTACGCAGTTCTTGACCCAAGAATTAGACTAGAGAGGAAGCGCTAATTCATGAAGTATTTGCTTAGTCACAATAGCAGATCCGTTGGTGATAGGTTAATCCGTCGTGCCTCAGCTGATAGACGTTGGTCTCGCTTCTCACTTTATCTTGGGCTAACGATAGTCGGGTTTATATCGCTAGCTGCAATACTAGCGCCATGGATCGCTCCCTATGGTGAGAGGGAAATAGATCTGCTATCCACATTCCAACCACCATCGTTTAAGCATATCTTGGGGACTGACGATATGGGTCGGGATGTTTTCTCACGGGTGCTTTATGGTGTTCGATTAGATCTGCAAGTTGTTTTAGTCATTACTTATGCCCCGCTATTAATCGGAATGTTCTTAGGCGCAATAGCAGGTTATTTTGGTGGATGGATCGATACTGTTATTAACCGAGCCATTGATACCGTAATGGCCATACCATTTCTCGTCCTCGTCATTGTCGTCGTTGCGATTATTGGCCCGGGCTTGGAAGGAGTTTTTATCGGTGTGATGGGTGTTGGGTGGGCACTATATGCGCGATTAGCACGTGCAGATATGTTAGTTATAAGAGAAGAGCAGTATATTCTTGCGGCAAAGGGGTTGGGTTATTCCACATGGCGAATCTTATTTAAACATGCGGTTCCAAATTTACTAAGGTCGAGTTTAGTCTTCTCGGTAGCGGATATCGTGCTCAACATGGTACTCCTTGCCGGCGTTTCCTACTTGGGCCTCGGTGTTCAGCCACCAACCGCTGAGTTGGGTGTAATAATTGCTGACGGACAACCATTTTTACTATATGCCTGGTGGATTACAACTTTACCAGGATTGGTTTTTGTTTTTCTCGGTATAGGATTTAGTTTGATAGGTGATGGGCTAGCAGATATGTTAGGGGAGGAATTCAAATTAACCGTCTAATCAGAAATGATGTGATCTTGGCGATCCATAATTTGTGCACTGCTTTTCCAGGACCTAACGGATTAATTCTTGCTGCTAATCAGGTCAATTTACAATTGAGAAGTGGAGTCACTCTTGGGCTGCTAGGTGAATCCGGCTCTGGTAAAAGTATAACGTGTCGGTCTATTGTTGGCTTAGTGCCTAAGCCAGGAGAAATTCTTAATGGAGAAATAGAATTTGAAGGACGCAGTTTGCGAAGGCTAGACTCTCAAGGATGGCGAAAAGTACGTGGCTCTAAGATTGGCATGATTTTTCAGGACCCAATGAGTGCGCTTAATCCCACACACAAAATTGGAAATCAGATTGCTGAGGTACTAACTACTAAACTTGGCATACCTCGGAGAAAAGCAGTAACCGAAGCAATTGCTCTTTTGACTAAAGTTGGTATAGCGTCTCCAAGTCGGCATTTCCATTCGTATCCCCATGAGCTTAGTGGTGGGATGCGCCAAAGAGTGTTAATTGCTTGTGCGATCGCTGCAAAGCCACGTTTACTGATCGCAGACGAGCCTACTACAGCACTTGATGTAACGGTTCAAGCACAAATCTTACGTCTATTAATCGACCTAAAAGTAGAAATTGATATGGCGATGATTTTAATATCTCATGATTTTGGGGTGGTGGCGCAATACTGTGATGAGGTAGCAGTGATGTATGCAGGATGTGTGGTCGAATATGGCAGTGTAGTTGATATCTTTGAAAACCCCCTTCACCCATACACAAAAGCTTTGCTACGTTCAATACCTAAACTCACGGGTCATGAAGATCGTGGACTCTTACCAATCAAAGGGCAGCCTCCCGACCTAGGACAGCTGCCTACGGGATGCCCATTTGCTCCAAGATGTGATCGTGCCGGATCGGCGTGTTCTAATGTAGATATGAGTCTTTCTGGAGCCAATGATGCTCATCTTAGTGCTTGCCCATTTTAGATGACAGGAGTCAAATTACGATGAAGGAAATAGCGGATTAAGATGGCAGAAAATAGAGTACTGATGAACATAGAGGGCCTGTCAAAGCGATATAGCCTTAGACGCAGTCTGCTAGATGCGCTATGTAGAGTTCCAGCGACACAACTTGTCGCAGTTGATAATGTCTCTCTTTCGATCGAGCGAGGCACAGTGCTAGGTATCGTCGGCGAATCAGGAAGCGGTAAAACTACGTTAGCAAGATGCCTTATTAGACTAATCGAGCCCGATACCGGTGTTATCTCGTTCTCAAATAAAAGAATTGATATCGCTACAGCTTATGAGCTGCGGCAAATTCGAAAAGATATTCAGATGGTATTCCAAGACCCCTATACATCGCTAAATCCAAGAATGACTATTGGAGATGCTCTTACTGAAGCCGGTAAGGTGCACGACACAATCGGACTTTCGCCGGAGAATGAATATGTAAGCGAGCTGCTTAAGTTGGTTGGTCTCGCTCCATCATTCGCCAGTCGGCGACCACGTCAACTTAGTGGTGGTCAAAGACAACGAGCAGCAATTGCTCGCGCACTTGCGGTTAGACCTACTATGTTAATTGCGGATGAAGCTGTAAGCGCTCTTGATGTCTCTATCCAGGGGCAAATCCTTAATCTACTCAGAGACTTGCGGGAAGAGCTAAAATTAACGATTATCTTTATTGCTCACCAGCTATCGGTAATATCCCATGTAGCAGATGAGGTTGCGGTGATGTATTTAGGGCAAATTGTGGAACATGGCGCAACCAAGGATATTTTTTCTAACCCAAAGCATCCCTATACCAGAGCACTCATGGCGGCACACCCCCATCCAGACCCAAGAAACAGGATTATTCCAGAGATGAAGGGCGAGATCCCATCTCCATTAGCGTTACCACGGGGTTGCCGATTTGTAAATCGTTGTCCACATGCTGCTGCTGTATGCTCAGAATCAGCTCCTGATTTGCAGACATTTAGTAATGGTCATAGAGTTGCATGTCATTTCTAGCATCGACAATATCGATGTATAACTTATAACAATTTACAGGTAATCAAGAACATCATGTCAACTACTGAACACACTCATTCAAGTACCAGTGATCCTAGCCAATTATTGGCAGTTGCAGACCTTATGTCGCTGAAGGGCCGGTGCGCCATAGTTACAGGGGCAGCGCAAGGATTTGGTGCTGCAATTGCCCTTCGGTTGGCCGAAGCAGGTGCCGACGTCGTTTTAGCCGATCGGAACGAAGATGGGGTAAAAAAGAAAGCGGAAGAGATGGCCAATATCGGTTATTCTGCTACAACACAAACTGTCGATATTTTCAATTCTAAGCAGGTTTCAGCGATGGTAAATGAAGTTGCTCGAGAACATCAAGGTATTGATATTCTAGTGAATAATGCCGGTATATTTTCAAATCATTATTTTGAAAAAATGCCCGTAGAGGAGTTCCAGAAAACGCTGAATGTTAATGTTGTTGGGACATTTAATTGTACACAAGCTGTTGTGCAAGAAATGAAAGCAGTTGGTAAAGGGGGATCAATAATTAACATCGCGTCTGTTGACGCATTCAAGCCTTCTGCGGAAGGATTAGCGCACTACACCACTACTAAGCACGCAATAGCTGGATTAACACGATCGCTTGCAATGGAATTAGGTGGCGACAATATTAGAGTTAATGCGGTATGCCCAGGGGCTGCCATGACTGAGGGCGCTATTTCTCTTGTTATGGCCGGCGCGCCCGCTGGTATTGACGTTGAGGCACAATGGAATGGCATCGTTGAAAAGACACCATTACGGCGGTTATGTCACCCAGATGATGTTGCAAAGGCAGCTCTTTTTCTTGGCTCAGAGATGTCATCTTTTATCACGGGAGCTTTTCTAGTTGTAGACGGAGGAATACTAGTGCAACCATCAGAAGGATATGTTCCTCCCTCAGGTGGAGAGTAGTTTTGCCTGCTGATCGTTTATATAACCGTAGTAGCGATATCATCGCTCGTGATGAGGCGCTGATTACGGGCGCTATGAAATATCGTCTATACCCTTTTTCTGTGGCACGAGCGAATGGAGTGTATTTGTGGGACGCTGATGATAACGAATATATAGACTTTATGGCCGTAGGCGGCGCAATTGCGGCAGGCCATGCTCACCCAAAGATCCGGCGCGCAATTGAATCTGCGCTAGACGACGGAATAGCTCACCCACTTGTTTGTTACAACCATCAACCTGCTGTGGACCTAGCTGAAAAACTAGTTGATTTCCTGCCAGGCCGTTTTGAGACAAAAGTATGGTTTGGTGTTTCAGGATCCGACGCTATGGATTTTCTAGCCAAGGTTGTCCCGCTAGCCTCCGGCCGGCCACGTCTAATTTCCTTCAGTGGGGCCTTTCACGGAATGACGATAGGCTCTGGAGGAATATCAGGTCATGCTGCATTGTCGAAGCCTATACCCAATGGACATATTACAAAAGCTCCATTTCCCAATCCGAATAACTGCTCTTGGGGTCCGTGCGAAAAAAGCGGATGTTCGTTGAAGTGTCTAGATTTTCTAGAAAAGGAAATCTTAGGTATATTGTCACCACCGCAAGAGACGGCCGCTATTTTTGCCGAAATTATACAATCCGATAGCGGTGAGATAATCCCACCTGCAAATTATTTCCCAGCGTTACAGGAGCTTTGCAATTCACACGGCATTTGGTTGATTCTCGACGAGATAAAGACGGGACTTGGAAGAACTGGCAGAATGTTTGCTTTTGAGAAATATGGTATTTCTCCCGATGCTTTTGCTATTGCTAAGCCGTTAGGTGGTGGTTTACCGATCTCAGCTGTTATCGGAAGAGCAGAAATATTCGATGCAGATCTATATACAGCATATACCTTGGGAGGGTCGGCCCTACCTTGTATATCAGCTTTGGCTCTCTTGGATGTCATAGAAGCTGAAAAACTTGTTGATAATGCAAAAAAGATGGGCCAATACCTCGTGTCTCGATTGAACAAAATTGCCGATACCGAAGACATGATCGCTGAGGTTAGAGGCGAAGGACTCTTAGTTGGAGTCGAGCTTCAGCATAAGAGTAACTCACCAGAATCTATTTCAGAGCTTACAGCGGCACTAGCTAGACGATGTTTCGAGAACGGGTTGATATTGCTGGCTTTTGGTAATGTTATAGAAATGACGCCACCACTGGTTATCAATCAGGATCAAATTGATCAAGCGCTTGCGATATTCACGAAATCTATTAAGGAGGTTGGAAGAGCCTGATGGATAGAACTATGAAGCCACCAGCAGAAATAGGTATGGAAGTAATTGATATTGATACGCCTGCGCTGATCATCGATCTAGATCGATTCGAATCAAATCTTGACTTGATGTCGAGAGAAGTTGCACGTCTCGGTGTAAGCTTGAGACCGCACGCTAAGACACATAAGTCCGCGGACGTTGCGAAAGCTCAGTTACTTCGTGGAGCAGTTGGAGTTTGCTGCCAGAAGGTATCGGAAGCCGAAGCTTTGGCAAATAATGGGGTCAATAATATTTTGATAACCAATCAAATAGTGGGTCGCCATAAAATTGATCGATTAGTAGAGTTATCAAGAAATGCTGAAGTTTCAGTATGCGTAGATAATTCAGAAAATATCGCCGATTTAAATAGCGCTGCTAGTAGTGCAAATTTGATCCTTAATGTACTTGTGGAGATTGATGTTGGCGGCGGGCGTTGTGGAGCCCCCCCTGGGCAGCCAACTGTTGATCTTGCTTGCGAGATATCAAATGCTTCACACCTAATTTTTAGTGGGTTACAGGCATACAATGGACAAGCCCAAGAATTGCGTTGTTACTTAGAACGTCGCCAGGCAATCGAGAATGTATGTAATACGGTTAACAACACAATCGGACTATTGAAGGAAAACGGTCTTTATTGTGAGTTAATCACAGGTTCTGGAACTGGTACATGGGAGTTTGAAGGTGCGAGTCAGGTATATACAGAAATACAAGCTGGCTCTTATGTTTTTATGGATGCTAGCTACTTAAAGAACGAGGATGTAAATGGGCAGATGGGCACTGCTTTCAAGTCGTCACTGTACATTTATACAATGATCATGAGCATCAACTCAAAGAACTACGCTGTGGTAGACGCTGGGTTGAAATCAATCGCGTTCGATCAGGGTATGCCTGTAGTTGTGAACAATTCAGACGCAAATTACTATGAGCCATCTGATGAGCATGGCTTGATCGGATTGGACAAGTCAGCGATACGCTATGCAGTCGGTGATAAGATCATGCTAGTCCCTGGCCATTGCGACCCAACAGTTAATCTTCATAATTGGTATGTATGTATTAGAAATGATCGAGTCGAACAAATCTGGGATGTCACGGGTCGTGGTGCGTTGTATTGATATTGCAGAGAACGAACTAAACAGCACGAATGTAGTGACCGCCTAGGATCTAGCTGAGCGCCATCAAGTAGAATTACGAATCACTCATGCGCAGCACAGCCCCCGCGCAGTAGAAACAATTTGCTCAACTGATGGTATATATGCGGACTCGAGAGGTGGACTTAGTGGCACTGGGGAGTGGGGGCAGGTTATACGGCTAGTAGGAGCCTGTAGATATCCAAAGGCCATTTCAGAAAGATTGGCAGCTATGTCAGCAGCGATACTGCAACGCGGAGGACTCTCGTCAACTATTAAGAGTCTACCTGTTTTTTTGATAGACGCCACCATGGAATCGTAGTCGATAGGCGAAAGAGTTCTAGGATCAATTATTTCAGCTTTTATTCCATCTTCAGCAAGTACCGTAGCAGCTTCTAGTGCTTTAGTTACCATCATGGAAATAGCGACTATTGTTATATCGCTTCCTTCCTGAACCAGTCTTGCTTCACCAAGAGGGTAGGTATACGATCCTTCCGGAACTTCGTCTTTCATGCCATATAAACCCATGTGTTCAAAAAAGAGTACAGGATTGTTATCTTTGATAGAAGCAGCTAATAGACCCTTTGCATCATTTGGCGATGAGGGAACTACTACTTTAAGTCCAGGAATATGAGTAAAGACTGAATATAGCGTGTCAGAGTGCTGTCCTGCAGCACCCAATCCAGCACCCATTGCCATACGTAAAACTAAAGGTATCTTGGCCTGTCCTCCAAACATATACCGCATCTTCGCGGCTTGATTAAAGATTTGATCAAAAGCAAGAGGTGTAAAGCTGGACCACATCATATCGATTATAGGGCGAAGCCCAGCTGCTGATGCACCAACACCGATTCCAGCGATTGCAGCTTCTGAAATGGGCGTGTCTCTAACGCGAAGAGGGCCAAATTGCTCAAGCAACCCTTTGGTTACGCCAAATGAACCGCCCATTGCGCCCTCATGTTGACCTCCAAGTCCTGCACCACCGGCGATATCCTCACCTATCAATATAGTTGTAGGATCTTGCTCCATGCACTCCCGAATCGCTTCATTAATTGCGGATGCACCACTTATGATTCGTTGTTCTTGCTGGCTCATTCTGAGTACACACCGATGTCAACATCAGCACCACTTGGAAGTGGACTATCCTTTGCGTAACTGACCGCCTCGTCAAGTTCGGTATTAATACGGTCTTTGATATTGGATATACCCATCTCTGTCAGAGCATTTGAATCTATAAGCTTTGAAGCAAGATCTGGAATTGGATCTTTAGACCGCGCTTTTACTTTCAATTCCTTTGGTCGATAGCCCTCTGGATCTCCAAGATAATGACCGACCATTCGACCAATTTTGGCTTCAATGAGTGTCGGCCCATCTCCATTTCTAGCACACTGAACGGCACTATTGGCCGCCTCGTACACGGCCTCGGCATCAGATGCGTCTACAGTAAGCCCGGCAAAACCATAGCCATGAGCACGTTCAGCAATATTCGACACGCTTGTGGAATATTCAGTTGGTGTAGATTCGGCCCAGCCATTATTTTCACAAACGAAGATCAGCGGGAGCTTCCAGATCGACGCTAAATTCATTGTTTCATGCAATATTCCTTGGTTGCAAGCTCCATCACCGAAGAAACTAACAGCAACACGGTCAGATTTACGTGTTTGAGCTGCGAGCGCTCCTCCAGCGGCCAATGCAATGCCACCACCTACGATTGCATTCGCACCAAGCATTCCGCGATCGAAATCTGCAATATGCATCGAGCCGCCTCGGCCTTTACATAGCCCGGTTTCTTTACCATAAAGCTCGGCCAGCATATCCCGAAATGAGCATCCCTTCGCAATGCAGTGACCATGTCCTCGATGCGTACTTGATATGTAATCATGATCGTCGAGCTGCATACATATTCCTGCAGCAACAGCCTCGGCCCCAATGTACGTATGAACAAAACCGGGCATATCACCTTTTCTAAACTCGCGTGTGACCCTTTCTTCGAACATCCGAATTTTTAACATGAGCTCGTAAAATTCTAGGAGGTAGGCTTTAGTGGGCATAGCGTCTATTTTGAAAGAATGCTGTTATATTCATCCTGTGTCTCAGCGATCAATCCGATCACAGTGCCAATCGGTAGGGGCTTGTCCTCAGAAGGCTCAACGGATTGGTGCAGCCATCCAGCATAGTCGGCTTCGATATCCATAACAGCTTTCTCTATCTCCATTTCAAATATTACATCGCCTTCGTTCACGTATGCGCCTTCAGCGACATGCCAGCCCAAAAGGGAACAATCGTCCATATTTAAGCCTGTTTTCGGAATAATAATTTCGTTTATTGCCATTCGTATTTTTGTCTCCGTTTTTTAGCAAATAACGATAATTTTAACGCCGACGGGGTGTCGATCTCAAAACTTTTATAGAGTTAGTTAATTAAAGTGAGTCCGTTTTAAGGGGGTTCGAGTGTACAAGTGCGCTTTTTCAAAGCCTAGGCGTATTCTTTTATGATTTGCTGGTCGCCATCGGTCCATCTGTTTACCGCCCTGTATAATTGTCTTAATTTTTGAACTATCGTGCAGAACGTCGATATCATTATGGGGTTCGCCGTCTACCACCAGCAGATCAGCGTATTTCCCAGGAGTGATTGTTCCGATTTTGTCCTTATCCCTTGGAAGTGTCATGGATGAGTTCTTGGTCATGCACAGAATCGCCTCCATAGGGCTTAGGCCTAAATGTTTAACGAATAATCCCATTTCACGAGTATGCCATTCACCATAGGGGGTCATTGAAAATCCAGTTTCTGAACCGCAAATCAGTGTACCGCCAGAACGATGAAACTTTGTAAGTATTTTAATTGCTGCATCACGCTCTTCTTCCGCATGACGTCGCGCTCCAGCCGAAATATCAGATATCCCGAGATCATTAGCCTCGATGATATTGACCAGTAATGTCATCGCTGGGCAAATAGGAATTTGTTTCTCGAGAACCAAGTCTAATCCATGGTCATCCATATATGACGCGTGCATAATCCAATCGACACCGGCTTCTGCAGCGTATCTTACAGATTGGCGTGATCTAGCATGAATTGTAATTGGTCGTGTTAAACGATGAGCTTCGTCTACCGCGAGCGCTATCTCTTCTCTTCTGAAGGCTGCATATTCATCTGAAGACAGTCCTGAGCCAGCTAACTTTATAATGTCTACTCCAGCTTTGACTTGGTCCCGTATTTCCTGAATTATTTCAGCATTGCTTCGCACCATCACGCCCATTGAGGATGGTGGCACGCCAATCCATAGTGGAAAATTATCTCCAATGCCCTGCTGGCTAGTTAATTGCCTGCCCGCAGCTGCCATGCGCGGAGCTTGTATAAGTCCCGCGTTCCGGGCATCACGCACTGCAACTCCTAGATTATTTGGGCCCCCAGGGTCACAAGACGAGGTGACTCCACTAAATAGAACTTTTTCGGCATCCGCAGCAGCCCTGATAGCGCGATATTCCGGCGACGTATATATGGAGAGCTCTTCCTCCGATTCGCATTCTCCAAAGCTGATATGCATGTGAGCATCAATCAGCCCTGGCATTATGGAATAGCCAGCCACTGATTCGCGTGCATAGTCATTTGAAAGATATTTTTCAGGGATATCCCGCGTTTTGCCAACCCAGACAATCGTGTCACCTTCTACTATTACTGCGCCATCTTCAATAATTCGCAAGTCTTCACAGGGCAACACTACGCCGTCTTTGTACACTGTACCTTTCACCTCAACTCCTCCTCAGATTATTTAGGATTTAATGAGCGGAAAGTATTTTCCTGAAATTGGTTCGCCGATAGCAATACCAACTTCTTCATCGCTGTAGTTATATTCATATCGGCGAGATCCTAGCCATATGGTGCCATCGCCAACGTATCGAGCTATAGCGGCACGTCTAGGTGCATCGGTATTGTTTGGGCCAGATGCATGCCACGTCAAAGAGTGATGTAGGGACACTTCGCCAGCACGCATGCTCAATGTTTGAATGTCAAGGCCGGCAGCACTTGGCTCTTCAACAGGTTGAACCCAAGCCGGCCGCTTCTCACTAAGATAAGCTGTTCCAGTAAGGAAAGAGGCTGGTAAACGTTCTCCTAACAGATGACTGCCAATTGCCATTTGCATGGCCCCATTCTCTAGGTATACGTCATCTAGAGCAAGCCATACAGTGACAGCGTTAGGTTGCGCAAGAGGCCAATACGGATGGTCTTGATGCCATTTAAGTGTGCCACCTGTTCGAGGCGCTTTGTATAATGCATTATCTTCCAATAGTCGCACTTGCCGGGAGCCTATCAACTGGGCGGCCCATTTAGCCAACACTGGATTGAAGCAAAATTCCCGCCATTCCCGATTATGAAGCCAAAGATTAAAGAGAAATCCAACTTGCTTCCCGGGTTCTGCTCTAGCCTCTTTTTTTGGGGTAGGCCATGCCTCAGGATCAAGTAGGTCATATTCACGTCCAGCTTGCTGTTCATTATCTCTAGTATGTGCGAGCGATTTACGCATTCGCTCAATCGCTTCAATGGAGAAGAGGCGGCCAGGCAAAATGAAGCCATTTTGCGAAAATTCGAGAATTTCATCTGCTGTCAATGGGGTTATTCTAGTTGATGGCATAGGACCTATTTGTCTCGGTTAATATTGGAAACGATGGCACTTTGTTGTATATGTATACTACATGAAACGCAATCAATCCATTACTTGATGTTTTTTCTTTAAGGCAGGAGGTTAGCATGACTGATCTAAAAGAATATGTAGTTCGTGCAGATACAACAAAACCCGCAGATTTTTCGGGTACGGCATTCAGCCATTTAGACGTTCGTTGGCTCATTAACGAGGAGCGAAATGGTGCAGCATTGATGGGCGTCGGTCAAACTACGTATCCAGGCGGCGGCGGAACCCATGAAATACATTCACATCCTAATGCCGAAGAAGTTGTGATTGTCCAGTCTGGACGTGGTCGACACTTAGTGGGGGAAATATGGCACGATATCGGCCCTGGAGATGTCGTATTTATACCTCGTGATACTCCTCATGCTGCTGAATCAGTAGGCGACGAAGACATGGTTATCTATTGGATGCTCGGTGGCGTTGGGTCGTTTGAAGCAGCCGGGTACAGACAAGAGGTGTAATTGATGCCAGCCTTGTGGCAATACAGCGCGTTTGAATTGCGTAAGATCTATCAAGCGAAGAGTGCTACACCTGTTGAAGTTGTTGAGAGCTGTTTCGATCGGATTTCATTAATTGAAGGGCAGGTGGGTGCGTTTAGAGAGGTCTTTTACGAGCAAGCCATTGTAGATGCGCAACAGCTATCTGCTATTAGTCAGGAGTTTCGTTCTAGTATGCCACTCTATGGCGTTCCTGTTGCTATCAAAGAGTTATTCGATGTCAAAGATGCATCTGGCTGTTATGGATCAGAGGTTCTAGATAATCGAATAGCAACAAGCGATGCGGAGGTAGTCCGACGAATTAGAAGCGCGGGCGCTGTGATAATGGGAATGACTAGGGCTCACGAATTTGGGTGGGGAATTACAACCCAACATCGATCTAAAGGAAGTACGTTTAACCCATGGAACGTTGATCGGGTGCCGGGAGGCTCAAGTGGCGGTTCAGCTGCAGCTGTTGCAGCCGGCATGGTCCCAATTGCGTTGGCGAGCGACACAGGTGGATCGATACGAATACCTGCAGCGGTTTGCGGTATTTACGGCATCAAGCCTACATATGGCAGGATTCCTAAGCGCGGCGGGGTGTCGTTAGCTCCGTCGATGGATCATCCAGGTCCCGTTGCAAGAAATTTAGAAGACCTTGCGCTTGCGCTTAGAGTGATGTCGGGCTTTGACTCGGATGATGCAACGACATTAACTGAACCACTGCCAACACTAGATGTCGACTCG